>Ga0209488_10000025_pt1 | contig 111961 bp, 99 predicted proteins | sample Rivendell_Oct201_8_FD_188349 | JGI IMG/M metagenome (GOLD analysis project Ga0209488, IMG submission 188349) | Vadose zone soil microbial communities from the Eel River Critical Zone Observatory, Northern California, USA -... | ecosystem: Environmental > Terrestrial > Soil > Vadose zone >...
AGAACTGCCTCGGGATACCGACGCCGACCTGCTCATTGACGCGCTGACAGGACCACTTTATTTTCGGCGAATCATTGGGCATGCGCGGGTGAGTGAGGCCTTTGCGAGCGAGCTCGCCTCGCGTGTCCTCCAGGCATTTAGAAGGCCGGTTGGTCTCTGAGCGACGAACCCACAGCACATTGGCCAGTGACGTCGCAACGGGCACGTCGTAACAAGTCGTTGATTTGATTGCATCAGAGATTCTAGTGTGGCCGGTCGAAAACTCCCGACCTCCTGGTCAAAACCAGAAGATCTCCGATCCTGAAATGGCCAGAAGATTGCGTGACTTTTGCGGGTTTCAGCTGTGCTTTGTTGTGCTCAGTGGTGCTGACAGTGCAACAATGTCCCGGTGGCGTGGTTTATGAATCAATACCTTACATGTGGCTCAATTTTCAATTTGGCGATCCCGGTCAGCTACGAACCAGAAGGGCGCGAGTTCGAATCTCTCCAGGCGCGCCAAACTCCTTAGCCTTGTCAAGGACTTGCGCGCCGCCAGCTCTCTCCGCTCGCGTAGAAGCCAGGAAGTTGCGGGACTGAGGAGTGCTGTCAGGTCCGGAAGTCCGGAAGGGCGCTTATCAGTGACCTTCGACCGCGAAGAGAATCTCGGCGAACTTGGCAGACGTTTCGCTGCGCAACCAGTCGCGCTGAAGTTCACACGCCATCTGAACCCAGCTGATCAGCTTTGCGCCGGCTTGATCCATACGCTCTAGTGCCGCGCGGTGGGCTTCTGGCGATGTTCCGCCAACGGCATCGACGACTGGATATACCTCATAGCCGTCACGCAGAGCATCGAGCGTAGGAAAGGCCAAGCAGGCTTCAGTCCAAAGTGCAGCCATGATCAGCTTCTTTCGCCCTGTGGCCTTCACGGCCTGCAGAAACTCCTGGTCTTCCCACGCGTTGATCGTTGTTCGGTCCAGCGCCTCGACTCCGGTCAGTACGGCTTGCAATTGGTGAATAGTTGGGGCGTTCTTCCCTGTCTTCACGTTCACCGTCGAGAGCACCACCGGGAGTTTGAACAGCCTGGCCAAGCTCGCGACAGCGACAATATTGGTGACGAGGGTGCGTCGATCCATCGATGCGACCGAGGTCACTTGCACCGGCTGATAATCAATGATGATCAGTGTGGCATTATGTGGCGTGAGCAGATGGTCCTTGATCGGATCGCGAATCGATTGACTGGTCATGTGCGTCTCCCAGAACTAGGAAAGCTCTGATTTAACGATGCTAATGGGAAGAACGATCATCTGCGGCAACGTCGCCAAGAGATTTCGCGCTCATCGGGTCGATGTGCTGTATCGCTTTGCCCGTTCATCGCAGTTCTCACCGGCACTAGGTTGCCAGCCGCACTAGCGGCCGCCGCAATTGATTGTCGGCCGCCGGCCAGTGCAGTTGACTTTAAGGTTCGTATTGATCGAAAACAAAGCATTTTCAGCCCCAAATTTCCTCGAAGGCGCCCCAATGAGCTACGAACCAGTAGGTTGGGAGTTCGAATCTCTCCAGGCGCGCCAGCTTTCCAAACTCAATCAATCGGTTAGCGCTGCATCTCCATCGAGCGGTTTTGGTGCAGTGGCGGCGAGCCTCACCGCGTTGGCATTCGGCGGGGACGAACTCATTGATTGATAAGGGCGGTGGTTGTGCCTAGCGTGGTCCACTTGGACTCAAGCCACGATGTGGCGCGAAGTGCTCCCTAACGCACCGGAACCCATTGGAGGCGGTCGCTCGGATTGGTGCAACGGAATGCGAGGCTCTAATACATTCGGAAAATTGGATGCTGATTTACCGGCGCCGCAACCCCTGGACCCCCACTTCGAGACCCTATGGCGTGTGGGCTTACCTACTCGACTGTCGCGCCACCAGCGCCATCGGATTGGGTGTGGGTTCGGCGATCTTACGCAGCCGGTTGCGATCGGTGTGGTGAAACGCCTCGGACTGGCCGGGGATGATCAGCATCGTGTCTTGCTCGTACGACCACGTGCCATCCGAGTGAATGTCGACCTTGATCGTGTAGCGATCCGTGCGGAACGCCTGCTCGAGAAAGGGGTTGGAGACGATGCCGTTGGTGAGCGAACCCCGTACGGCCGCGAGTGTGAACGACTTCGCATCGGGAGTCGCCTGACCGACGGCCATCGCGGTCTGACCCCGGGGGATCGACAGCGTCAGCAGTATCGCGCGAGTGGCCGGCTCCCACAGCCAGTAGCCGACCTGGTCGTGAAAGGTCTCCGGATCATCCGGTTTTACGATTCGCGTGTGGTAGCGCAGCCCATAAAAGAGCTGCGGTCCGTTGGTCTGGGCGTCGATCGGCTGGAGCTCGTAGCGCTCAATGAAGGGCTGATGCTCGGGACCATCGAGCTTCGGATTGATGTCCATGCCATCGGCGCTGGTCCAGATGCCGGCAATGCCGGTGAGCGGCCCGAGGTTAGCCAGTGTATCTGCATCCGGTTCGGGTTCCGTGTAGATGTCCGCAGGGTAGTGATACATTTGGGCTCCAGGCAAGGGAAGGGCTTAGGTGTGTGGAGTGGCGAGGTTCATCCCGCTCGGGCCTCAGGGCAACTTCGTCATATCGTACCGGACACCGCGACGGATACGTGCGCTGCCTTTCCGCCAATCTCTCGGCAACGCGCCGTGCGACACCGACGTCGTCATACCATCCGCCTGCGTCGAGCGCGCGGGATTGGATCGGAAACGACTGCCGCTCCTTGCCGCACCTCATGGAACCGTGGCAGACCGCTCTTGAGGGCAAGAGTCTGGGTCCGCTTCGGGCTGGCACCCGCCATAAGTGCTGCCCGAGAGTGGCCGGGGAACCCTGCAGCGGTGCGTCAAGGCGCTCGACTGAAAGACTATGGTAACGGGGCGGGCTTCACCTTGACCTAATTGCCACGACCCTTACGCTTGTTTGCCCGGCTCAGGTGCGAAGTTTGAGGTCACGGTCTAGCGATGTGCACCCGCTAGGTGATTGCCTTTGACTCTTCTCCGTCATTTGCGACTGGCGGCTTTCGGATTGCAGAATGACCCGTCATACGGAATCAAGTCGACGTCATGGACCACGCTTCTAGCCAGAAGCTAACCCTGCGTATTTTCGTCGAGGTGTGCCGCGACGCTAAGCGAAACAACCCCGACCAGGTCTCTGCCCGCCCTGTTGCGCGCGCCGCGTTGTAGAGTGCGAGCATGAACCTACCGACGGATGAGCGTCTCGACGGTCGTGCGGTCTCCCCTTCCGCCGCTGCGTCGGCGTGGAGCGCGCTGCGCTATCCGGTGTTCCGCTACCTGTGGATTGCCACCGTCGCTTCCAATGTGGGTGGCTGGATGTACAGCGCCGCCTGCGGGTGGCTGATGACGAGCCTCAATGCCAACCCGCTGATTGTTTCGCTCGTTCAGGCGGTGACCAGTCTGCCACTGTTTCTGTTGGCGCTACCGGCCGGCGCGCTGGCCGACATGATCGACAAGCGCCGTTTCATCTTGACGCTCGAGATTCTCACCACGATCTTCACGGCTCTCTTCGCCTTGGCCGTCAGCTTGAAGGTCGTCACGCCTGTCTTGCTGTTGTTGTCCATCCTGCTGATCGGCGCCTTGGGCGCTTTGGAGACGCCAGCCTGGCAAGCTATCGTGCCGCTGCTCGTGCCCCGGCCCGCGCTCTCGTCCGCGGTGGCCAGTAACAGCCTCGGCGTGAATATCAGTCGCGTGATCGGGCCGGCGCTTGCGGGTGTAATCATTCTCACTCTTGGCGTGGCAGCGCCCTTCTGGCTGGATGCAGTGAGTAATCTCGGAGTGATCGCCGTTATCTTCTGGTGGCGGGCCCCCACACGAAGCGCAAACGCACTGCCCGCAGAGCGCCTGGCGAGCGCGATGAGGGTCGGGGTGCGATACGCGCGAAATAGCCTGCACCTTCGGGCCACATTGGCACAAGCGGTCGGATTCTTCCTCTTTGCAAGTGCTTACTGGGCCCTGCTGCCGCTCCTCGCGCGTAACCAGCTCCACGGAGGGCCGACCGTCTATGGAGTGCTGCTCGGATCCATCGGCGCGAGCGCTGTGGCGGGCGCCATTTTGCTACCCAAGCTGAAGGCGAAGGCCAAGGCGAACGCGGTGGTCGCACTCGGCGAGCTGGGCACCGGGATCGCCCTAGCGCTCTTTGGCTATGCGGATCGCGAGTGGCTCGCCGTGCTCGCCTGTTTCATGGCCGGGGCCTCATGGATAATTGTTCTTGCGACGCTCAACGTCTCGGCGCAGGCGGCGCTTCCTGAGTGGGTGAGGGGACGCGGTCTCGCCGCCTATGCGACAGTGTTCTTTGGAACGATGAGCTTCGGCAGCGCACTTTGGGGGTGGATTGCGGAACGCTACGGACTAGCGCCGACGCTTTACATTGCCGCTGCGGGTGCCCTGGGAGCGATTACGCTCAGCCTGCGGTGGAAACTGGAAACGGGGCCCGCCGCCGATCTGACACCCTCCATGCATTGGCCGGAGCCAGTACTCCAGGAAGCCGTAGGGGATGATGCAGGTCCGGTCCTCGTGACCGTCGAGTATCACGTTGCGCCCGAAAATCAGGCGGCGTTTCTAGCAGCGCTTGCTCCCATCGCGCGGGAGCGCAAACGTGACGGAGCCCATGCATGGGGCGTGTTTCAGGACACGGCACACAAGACGCGGTATCTTGAAACGTTCCTGTTGGATTCCTGGCTCGAGCACGTCCGCCAGCATCATAGAGTGACCCACGCCGATCGGAAGGCTGAGGAACGACTTCGGGCGCTCACTCTTGGAGAGCCGCGTGTCACTCACTACATCGCGGGCGCGGTGCCTTCCTAACGGCAAGATTCGTACGTCGTCAATCTGATACCTCCGGGAGCAAGCGCAAGGAGTGTGGGAGATGAAATACAGGAAACTGGGGAATACCGGCCTCATCCTGAGCCAAGTGGGTTCTGGTGCGTTAGCGGCGAGCGTCGTCACGTCAGCATTCGGCGACGACGAACTCATTGATTGATAAGGGCGGTGGTTGCGCCCGGCGTGGCCTAGTTAGCCTCAAATCTCTATTTGGCGCGAAGTGCCCCTTAATGCGCCAGATCATAAGGACGGAGGTGGAGCGGCAGGGGACGGAGCCGGCCCGTAGAATCTCGCGCCTTTGCCTCAAGGCGCACTATGACCCGCCCGATTCAGCGCGACACCCTCTATCGGCGCCGCCGCTACTCCCGTGATGTGATCGAGACGTGCGTGCGCTGGTACCTCTCGTACCGCCTCAGTTATCGCGACTTGTCCGCGCTCATGGCAGAGCGGGGCGTACGCGTATCCCACTCCCCGATCCTGCGATGGGTGCTGCGGTACGTGCCGGAGTATGAAGCGCGCTGGAATCGCCGGGCCAGGCACGTGGGATCCTCGTGGCGCGTGGACGAGACGTACATCAAGGTCAGAGCCCGGCCGTGCTTCCTCTATCGAGCTGTTGATAAGAAAGGCAAGACCGTGGACTCGCTGCTGCAGCCGAGTAGGGGGGGTTCGACGCGACACAATCGTTCTTCCGAACGGCCTTAGCGGGCAATCGGGCCGCTGGCCGAAGAAGATTACTCTGGACGGACACGCCCCGAGCCACTTGGGGCTGCGGCTGCTCAGGCGAGAGGACTTCCGCTGGAAGAATGTTCTGGTGCGCTACAGTCCGTACCTCAACAACATCGTCGAGCAAGTCCATCGCGCCATTAAGGGCCGATGCCAACCCATGCTCGGGTTCAAGTCGCTCAGGACGGCGGCCGTCACGTTGGCCGGCTTCGAGCTGGCCCATCGGATCCGCGAGCGCCAGTTCGCGTTTGGACCCGGACGGTGGAGTGCCTGGTCGCTGAACTAGCAACGGGACAAGGCGCTCGCCCGAGGGAAACGGGCGACCACATGGTCGCGACCGCTTATCGAGTTCGCCAATTGACCACGCTTGAATTGCTAATGCACCAGAAATTGGATCATCACCTCGGTCGTAAATCGTTGTTTTGCCATGATCCAGGGCTCCTTGTTCCACCATTTGGGGAACATCAACCCGCACCAAGAGTCCCGGGTCACGTCAAGAACGCAAAAGCGGTCAAAACTGCAGCAAGGGTGGGAAAGACGTGAGGCGCGCCTCGTGCAATTCTAGACCAGTCCTGACAATGGGAATACGAAATGAGCAACACCGATCTCTTTAGGCACGAGGAATGCGCACTGGTTTTGATCGACTATCAACCGGAAATGTTTGAGCAGGTGCGCTCAGAACCTTCAGAGAGTCTGATCGATCTCAACGTACGGTTTCTCATCGGCACGGCAAAAGCGTTCGATATGCCGATCGTTCTCTCGACCGTCGGCGTGAAGTCGGGAGCGAACCATCCCACTAAGGAGTCTATTCGCTCGGCGATTCCCAAGAACATCGATGAAATTGACCGGTCAACGATGAATGCCTGGGAAAATAACGCGTTTCGAAATGCGGTCATCTCAACGAAGCGAACAAAGCTAATCTTCGGGGCGCTATGGACAGAGATATGTCTGGCGTTTCCCGCCCTCGAAGCGATGAAAGCGGGCTACGACGTGACGTTTGTGGTTGACGCTATCGGCGGTCGTTCGCAGCTGACCCACCAAACCGCAATTCAGCGCCTCGCCCATGCGGGCGCCGTTCCGAATACCTCGATGGCTCTCGTCTGCGAACTGTTCCGCGACTGGGGATCGCCACTGGGTGGCAAGGCGACGGAGGTGGTCCTCCCCTATTACAAGGAACTGCGTGGTCAGGTCCTGCGAGCCGGATCTACGTCGGCTGGCGTTGCTTCGTAGTTTCCTCACCAACGCGGCGGACAGAGGCTGGTTGACCGGCACGCTCTGGACAATTCTGTAGTTGCCAGTCGCATTCTCGGCCGGCAACAAGGAACATGTTGTGCGGGATCGCATCGCCGACCCTGACTCAGCCCGACAGATAGAAGCTCACCTTAGAATAGCCCGCCAGGATCGCTGATCGTCGGCTTTGCGCGCTTTGCCTTCGGTGCTGCGCGCTCTTCTTTGGACACCTTTCAGTTGATGCATTCCACTGTTGTGAGGCACGCCTCGGCCTTATCTGGTGAAGCACCGCTTTCGCCGTGTCCAGCGCTTACGTCTGCGCAACGTGCGCGCGTCGCAGCGCGGGTGCGGTGTCGTGGGGCACCTGGCAAATACCAAGGAGCGATTTAACGAAACGCATCTCCTGGTGCGGCACCACCGTCACTTTACGCGGTTCCCAGGTTGCGTGAGCTTCTCAATCAAGAAAGCACCTAGCACCTTGACGCGCATCGGGAGCGGTCCCTCTGACGGTGTCGCCCAGTAAATAGCGCCCAATGGGATCGACCAATCAGGCAGTAACCGCTCGAGCAGATTAGACTCGAGCGCTGCGCGTAGAAAAAAGTCCGGCAAGATACCGAGGCCTGTGCCCGCGATCAGCGCAGGCATCATCGCATCACCATTGTTCGCGCGAAGAGGACCCGAGGGCCTCACGCTCGCGGACTTACGGCCCTTCGTGAAACGCCAGACCTCGGTAGTCATGGTGTAACTGTAGCTAATGCACTGGTGCTGTGCGAGGTGGAGCGGGTGTGTGGGCCTTCCATGTCTATCCAAGTAAGCGGGCGAGCCGACCAGGTAGCGCGGCATTTCACAAAGCCGCTGAACAACGAGCGAGGTGCCAGGCTGGACGGCGATGCGGATCGCAGCGTCAAAACCGTCTCCGACCAAATCCGTCAACGAGTCACTCAAATGCAGATCGATCGATATTTCGGGGAAGGCGGCTAGAAACTCCGGCAGCAGCGGAGCCACGTACAACGTACCGAAGGACATGGGAGCCGCCAGACGCACCAATCCCCGTGGAGTTCGAGCTTGGGCTTGAGTAACATCCTCAGCTACTTCACCCTCCGCGAGGATCTGCGCGGCACGCCCCACGAGCTGCCGTCCGGCATCTGTCAGCTCAAAGCGTCGAGCCGAGCGGACGATCAGCCGCGCGCCGAGCCTAGACTCAATCCTGCCAATCGCCTTTGACACGGTCGCCTTCGAGAGCCTGAGCTCCGCCGCGGCCGCGGCGAAGGAGCGACACTCGGAAACCTTCGCGAAAATCGCAAGTCCCTCAAGATCCGGCAATCGAGCCATGATTATAGATTTGGAAACCAATGGTTTCGATAGTTTCTATTTTAAAGTGGAGCCGTTGTCAATAACATCAAGTTGAGCGGAATCCTCCACGCCCCGCGATGTCCGCGGAGCAGCGACCGGAAAGCGCGGAAAACCGCCAAAAGGGGATTTACGTGGAGCTGCGAAAACACGATATAAGAAAGTATCCTCCGACATCAGCTCTGCTGGCCTCATCTGCCGGGCTTGGTTGGTCCACGATATCCGTGGAGCTCAGGTCTCACGGGGTCAGTGAAGTGCCGGCCTTCGTTCCACAGCATGTGGAGGTTTGCCTGGTAGTTGCCGGCAACAGCGACGGTCTTGTAAGGCGAACTGCAGCAGGATTGTGCCAAGAGGCGATGCCGACAACGGGTGCGATCTGGTTGAGCCCGGCCGGGGATAGCAAGGGGATCGAGATCACTGCACCAATCCCCCAGACCATGCACCTGTACCTGCCCGCAGCGCTGTTTGATCGATTGAAAGACGATTTCAACCTACCAGTCGCACCGGCCCAATCGATCCGTCATGCTGGTGGCATCGGCGACGATGTCATTGATCACATTGGACGTTCAATCCTCTCCGAGCTCAACGCCGAGACGGCCGCAAGCCGTGTGTATGTCGAAGCAGCCTCTGTGACGCTCGCGGCCAGACTTCTTCGAAAGTATTGCGATAGCGGCGCATGCGCGTCCACCGGGTCCTCCGCGCATAGTCTCGATCATGTTCGACTGCGCCGCGTTCTAGACTATATCGCGGCAAACATCGGAAACGATATCTCTCTGGTAAAACTCGCTGGAATAGCGGGTTACAGTACATTTCATTTTGCTCGCAAGTTCACACTTGCGATGGGCATCCCACCGCACCGCTATATAAGCCGCATGCGGCTGGAGAAGGCGATGGCGGAATTGGCAGCGGGCAAGCTGCCGCTCGCACAAGTAGCGCTCAATGCTCAATTCTCCTCGCAGGCCAGCTTTACGCGGGCATTTCATCGCGCAACCCGCATGACGCCCAAGGAATATCAGCGCCGGCGACGCTAGCAAGGGCGGTAAAAACATCCGCAAGCGTGGGAAAGACAGAGCCGCGCCCAATGCCTACATTTCCATTCTGAGCTTCGCCCTCTTTTGGGCCGTCGTACAGGATGGAAAGATGAGCACCACAACAGCAGGACAAGACCGCAACGAGCAACTGATCCGCCGGCTGTACTCTCTCGCTGAGGCCACCTCAAAAGACACGCCAAAGTTCGTCTCACTGTTTGCAGACGGTGGCTACTTCTATGATGTAGCCGGCGGCACAAAATACTATGGCGCTGACATCGGCGTGACGGTCGACATCTATGCCGCCGCCTTTCCCGATATGCACAGAGAGCTCGATAACTTCTATTTCGATGACAATGTCGTCGTGGTGGAGCTATCGCTGAATGGCACGCATAAAGGCGATCTGGCGATGCCGGCCGGCACGATTCCCGCGACGGGAAAGGAAATACACGCGCCCTGTTGCGACGTCTTTCATTTGCAAGGTGGGAAGGTCACTTCATTTCACTGCTATGTCGCGGTCCCCGTTCTCCTGGGGCAGCTGGGCGTGCTCATGAATCTCGAGGCAGCCTTCAAACGCTGATTGGGGCTATCCCGATGATTGAACGCAGGCCCTTCGAGGACCTCCCAGGCGAGGACCTCGGCTGGCTCAAAGCCCGGTGGCACTTCTCCTGCGCCGCGCAAACTGGTCCATCGCCAAGTGGCTGGGGATGCGTGCGTGTGTGGAATGATGAAGAGATCGCGCCTAACGCGGGCTTCGCGCTTCAGGTGCGTGCCAACATGGAGATCATCATCTATGTCCGCGAAGGCGCCGTCACTCACAGAGATAGTCTCGGCAACGATGGCAGAGTCGAAGCGGGAAGCATTCAGGTCGTGAGCGCCGGCACTGGAATTCGCCATGCCGAATACAACCTGGAGCAGGCGCCAGCACGGATTTGCCAAATGTGGATCACGCCCGCCTCGTCTGGTGGCTCGCCCGCCTGGGGGTTCAACCTTGTCCCGAGGCCGAACGCTCTGGATGTTTCGGGGCAATCGCGAGTGGCTTTGACGGCGACGGCGACGCACTGCCGATTCGGGCTTGCGCCCGCCTGCTTAGCGCCAGGGTAAAGATCGGCGAATCTCTCGAGTATGTGCTTGGCGAACCGCGGCGTGCCTATCTGGTGCCGTCGTCGGGGACCGTTGACGTCAACGGCGTCAGAATTCACGCCCGAGACGGCGCGGCGATCAAAGATGTCGACATTGTCGCTATCACGGCAATCGAGGACGCAGACGTGGTCATGGTCGATGTTCTTTAGGGGCATTGTAGGCTACGACAACATGCGTGAGAGGGACAATGCACGTTGAAGGCGCTAGTGCTCCATTGCTCGTCATACGGCCGTATCGAGGCGATGCCTCGCGGATGCGGCCCGCGAGCGAGGCAGTGGGAGCGCGCTATCGGGGCTGCAAGATTGCGGAGATCGAGAACAAGCTGCACGGCTGATGCCACGCGAATGAGGTCGACCTGACAAACGCTTTCCGACTCCAAGTTAGAGAGGAACGAGCTATGCAAGGATCTACCATAGAGCGCGCAACGAACGGTCTTGCCGCAATACATCCGCTCGATCCCGTAGACGCGGCAATCACTGCCGCCATGCGCGCCATGGCCAGCTCCAGCAAGGGTGCGCGACAAGGAATCGAAGCGCGCGGACAGTTCGACGCCTTCATGGAGAGCGTATTGCCACGCAGCGACGTGACGTTCGAAACAGACACACTGGGCGGCATACCGGGAATGTGGGTATGTCCGGGGAATTGGCGGTCAAACGAGGCGATCCTCCATCTGCACGGTGGTTGGTTTGCCTTTGGATCCGCCAAGGCCTATCGCCATCTTGTCGGGCATATTGCTGCGAGGGCGGGGGCGAGGGCGTTCGTCCCGGACTATCGGCTTGCTCCTGAACACTTATTTCCGGCAGCCGCGGACGATGCGTTGGAATGTTACCGAGCGCTTGCCGACAGTGGCGTTCATCGGATCGCTCTTACGGGAGACTCCGCTGGAGGCAATCTGGCACTGGTACTGGCATCGCGCGTTACCGGAGAGGCCGCCTCCGTCAACGCGACTCCTGTCGGAGTCGCCGTGTTGTCGCCGGTTACCGACCTGACTCTATCGGGCGCAACCTATGAGACGCGTGCGGACGCCGATCCCTTGTTCACCCGCCCGCAGGTCGCGGAACTCGTGCATTCCTACTTGGGGAGCGCCGACCCGAAACATCCACTGGCTTCGCCCCTCCACGGCCGAATCTCCGGCTTGCCTTCCATCCGCATCCATGTTGGTGACGACGAAGTGTTGTTGGACGACTCGCTCCGATATGTTGAGCGTGCAGTTGCTGCAGACGTCGATGCCCGAGTCGATGTGTGGATGGGGATGCCGCACGGGTTTCCCGGAAGCATCGGAAGATTGAAGGCGGCAGCACAGGCGCTGGACGCGATCGGTGCCTACCTCGCCGAGAGTTTACGGGCGCGCGCGAGTCCGTAAAGCTCCTGTGAGACCACGTCCAACGTTGCCGGAAACTCAACGCTCATTGCTGGCGGCGCTTGCTCGCAAGAGCGGTCAAGACAATCGCAATTGTGGGAAGGACGCAAGTCGGGCCGCGAGCCGCCCCGGCAAACAATCCGTTCGCTAGTGAAGTATTGGAGGTTGATATGAAGATCGGTGTGAGTGGCGCCAGCGGTCATTTGGGCACGGCCGTCGTATCGGAACTGCTGCAGCGTCCCGGCGGGCACGAGGTAGTGGCTATCACACGCACGCCCGAAACTGTCTCTGGTCCGGCTCGGGGGCAATTCGGGGACTACAACCGGCCCGAAAGCCTCGCGGAGGCCTATGCGGGTCTCGACCGTCTGCTCATCATCCCGACCGTCGATCCCGGAAAGCGCAGGGCGCAGAACGCCGCTGCCATCGACGCGGCCGTGAAGGCGAGCGTCAAGCATATCGTCTTCATGTCGGCCGCGGGCGCGCGGCAGGCGGAAGAGCTGCTCGGCGCCTCCTACTGGTGGGGCGAGCAACACCTTGTCGCCATGGCGCCGGCCTGGACCGTCCTGCGCATGAACTTCTATGCCGAAGCTCTCGTGCAGCTGGCGCAGGCGTCGCTGGACCAGGGCGTGCTGACCGGGTTGGCCGAGAATCGGGTTGCTTTCGTTGCGCGCGGTGACGTGGCGGCCGCCGCAGCCGGAATCCTGATCGGTGAAGGTCATGCGGGCGCGATTTACAGCGCTACCGGCCCCGAGCGCTTTTCGGGTGCGGAACGCGCGAGCCTCATCGCCAAGATCACCGGCCGGCCCCTCGCGTTCCGTGTCATCACGAAGGAGCAACTGCGCGCCGGACTGACGCGGGCGGGTCTGCCTGTGGAGGTTGTCAATACCGTCATCAGCATCCAGGCGAGCTTCGCGGCGGGTGCGTTCGACATTGTAACCGGTGACGTCGAGCGCCTTGGCGGCCGGCCGCCCAAGCCTCTCCGTGACGTGCTTGCTGGAGCGCTGAAATCTCGTTCAGCCCATTGACTTGCACCCGAACCGATCCTTTGCCGGGCTGGGGTCGGCAAGGATCGGCAGTTCACCCTCACCAAGGAGTGGCACAAAGCCCGAGCAGGGGCGTCATGCGCTCCTGGCGGCTCTCCTTCGGAGAGTCGTGTTCTCAGGCGGCGGCCGCGATGGCAAAGTTCGCCTGAGCCCACGCCGCAAACTTCGATGGATTTCGGCCGGCCACTCGGTTGGCCAGCGTAATCGCGTCGCGCGAATCCGTACCGAGGTAGGTGTGGGCCTCGAAGTAGGCGAGCATCTCCGCGATTTCCTTGGCGCCCGGGAACAAGCCGGCAAAAAGCTCTTGCGGGACTTGCTTGAACGAGAACTTGTGTCCCTGTCGACTCAGCGTGGCGATGATCTCGTTGAAGCCCAGGAAGTCGCCGACCAGCGGCAAATGTTCGCCCTGCCCAGCGAGTTCCGGCCGCGCGAATGCACCGACCACGATGGGGCCGAGTTCGGTAATGTCGCCCATGTGAATGACGCGCTGCTCCGGATCGAGCGGCAACGCCCAACCCACGGCCCCATCCGCTTGCTTCTGCGGAGCCATTGCCCCGAGCAGGTTCTGATAAAAGAACGGCGCGATCACGAATGTGTGATGGGCGAATCCGGCCTCCCTCACGATCCGGTCAATCTTTGCCTTGTCGGTAAAATGCGGGACATCGAGCTTGCCGCGGCTGATCGTCTCCACGTTCGGCAGCGTCGACCAGATGAAGTGCTGAACGCCGGCATCTTTTGCCGCGTGAACGGCCGCGAGTGCCTGTTTGTGCTCGTCAGTGCCCGGTTCCCAGGCATTGGTGACCAGAAAGACCCCGTGTGCTCCGGCGAACGCGGCTTTCAGTGTCTCTGGACGATTCAGATCCGCCAGCACGACTTCGTCAGCCAACTGCGGATGCTTGGCAGGATTGCGCGTCAACGCGCGTACCTTGAATTGACCGCTCGCCTGAAGCGCGCGCACGACGGCGCCGCCCTGCTGACCGGTTGCGCCGACGACGGCGATGAGCTTTTTGGTGTTTGACATGGCAGTACTCCAATGAGAGGTTCTCGGTAAACAACAAACTACGCTCCCGAGACCTATCTTAGAAGCCTATATTATTCTATGGGATCCATAGTCTGTATAGATAGAGCATGCCAGACGCAGCCACCCTGGATCAGGGGCGCACCACCATCGCGGCCGCGGAGCAAGGCAGCCCTTCCGCCGCCGGTCGCAATCTGCGGCGGACGCAATCCGTCGTCACCTGGACCCTGGCCACTCTCGAACGACAGCTCGGCGTGACCTAGTTCGATCGCACCGCGCGCTATCCGACGCTTACCAAGGATGGACGCGCACTGTTGCAGAGCGCACGCGCGGTCACTGATCAGATGGATGGATTCAGGTCTAGCTCGATATGGCGGTGCTCTCCCGCAATAGTGGTCAAAACAATCGCAAGTGTGGGAAAGACGCTGTTCGAGCCGCGTGCTTACATCGCCGTGTTCTTAAGGAGGCGGAAGCTCACGCTCGCCGAGGCCGCCCGATTTCACCTAGTAACGGAGCCACCATCGTGAATGCCGCCCGCTATCTTCCGTTCGTTGGTCGCCTGCTCATTGGCTTGCCGTTCATGGTGAGCGGCCTGAGTAAACTCGCGGCCTACGGCCCAACAATCGGGTTTATTGCCTCTTCGAGACTCCCACTGCCTTCACCGCTGGCATACGCCGGAGCTGTTACTGTCGAGATCGGCTGCGGCCTCCTTATCGTTGCAGGCTACCAAGCGCGCGTGGTCGCCGCGGTGCTGGCTTTGTTCTGCCTTACTACGGCGGCGTTCTTTCATACAAAGTTTGCCGACCCCAACCAGACGTTCCATTTCATTAAGAACCTGGTCATGGCAGGCGGCCTGCTTCAGGTCGTAACCTACGGGGCGGGCGCGCTCAGCATTGACAACCGGCTTTCGAAAAGCCGCGCGCAGACCGGCGGCGCGGCCCACGGCGGCTAGAACCCGACGCGCTTCGGACCAGGTGCCGTTGGCGTAGCGGGGAGCCAATTCCGTTGCCGTTTTCAAGAGGAGAAAAGTGATGTCCGCTGTACGTGGCGCAATCGAAGCGAATGGCACCAAAGAATATCGGTACTTTGCCGGTGGTCAATGGCGCGCGGCTGAAAATCACAAGCTGTTTGACGTGTATCGGCCCTACGATCGCGGCCTGTTTGCCCGCGTCGCGGCTGGTGGCCGAGCCGAAGCGAAGCTGGCGGTTGACGCGGCCGCTAAGGCATTCCCCGCCTGGTCGCAGACGACGCCCGCTGAGCGGGCAAGGCTGTTCTTCAAGGCGGCCGAGATCGTGAAGCGCCGCCGCGCCGAGATTGCCGAGATTCTGGCCCTTGAAACGGGTAGCACCATCTCCTTCGCGACATTCCAACAAGACCTTGTAGCCGCTACTATCGAGCAAGCTGCTGGATGGATGTATCTGCCGAAGGGTGAGGTCCTTGAGAGCAACTTGCCCGGCACCCACTCCATAGGGGTGCGCCGCCCGCTGGGGGTGGTGGCGAGCTTTACCCCGTGGAACGGCGCCAACATCCTGTCATGGCGTGCGGTCATATCTCCGGTGGCGGCCGGCAACACGGTGGTGGTGAAACCGTCCGAGCTTGCACCGATCTCAGCCGGGATCATTCTTGCGCAGATCGCGGAAGAGGCGGGCTTTCCAGCAGGGGTCATCAATGTGGTGACCCACGCGCCCGGTGCGGCGGGGGATATTGCCGATGTCTTCTTCGAGAGCACGGATGTGCGGGTCATCAATCTCATTGGCGGCGTCAAAACCGCGAAGATGCTCGCGAAGCGCGCGGGCGAAACGCTCAAGCGTACGACCATGGAATTGGGTGGCTATAACCCAATGATCATTCTCGACGATGTGGATGTGGACTATGCGGTCCGCACGGCGACGTTCGGCTCTTTCTTCCACCAGGGACAGATCTGCCTCAACACCCGTCGCATCATCGTACAACGCAAGATTGCCAGGGAATTCCTGGACAAATTTGCCACGCGAACCAAGGCGTTGCCGTCCGGCGATCCCCAGGATCGCAAGACGGTCATCGGCCCTTTAATCACGCCCGCTGCGGTCAAATTGGTTGATGACCGCGTAAAGGAAGCGGTTGCCAAGGGGGCCAAGCTGCATGCTGGCGGCGTCTATGAGGGCCAGATCTACCAGCCAACCATTCTCAGCAACGTGTCCCTCGATACAGCCATTGCCAATGAGGAAACCTTCGGTCCGGTTGTCGTGGTGGAAGTTGTTGATACCCCGGAGCAGGCGGTCGAGGCCGCCAATCGCACAATGTACGGGCTCACCTCGTCGATCCTCGCGGGCGACACCTATCGCGCCTTTGAGCTGGCACCGAAGATTCTGGCCGGCATCGTCAACGTCAACTCGCCGACGGTGAACGACGAAATTCATGCGCCGATGGGCGGAGTGCGAGACAGCGGGTGGGGTCGGACGGGTCCTGACAGTCTGAGGGAGTTCCAGGACGTCATTTGGATCAACTCGCACAGCGGCCAGCGCCAATATCCGATCTGAACCGCAATGCACTCGGCACCAAGCTCCGCCGACTAGATGGAGGACCCAAGATGACCCATGCCAGTGAAAGGATGCAGGTCCTGCTGGACCAGGTGGCGAGAGGACAGACCAGCAGGCGTCAATTCATGACCGCCGCGATCGCTGCCGGACTTTCGGCCGGGCTGTCGGCGGCGATGGTGGAGCGGGTGTTCGCCGCCGGCGACAATCAGGGGGCTAACCAGGCCAAGCTCGAGGGCGCCTACGACTACATTGTCGTGGGTGCAGGCGCGTCCGGCTCGGTCGTTGCCGGCGAGCTGTCAAAGACTGGCGCCACAGTTCTGGTCGTTGAATCAGGTGGCGCCGATACGGCTCCCACGGTCAGCAATCCGAGTATCTGGTTTTACAACGTCGGCGGTCCGTTGGACTGGAAGCTGCCGATCGCGCCCGTGCCTCAACTGAACAACCGGAAATTCAACATGGCGTTGGGGCACGTTCTGGGCGGTGGCAGCTCCATCAATGCAATGGTGTGGTCGCGCGGCATGGAGCGCGACTACGATGCTTGGGAGCGGAGCGGCGCAAAGGGATGGGGGTTCAAGGACGTCTTGCCGACATACAAGGCCCAGGAGGACTGGGAAGGCGGCGCCAACGAGTGGCGCGGTGCCGGCGGGCCCGTCCACATTCGCAGGCCCGGCGATCCCCACCCGACGGCTCCGGCCTTTATAGAGGCTGCGCGCCAAATGGGTTTCCCCGTCATCGACGACGTGAACGGCCCAATGCGCGCTGGGGCCGGCTACATCAACATGAACATTGCCACTGACGGCACCCGCGTGAGCTCGTCCCGCGCCTTCTTGCGGCCAAACCTCGACCGTCCAAACCTTACGTTGCTGCTGAATACCAACGTCTCAAAAGTGGTCTTCGACGGTGATCGCGCGAGTGGCGTGGAACTCGTTGCCGCCGATGGGGCCAGGAATGTCAGGGCGACCCGTGAAGTGATCCTCGCGGCCGGCGCGATCCACGGCGCGAAACTACTTATGCTGTCCGGGATCGGCGACGCCAGCCAGCTGCGAAAGCTGGGCATCAAACCAGTCGCCAACTTGCGGGGCGTCGGCCAGAACCTGCAGGATCACGTACTGGTGTCTGGTGTCGTTTACCAATACAAGGGGAAGATGCCGGACCGTCCCGCCGACAGCGACGCGGTCGAGGCAGAGGTCTACCTGTCGAGCGGTGTCGACAGCCATTCGACTGATATCAACCTTGTGCTGGAGCAGCTTCCGCTGGTGACGCCGGAGGCGGCGGCGCGTTTCGGCGCTCCGCCGAAGGAAGGCTTCACGATCGCACCGGCCCTCATTCAACCAACCAGCCGTGGCCATGTTCGCCTTGCCAGCGCGGATTGGCGCGATGCGCCCATCATCACATGCAACCATCTGGGCACCGACCGCGATCTTGCCGCACTGGTGCGGGCCATCGAAGTGGCCCGCGAACTTGGCAGCAAGGCTGCACTCGATGGCGTCCGTGACGCAGAGGTTGTGCCAGGCCCCAAAGCCACCAACCGAGAGGACCTGATTGACCTCGCTCGGACTGCAGCTGCGAGTTTCGGTCACGCGGTGGGTACCGCGAGGATCGGCACTGGCACCGATGCGGTGGTCGACAGCGAGCTTCGCGTCCACGGCCTTCGGGGCCTGCGGGTGGCGGACGCGTCCGTTATGCCGTCGATTACTTCGGGGCCGACCAATGCTCCGGCCTACATGATTGGCGGCCGCGCTGCTGCGCTAATCAAAGCTGAGAAATGATGAAGGCGTGACCATGTCCTTCACTGTTGACGTTCACCACCACATTCTTCCCGGCGTCTTCTGGCGCGCCACGAATGACGCACACAGCCCTGTTGGCGGCATCCTGCCTGCGCCCTGGTCGAAGGAGTCCACGCTGTCCTACATGGATGACGCCGGGATCGACGTCGCCATCACCTCCATCAGCACGCCGGGCGTCCATATGGGCGATGATTCAGCCGCCCGCGATCTTGCCCGCCGCGTGAACGAACTCTCGGCAGAGTTGATCCAGGAACATCCCGACCGCTTTGGCGGCTTCGCAGCACTTCCGCTGCCCGATGTCGACGGCGCCTTGCGCGCGCTGGAATACGGGCTGGATATTCTCAAGCTGGATGGTGTCGTACTGTTCTCCAATGCGCGCGGCATCTATCTCGGCGATGCACGATTCAGGCCGCTCTTCGACGAATTGGAAAGGCGCAGGGCTGTGGTCTTCGTGCACCCAACCTCATCCCCAGACCCCACCGCCCACCATCTCGGACTACCGGATTCGCTGATCGATTTCACTGCGGACACGACGCGGGCCGTGGCGCAGCTGCACTATGGAAATACCTTCGCGCGCACCCCGAACATAAAATATGTCTTCTCACACGCCGGCGGCACGATTCCCTATTTGGGGACTCGCATGGCAATCATTGACGAGATGAACGTGGTCCCTGGTGCAGAGGAGCGCGGGACCGCGGCGGACACGCTTCGCAGGCTCTATTGGGACACGGCGTTGTCGTGGCGGCCACCTGTCCTGCGAATGCTTCGCTCTGTAGTCGGCATGGGCCAGGTGCTTTTCGGTTCCGACTACCCGTACCTTCGCCGGGATCTCGCGGTAACATGCCGTGCTGAGGTTGAGGCGAGCGCGGAGCTGGACAGCAAGGAGGCGCGTGCGATCCTTGCGGGTAACGCGCTGAGGCTGTTTCCACGGCTGGCAACGCGCGTGCCGAAGGAATCGGTAACCCGATTGCCGCCCCTTCCACCATTCAACCTAGCGGGTCATCAATGAACACCCTTCAAAAGTATTGCGAGCTGGGTGGCCGCATCCTGCTGTCCGTGCTGTTCCTGCTCTCCGGGCTCAGCAAGATCGGCGCATACACCGGGACCGCGGCCTATATGTCGGCGCTTGGGGTGCCTGGCGCGCTCCTTCCGCTTGTCATCGCGACCGAACTCCTCGGCGCGCTCGCGATCATCGTCGGCTGGAAGACTCGCGTCACCGCCTTTCTGCTCGCCGGGTACTCACTGCTGACGGCCTTGGTATTCCACAGCAATCTCGGCGATCCAATTCAGAAGATCATGTTCTTCAAGAATGTGGCCATCGCCGGCGGCTTCCTGTTGCTCGTGGCCTATGGGGCAGGTGACGGGAGTCTCGATCGTCATTTCTCCCAATCCATCAAGAAGAGCCACTGAGAACAGCGGAGGGCCCGCAACAAACCGCAAACTGACAATGTCATCGGGCCTGAGATCAATGTCCCAGCTCTCGTGCGTTGGCGGCGAGCGGCGCCGCGGTCGGCACTTGGTGACGATGGGCCTCCCACGATGTCGCGGACACCGTCCTAGGCGATCTACTTAGGCCCTAGGCTTTCGGCGCCCGACCGTCGACGCGCCGGGATTGTGAGAGGCTGGATCCGATGTGACGGCTGGCAGCCAAGATGAGCAATTGAGGCGCGCATTACGGACGAATGCATACGTGTTGGCCTACTTGCGCAGCACCACAATTCTGTCCGCCTCGTCCTCACGGCCAGTCGGCAGATGCACCACGATGTTGCCGCCAAGCCGCTTCAGGGCAAGGGGCCGATTGGTTTCGAAGTCGTAGGCCGCAGTAATCGCGGGAACGTCGGGCAGCACAATGGCCGAATCGCTCCAGTCGAGGACGTGGACGTAGATGCGACCGCCCTTCTGCGTGGTCACGCCCCAGCTGCGAGGGCTGATCGGACCGCCGCGCGTGCCGTAGATTGCTTCACCGTGTTTGCTTAGCCAGGCACCTACGGTGCGGAGCCGCGTTGCCGCTTCAGCCGGCACCTCGCCCATGGCCGTCGGGCCGATGTTAAGCAGGAGATTGGCATCCTGGCCCGAAGTCCGCACCAGCGTACGGATGATGTCCTTGGGATCCTTGAACTTGTTGTCCCGGGCATTGAATCCCCAGGAATCGTTCAGTGTATCGCAGGTCTCCAGCGGCAGCGCACTGATGCCGGATTGGTTGAAGCCGGCGGTGTTCTTTCCCGGCAAATCTTTCTCGAAGATCTGGAAGTCCTCGCCCGGGTAGGGTGTGGCATGGTGGTTACTGCCCACGAGCGCGCCGGGCTGGAGCCGGTGGATCAGGGCATAGGTCTCGCCAAGGTGCCAATCCGCGTCGGGCTTGTCCCACATGCCGTCGAACCAGATTCCGCCGATCTCTCCATAGTGGGTCAGCAGTTCGGTGAGCTGCGCATTCATGAAGGCGAGATAGCGGGCAAAGTCGCCGCCGCCGGTGCGTCCGGCGGTTCGCCCGTACCGGCCGATCGGGTAGTAATCGGGATGGTGCCAGTCGAGCTGCGAGTAATAGAAGAAGAGCTTGATTCCCTGGCGATGGGCCTCGGCTGCGAGCTCCTTGAGCGGATCCTTGCCGTAGGGCGTCGCATCCACGATGTTCCACGGCGTTTGCTTGGTGCCAAACATCGCGAACCCGTCGTGGTGCTTGCTCGTGATCGTGATGTACTTCATGCCCGCAGATTTTGCGAGCGAGACGATCGCAGCGGCATCAAAGCGGGCGGGGTGGAACTGCGCGGCGTACTTCTCATAATCGCCGATCGCCCATCCTTCAGTTTCCATGACCCATTCGCCGCGCGCGGGGACGCTGTAGACACCCCAGTGGATGAACATGCCGAACCTGGCGTTTCTGAACCACTCGCGGGATGCCGAATTCGCGCTCGAGGTCTCTGGCGCGGCAAGGAGTGCGGTCGGGACATTGCCGGCCGTTGGCTCCGCAGCGGCCGCAATGGAAGGCATGAGGGCCAAGGCGAAGGCGGCAAGCTTGTTCATGGACCATTCCCCCCGAGCTGTGCAAGTGAGAAGATTGTTTGCATCAGAACCCATTTTTCACCGGGCTTGGCCCAAGGAAGGGCGCGCTGGTAGTTCCACATCAGCGCTTCCCACGCCTGGACATCCGGATCCCGCGCATCGGATGCCGCCTTGGAATCGGGCGAATAATCGTTCGGGGCATCGACGATGAGCACCAGGCGGTTGCCCGTGCGGAATAATTCCAGGTTGGCGAGGCCCGCGCGCTTGAGTGATGCGACGATGGCAGGCGAGATCCGGTCAGCGCGATGCCAGGCCTCGTATTCGGCAATCTTTGCGGGCTCCTCGACGAGGTCGAGCGCATAGACGTAGCGGCGCACGGTCAGCTCGCCGAGCTGCGGGGGTGCGTCGCCGCAAATCCTGCGATGACCAGGAAGCACACCAGCGGTACGGCCATGGACCAATGGATACCGGCGCGGCCGGACACGGCTCCCATCAAGGGAGTGAGTACGGCGCCTCCTACGATCGCCATCACCAGCAGCGACGATGCGATCTTGCGTGCCTCCCCGACACCGCGCAGGCCGAGGGCGAATATCGTCGGGAACATGATCGACATGAAGAAGCTGGTGCAAACCAGCGCATAGAGCCCGGTCCGGCCGGGGACCGCAATGGCCGTAGCGGTCAGGAGGACACCGGCGATCGCGTAGAGCGTGAGCAGGCGCGATGGTGCGACGTACTTCATCAACGCCGTCCCGGTAAAGCGCCCGATCGTGAACAGGACCAGCGAGAGGATCAGATAGTCAGCGGCAGATTTTTCGGGGGTGCCGGGTACCGTGCCCTGGGCATAGCGGATCAGGTAGCTCCACAGGCCGATCTGTGCGCCGACAAAGAAGAACTGGGCCAGAACCGCTGCCGCATAGCGCCGATTGCCGGCCAGTTCGCGCCAGCCTCCAGCGGGGCGAGAGGACGCGTTCGTAGCGACTTGGTCGACGGCGGGGAATCGCACGGCCATGAATATCAGGGCCAATACCGCCACCACGATGCCGATGATCAGGTAGGGCTGCTGCGCGGCCTGGGATTCAGTCGTGTAAAAGGCGGCGCGGGCGGCGGTTGGCATCGCCGCCAGCTGGTCAGGCGTGTACTCGGCTCCGGAGAAGATGAACATGCGACCAATAAAGACGCCTGTGATGGAACCGAGGGGATTGAACGACTGGGCCAGGTTGAGGCGTCGTTCGGCACTGTCGGCCGGCCCCAGGACGGTGACAAACGGGTTGGCCGAGGTCTCGAGGAAGGACAGCCCGCTGGCAATGACGAACAGTGCCAGGAGGAAAAAGGTGTAACTGCGCGCCCCCGCTGCCGGAAAGAAGAGGAACGCGCCGGCTGCATAGAGTGACAGCCCGAGCACGATACCTCCCTTGTAGCCGAATCGTCTCATGAAGAGAGCGGCCGGAATGGCAAAGACAAAGTAGCCGAGGTAAAACGCCGATTGCACCAGTCCGGATTGAAAATCGGACAGCTCGAATGCCTTCTTGAACTGGCGAATCAGGATGTCGTTGAGGTTGTTGGCAACGCCCCAGAGAAAGAACAGGCTGATGACCAGCCCGAAGACCAGCAGGTACTTGCGGCCGTCGACCCTTCCCGCCGAAGTCTGTGCCGCGGCACTTGAATCGAACGATGCCATTGATCCTCCTCCTGAGAGACTAGGACGTTGCGCTAATAAATGGATACTGCCGGTATAAAACTACGTGGATGACGGCGCGTCAAGGATGAGCGCACCGCGCGCGCGCACCGACGTGCCCCACTTTCGATCGCCGCCCGCCCGACGCTGGAGTATCTCGGGGGAATACGATTTCCCGATTTATGAGGCAGATGATGAAGTAATCCCACTCGCCGCATTCTTCCGCTCGCATGACCCTGTGCCGTTGACGCCTACAAGGGTTGATTCGCTTGACAGGGGTGCAACCGTAAAGGTATTTTATTAGAGTTTCAAGATTTCATTAGTAATGTCACTCGATGCCTGGGCTTGGCGACGCCGACGACCGGTGGCGGCCCCACAGCTGCGCCCCGAGTGAATGAAACGGCAGGGGGGCGGTGAGCGCATGAGCTGGGAGGCAGTTGACCGGCAACAGGACCGCCTGCAGTGGCGGGGCATCTGGACTTGTGGCGCCGTGCGGTCTGGCTCGGTGGCCCGCCGGCTGGCCGGAGCCCTTATCCTGATCGCTGCCGCAGCGCACGGCGGGCTGGCGCTCGCGCACGCGAGCCTCCTGGAGGTCAGAGGCGCCACGCCCGAAGGGCGGGCCGCGGCATTGCAGGAAGCGCTCCTCGCCACAGCAAGACTAAGACAACTGCGCCCACACGAAGGCGTGACGATCAGGTTGCATGGCGGGGAATACCGGCTGGCCTCGCCCCTGCTGATCACCCCCGAGCTCTCCGGTACACCGGGGGCGCCAACGATCATCCTCGCCGCGCCAGGCGAGCACCCGCGGCTCAGTGGCGCACGAGCCGTGCAGCCGGCATGGAGCCGCGAGGGCGCCGCCACCGTGCAGGCACCGGTTCCGGGTCCTGGCTTCGATCGCTTTTACGTCGAGGGCAGCCGGCAGGTGCGCGCGCGCTATCCGAACTTTGATGCGACGATCAAGCCCCTGGGTGGCTATGCCGCCGATGCGATCTCGCCCGAAAGAATTGCCCGGTGGAAAGATCCGACAGGGGGAGTGGTCCACGCGCTGCATGTCGGCCGTTGGGGCGATGTGCATGTGCCGATACTCGGCAAGGATGCAAACGGGGCCTTGCTGTTCGGACCGGAGACCGGGAACAACCGCCCCTCCTTGCCGCACGAGCGCTTCAGGTTTGTGGAGAACATCCACGAGGAACTCGACGCACCGCGCGAGTGGTACTACGACACGCGGGCCCAGGCGCTCTTCTACTATCCTGACAGCGAGCACGCGCAGTCGGCCACCTACGAGGTCAGCCGCCTCGAGACCCTGATCGAAGTGCGCGGGAGCGAGCGGGTGCCCGTGCACAACCTCGTGATCCGCGGCCTCGCATACAGCCAGACGGCCGAGACCTTCCTGGACACCCGCGAGCCGCTGCTCAGGAGCGACTGGATGTTCGCCCGCAAGGCCGCCGTGCTGGTCGAGGGCGCGACCGACCTGACCATCGAGGCAGGGGACTTCTTCGACCTCGGGGGCAACGCCGTCGTGGTCAGCGGGTTCAACCGGCGGGTGCGCGTCCTCAACAATGAATTCCGCGACATCGGGGCCAGCGCCATCGCGTTCGTCGGCAGGCCGGAATCCGTCCGCTCACCGCGTTTCAACTACGACGCCCCGGCGGCCTACGCGTCGGTCGATCGCGCTGCAGGCCCGGCATCTTCGGCTTACCCGGCAGACTGTCAGGCCGATGGCAACCTTATCCACGACATCGGCACCGTCGAGAAGCAAGTCGCGGGCGTGCAGATCGCGATGGCCATGAACATAATCGTGAGGCACAACACGATCTACGATGTGCCGCGCGCTGGCATCAACATTGGCGATGGCACCTGGGGCGGACACCTCATCGAGTACAACGATGTGTTCGATACGGTGCTCGAGACCGGTGACCACGGCGCGATCAATGCCTGGGGGCGGGATCGGTACTGGTCGCCGGACAGGGCGGAGATGGATGCCCAGGTCGAACGCGATCCGGGCGCCTGGAAGCTCGATGCGATGACTCCGGTCGTGATTCGCCACAACCGTTTCCGGTCCGACCACGGCTGGGACATCGACCTCGACGACGGTGCGAGCAACTACCGGATCTACGACAATGTCTGTCTCGCCGGTGGGCTCAAGCTCCGCGAAGGCTTCGACCGGGAAGTCAGCAACAACATCATTCTCAACAACGGATTTCATCCGCACGTCTGGTTCAAGGGCAGCGCTGACCGCTTCGAGCACAACATCGTGATGGCGGCCCACACGCCGATCCTCATGTCCCATTGGGATGGCGTGATTGACGGCAACCTGTTCGCGACGCGCTCGATGCTGGCGGCGGCGCATGCCATTGGCACCGATGCTCACTCGGCGTACGGCGATCCCCGGTTCATCGATTCCCGGCACGGGAATTACCGGGTCAGCCCGGGAAGCCCGGCCCTCGCGTTGGGATTCCGGAACTTCCGTACCGATGATTTTGGAGTCACGCGACCGGCGCTCAGGGCGCGCGCCCGCACTCCGGCGCTGCCGATCGAGCTCATTGTCCAGGAGCAAGGGGCATCGGTGCGGGTCTCAGTCGACGGCCTCACGCTCAAGTCGGTGGAGAGCCTCGGCGAGCAGTCGGCGGCCGGTCTCGCTGAACAGTCGGGCGCGCTGGTCACGAGAGCCGACCCGGGTTCGATCTGGGAGCGCGCCGGGCTCAGGAGTGGCGATGTGATTCTTGGCTGCGTGGACGAATATGACCACGCGCTCAAGCCGGTGGTATCGGCCGCAGATTTTCTTGCGGCCTATCGCTCGCGCAAGTGGCGCGGTTCACTGGACCTCCAGATCCAGCGCGATCAGCGTCCCCAGATACTCCACGTGGAGTTGCAGTGATACAGGAGGCCCGATCCACGCTGCCAGGCGGCAGCTCGCCCACTCTCCCGCGCCACTTGCGGCCAGAGCTGGGCGGCATCGGCTTCGGTGGCGCAGCCATCGGCAACCTGTACACGGAAGTGGATGATGAGGTCGCCGAGGCGGCTGTGCGCTTCGCCTACGAACAGGGTATTCGCTACTTCGATACGGCTCCGTTTTACGGCTACGGGCTCAGCGAGGAGCGGCTGGGCAACGCGCTCGCGGGGTTAGCGGACAAGGAACTGCGGATTTCGACCAAAGTTGGCCGGCACATCGGCGAAGCCGGAGAGGATCAGCAGGTAGACGACGGATTTGCCGTACCAGGCCGGTGCGCACGTTTCGATTACAGTCGTGACGGTGTGCTTCGGTCGTTTGAATCCAGTCTTCGGCGACTCCGGGGCCAGGCGGTGGACACCTTGCTGGTCCATGACGTGGGGCGAGAGACGCACGGCGAGCGGCACGACGTGGTGCTCAGGCAGGTGCTGGACGAAGCGCTCCCGACCCTGTGTGAGCTCCGCAGAACGGGTGCCTGCAGGGCGATCGGCATAGGGGTCAACGAGATCGAGGTCTGCCTTGAACTCCTTGCACGCGCGGACCTGGACGTCATCTTGCTGGCCGGCCGCTACACGCTGCTCGAAAATGCGGCGGCGCTGGACCTGCTGGCCGAGGCTGGGCGGCACGGCGTGGAAGTGATCATTGGCGGCCCATACAACTCCGGGCTGCTCGCGGGCGCGGACCGACCCGGTGCCACCTACAATTATCGTGCGGCAGAGGCTCCCGTCCTGGCACGGGCCCAGCGCATCTACGAGGTATGCGCCGCCTACGGTGTTGACGTCGGGGCCGCGGCCCTGCAGTTCCCTCTGGCCCACCCGGCCGTCAAGTTCGTCATCATCGGGATGCGAACGACCGACGAGGTGCGGATGGCCGTCGAGCGCATCCTGACCGGCATCCCCCCCACTCTCTGGGCGGCCCTGCGGGTCGCGGGCCTCATACACCCGGCGGCACTCACGCCATGAGCCGCATCGATTCCCATCTGCACTTCTGGCGTCTGGCCCGAGGCGACTATTCGTGGCTCGGGCCCCAATCCGGTCAGCTGTATCGGGACTTCCAGCCCGAGCAGATTGCCGGTGAGCTTTCCGAGTCCGGAGTGGATCGCGTGGTCGTCGTGCAGGCGGCTCCAACAGAGGCAGAGACGCGCTACTTGTTCGAGTTGGCGAAGCGGCATCCGTTCATCGCAGGCGTGGTCGGCTGGGTGGACTTCGGCGCATCCGATGTCGCCGAGCGCATCGAGGCGCTGGTCCGCGACGGCGATGGCATCCTCAAGGGGCTGCGTCCGATGGTCCAGGACATCGCAGATCCGGAGTGGCTGGGACGACCGCAATTGGACCAGGCGTTCCAGTCAATGATCTCGCAGGATCTTGCATTCGACGCGCTGGTCACGCCGCGACACCTGCGCGTGTTCGCCGAGCGGTTGGCACGCCATCCTGAACTGAGGGCCGTAATCGACCACGCCGCGAAACCCGATGCAGCAGGGGCCGAGCTGGATTCCTGGTCGCGAGACATGGAAAGGGTCGCGCAGCAAAGCACTGCGCACTGCAAGCTCTCCGGCCTGCTCACGGAAGGGCAGCGCAAGCCATCGCTACAGGAACTCGATGAGGTGATTGGGTTCCTGATCGGGACTTTCGGGCCACAACGACTCTGCTGGGGGAGCGATTGGCCTGTGCTGACCCTTCGGGGACAGTACGGGGAGTGGCTACGCATGGCGCGTGGCCTCGTGAACAAGCACGCGCCGGGCTGCGAGGAGCAGGTCTTCGGAACCAATGCGGTCAAGCTGTATCGGCTGACCGGTTGGCAGGATTGAAATTCTAAGGGGTATTCCACGGTGCCAGTCATCACTGAACTCGACACACACGACATCCGGTTTCCCACGTCACTCGAGCTCGATGGCTCGGATGCCATGAATCCGGACCCGGACTACTCGGCCAGCTATGTGGTGCTGCGGACCAACGATTCCACGGAGCTGCAGGGACGTGGATTTGTGTTCACCATCGGCCGCGGGAACGATGTGCAGGTGGAGGCCATCAGGGCGCTCAGGCACCTCGTCGTCGGCCGGGACGTCGCTGCGGTGTGCTCCGAGCTGGGGGCCTTTGCGCGATCACTCACTGATGACTCCCAGCTGCGCTGGCTGGGCCCCGAAAAGGGCGTCATGCACATGGCCATCGGGGCGGTCGTCAATGCCGCCTGGGATATGGCGGCTCGTCGCGCCAGGAAGCCGGTGTGGCAGTTCATCGCCGACATGTCGCCTGCGGAAATTGCGAGCATGATCGACTTCCGCTATATCAGCGATGCAATCGCCCCGGGCGAAGGCCTCGAGCTGCTGCAGCAGTCAGCGGGCATGAAGCGGGAGAGGATCGGGGTCCTGCGGCAGAAGGGATACTCGGCCTACACCACTTCGCCCGGATGGCTGGGCTACTCCGACGAGAAACTTGCCCGACTGGCGAAGGAGGCCGTCAGCGCCGGATTCGGGACCATCAAGCTTAAGGTCGGTCTGAGCATAGAGGATGACGTGCGCCGCTGCCGGATCGCCCGCGAGGCGATCGGCCCGCACGTCGGGCTGGCGGTGGACGCCAACCAACGTTGGGACGTCGGCGTGGCCATTCCCTGGCTCGAGCGGCTTCGGCCCTTCAATCTCGCCTGGGTCGAGGAGCCCACCAGCCCGGACGACGTGCTGGGCCATGCCACGATCCGCAAGGCAGTCCATCCGGTGCCCATCTCGACGGGCGAACACACACAAAATCGGGTCGTCTTCAAACAGCTTTTCCAGGCGCAAGCGGTCGATCTCGTTCAGATCGATGCGGCCCGCGTCGGCGGCGTGAACGAGAACCTCGCGGTCCTGCTCATGGCTGCCAAGTATGGCGTCCGGGTCTTCCCGCATGCGGGCGGCGTGGGCCTGTGCGAATTGGTGCAGCATCTCGCCATGGCCGACTATGTCGCGATCAGCGGCAAGATGGACGATCGCTCGATTGAGTTCGTCGACCACCTCCACCAGCATTTCATCGATCCGGTGCGCATCCGCCATGGACGTTACCTTGCACCCGAGCTGCCCGGATTCTCTGCCGAGATGCGCCCGGCCTCAATCTCCGAATTCCAGTTCCCCAACGGCTCCGCATGGCGCACGAAGGCTGTCAATGCCTGAGCCGCTCACCTGCGTGAGTGACCTGCGAGCGCTGGCCAGGCGTCGCGTACCGCGTGCGCTGTTCGAGTACGCGGATCGGGGCGCGTTCGACGAGCTGACGCTATTTGAAAACCGGGCGGCGCTCGACGCATTGCACCTGAAGCCGCGGATCATGATCGATGTCGATGACCGCTCGCTCAGCACGACGCTGGCGGGGCAGCCAGCCTCGCTCCCCATCGCCATCGCCCCGACGGGCCTGGCAGGTTTGCAATGCGGCAGCGGCGAGATCCTGGGTGCCCGAGCCGCCGCCAGGGCTGGCATCCCGTTCTGTCTCAGCACGATGTCCATCTGTTCGATCGAACAGGTGCACAGGGCGGTGCCTGAACCATTCTGGTTCCAGTTGTACGTCATGCGCGACCGGGGGTTCACGCGCGAGCTGATACGCCGGGCACGGGACGCGCAGTGCTCGGCCCTGATGCTGACCGCAGATCTCACGGTCCAGGGCAGGCGCCACCGGGAGATCAAGAACGGGCTGGCGGTGCCGCCGAGGCTGACCTTGCGCAATGCCGTGGACATCGCAAGGCGGCCCCGCTGGGCCTGGGGTGTGCTGCGCGCACCAAGCCGCTCATTCGGGAACCTGGACGGCCGCGTTGCGGAGGCTCGTAGCCTGACCTCGCTCGCACAATGGATCGGCAAGCAGTTTGATGCGACGCTGTGCTGGCGAGATCTGGAGTGGATCCGGGATCTCTGGCCGGGCAAGCTCATACTGAAGGGCGTCATGTGTCGCGAGGATGCGGGGCTCGCCTGCTCGGCGGGCATCGATGCGCTCGTCGTGTCCAATCACGGTGGTCGCCAGCTCGACGGCGCGAGGGCGTCGATCCATGCGCTGGCGGACATCGCCGATGAGGTGGCGGGAAGAGTGGAAATCCTGTTCGACGGCGGAGTTACCAGCGGACAGGCCGTGCTCAAGGCGCTCGCACTGGGGGCGCGCGGTTGCCTCATCGGCAAGGCCTTCCTCTATGGCCTGGGGGCCCTGGGCGAGGAAGGGGTGTGCCTCGCCGTTGAGTTCATCCGCCGCGAGCTCGATGTCAGCATGGCGTTGACGGGCCAGAGGGATGTGCAATCCGTGCCACGCTCGATCATCGTCGAAGCCGCCTGAGGGCGCGGCACTCCGGAACAGGTGAGGTGCGCATGAAAGGTCGCCTTGAAGACAAGCTGTGTTTCGTAACGGCCGCCGCGCAGGGAATCGGCCGGGCAACGGTGCACGCCTTTGCCCGCGAGGGCGCGCGCATCATCGCCACCGATATCGCCCGCGACAAGCTGGAGAGTCTGAAGTCCGAGGAGCCTTCCATCCAGGTGAGCGTGCTGGACGTCACGGATGCCGCTGGGGTCGAGAGGGCGATCGGAGTTGCAGGCCCGATTGATGTGCTGTTCAACTGCGCGGGCTACGTGCACCAGGGCAACATCCTGGCGTGCACCGAGGCTGACTGGCGCCGATCGTTCCAGATCAACGTAGACGCCATGTACTGGACGTGCCGGTCGGCGCTCGCGGGGATGGTGGCGCGGGGAGGAGGCAGCATCATCAACATGTCGTCGGTGGCATCCAGCATCAAGGGCGTGCCCAACCGCTTCGCCTACTCGGTCACGAAGGCGGCGGTTATCGGATTGACAAAGTCGATTGCGGCGGATTTCGTGGGGCAGGGGGTACGCTGCAACGCGATCTGTCCCGGCACGGTCAAGACGCCATCCCTGGCGGACCGGGTCGCAGCAATCGGCGGAAATCGCGACGAAGTGTGGCGCGGCTTCGTCGAGCGTCAGCCAATGGGTCGTCTGGGAGACCCGGAGGAGATTGCGGCACTCGCGGTTTATCTTGGCTCGGACGAGTCCTCTTTCACGACCGGGCAGGTGCATGTGATTGACGGTGGGTGGAGCACTTGAGGTCAGGGGAGGCGGCTGCCGCATGAAACTGATGCGTGTCGGCGAGCCAGGCAACGAGCGCCCCGCGCTTCTCGACGCGTCGGGTGCGATGCGGGACCTGTCAGCACACGTGCAGGACATCGCCGGCGAGACGCTCAGTTCAACCGGGCTGGCGAGGCTGCGGGAGGTCCCGCTCGATGAGCTGCCCGGGGTGGGCTCGGGCACCGGGATCGGACCGCCGGTTGCGGGCGTCGGCAAGTTCATATGCGTGGGACTGAACTTCAGCGATCACGCTGCAGAGTCAGGAATGGCGGTTCCGGATCAGCCGGTGCTGTTCATGAAAGCCACCAGCGCGATTTCCGGGCCGAACGACGCGGTGTGGATACCGCATGGATCGATTAAGACCGACTGGGAGGTGGAGCTCGGCGTCGTCATCGGCGAGCAGGCGCGGCGCGTGAGTCGCGCAAATGCACTCCGGCACGTCGCGGGATACGTCCTGGTCAACGACTTGTCTGAAAGGGCATTCCAGCTCGAGCACGGTGGACAGTGGTGCAAGGGCAAGGGGTGCGACACATTCGGTCCCATCGGCCCATGGCTTGTGACTCGCGATGAAGTGCCCGATCCAGGGCGGTTGGCGATGTGGCTCGAAGTCAACGGACATCGGTTCCAGAATGGCTCGACCGCCACGATGGTGTTCGACGTTCCGTTCCTGGTGAGCTACATCAGCTCGTACATGACGCTCATGCCGGGCGACATCATCAGCACCGGGACGCCGGCCGGTGTCGGTCTCGGCCAGAAGCCGCCGCGTTACCTGAAATCCGGCGATGTGGTCGAGCTCGGCATCGAGGGGCTCGGCACGCAATGCCAGGCCCTCATCGACGCACCCTGAAGCGATCGACGGGCGGTACGCTACTGCAGGCCCTGGGATATCTGGCGCGCAACGCCGCAGAGCAGGTCAATGGCTTCCACGATGGTTCGGGGCAGGCCGGGCCGTTGCACGAACGGTACGGTGATCGCGGCGAGGCAGGAGCCTTCCTTGAGTATGGGAGCCGAGAGGTCGGTCACGCCAGGCACGAAGTCGCTCCCGACTTGCGCGAAGCCCCGCGCACGCACGGCCTCCGATTGGCGAATGAAGGCGTCGTACTTGTCCTTGGGCGCCCGCTGGCGCAGCGAAACATCCCATTCGCGACGGACGGCCTCCGGCTGAAACGAATAGAGGGTGATGCCGGACGTGGCTTCATAGATGGCCCGCCGATAGCCCGGGCGCACGGAAAACCCGAGGGGCCCCGGGTTCTCGACCCGGGCGATCACCACCATCTGGTCGCCCGATGCCACCGCCATGTGGCACGACTGGTCTATGAGTGCCGCAAGCTCGCGCATCACCGGCAAGGCGATGTCGAGCAGCGATCGCACTTGGGCGCGCGACATGCTTAACGTGAACGCCTTGTTGGTAAGCTCGTAACCCTGCCCAAATCGCGATTCCTCGATGTACCCGCGCCGTTCGAGGATGTAGACCATCCTGAAAAGTTCGCTCGGCGAACGGCCGAGCCGCTCGGCCAGCTGCGGTGTAGTGAGTGGTTCGCTGACGCCAGCGAGTGCCTCAAGGATGTCGAGTCCCTTTTCCAGAGCCGGCGCGCGATACCTGTGAGTCCCTTTGGTGCCGGGATCGACCGCCGGTTCGGGCATGCCGGGCTCCGCGATTAATTCACTGCTCTTGCCGCCATCCGCTTGCATCTATTCAATCCCGATTGTCAGAGCCACTACTTTATTGCGCAGATTGCCACCAGTGTGCCGGAATTCCAGCCAAGATCAGTGGCCTCGGAAGTGTACCAGTACATCATGAATCCACTAATTGTAATTGAACTCATCAATTTCTAGGCTAGACAGCCGAGCAACTGGGGCACCGGAGACGGCAGGCTGAGAAATAAAGACAATAAAAACAGTGTAATGGGTCAAGCAATTCTGCGCTTGATGGGATTTGCGCTTACGTATTGACGAATTTTATATAAGAATCTACACTTCACATGTGAAGTATGTTCCGAGAGGGCAGCTGCGATTAGCTCGGCCTGACCATCGAGACAATAAGTAGGGGGAAATATGAAGATTCGATTGCTTGTCACATCAGTCGGGTTCTGCTCGCTGCTGGCGTCCGCCAATGTCGGTGCCGAGGTCCCTGCCAGCACCGGGACTCTTGAAGAAGTCGTCGTGACCGGCTTCCGTGCCAGTCTGCAGACCGCCATCGAATCCAAGCGCGAGGCTGCATCGATCTCGGACACGATCTCCGCCGAAGACATCGGAAAGTTTCCAGAGTTGAACCTGGCGGAATCCCTGCAGCGCATCACCGGCGTGCAGATCACACGCAACAACGGCGAAGGCCAGTTCGTGAGCATTCGCGGGCTGCCGCCGAACTTCGCGCTGGTCAATCTCAATGGTCGCGACATGCCCTCGCCGCCGCGGCCGGGTCCGTTCGGCTCGCGCAGCTTTGATTTCAGCATTATCACCGCCGACTTCGTCAACGCGGTGGATGTCTACAAAGCGCCGACCGCCGACCTGAACGAGGGCGGGCTGTCGGGCACGGTCAACGTTCGTACCCTCAACCCAGCCGACGTCACTGCTCGCAAGTTCGTGGTCAGCGCCAAGGGTTCCTACAACAGCAATACGGCGACGACCGGGCCGCGCCTCTCGGGCATCTACGAGGACACGCTGGCCGACGGGCGCCTCGGAGTGGTTGCGGGCGCGAGCTATTCGAAGCGCGACATCCTGAACCTGCGATATCAGGCCTATGGACTTCAGCCTACGATGTGGTGGCCGGGCTCAACGGGCGCAGGACCCACGAATTTCCCGGCCAACGCGTTCTGGGACAATGCGCAGGAATTCGACGCGCTGACCGGCCAGGACGAGCGCACGACCTATCTGGCGGCACTGTCCCTCAAAGTCAATTCGAATGCCGATCTGTACGCGCAATACCTCAACTCGAGCTACTCGGACGATCAAGTCTCGAACGGTGACGTGCTTCGCTTTGCCGGAGGCGCCGGCGCGGCGCCGGCTGCCATCACGGCCTACACACTGGGGCGTACGATTACCGAGCCTCTCCCCGGCACCACCGGCGTGACCGGCCAAATCATCGATTCGCTCACGGCCACCGGTATCGATTATCGGAACAACGCACGTACGGGATTCGAGGACGACAAACTGCGGCAGTACGCCGTGGGCTTGAACTTCAGGTCCGGCGCATGGAGCGGCAACGTGGATCTGTCCGACGCCAAGTCCTCCTCGGCGCTGTCGAACCTGGCGCTCGAAGCCACGGGGTTTGCCTCGGCGTCGTCCAGCATCGGTTCTGGTCCGGCAACCTGGACCTTTGCTCAAGGCTATAACCCGCTCGACCCCACGCAGTTCCATGCTGCGAGCTTCAACGGCGCTTACAAACAGCCGGCGGAAGACGAAATCAAGGCCGCCAAGTTCGAAGTCAAGTACAAGAACAGCGGCGGCTTCATTCGCGGCGTGACGCTGGGGCTGCGCCTGAAGAGCGAAGAGAACAGCTACCAGACCAACTCGGTGCTGCTGGACGGCAACAGCCTCGCTGCCTTCCTGGGCGTGCCCGCCGAGACGTACGGTAACGGCTGCTGCACGGGCCCGAACATCGCTCCCTACATGAGCCAGGTCACCCACGACTTCTGGGGAAATGTGCACACCTACCTGGTCTCGGACCTCAGCAAGCTGTACGCGCAGTTCCCGCTGGACCAGCTCATCCAGGCGGCAGGTGGCGCCAAGCCGAACCTCGGCACGGCATACGACATCAAGGAAGATACCTACGCCGGGTACGCGCGCCTCGATTTCGGCGCCGAGCACTCACCGTTCACGGGCAACATCGGGCTCCGCGTCGTCAAGACCGATGAGACCTCCAATGGCTACGCGCCGGACCTCAACAATCTGACGTGCTGCGTGGGCGTAACCCCGACGGTGCCTGCCGCCGGCCCGGCCTCCGTCAAGAACTCGTACGTCAACGTATTGCCGAGCCTCAACCTTTCGTGGGATGCCAGCGATGATCTCAAGTTCAGGTTTGGAGCGGCCCGCACGCTGACCCGGCCCGACCTGGCCTCCCTCTCGCCGGCGGTCAATGCGGTCACCTCGATCCCGTGGTCCATCAACAAGGGCAACCCGAACCTGCATCCCTACACGTCGGACAGCGTGGATCTTTCGGCGGAATGGTACTTCGCGAAGGGTGGGCTGCTCTCTGCCGCCGCCTTCTACAAGAGCATTTCTGGGTTCATCCAGACCCTGGGCAATGGAACCGAGACGCACAACGTCACGCAGAACGGCGTCACGGCCCCAGAAGTGTTCGCGATCTTCCAGCCGGTCAATGCCGGCAAAACGACGGCGAACGGCTTCGAGATCAGCTACCAGCAGAGCTTCTCGTCCCTGCCGAAGCCCTTTGACGGGACCGGCATCGTCGCAAACTACACGTACGTGAATGCCGGAGACATCACCTTCGGCTCTAGCGCGGCTTCGTCCCCGATGGCCGGAGTCTCCAAGAGCAACTACACGGTTGTTGCCTACTACGAAGGCAGTCGGTTTGGCATTCGTGCCGACTACACCTATCGAGGCTCATACCTGAGCAGCCAACCGGACAACTATTTCGGCGACGGGGACTACATCCAGGGCTATGGGCAGCTCGATATGTCGAGCACGTTCCACCTGACTTCGCGCTACGACGTGACCCTGGAAGCCTTTAACCTGGGCAACAAGGCGCTCTCCCAGCTTGACATCTTCAGCATCAATCGCGGCTATGAGTCCGACGGTCGCACCATCCTGCTCGGCGTGCGGGCGAAGTATTGATGTGGTCGTTGCCCTCGGCCGGCAATGGCCGAGGGGGTCTTCGGCCGCAGAGCGCGGGCGCCCAGTGGCCAGGGAATAGTCCGACATCGTCCGGAGGCAACCGTCTCCGGCGTCGCTCAGGGAGTGGCAGGCGGGACTTTGTTTTGGAGGGGGCTCGAGGTGGTGACTCCCGCCCGAACCTCCGCGCGGATTGACACTTTATCTGCTGTTGGAAAATCGGCTGGCACCGGAAAAGTAACCGGCCGGTGGGCAAGCCACTGCACGGCGCGCACAATCATCGTCTGCACTCCAGCACAGCGCATGCTTTCCGGCTGGGCATCGCCCAGCCACACGTGGCCGAATGTCGCTATGTACGCTCGCCCCTTGCCGTAGTTCACGGTCCATTCCACTGGCCAGTTTCGACCGAAGCGCGGGTCTCGGGCGTAGGACAGCACTTGTAGGTTCTTAGCAGGACCCCGGGCGTCGTAATAGACTTCGAGGTGAGGTGTTTTCCAAGTCTGGGGCAGCCCGTCGTGAATCGGATGCTCACCCAGCAAGTGGATCACGACGTCGCCATTTGGCGCGTGGTTGGTGTCGTCTCCTTCACCCGGAGGCTGATAATCAAGCGTCCCGTCATCGCCGATGGCTATGGCGGTCCCATAGGTCTTCTCCCTCCAGCCGAGACCGATAATCTCGTTGTATGCCGGCCAATCGGCAAAAGCGTTCTGAGCTGAATGAAATATGTAGACGCCGCCTCCGTCGCGCACGAATTCCTCAAATCCGACCTGCACGTCCCGCGGCCATTGCGGGCCGCCATGGATGTCATTGTAGTTCTGAATAACCACGTCGTAGGCCTTGAACTTAGGTCGCCACGCGTCCCATCCAGGCGCCGTGGAGCTGGCCGGCGAGGTCGAGACGTCCACGCTGAACAGGCCCGAGGATTCGAGCAAGGCGCGTATGAGCTGCGTTGTCAGTTTCCAGTCGTGGTTGCTGTAGCCGTCTACGATCAGCACCCTGATTTTGTCGTCGGGCGAAACCGTCGGCCCGGCCCGGTCAGGCAGAGCTAGCGAGGCGCCGAGTATCAGGACGGACAGCAGAGACTTCATGCCTTAACAATTGACCGCGGAGCGATTTGACGTCAAATGGTACTACCCTGACCCCTGGGAACCCTGCCGAAAAGTCCCGACCTCCTGGTCTAAACCAGAAGATCTCCCATCGAAGAATGACCAGAAGGTTGCGTGACTTTTGCTGGTTTCAGTAGTGCTTTGTTGTGCTCAGTGGTGCTGGTAGTGCAACGATGTCCCGGTGGCGTGGTTTATAGATCAACAACTTGCAAGTTGCTCAATTTACCGTCTAGCGATCCCGGTGAGCTACGAACTAGGAGGTCTGGAGTTCGAATCTCTCCAGGCGCGCCACGCTTGTCCAGGTAAATCAGTCAGTTAGTGGAGCAGTCCCCTTTTTGACCCGACACGGCTGCATAGCCAGAGGCTAGGCGTAAGCCTAGGCGTAAGACTGCGAGCAGCAATGCAGATCGCGTGGAAGTGTTTGCCGGTAGCCAGCGTCGTCGACACTATTCGGTCGATCAGAAGCTGGCCGTGCTGGAAGAGGCCGGTCAGCCCTGGATGACGATCTCTTATATTGCCCGCCGTCACGGTATTTCTCCCCGCCTGGTCTTTGGGTGGAGGCGGCGTATGGCCGAGGGCGGGAAGGAAGCGGTGCGAGCGGCGCTATTTCAAAAAGGTCGGTGTCGTACTGGAGATGACACGTAGCTCACCAAAATCCAAGGACAAATCGAACATGTCTCGATGAGGGAGACCAGCGCACTGCGCTTGAATCACCTGTAGTGGGCCGTTGTGACTAACGATGACAACGAATGAGTGCCCCGTTGCCAGAAACTCCTGTCGAAAATCATCGATACGCGCCCAAAGGTCGCGAAGGGGTTCGCCACCACCCGGGGCGTACCCCCATGTGTCTGCGGCCCAGGCATCGAGCGCGTTCCGCTCGACGGCATCCCACCGCAACCCTTCCCAGGCCCCAAAATTAAGTTCTCGCAGCCGCGGGTCGGGCTCCGCACTGATCCCATGGCGCGCGGCGATGGCCTGCGCGAGGACTCGACAGCGCTGCGCAGGGCTGGTGATGACGCGTGACGCGAGGGGAATCTGTTGTAGGCAGCTCCTAATATCATTCGCCGCTGATTCAGATAGCGGTATGTCCAACTGCCCATAGCAAACTCCGCCAGCAATACTTGGGCGAGTGTGCCGTACCAGAACCAGTGCCATGAGTCAGTGGCTCATGGCGACTACGCCGAGATAGAACGCGATTTCGGCGAGTTGCTGAGCCGCGCCCAGACAATCTCCCGTATATCCACTGATACGTCGCCGGATTTGCGCGATCCAGAGCGTCGTTGCAATGCCCGCTGCAGCGAATGCTACGAAACCCGCACTGCCGAGGGCGATCATGGGCGCGACGCCAGTCAGCATCGCCACGGCAATCGACACCGTCGAGACCCGTTGCACCAGGGGCTTGGCGCGCGCTGATTCTTCTTCTCTCACATAGGGTAGAACGGCCATTACCATCACGGAACCAGAGCGACTTAAGGCATGACCCACAATCATCGCCGCGTATCGAGTCGATGAGGGCATGGCGCTTAGGCACTCAAACCTTAGGAGCAGCGTCAGCGCCAGCGCCGCCGCACCATAAGTTCCGATGCGCGAGTCTTTCATGATGACGAGCACTTGTTCTCGCGTGTAACCACCCCCAAGGCCGTCGAACGCATCGGTGAGTCCATCTTCATGAAACGCACCCGTGAGCAATAATGTGCCGGCGATGCTAAGAATCACAGCAATGGGAGTCGGCAGAACCAAACTCGCCAGCCAACAGATCAGCGCGCCGAAGGCGCCCACGGCCAAGCCTACCGCGGGAAAATACCGCACGGCCGCATTGAGTTCTTCGGTGGAGTGACCGACCCACCGCGGAACTGGTATGCGTGTGAAATACTGCACCGCAGCGAGCAGCCGTTGCAGTTCACGACGCACAGGAGCGCTCACGGCCTACGGGCGAGTTCGGCAAACCAGAAAACGTCCCCACCGAACTCCGCCGGTGCGCGATATTCACGCAAGTGGGTGACTTCTACCGCTATCGGCGCGCGAAAGCGCGGCGCATGCGTGACGAATGTGTGGAACTCGCCATTTTCACCGCAAGCATCCACACCGGCAGGAAGATCCGCCACAAATTGACGATCGTAGGGCCGCCCGCAGAACGCTACCGGCAACAGACGCGTATTGACGCATACGCAGACGGCCTCTATACGTCGGCGAAAGATTTCCCCAACCACTCGATCTCGCGGCCACAGCCACAGCGGCAGGTGTGCGCTCATGTGCGCGGCGCTGCATACCTTCTCTTCCCATTCACGATGCGGAACGAGATCAATGTCGCCAAAGACGGCATGCTTCACCCCCCGCATGCGTTGCTCGTTCAACGTGTCGACAAACACGCGCTCGTAGTTCGGCCAATCGGCACGCGGCGTGATTAATGTCATGCCCATCGCTTCGGCCTGCGCGCGCAGCAGGCCCTCCGGTAGGGCGTGCGAGCGGCTGCGATCGGCCTCTTCCTCCAGTACAGTCAACAGGGTCGTTACATTGAGGTTGTCTTCCAGCGCCAAATGGAGCGCCAGGCAGGAGTCCTTGCCGCCACTCCATGAACATAGCGCTCGATCGATACTCATGCATTGCTCCGACTCACGCCGGCAGCGTCAAACGTGGCCATCCGATGGAAGACCGCGACCGCCGAGCGCGCCAAGGGCAGCGCCAGTGCTGCGCCCGAACCCTCTCCCAGTCGCATGCCGAGATCCAGCAATGGCATGGCGCCAAGATCCCTCAATAGGGCACGATGGCCAGGCTCCGCCGAGCAATGCGAGAATACGCAGGCATCAAGCACGCTTGGATCAATGCGTGCAGCGAGCGCGACGGCCACGGTCACGGTGAACCCATCCACCAGAATCAGTAGACGCCGTTCGGCGGCGGCAAGAGTCGCGCCCACCAGCATGGCGATCTCGTAGCCCCCGAACTCGGCCAGCATCGTGTGGGGATCAAGAGTGCCTGCAGCACGAGCCCGCGCTTCCCGCAAGGCAGCGAGTTTGCGCGCCAATCCAGCATCATCGAGCCCCGTACCTCTGCCGACGCAGCTGCCCAACGGCCGGGTACTCAGGCAGTGCATCAGTAGAGCGCTCGCCGAAGTATTGCCAATGCCCATCTCGCCGAGTAACATGGTATTGGTGCCACCGATGGCCAGCGCCTCGCTGATGCGCTTACCGGCCACGAGGCTCTGTTGGCACTCCTCCACGGTCATCGCCGCTTCCACCCGGCAATCGCGCGTGCCCCGCCGAATCTTCGCATCGATCAATGCCGGATGGGGCGCGAACTCAGCATCGACCCCAGCGTCGATCACCCGCAGGTCGAAACCGTGTTCTTTGGCGAGCACGCTGATGGCGGCACCGCCAGCCAGAAAATTAGCCACCATTTGCGCAGTAACGGCCTGGGGGTAAGCACTCACACCGGCATTGGCAATTCCATGGTCCGCAGCGAACACCAAGGCGACGGGGCGTGTGATCTTGGGGTTGAGCGTGTTGTGGGCCACACAGATCTGAACTGCAAGATCTTCCAGGCGTCCCAGTGCGCCCACGGGCTTTGTCAGCCGGTCGAGGTGGGCCATTGCCGCCAGACGGATCGAGCCATCGGTCTGATTGGTCACAGGGCACCCTTCAAAGCCAGCGGCAAGCCCGCCGCCATGAAGATCACGCGCTCGCAGATCTCGGCGAGTTCCTGATGCAAACACCCCGCGGCGTCAACAAAGCGACGGGTCAGTTCGCCCGGCGGCACAATGCCCAGTCCCGTTTCATTGCCGATCAGGAACACATTGCTGGTGAGCCTGGGTAGTACATCCCGCAACGCCGCGGTCTCTGATCCAAGCGCATTGCAGTCGTCAGACTCCAGCAACTGGGTCAGCCAGAGCGTCAGACAATCGACCACAATCGCTCCCCTTGGCTGGTCGGCGACGAGCAGTGCCTTCCCCAAGTGACGCGGTTCCTCGATCACGTTCCACTCCACCGGTCGGGCGACACGATGCGCCGCGATACGCCGCTGCATTTCCGTATCTCCGGCGATGGCTGTCGCGATCACGGTCACCGGCAGCCCGCTACTTGCGGCGAGAGATTCAGCACAGCGGCTCTTGCCAGATCGCACGCCGCCCAGGATGAGCGTCTTCACACCCTTTGCGTCAGGGTCATGGCTACCCCGTGTCTTGCCACGCGCGCCAGTGCGACGCCCACTGCCACATAGAAAACGGTCCCACCGAGATAGTGTGGGAAATATTGCGCCACCAGGGTCGCGTACGCCGTGGCAGGCAAAGCCCCAAAGTAGCCAGACAAGGCGTAGAAGCTGGCGTTTGATATCAGAAACGCGACGCTCGTGCCCCCAATAACCGCCAGCGCGAGCGGCATAAGCGCGAGGTGCCCCTGCTGCGCTCGCCGGGCATACCAACGCCCCGCAAACCACAACGCCGCATAGGTGGGAATCAGAAACGTGTAGGCGGGCGTGACACAGTAACTACTCACGCCCTGCACCGTAATGGAGATGTAGTCAACAATCGCTGCCTCTACCAATAGTGCCGGCACAAGCCAGGCGCTGGCAACGAAGGCCCCGGCCAGAAAGAACACGGCGAGCGTCGCATCAGGCAGTGCAACGGCAGAACCGAAATGGCCGCTGCGAGTCACCGCCACAACGCAGACCAGGATCAGAGCTGTCACCCAGCTTGACTTTCTCAATAGGATTGACATGAGGGACTCCTTGGTAAAGATTCAGACGGAGCTCAATGGGCGGATGGCTGATAACGTAAGGTGAGTGAGAGGTCGCGGCCTAACTGCGGATAGTAGGAAGCGGTCTGGTACTGGCGGTCGAACACGTTGCCGCCGCGGAACTGCAGCCGCCAACCAGAACCCGTGTGCCATTCCGCCTGCACATCCATCACGGTGTAACCGCCCAAAGGCCGAGTGTTCGCAAGATCATCGAAACGCGCGCCAGCCGAGTTCACGACCATCCCCAGCCGTAGCGATCCAAGATCCCGGTTGAGGTCGAGGCGTGCGGTCTGGCGTGCGCGGCGCGGCAGGATATTGCCGTTGAGGGCTCCCTCACTCCTATTGACCGGATCCAGCGCGCTCAGCGAGAGCTTGAAATCCGTGGCGTACCAGCGCGTATCGAGAATTGCCTCCAGGCCCCGAATCTGCGTCCTGTCAATATTGGCGGGCGCGAACGACGCATCAAAGCCGATCAGATCGCTGATTCGATCTTGGTAGAGTGCGAGAGAGGCACTGAACGCCGAATCGACATAGCGCAGCCCTAGTTCAAAGTTTGTGGAGCTCTCAGGCCTAAGCGCCGGATTGCCGAAGAGCGGATAATAAAGTTCATTGAATGTCGGCGCCTTGAACGCCGTGCCAGCCGTGGCCGACACGCGCCACCCCTTAGCAAAGTGCAAACCCCAGCCGAGACTGCCGGTGGTCTTACCCCCATACTGGGCATTGTTGTCGTGGCGAATGCCGATTAACACATCCTGCGATCCAAGACTCGCCTGATATTCCGCAAATGTACCCAGCGTGCGCCGACGATCCACAAGGTAGACCACTGTGCTATCGGCGTGATCGTCACTCCAATCGATACCCATCGTGATCGATCGACCTTCCCGCCAGACGTAATCGCTCTGCAAAGAGGCCGAGTCGCGGCGCGTATCGAATTGGCTCTTGAATGCGCTTGCCTTGAAGTTCGTCGAGTTGTCGGTCGCACGCCCCAATTGAGCGGATAGATGCCAGGCGGCGCTCGGCGCCCAACGTGTGCGGGCGCTCCACACTTGCTGCAGGTAGTCGTCGTTGTCCACAAACGACCCATCGAACTCGTTATGCCCCTGTGCTCTCAGGCCATTGGCCTCAACTGACAGTGCCGATGTAATCTGGTAGCCGACGCGCAGTGCGCCTGCATGATTGCGATAGGCATCGCGATCCGGTTCGTAGGTAAAACACCCGCCAAAAGGCGGCACGCCGAGACCGAGGCAGGAGTTGATACCATCCGTCGTCAGCGTGCTGCCATCTGCGCTCCACCAGAGCCGGGCCTCGCCACCCTTCAACGCCACCGCCGCGCGACGGGTGCCGAAAGATCCGCTGCTGAGGCTCAACTCGGGTTGAAAGTGTCCGCCACCGCGACGCGTGAAGATTTGAATGACGCCACCTATAGCCTCAGAGCCATACAGGGCAGATCGAGGTCCCCGAACTATCTCGATATGATCAATCTGCTCGATCGGTAGATCCTGAAAGGATGCGCCCCCTAGAGTTGTGGAGCCGATGCGCACGCCGTCGATGAGCACCAACACGTGATCCCCTTCCGTGCCGCGCATAAACACAGAGGTCGCCTTACCCAGACCACCATTGTTGTCGACACTGATTCCCGCCTGCCCTGCCAGCAAGGCCTGTAGGGAGTTCACTTGCAGGCGTTCGATGTCCTGCCGCGTGATCAAGGTGACCGATGCCAAAGAATCGTCCAGAGACTGCTCGGTCCGCGTCGCGGTCACGATAATGGCGTCAGGCGTGTCGGCGGAAAATACTTGGATCGGAGAAAGTGCGGCGACCGCGAGGATTCGCGCGATCAAGCGCGGCCGTTGGGATGGAAACATGGCAAGGCCTCCCGCGAGCACTTCCCCGTGCTCGAGATAGACGGCGAACACAACCCGCGGGATGGCAGTGGTTAAGATGGGATGAGGCAAGGCACGAATGGCCGGCCCCCATCCGCATTGCCCACCGCAACACCGAAGGACTCGCTTAGGCCGGTCTCCGGACTCGCGAGTGAAAGGTGTCTAATCAAAGACATCTTTTTGGCGGATCGCCTTCCCGTGGTTTCCCACAGTGGCTCATTGATCCGTCGATACTCGCTTACCGTTGCGGGGGCAGTGTCGGAATAAAGCGCTAGGCGCTCGCACCGACTTCCCGTTTCATTCGCATACGCCGACTTACGCCGGCGGACTTGAACACCTAAACGTCGGGTGGAAGCATGCCTTGAAAACTTGCGAACGTCAACGCATCGTCGCAATTGCCCAGATGCAAAGGGAACAGGGCAAAGTTACTCTCCTATGGTCTTGATCTCACGGGTCTGGAAGGAATTCGGAGGTATCGATGCCACTAGGTGAGGCGTGATCGCCGCTGTAGTCGAATCCCAGATGGTCGAATGTTTCGGCAACGTGGCAAATGGCACTCCTATATGAAGAGCGACGACCTGTGCAAGAGGATTCAGACCGCCAATCCCACATCGCCTTCGATAACTTGCTGCACGATCGCGGGGTGCGCCCCAGCGGTCCACATTGGAGTCGTGTGCCGTACGCGGTAACGGATCGGACCGCCGTCGGGAGTTACTGACCGCGTAATCGGGCGTGGAATGCAAACAAACTCGGTTTCGAGCGCCGTTGGGCCCGCAGTCACGACGGCATAACCGTGGCCGCCCATGTCTATGAATTCGAGGTGCGGGGCATTGGCTGGGTTGCTGAGGCGCCGGGCCGCAGCAAGATCGCCGGAACGGGCATATTCGAGTGCGCTGCGCACACCATGTTTGAGCGTCAAGTTGATTGTCGTCTCGAACTTGCCACCAGGACGTTCGGCCACGAACAGGGGGCTCAAGGGGGAATCCTTCGGGCGGTGCTCGACAGCCTCGGCAAGACCAGGAGCGGAAAGTGAGCCGCAGATGAAGGCGACGCCCACGGGCTCGAACGCCCTTGGTGGAAGTGCTTTTGCCGCATAGCCGGCCCAGAAACTGTGTCGATCCCCCGATACCGTCACGAAGCCTTCTATCTTGCGGTCGCGAATAAAATCGTAAAGCTCAGCGCGTTCGGTAGGAATGCCGCTGAGGTCGCCCCCGCCAAAGCAGGCATAGCCGTCGCCGGGCCAGGGTTTGGTGAGACCCTTCGGCAGGTTCTGCGGGTCGACACGCCAATCGAGCGTACCGTTCGACGCGGCCCAGATTTTCCAGGTGGCCTTCGACCCCGCAATTGCGCGCTTGAACCATGCCTTCTGTTCGGCGCCCAGCAATGTGATCGGCGGTTCGTCCTTGCGGAAATTGGGAATGGTCTTGCCGTCGAACGGAATCGTCGCAGGCGGGTGTCGATCGGCATAGGCATTGCCCGCGTCGAGCACTTCCATTACTTCCTCGGGGAGGAACGGGAAATCCGGCAATTCGAATGCATCCGCTTCCGGCCGCGTCGTCGGATCCTCCATTGTGTAACTGTGATGATCGGTGATGATCAATTCGATGTGGCGACCGTAGCGCATTGCACGATAGGCGGTCATGCTGCCCAGCGCCAAACGGTTATTCGGCTCGTCGCCCAAGCCTTCTGCGTCGAAGCGCTCGATCGGGGCATTGTTGACCGCAGGGGGGTCAAAGCGATCAAGATCCGGCCCCGATGACTTGCGGACGCGTGAAGGAATGAATTCCCACCATGCCTGGTTCGCCGCCACGCGCAGCGACTGCGCCGGCTCTACCTTGCCGTCGTACTTGATGAAGCTCTGCCATCCCTGCCACGAGAATTCGTGATTGTCGCCGATGCAGACGAACGGCCATCGCGCTCGGGCGTCCTGAATATCCAGGTCTCTAATGTGCGCCTTGTAGACCATTCGATACCCTTCAAGGGTGGTCGGTACGTGAAAATTACTGACCTTGCGGGCGTCGGGCACCTTGCCAATGTCGAAGATTGTCCGGTCGTAGCGATGTGGCACTTCTTCTGGATATTCGACGACTTCGTAGATGAAGTCGCCGAGATGCAGCACGAAGCACAATTGCTGGTCAGGCGGCGCCCGCTCGTCCTCCCAGATCATGCGCCGATAGGCGTTCTGCGCGCCCTCGTTGACACTTTGGCACGACACGAATGCAAATCGCTTGCTACTGGTATCGCCGACCAGCGGCGCGGTGATCGTCCGTCCAACGCGGCTCCCAGCGCCCGCTTCGTCGACAAAGCGATACCAATATATGTGGCTGGGCTTTAGTCCACCGACCAAAACCCGCGTTGTCCAGTCCGCAACGTCGGACACCCCGGTATGGGAAGTCGCAACGACGTGTTTGAACGCCGCATCATCGGAAACCTCAACCCACAATGTCGCACTGTGCCGGCCATCCTCATACGGTCGGCGAGTCCAAAGGATTACGCTGGTGGAGTCCGGATCGCCCGACGCAACACCGTCCGGATAGAGGTCGCGACGCTCTGTCCAGCGCTGCCGCGAGGCCACTCCTGTGGGACGTGCCCATGCGGCAGTCGCGCCCATCGCAGCAGCGAAGAGCATGAAGGCACGGCGACCGATCTGTCGTGTTGAGTTCTTCGGCATGATGAAGTGACCCTCAGGCTTCGGAGTGTTTAACATGGCCGGGAGTTTCTGTGCAAGGCGCACCCAGCGGCTCTCCAGGAGTCAACCAAAGATTCGCGATCTCATGCGGCGTCGTTTGGTAGAGAGTCATGCTGTTCACCAAAGCGATTGCGAGATGGTCGATCGAATCAAATCGACATCCGCAACTCCGGCCTTACGGCATGAGCAGCATAGCATTGAGCGGTCGCCACACCTTTCGTGGCGAGGCGCAATGGCAAATAAGCTGAGAGGTCCAGCGACGACGATCGAGTCTCTGCCGGCTCATTGTCCTTGTCTCTAAATATTCGTTGAAAGGTGAAACCGCGATTTGCAGTTCAAGTTAGACGAGTATATTCAATAGCAAGCGTGCTCTCCATAACAACATCGTCGAGCAGGACCGTCGAGCCATCGAGGGACGCTGCGCTTCGAAGACGGGGTTTGAGTCAATTGCTAACGCGTCGATGACGATCTCGGGGATGGAACTGGCTCATCGGATCCGAAAAAAGCAGTTCTCGCTCCGGCCAGGCCGCCGGCCGTGGCACTGGTCTCTCGGGCAGCAATGGGAGCGGGCTCTGGCGTAACTCAACCCGGAGCGATTCGCGCATTGGCCATTTCTTCGCGTCCGCAGACGCGCCAACCACCGATCAGTTCCGCCTCTACCGCCAATTAATCAGGGGGTCAGAAATCAATGTCGTCAGGGGATGAGCTCCGGGAGTCGGTTGACACGCCCCACACCCAGGGGGCCTGAGCCCCGCTGGGTGCCATCGCACAATCCGCCTCAGTCCTGCAGGAACGGCGCTCGCTCCAGGACGTAGCGGGCGACATCGCGACCCATCTGCAGCCCCACGGCGCAGGCGCGGCGGAAGTGGATTCCGACCAGCATGCGCGAGAACGCGTTCTCGCGCGCCGCATCGAGCGCGCTATCGTAGGACCGCGTCAGTGTGGCATCCGGACCGGCGGCGGCCGCAGTGGTCGAGGTGTGCTGAAACGGATGGTTAGGGCCAACCAGGGCGTCCAGCACCTCTGCCGCGGCAGCGCCCGCTGCTGCATGCCCGGACGGGTAGTCGGGGACCGGCGGGGTAATGAATGCGGGCTCCCAGGCCGGATCCTGGACGGTCAGCGGATTGCCGTCAGTGTCCGCCGCGCGAATGGCCGTCAGGGGCCGCCAGAAGTTGTAGTAGAACTTGGATTCGAGCGTGGTTGAAATGGCGTCAGACATCGCCGCGTTCAGCGCCGCATACAGCCGTGCGTGCTGCATCAGTGACATGCCGCCCGAGATCTTGCGTGCGATCCGATTCCAGGCGAATGAGCCATTCTCGAACCAGAAGAACGCGATCGCGGTCTGATCGGAGGTGCGCGCGGATACGCCAGCCTTGCCCAGAACCGCGATCTCGTTGACATCCATGGCGTACTCGAGACTGCGCAACGAGGAATACGGGCGCGGCGCGCGGAACTGCGCCGAGGAGCGTACGCCAAAGGTGCTCAAGGCACCCCAGCCGGCAGCGGAAACGAAGTTTGTCGGCGGAGTGGGCTGGTAGTCCCCGGGCTTGGTGCCCGGTGTGTACGGCGCGTTCAGCGCCCGGAGCACGTCTTCGTTTGCACGGCTCGCGAGCATGGCGGCGGCGGCAGCCTGGCCCACGGCGATGCCGCGAGTCTTTGCGGTGCTGTCTGGAATGGCCGCCAGCTCCGCCGTGTATACGCTGTCAAAGGGCATGTTCGAACCGAAGAATTTGCCGAACTCGACCACCAGTACGTCGTGAGCCGCCGCCGCGACGGCGGCGTCGACGCTGGTGGAGCCGGCACTGTAGGGGCGCGTCACCGACTTCGCGGCGTTGAGCATCGCGATGTGCGCCATCGCATAGTCACGCATCTCGACGAACGGTGGCAGGGCAAACAGCGGCAGGCCGGCCGAGAAATCGGTCATGGCGATATTCCAACGCTCGATGCTATCGGGGCTGCCCGTCGCAAAGGCGCGCACCGGCATGAGCAAGGCGAGGCCAAACAGTATGGCGGAAAAGAAGGCGATAAGCCGGAATGGAATACGTTTAATGTTCATATCGTTCCCCTTGTGTGCTGATATGTGAAGTGCTATCAAAAGGCCGACGGGAAGTCCGGTAATTGACCGGCGGCGAGCGGGATATCAGCGTGTGGGGCGAGTCGTCCAGTCGCTGCATCAATGCCCCTCCCGGCGACCCCTGCGGTCGGCGACCCATCGCTGCCCGCGCCAGCACCCGCGCTGCCACGGACAAAGACAGGCAAGACAGAGAATCCCATTCACGCACCATGATGGTCCCCTTGTAGGCGTTGGAGCCTGGCGTGTTTATCGCGCGACGTGCCTGGCGCTTGCATGGACATTGATGCGCGGTTCCATATTGGAGTTTCTCCGGGCTGTCAAAACTGCGCCGGGAAAAAGGTCGCCAGGAATTCCGGGTGGCTACCTGCCGGAAAGGGTGCGTCGGACAAAGGGGTCAGTGCACCGGTCGAGGCGTCCAGTGTGAAGCCGCTAACATTCGCCGCGCCGTCGTTGGTGACATAGAGGAACTGGTTGGTTGGATCGACGCTCACGGAATAGGCGTTTGCGCCGGCGGCAACTGGAAACCCCGGCAGCGGCCTAAGCGTACCGGTGGTTGCGTTGATGCCATAGCCGACCACGTTGGCACCCGACGTGACATACAGGTAGGTGCCCGTTTGATCAGTGACCATGTAATGGCTCACCGGCAGCGGAAATGGCGAGCCGCTGAGCGGCGACAGGGCCCCGCTGGTCGGGTCGATGTTGAAGCCCGATATGCTTGGGTTTGTGGCGTCAGGATTTGCCGTGTAGAGAAACTTGCCCCCGCCGCCGACCGCCAGACTAAGCGGGTTGCCACCCGCGGGAAACGGTGATCCGGGCACTGGGGTCAGGTCGACGGAAAATGCCGAAATGTCGTTCGAGCCGCCGTGATTCGCCACGTAGACGACAGAGGCGCCGGGGACAACCACAACCGATGTCGGGCTCGTGCCCGTGGCAATTGTCGAGGGCCCGGGCCACAGGGGCGCCAGCGCTCCGGTGACCTCATCGATTGAGTAGGCAGATACGTTGTTAGAACCTGCATTCGCAACGTAGAGGGCATCCGAACCGTAGAGCGCCATGGCCTTGGGGTCGGTACCGGCGGCAAAGGGGGAGCCGGGAACGGCGGTCAGTGCGCCAGTAACGTTATTGACGGCAAAGGCAGAAACGTCATTGCTGCCCTCGTTGCCGACGAAGACGACATATTGCTTGGGGTAAATCATGGATGAGACACCGGAATAAAAACCTGTTTCGACACCTACAGTTGCGTAAGGGGATCTGCCCGTTGCAGTCGGTGTGCCGACAGCCTGCAGCGCTCCGGTGGTCGCGTCGATGCTATAGGCCGAGAGCGTATTGTCCGTGGCGTTGGTGACGTAGGAATACGCCGCACAGGACACCGTGACGGCGGTGTCATTGGCGTTTTGAATGCTGACTGCCGCGTTACTGATTAGGCAGTTTTGCGTAGGCGAAGAAGGCTGCTGGGCAATGACCACGTACAAATTCGAGGATCCCGCGAGATAAACAGCGTCCAGGGTGAACGCTCCGTTGGCGCCGATCTGCTTAAAATGTTGGCATGGAGAACCACCCGGGTGCATTGGTGGTATGCAAATGGCCAGTGTCAAACCTGTGCCCACCAGCCCCGATACCGTGCCTCCGACCGTGTAACCCGCCGCAGTCGAACAAACGACAGCCACGGTGGTGATATTTGTTGTCTCGACCGTGCCGGAGCCGTTGGTGACAGTGCAATCCTGTGCCGGAGCAGAGGGTTGCGTGTTCACGGTCACCGTGTATCCGGCTCCGGTACCAAGTTGGTTGGCAAAGGTGAACGTACCCGCCGCGGAAACCGCGACAACGTCACCTTGGCTGGTTCCTAGTAGCAGTCCGGAGCCGGTCAGTCCTGTGACCGTCCCGCCGATCGAATAGGTGGCTGGGGGCGGCGGTGGGCTTGAGGCACCGCCGCCACTCCCTCCGCCGCACCCGGCCATGAGAAAAGCCAAGCCAGTCACCAATCCGATTGAGCGCAACATGGGATTCCCCTTCTTCAAATTGCAGGATGGCTAGCCGAGTAGAACGCAGCGGCGACCCGTGGCGGCTCTTACTTTGCCGCCACCTGCGCGGCCACATTGATGCCGCGCGCTGCGGCTTGCCTAAGCGAATGCGTCTCCAGATAGGCCTGCACAAGCAGCGGCATGTGGGCGGAACGGATCGCCTCACCCAGCGCCTTTTCAGAGCAAGCATCCGGGTCCGGGGTGGGTTCCAGGTCGACCCGATTGGCGCGGGTGCAGACGATCCAGGCAGCGTTCTTCAGCCGGGAATACAACTCGCGCGCTCCGGCAGGCGTACTGAGATTGAGTCCCTGAGTGCTCACCTGACGGGCAACTGTTACTTCGTGCCCCTGGGCCTTAACATCGCCTGCGTAAGACGTGCACGCGACGATGGTCGCGCCAAGCACGGACCAGGCATTGATGACGACAGTTTTGGTGTACATGTGAAAGTCCTCATGAATCGCTTAACAATGGTTCGGCTCATTGACAACGAGTGTCATTAGGCCAAGGCGTCACAATCAGCGCTCACGTTTGCGACGAGCGGGCTCTTTTCGAGTACGAAACACTTCAATCCGGGCATGAGTTGACCGCGGCATATCGGCAAACGTTGACACAGCGATCCGCGCGCACGGCGCGGGTCTTGCTCTGCACCGCGTTTTCATTGACAGTGCTGGGAGAAGGCAAGCGCAAAGTGGTCAATGTATTTTGTCAATCATTCCCACAGAGTTGGATGTGAGGCCGAGCGCGCTGGTGGAGCGAGCGGCGGGCGTTCGACTGGTTGCTGCTTTATGTCTCAGCGTCGCGATAGCGCTTGCGTTGTCGCTACAGTATCTCGCGCAGCCTTTTGTTTGGCGCAATTGGCCAGCGGAGGAAGTGCTGGAGGGCTGGCTTGTCGTTTTTCGCGATCGCCTGATCGTGACGGTGCTTATGGCCGCCGCCATCTCTGTAACGGCGCTGGTGCGTGCCGGGTCGCTGCCACTACGGGCGATTCTGTTGGCAGCTGGAGTGGTGATTGGGGCGGTAAGCGGCGAATTGATTGTTCGTCGGTTACACGGCCAATTTGACGGCAGCGGCTCCCTGACCGCGCACGCATTGCGTTGGAGTGCGGTCGCACTGGCGGTATCCGCAATGTTTTATCTATGGCGCATGTCCTCCGACTCAAATGAACAATTGCGTAACGAAACATTGCGCAGCTTGAACATCGAACATCAGCTGACCAATACGCGGCTGGCTGCGCTCAGGAGCCAGATTGAGCCTCACTTCCTGTTTAATACCCTGGCAACATTGCGCTGGCTGCAGCGTACTGAGCCCGAGGCCGGCGCGCGCCTGCTCGCGAACTTTATCGACTACTTGCGCCGCATAGGGCCGATGCTCGAGTGCACCGAGGTAGCGCTCGGGGATGAGATTGACTTGATGCGAGCGTATCTTGAGGTTGTCGAAATGCGCATGGGCGAGCGCCTGCACGTCGCAATCGACGTCCCGGCGAACTTGCGGCGCGCTCGGGTCCCGCCGCTGGCGCTGGCAACGTTGGTTGAGAATGCGGTCAAGCACGGCATATCACGCGCGCAGTTCGGCGGTGAAATCGCCATTCTCGCGCGTGAAGTCGCGCATCAGCTTGTTCTTAGTGTCACCGACACCGGGGTGGGCTTTAGTCCAAACTCCGGAAGCGGCACCGGAATCGGCCTCAACAATGTGTGTTCACGCCTATCGACATTGTATGGCGCCCTCGGATCATTGCGGGTCGAGGCCAACACACCGACGGGCGTGCGCGCGACGCTGAGGTTGCCGTGTAACCTGGTGCCGTCCCAATGAGCGGCGAGCCGGGCCGGCGCTGGCGGCGGATGCTCGTCTGGGGTACGGCCTGGGGCATTGCCATTACAGTCGTCGAACAACTGGACTTTACACCCAGTGAGGCCTGGGCCACGGTAAGCATGCTGTCGTGGTGGCTGACCGATTGGATGACTCCCCTGTGGTGCCTGGTGGGGTGCATTTTTGTGTGGGTGGCTGATCGCGCCGCGCGCCAGCACCAGATTCGCGGCTCACTGCTCGGGTGGCTGACGGTCGCAGTGATATCAGCCATCGTGCAGCCATTCCTCGGCAACCGCGTGCCGACGTGGATTCGCGAATTTCTGCCGGACGCAGCTGCGTTGACAACGCACGGGGCCATGCACATGCCGCCTCATCGGCTCACGATGGCGCTCACAGTATACAACCTGTGGATCAATTTGTTTTACGGCGGCCTGCTGATGATGGCGTATTCATTGACTTTACGACGCGAGCGCATGCGCTCGCTGTTGCACGCGAATGCGGTCGCTCGCAATCACACCCAGGCAATCCTTGATGAGGCCCGGCTCCAGGCATTGCAAAGACAGGTTGATCCCGCTCTGCTACTGAGCTCAATGGGTGAACTGGAAAAGCGCTACCGCAATGAGCCTGACGGGGCTGAGCGCCTGTTGGAAACGTTGGTTGAGTTTTTGCGCTGTGCGATGCCTGGTCTGCGCGAACCCGTATCCACGGTAGACACGGAATTGCGGTTGGCGCGCGCTTATGGGAGATTGCAAGAGGAACGTGGTTCGACCTCGGGCTGGTGTATCGAAGAATCGCAACTCGGAGCTTTGCACGTGCAGTTTCCGAGCCTGTTGATGTTGCCCCTCCTGGCGCTGAGAGTCGATGGCTCGAACTCACTGTTGACTACCCAGGCTGCCAATGGCCGCGTCACTCTGACCTTGAGTGGTCTTCGCGAAGTTTCTCTTGAGTTCGTGCAACATCTGCGGACTCGCTTACAAAGCGTGTACGGCGAGGCTTTTGCGGTCAAACGAGATCCATCGACAAGGACCGCGCTGGAGATAACGTTGATCCCCGAACCGACTACAAGGAGTATTCCATGAACCAGGAACAGCCCGATGGCTTGCGCCGGGCCTTACTTGCGCTGCTGCCCATGCTCGTCATCACAGAGGACTTGAGCGCCCAAGATGCCGTTCAGAGCCAACCGCAGAACTATCGCGTTGCATTTGAAAACGATAGGTTGCGGGTGCTTGATTACAACGGCCGTCCTGGCATGGGGGTCTGTGGTGATGGAATGCATTCGCATCCGGCACATCTCACTGTGCTCCTGTCGACCGGCAAAGCCCGCTTCAAGACGCCAGACGGCAAGGTTGAGGTTCGCAGTGATATCCCGGTCGGCGCGGTATTCTGGAGCAATGGGGAGACGCACGAGGTCGAAAACATCGGCGGCAGCGATATCCGTCTGCTCATTATTGAGCTCAAGAGCACTCGCGGCTGACGTTCCATGAGCCCACCAACCGCAATTCTCGCGGAGGACGAGAAAGTGTTGCGCGATGAGCTGCGGCAGCGGCTGAGCGAGCTGTGGCCGGAACTAATCGTAATAGGGGAGGCGGGCACCGGAATCGAGGCACTGCAACTGTTGGAGAAACAGATGCCTGATCTGATGTTTCTCGACATTCAGATGCCAGGACTAACCGGTTTGGAAGTTGCACATCAGGCGCAAGGACGCTGCCACATTGTATTTGTCACGGCCTATGACGCGCATGCCGTTGCCGCCTTCGAAACCGGCGCACTGGACTACGTCTTGAAACCGCTGGAGCGTGAGCGTTTGCTATTGGCGGTGAATCGCGTGAGGCAGCGACTGGGCTCCGCCCCCCAAACTCTCGAAGTGCTGCTGCGCGATTTGATTCGCAACTCCGCGCCGCCAAAGTATCTGCGTTGGATCAATGCATCCGTTGGCCATCTGATGCAGCTGATCACTGTGGATGACGTGGTCTATTTCCAGGCGGATGCAAAGTACACTCGGGTGGTCACCGCAACGTGCGAGGCCCTCATTAAAACGCCCCTGAATGAGCTGCGAAGGGAGCTTGACCCCTCAGTGTTTTGGCAAGTTCATCGTTCGACCATTGTCAACGCTAACGCAATTGCGGGCGTCTCGCGAGACATGCTTGGTCATATCAGCCTAAAACTTAAACGCCGCGATGAAAAGTTAAATGTCAGCGAATCGCACGCGCAGCTGTTTCGCCAAATGTAGGCGTTACTGTGGAAGCGACCTGACACCTTATTTAGTCCCGTCAGGACTTAAAGTCCGCAGTTGCAGTCAGATTGGTCCCGTCTTGGGTCCGATCAAGGGTGAAGAAAGCAGCCTCGTGGTGAATGTGCGCCCCTAGTGATCTTCGTTTCCACCCAAGAGTCCCGACCCTCTGGCTTTCAAAAGAGATCACGCCCTTGGAAGAGGCCATGAGGTTGCGGGAGTCTTGCGTGAATGGGTGGTGCTTTGTGGTGCTCAGTGATGACACATGCAAGGGTGTCCCGGTGGCGATAGCATTTGTAAGTAATTGATCTAGTACAGAATAGTGCCAACCCCGCATTTCCCGCGGAACGCCTCGGTCAACTACGAGCCAGAAGGACGGGAGTTCAAGTTTCTCCGGGTAAGCGGCGGTTCGAGCGCCGCCGGAGAAGACTCACCTGGTGAAAGGGGGCGATTGGCGCAGTTGCTGGAGACAGTCTGGCAGTAGCGCGGATGACGGCGTAGATGTAAAAGCAAGGGAGTCTGTCCGGAGGAAATCAGCCATGAAGAGCGTCATCGCGCTGTTGATGGTCGCTGTGGGTATTGGTGGGTGCGTGAGTACACGTACGACGACGATGAGCGGTGAGCAGAGCCAAACGCTGCAGGGCAAGTCCCTGGCCCTGACGACGCGGAACAAGCCGGATTTTGGGGCGATGACACCCGGAAAGGCGATGTTTGGCCTGGTGGGAGCCATTGCCATGATCAGCGCCGGCAATAAGATTGTGGCGGAGGATGGAATCGAGGATCCGGCCGGTACGATCGGCGAGCAGCTGCGGCAGGCGCTCGCCACGAAGCACGGTCTCATTGCGGCGGCAGGCACTGGCCCAGTCGCCGATACCACCGATACCGCAAAGCTTGCGGCGCAGTATTCCAACGCGGACTACGTGTTGGATGTACAGACCATCAACTGGAGTTTTGTGTATCGGCCAAATTTGGGGACACAGCACTATCGCGTGATCTACAGCGTCAAGGTACGATTGATTGACACTCACAAAGCGAACTTGCTCGCGGAGGCGTTCTGTGTTCGGAAGGACGATAACGATACCAATCCACCGACCCATGACGAGCTCTTGGCCAATCAGGCTGAAATTCTCAAGACGAGGCTGAAGGAGCATGCCAACGATTGCGTGGGAGAGTTGCAGCAGAAGCTGCTGGGCTCGATGAACTAGCGAGACACGACTGTCGCCGGCAGCGGGCTCTGAGGGAGAGAGCGCCCGGAGTCACGCGCGGCGGGAGGGCCAATCCAGATTGTTTCGCGGCACAGGTGCTCCCATTGAAATGGAAGAGGGCGCAGTTGTCGGCCGCAAATCAAGGGCGAATAGCCCGCTCCAGAGAGGAGGTAGAGCGCTTTGTTTCGCAGGCCGACACGCAGGATATTCATGGCGTGGGCAGCCTGACGGTTGCACCTTTGTTTGACGGCCCGATCGATGTGGTCGGCGACGTGCATGGCGAGATTGAGCCACTGTGGGAGCTGGTGGAGCGTCTCGGGTATGACGTCCAGGGGCGACATCCCAAAGGTCGACGGCTCGTATTTGTCGGGGACCTGGGCGATCGGGGCCCGGACAGCCCCGCGGTGATTGAGCTCGTGCGAGGGTTAGTCGAACAAGGACTTGCCCAGTGTGTGCTGGGGAACCACGAGCTGAACCTGTTACGTGGCGAGAGCAAGCAGGGAAATCGATGGTTCATCGATCCGTCGCACCCCGAGCAGCAGCCGGGTGGAGAATTCGAACATTGCAAGGTGGCGCCGGAGAAATTGAAGCCGGTGTGGCTTGAGTTCCTGGCGTCGTTGCCACTGGCGCTCGAGCGAACCGACCTGAGAGTGGTGCACGCGGCCTGGGTACCGCGAGAGGTTGCCGCGCTGAGACGGGCCAGCGGATCCACGATCGAGGTCTATCGGGCGTTTGAGGCGCGCACCCAGGAGCAATTGGCGATGGAGGAGCTCCGGTTGGAGGCAGCGCGGGAGGAAGCAGCGTGGGGTGACCAGCTTGAAGTCCGGACGGCCAAAGTTCCATTGCTTCGCGCCATCGGGGAACTCGATGAGCGCTATCAGATGGGCAATCCTGTGCGGGTCGCTACTTCAGGGGTGGAGCGACTGGCGCGGGCGCCGTTCTGGTCGAGCGGGAAATGGCGGATGTGTGATCGGGTGCAATGGTGGGAGGAATACCGAGAGAACGTACCGGTGATTATTGGTCATTACTGGCGGCAGGTGAAATTAGTGAAGAATTCACCACATGCAGCTTCCAAACCTGAGGTGTTTGTGCCGGTGGGTCCGACGGTGTGGGTGGGATTGAAGGGAAATGTGTTTTGTGTCGATTTCTCCGTGGGAGCGAGATATCAGGAGCGCAAGGCCGGAGTGAAGAGGTTTGAGACGCATCTGGCAGCCGTGAGGTGGCCGGAAAAGGAGGTGTGGTTTGAGAGGGGCAAGGTGGGCGAAGGCTAATTGCCTGAGGCCACGCGGAATCGCCGGAGCGCCATGCATTCCAGACTCAGTGGGGGAGTGTGCTGGAAGTCTCGAAGAGTACGCTCGCTGCGTCGGCCAACTGAGGCTTGCCGAACGTTGCACGCTGTTTGATTAGCAGTACAGTAGGGCTATGGCAGCTTGAGGCGGTAGGCTATGGGAGCTTGGGCGGCATCGGCATTTGGCGTGGCGAGGGCACTCTCGGTGGATCCCAATGTTTTGGGAGATCACCCGGCTTCGGTCGAGATTCGGGTTCCGGATCTCGCGACCTTCCGAAACATCCCCCTATTGCAGAAGAAGTGGGTGACCGTAACAGTGTCAACTCACTCCGCGTGTTCCGCGGATCCGAAGCGGTTACCCAAGCTTGCAGAGCTGGGTGTCGGGGTCCTGACCGTAAAGGAGCATGAACAATCCGTGCAGTTGCCCGGGGATGCGGACTTGGCGGTGTTCGCTGAATCCACAGAGCAGAGTGGCGGAAATACCGCCATGTGTACGGCAGCCCTCCGCTTCCATAGTGAAGCCGGCAAGCACTACCGAATTCTCTTTCAATCGCCCCAGCATTGGCATTTAATGACCTGCCGGGTCGGTATCGTTGAGATGGATGGTGATCAGGAATTACCTGTGCCTTCCGCGCATGTGGCGCGAGCGACCCCAGCAGGGTTCATCAAAGGCGGCGATCTCAATGTGTGTGCTGAATCGAGCGCCTCACCCATAGAGCCGCCGACCGCTGAGTCGACTCAGGCGCCACCTGAGAGCAAGGGTAGTGAGGATGCGGGAGCCGCATCGCCGTCGAGTCCTGACGCCCCCAGCACTTCGAAACCTGAGTAAAGCTTGTCGTCCAGTCGCGCGACCGGGAGTCAGCGGTCAAGGTGTATCTGGTGGCCGCGAGATGGCCGAAGGTAAAGACAACTTCGTAGGGGGTGGACGCCCCGACGGGTCTTATGGATGCGCACGGGCACAATGACTTGAATGTGCCAGGTCCGTCCGAGGCGGAGCCACGGGCGGTACAGGGGTGTGTTGAGGCCCACTTGACGACCATTTCCCAAGTTTCCAGCGGATCCAAAAATGCCGACAGGTCACCATTTGTCTGGAGTTGGCCAAGTCGAGCCCTGCCCGCCGAGCTCGCATATCATTCACCGGACTGACTGACTATTCCCTTTCTTAGAAATTACATGTTGTGCCCCTAACTACGATCGCCCGCACCTGGCCGCTGCTCCTGGGCATGGGCGTCCTGATGCTGGGTGCCGGTCTGCAGAGCACGCTTCTCGGCATTCGTGCCACGCTCGAAGGATTTCCGACGACCGTCACCGGCATCGTGATGGCGTGTTATTACGTCGGCTATCTTTTCGGCACCATCGCCACGCCGAGCCTGATCCGTAGCGTCGGGCACGTTCGCGTATTCGCGGCCTTCGCCGCGGTTGCCTCGGCGGCGACCCTCGTCCAAGCGGGCTTCGTGCATCCGGTTCCGTGGGGCGCCATGCGCCTGGTGACTGGGCTTTGCTTCGCGGGTATCTACGTTGTCGCGGAAAGCTGGTTGAACGGCTTCGCCACGCGGACGAGCCGATCCAGGTTGCTCGCCATCTACATGGTGGTGCTGTACGTCGGTCTTGGTGCCGCACAGTTCCTGCTGATTCTGTCGAATCCTGCAACGTCCGCGCCTTTCATGCTGGCGTCAGGCCTGATCTGTCTGGCGGTGGTCCCGACCCTGCTGTCCTCACAACTGAACCCGGAAGTCGTCGTGCCCCGTGCGGTTCCGATTCGGGAGCTGTACCGACTCTCGCCCCTCGGCGTCGCGGCGGTCACCGTAGCCGGTGTGATCAGCTCCATCATTTTCTCGATAGGCCCGGTGTACGCGCGGCTCAAGGGGCAGGATACGACGTCCATAGCGACGTTCATGGCCATCATCATATTCGCCGGCGTCACGACGCAGTACCCCATAGGCGCACTGGCCGATCGCTGGGATCGTCGCGCCGTGACGGCCGGTGTCTGTGCACTCGCGACTGCGGCAGCAGTGGGCATCCTCGTGTTCGCCGACATGCCGCGTGCAGGTTTTCTTGCTTTGTCGGCCGTATTCAGTGGGCTGACCTTGACGATCTATTCGCTTGGCATTTCGCATGTCAATGACCGGCTCGAGCCCGCGCAGATGGTCGCGGCAAGTAGTGCGCTGCTGCTGCTCAATGGCGCGGGGGCAATCTTCGGCCCTGTGCTGGCCACAGGGCTGATGGCGGCTTGGGGACCTTCGGCCTATTTTGCGGCACTCGCGACGCTCAGCGGCGCGCTGACCCTGTTCAGTCTCTGGCGCAAGAGTCGACGCGCGTCGGTGCCGCAGGCCCAACGAGGCCGGTTCATCAGCGCACAGCCGCAGCCATGTGCATCAGTCAGTGAACCACCTTGGCTCGAACCGCGAGCGGACGGACCGTCCGTGAAGGCCAGCTAGTCAAGCTTGGTCAATATTCTCGCGGAACTCAAATTCGGGCACCGGCCGGCACCAAAGCCAGCGCCGGCGCGCCGAACCCGCGCCGTACGGCGTGCGCGCGGCGTGGGGCGTGGCGCATCAGAGCGGCCCTGAGCCCTGAGGCCTTCGGGAGTGGCTTCCCCTAAGGTCTGGATCCGACTGCCGAAAGGTGGGAAATCCGCCTCTGTCGTTCGATTTCTGATAACAGTCTACCCAAGGAAGCAAGAATGACCATCAAACTGTATTCCTGGCCGGGCAGCTCCGGCACGCGCATTGCCTGGGCGCTCGAAGAACTCGGCGTTCCGTATGAGTACGTGGAACTTGATGCCAGGAAGCTCGAGCATCGAACGCCCCAATACCTCGCGATCAATCCCCACGGGAAAGTTCCCGGCCTCTCTGACGGCGAGGTGACGCTGTTCGAGTCGGGCGCGATCCTGCTGTATCTTGGCGACAATTACGGCGTAAAGAAGCAGCTATGGCCGGCCGGCGCGGGCCAGGCCCGCACCGACGCCGTTTGCTGGACGGTGTGGGCGGTGACCGAGCTGGGCAATTACATGATGCAGTATCTGTACCACGGTCTTGACACGCCGTTTTCGTACAAGCCCGAAGACCGCAGCAAAGCCTGCGCCGAGTTCAATCGCACCCAATTCATCCGCGGACTCGATGCGCTGCAAACGCGGCTCCAGAAGCGCGAATACCTGCTGGACAGCTTTTCGCTCGTCGATATTCCGGTGGCGAGCGCCTTGCTGTTGGGCACCAAGGTGGGCATCACGCTCGACAGCCATCCGCGCGTGGCCGACTGGCTTAAGCGCTGCGGGGAGCGCCCCGCCTGCAGACGGGCACGATAGGAAGCACAGGGAGGCCCACTATAGCGGGCCTCCCTGTGCCGATCTGAAACTCACTCTGCGGCTCATCGGTCAGCGGCAGAGCGACCTTCCTGCTCTAGTGGCCATGCACGGCCAACACCAGGTCAGGGATCAAATTCGTCGCGTTAGGTGTGCCGAGACCGGTGATGGGGTCCCACCCGGTCGTCGCTGGATAGCCGGCGACAGACGAGACGCTCTGGTTATTGCCGAGCGTGACGTCGAAGAAATCGCTGGCGTAGCGGGCGGGATCCGCGCCAATCTTGTACAGGGCTGTGTTGATCGGGCCGAGTCCGCCACCGTTCAACTGGTCGGCGATCGCAATGAGTCCCGCCCACTGCGGAGTCGATAGCGACGTGCCGCCGATGTCGTACCAACCCGTGCTGCACGGGGTAGCGCCGCAAAAGAGGCCGCCGTTGCCGGCAGGTGGCAGCGTGATGTACACGAGCGCGCCGGTGCCGGCGCTCGCCTGGAACGCGACATCGGGCACACCGCGCATCGCGCCGATCGCGGTCGAGCCGGCCGGGAGCGTGTCCTGGTAGGCCGGTCTCGTGAACACGTGGCTGAAGCCACCGCCCGAGAAGGTCCAGCCGACCTCCGCTGCGCCTGGATTGGCAATGCACTTGGACGGCGCGACCGTGTTGTCAGCGACTCGCGCCTCAGTATTGGTCGGGTCGGTGCACAGGTAGGTGCCGCCGATGCCGGTGACCAGCGGGTCGGAGGCCGGCCACTCGACCGTCGGGTAGGGGATCAGGGAACCTCCATGGCCCACCGGAGGCTTTGCGATGTTGGCGCTACCGCCGTCCCCGGAGGCGCCGAGCACCGTGACGCCGTTCTGGGAGGCGTGTACGAACGCATAGCGCAGTTTGAGCAACGATTGTCGGCTGCTGAACGCGTCCTCGGCGGAAGCCAGGCTCTGTGAGATCACCGTCGCCAGGTGGTGCTGGACGATGTAGTCCTCCGCCGCCATCATCTGCGGGAAGCCCTGCACGCCGAGCGTCTCCGCGGTCGGTGTGGTCACGAGTACGATGTTCGCCATTGGCGCAATCGCGTGCGCGGTCTCGACATCCAGCGACACCTCAAGCGCCCAGGCGGCCTTGTTCTCCTGTCCGGTGCCCCGGCTCGTGGATGGCGGCGCGACGGTCGCCGGCGTTCCCTGCAACGCCAGGCGGCTGAACGTCGGCATCCCCGCAGCGCACGTCACACCCTCCTCACCGCACATCGCCGGAAGCCCGAACGCCTGGTTGTAGACGTGCAGATCGTGCGCAATCGTGTCACTGCCGTACGAATCAACAATCGCGATCGTCTGACCGGTACCGTCGAGTCCGGCCGCGTACAGGGGTTCGATGTTATAGGCCGCCCGCACCGTCTGGGGCGTGAAGCAGCGCCGACCGACCGACTCGCACTGGGCCTCGGTCGGCGGTGTCGTATCGGTCGAGACCTGCTGAGCATCGCTGAACATCGGCTGGGGCTGCGGCAGCGACGGGACGCCTCCGCCGCGCCCGACCACCGCCGCAAAAAGGAACGCGACGGGGGCGACCACGACGATCGGCATCCAGTACCGCTTGAATCGAACTGCGTTCATGAGCATTCTCCTCTGGTTGTGACGCTGCTTCCCAGCGAACACGACTTCCGCAAGCGCAAAGGGCGAGTATCTGGAGGAAGCGTCAATGCTTTCCCACGGATCAGTCGCGGTCGCCGGGAGTGGCTATGATCAATGAATGCTCAAATATACCCCGCGTGTCGCCGCGCGGGAATATGACAAGGGCGAGCTGTGTTATGTCACACCGGCGCCGCGTTCAACGCCCTGCCTGGCGCGCAAACGTCCGACGTCCGGCCGTCAAGTTCGCCGGTGGGGTGATCTGCTTCGCCTGCAGGTTCCGGTGATTCAATGACTTCGCAATGGCGATCAATGGCGCACGTGGCGAACCCAGACTGCGTGCGCCTAAAGCGTGCCTTAGTTAGGTTGTAAGTGCGACAGGAAAGCGATGCAAGTGATGGATTAATATATACATATGCTTGTCATCGAGCGCTCAGGAACCAGAAGGCCGGGAGTTGGGATCTCTCCGGGCGCGCCAATTAATCCTGGTTAACTTGCGTCGACCGAATTTTGCTTGCGTGCTCGTACGAGCGCCAAATGAGCAGAACCGCTGAGCACGATGGCTGCTCCCATTTTCAAGTGGGGCGTCGGAGAGCCCCATTCCCATTCTCCGGCACGGGCGTCATAGAGCGCCTTCGCGATAGGCCGCTTCGCCATGGAGCATCTCGTCCAGTCCTGCGGCTTCCCCGGCTGCATCTACTTTCACCGGTGTGATTCGGTCGATCAGCCACAGCATCCCGTACGTGAACAGGAAGGCCCATACCGTTGCGATCACGATCGCAAGCACTTGGACGAACAAGAACTTCGCGTTGCCGCGTAGCAAACCATCCACTCCGGCGGGGTTGAAGACGGTGCTGGCAAAGACGCCGCACAGCACGATACCGAGGGCTCCGCCGACCCCATGCACGCCCCAAACGTCCAACGCGTCGTCCCACCCCAGTTTGTTCTTCAGCGCCACCGCATAAAAGCACACACCGCCGGAGATGATTCCGATGACGCAGGCTGAAGCCGGAGAGACGTAGCCGGCTGCGGGAGTGATTGTGGCCAGACCGGCGACCGCACCGGTGAGCAAGCCCACGAAGTGGGGTTTTCTCGTGGTCAACCATTCAATGCACAGCCAGGTTATCGCGGCGAAGCTGGCCGCGATGTCCGTATTGATGAAGGCGACGGCCGTAACCGCATCGACCCGGAACTCGCTGCCGGCGTTAAAACCGTACCAGCCAAACCAAAGCAGCCCGGTGCCCAGTGCCACGAGGGGGATTGAGTGCGGGCCGCGGTCGGCAACTCTGCGTTTGCCGACATAAAATACCGAGGCCAGGGCTGCAATACCGGCGATGTTGTGAACAACAATGCCACCCGCGAAATCGAGAACGCCCCAAGTCGCAAGAATGCCGCCACCCCAAATCATATGGGCAAAGGGGAAATAGACAAAGACGAGCCAGGCCGTCAGGAACAGCATGTACGCTTTGAATGTAATTCGATTCGCAAAGGCGCCGGTGATCAAGGCGGGGGTGATGATTGCGAACATCATCTGGTAGCCAAAGAAGACAAACATAGGGACCGTGTCATTGACCGTAGACGGCGTACTCAACGTGATGCCGTGCAGGAACGCCCAGTCGAGATTGCCGATGATCCCCCAGTAATCGGTCCCGTTCTTAAGGTTGCCGCTAAAGCAAAGCGAGAAGCCGAAGGCATACCACAGGACGGTCGTCCACCCCATCGACACGAAGCTCTGGATCATGATGGCCAGGACGTTTTTGCGGCCCACGAGGCCGCCATAAAAAAAAGCCAGGCCTGGTGTCATCAGCATGACCAGGCTGCTACACAGCAGCATGAAACCGGTATTGCCCGTGTCGAGTATCATGTGAGTCTCCCTCGTTTATGATTATCGGAGCCGCACGTAGCCAACGTCGGTGACTGGAACTCTGCGATCATCAGTCGAATCCGTCACGGGTACAACCCTACCTCGGTTCGTCGGTGGTGAGTCGGCCATCGATGGAATGGACGCCGCAACTCCAGTCCGGATGAATGCCCGGTCGGAGCCTGGTTCCGCGCTACGCTCATAAGTCCCTACGCTCGCGCCGGCCCCGCGGCTGGAAACGGATGACCTTCCCCGTCGCCATGATTGCCCTCCCGCGAACAAGAATACGGTGGCAAGATGTGCCGTGTAAGGATGCCCCCAAGGTCATTAAACTGCCTCGTCGCCTACATGCCGCCAGGCGGGAGAGCCCGTGTCTACGATCAAGAAGGTTGGGCGGGATCACACCGGGGCCCTCTGGCCGCTCTATGACGAGCGAGTGGAGGCACTGGCCTCGCTGGGCGCAATTCTTAATCGCGTCGTGGAGGATCTGCCACACGAAGCCGTCGCGCCAAGCTGCGACGCCGCCACGGTGCGAGCGGCCATTGCTGCCTTTGACTTCGATGCACCGGATGGCCTGCTTTCCGGGGCAGGTCGGGTAATCGAGCTGCTCAAGGGCGGCATGGTGCACCCGATGCACCCAGGCTACTTTGGTCTGTTCAACCCGACCGCCGCGTTTCCGGGAATTGTGGCCGACGTGGTCACCGCGCACCTGAACCCTCAACTCGCCGTCTGGTCGCACGCGCCGGTACCGATCGAGATTGAGCGACGCGTCATCGCGGAATTTGTGGCGCTCTTCGGATGGCCCGTCGCGCAAGCGGGTGGTCATTTTACGAGTGGTGGTGCCGAGGCCAATCACACGGCTCTGTTGATGGCGCTGACTCGCGCGGCACCCGGCTTTGCCGAGTTGGGTAGCCGCGCGTTTTATGGAGCGCCGCGCCTATATACGTCCGCGGAGAGCCACCTCGCGTGGCTGAAAATTGCCCACGCGGTGGGGATTGGGCGTAATGCGCTGCAACTCATTGGGACCGATGGACAAGGGCGGCTGAGTCTGCCGCTACTTCGTGCCGCGATTAATTCGGACTTGGCGACAGGGCATTGCCCAGTGTTCATTGCCGCGACGGCAGGTACGACGAATGCCGGCATGATCGATCCTATCAGCGACTGTGTCGAAATCGCGCGCGAGCGCGCCATGTGGCTACACGTTGACGCGGCCTGGGGAGGTGCCGTAGCGGTGCTGCCTGAAGGGCGTGCAGTGCTCGCGGGAATTGCGGGCGCAGACTCTATCACGGTCGATGCGCACAAATGGCTGTCGTCTCCCATGGGTGCCGGAATGCTCCTGTGCCGTCATCAAGAATGCTTCGGTGACACGTTTCGAGTTGCCGCGAGCTACATGCCTCCTGGCCTGGATTCGATCGATCCGTACACTCATTCGATGCAATGGTCGCGACGGTTTATTGGCCTGAAGCTGTTTCTCACTCTGGTGTGCATCGGCTGGGATGGCTACCGGAAGCTGATCCGGCGCGCGCTTCTGACGGGCGCTGATCTAAGAAATCGGCTTGAAGCGGCCGGATGGCGTGTCGTCAACAACTCGCCATTGGCGGTACTGTGCTTCGTGGACTCCAACGAAGTCCTTGACCTCGCCGATATCGCCGCTCGCGTCGTGGCAGACGGGCGAGCGTGGATATCCACGGCGCGTTTCGAGGAGCGCACGGTGTTGCGCGCCTGCATTACCAGTCACCTTACGGGCGCAGAGCAACTCGACCGACTCGTGGCGGCCCTCACTGACGCGCGCTCGGCGGCAGCGCCATAGGTGGCACCCGAATGTTGGCTATTGGGTAACCCGAGCGCAGTTCAGAGTGACGGTCGGTGACTGTGGAATCAGCCAATTGCGGTCAATCGATGACATCGCAACTCAGATCCGCCGACTGGATACTCACTGTAGTTCCATCCGGGAACCGATTCCACCAGGGTCAGGCAGACCATTGTCTGCACCAAAGCTGGAAAGGAGTGCCTCCGGGCGGCCTCAGAGGTGCACGAGACCCCGCTTATGCGCCACGGCGACGGCTTCCGTGCGGCTGATCGCGTCAAGCTTCAGCAAAATGGACTTGACGTGAGTCTTCGCGGTGCCTTCCGTGATGCTGAGGCGGCGCGCGATGTCCTTGTTGCTCCTGCCCTGCGAGAGCAGTTGAATGACATCGACCTCGCGCTTCGTGAGATTCGGCTTCGCCATCCGCTGCAGCGCCTTGGCCGCAATCGACGATGAGGTGTAGGGTTGGTCCTGACTGACCGCGCGAATCGCGTTCAGAATCTCCTGGCGCGGTGAGTCCTTGAGCAGATAGCCCTTTGCGCCCTGGCTCAGGCAGCGGAAGATGTCTTCGTCGCCATCAAACGTCGTCATGATCAGGAGCCGGGCCTTCGGATTGACCCCGAGTACCTGTTCCACGACGGCGACGCCATCACGCTTCGGCATGCGCAGATCGAGCACCATCACGTCCGGCTGTTCGCGGTGAAAGAGCGCGATGGCCTCCTCGCCGTCGGCGGCCTCCGCGACCACCTGCATGTCCGGCTGCTGATTGATGATGGCCGCGAGACCATCACGCACGACCGGATGATCGTCAGCCAGGATGACCCGAAGTTTTGGCATCGATGCCATCACAGCGACACACGCTTCGGAACGCGTACGCTCACCGTTGTTCCCGCGCCCCACTCGCTGTCGATGCTCCACTCACCGCCGATGGCATTGGCGCGCTCGCGCATGCTGACGAGTCCGAAGCCCTGCTGAGCGTGCTGCTCGGGTTCCCGAGGCATGCCGCAGCCGTTGTCCCGGACGGCAAGCTGCCAATGGGTCGGCTCTTCGGTCAGCAAAATGCGCACCGTGGCCGGTTTCGCGTGCCGCACGGCGTTGCTTACGGCTTCCTGGGCGATGCGGAGGATCTCGTGTTCGTGCTCCGGCGCCAGCCCGGTCGCGCCATCACTGCCTTCGAAGGAAATGGCGACGCTGCCCCGCACGGTCGAGCGTTCGGCGAGTTGCCGCAGGGCCGTGCCGAGGCCACCGCGACGGGTCTGATCGGGCCGCAACGCCATGACGGAACGCCGCGCTTCCGCGAGGCCTTCGCGGGCGAGGGCGCGAATGCGCTCCAGCGTGGTCTTCATCGCGCCGCGCGCGCAGGCCTTGGACTCTTCTGTGGCCGCCAGCTGTATCAGGATGCCCGTGAACGCCTGTGCGAGGCCGTCGTGAATGTCCCGGCCGATCCGGTTCCGCTCGACCAGCACCGCTGCCGCCTTCTCCGAAGCGTCGCGCCGTGTATGTTCGATGGCGAGCGTCGCCTGCTGCGCGAGGGCGATGAGCAATTCACCGGTCTGGGCGCCGATAGGATGCTTGCGGCGAAAGTTAAGACCGATGCAACCGACCGTGCGTGCACCGAAAACCAGCGGCGTCACATGCATGCTCACGATGCCGCTGGAGCGCTTCATGTCGAGCGTGTCGGGCCATACCAGCGCCGCGTCCTCCGGCACATCGAGATCAAGGTACATCGGCTCGCGCGAGCCCCGGAGGCGCGCATCGAAGGCCGCCTCGCGGCAGGAAATACTGGGTGAGGCGTCGGCGAGCATGGCGCTGCCGTCCTTCACGTACGCCAGCAGGCGCCATTGCTCGGCGACATCGTCCAGGAGGATCACAGAGCCCGAGGCCGCATCCACCTCGCGAGTCATTTCCAGCAGCACGCTGGCGAGAAAACTGTTCAGGTCCGGTGCGCTTGCCAGGCGCTCGAGATTGGCGCGTATCACGGCATTGGCTTTGGCCAGCGCGGCGACGCGCTCCTCGGCGACGCGTTCGCGCTCGAAACGCACCGTATCGACGAGCCGCTCGCGGTGCAGGGCTGCGCCGATGACGCCGGCTGCGGTCTCTATGGTGGAGAGTTCCGCCGAGTCGATGGCGCGTCGCTGGCGGGTATTGTCGAACCCGACCACGCCGACGAATTCTCCGTCGACGAAAATCGGCACGATGGCCTTGCTCTTGGTGCCAACGCCCGCGATGCCGTGGCAGATCTCGCCGCTGGCGGTCTGTTCCCGGTGGAGACAGACGCTGTGCCCGGCGCGCAGCTCAACGCAGACTTGCGCAAGGTTGCTTTCATCGTGCGTGCCCATGGTGGGGTGGCCGAGGTGCGGCACGACGCCGTCCGCCACCCATTCACTCGCGACCTTGAGCTGCCGCTCGCCATTCGGCCCGATCTGCGCGAGCAGAACATTGACACGATCAACGGCGGCGGCTTCACCGATCCGGCGAAGGACCTCGGGAACGGCCGCCATGACGTCCGGCGCCTCCAGCAGCAGGCGGCTGGCAATCGCGGAGGCAACCAGCAGCTGTTCGCGACGGCGGAGCGACTCGTTGGCCTGCTCAAGCTCCGCCGCGCGATCGCACGCGGCCTCCAGGCCGGGTTCGATGCCGCCTTCGACCGTGCGGCGGTTCGCCCATTCATTGCCCGTCGCCATGCACGCCTCCGATAAGGGCCGGCAGCAGTCTAACGCGGCCGCGCGGCAGTGTCTGCAAGGGGTCCCGAGACCGGCAAAGGCGCCTGTTCCCAGCCACCGCCCAGGGCCTTATAGACAGCGATCAGGCTGGTCGCGGCCTCGGTGCGGCCCTGAGCCAGACGGTCCTCGGCCTCCAGTTGCGTACGCTCCGCATCGAGTACCTGCAGAAAATCGACCAGGCCGCTCTGGAAGCGCAGTCGCGCCAGCTGTGCGGCGGTGTGGCTCGCCTGCGCCGCTCGCTCGACATGCTCGAGGCGCTCGCGGGCACGCGCATGGGTAACGAAAGCGTCCTCGGTGTCCTCGAGCGCACGTAACACGCTCTGCTGGTAGCGTGCCAGGGCGGCTTCGTTTCGCGCGCGCGCACCTGCAATGCGGGCGCGAACTCGGCCCAGGTCGAACGCCGCCCAGGAGATTCCCGGTGCGATCAGGTACGAGTCGGTCCCGGCCTTACCCAGCGAACTCGCTTGCCCTGCGATGTATCCGATGCTCCCGGTGAAGCTCACTTTGGGGAAGAGATCGCCAATCGCCACGCCAATGAGCGCCGTCTGGGCCGCGAGATCGCGCTCCGCGATCCGGACGTCCGGCCGGCGGCGCAGCAGGCTGGAAGGATCGCCGGCTGCGACGACAGCCGGAAGTGGCGGAAGGTCCCTGGTTGGAGCCAGCACATCCGTCAAAGCCGCCGGCTCCCGGCCGGTGAGTACGCTCAGGCGGTAGATGGCGCGGGTTGCCGCTGCGTCCAGAGGGCCGACGGTCGCGAGCGTGCTGCTGAGTTGCGCCTGAGCGCGCGAGGTATCCAGCTCGGTGCCGCGTCCGGCATCCAGGCGGACGGTCGTGAGCTGCAAGGTCTCCTGCTGGTTATCGACGTTGCGTCGTGCAACCGCGAGCTGGGTTTGCAGGCCGCGCAATTCGAAGTAGGTGCGCGCAACCTCCGCCGTCACGATGACTTGCGCGTCGCGCAAACTGGCCTCGGCCCCTTGCACTTCGGCATGGCTGGCCTCGACGCCGCGCCGCACGCGGCCAAACAGATCCAGTTCCCACGAGGCATCGAAGCCCGCCTCGTACTGAGTCTGATCGCGGCCAAACGCGGCGGCACTCTGCTGCTGGGAGAATCGCTCCTTCGTGTACGAGCCGCCCGCGGTGACGGTCGGCGCCAGGTCGAGGCGCGTCTCGCGATGGAGTGCGCGCGATTCCTCGACATGAGCGAGCGCGATGCGGAGGTCGTGATTGGCGAGCAGCGCGTCGCCGACCAGCTGGTTGAGGGTCGCATCGCCAAACTCCGTCCAGAACTGGGCGATGGGGTACTGCTCGGAGTATGTTGCCCCCTTGGCATTGATGAATACCGCGTCGGCCTTGATCGGGGGCCGCACATAGTTCGGACCGACCGCGCAGGCGGAGAGCAGTGCGGCCAGCAGGGTGGTTGCAATATTACGCATGGGGCACCTCCGCCGGCGTGGCCAGGAGGGCGGGGGAGAGCGTCTCCTGGTCGCGCCGGCGATGCACATAACGACGCACCAGGGTGTAGAACACCGGTGTCAGGAACAGGCCGAAAGTCGTCACACCGATCATGCCAAAGAACACCGTGGCGCCCATCGCGCGCCGCACCTCCGCGCCGGCGCCGTGGGCCGTCAGCAGCGGTACGACGCCCATGATGAACGCGATCGACGTCATGAGAATCGGCCGGAGTCGCAGGCGAACGGCCTCCAGTACCGCCGACTCACGATCGCGGCCGTGGTCCTCGAGCTGCTTCGCGAACTCCACGATCAGGATCGCGTTTTTGCTCGCGAGTCCGACGAGCACCAGGAATCCGACCTGCACGAACACATTGTTGTCGCCGCCTTGCAGGAGTACCCCGGCGATTCCCGCGAGCAGGCTCACCGGTACGATGAGAATAATGGCGAGCGGCAGGTTCAGGCTCTCGTATTGCGCGGCGAGCACCAGGAACACGAACAGCACGCACAGCGGGAAGACGAAGACCGCGGTGTTGCCAGCGACGTTCTGCTGGTAGGCGAGGTCGGTCCATTCGTAGGTCATGCCATTGGGCAGCGTCTGATCAAGGATGGCGCTGATCGCCGCCTGCGCCTCCCCGGAGCTGAATCCGGGCGCAGGACCGCCATTGATGTCGGCGGAGCGGTAACCGTTGTAGCGCTGCACGATATCCGGGCCATAGGTCTCCGAGACCGAGAGTATCGATCCGAGCGGCACCATCTCGTCCTTCGCATTACGGGTCTGCAACGGCAGGATGTCGTCCACCTTGGAACGGAAGGGCGCGTCGGCCTGCGCGACCACCCGGTAGGTGCGACCGAACCGGTTGAAGTCGTTGACGTACAGGGAGCCGAGATAGACCTGCAGTGTCTGGAAGACGTCAGTGAGTTTTAAAGACTCGCGCTTGACCTTGACGCGATCAACGTTCACGTTCAGTTGCGGCACATTGATCTGATAGCTCGAGAATATGCCGGCGAGGTGCGGGTCCTGCCAGGATTTGCCGAGCGCCTCCTGCACGGCCTTGTAGAGCGCGTCGGACCCCAGATCGGCACGGTCCTCGACGTGCAGCTTGAAGCCGCCCAATGCGCCCATGCCGCGAATGGCCGGCGCGGGGAACACCACAACGAAGGCACCCTTGATGCTGGCGCCCAGCCTGGCACTCAGCGCATGTGCGATGGCGCCGCTCGAGAGCCCCGGCGAGTTGCGCTTGTCGAAGTCATCGAGCGGAAAGAACACCAGCGCCGAACTCGAGCTGGCAGCGAAGCCATTGACCGACATGCCGGCGAACTGCACGGCGTGCGTCACGCCCGGCTGCTGCAGGCCGATCGTCCCGATCTGTTTGGTCACCTCCATCGTGCGCTCGAGGGAGGCGGCTGGCGGAAGCTGTGCGATCGCGATGACGTACTGCTTGTCCTGCGATGGGATGAATCCGCCCGGCAGGGCGGCGAATCCCAGGTACGAAAGCACGACCAGGCCCCCGTAGACGGCCAGCGCAATGCCGCTGCTGCGCACGGTGTGACCGACCGCGCGTGAATAGGCATTGCCGGAGAGCTCGAAACCCCGGTTGAAGCGCTTGAAGAAGCGGCCGAACAGGCGCTCGATGCCGCGGGAGAGACCGTCCGCCTTCGCGCCGTGCGGTTTCAGCAGTACGGCGGCCAGGGCGGGTGACAAGGTCAGGGAGTTGAACGCCGATATGACCGTCGAGATCGCGATGGTCAGCGCGAACTGCCGGTAGAACTGGCCACTCAGGCCGCTGACGAAAGCGACCGGCACGAACACGGCACACAGGACGAGCGTGATCGCAATGATCGGCCGACTCACCTCAGCCATGGCCGCCTTCGTGGCTGCAAGCGGGGCGAGACCGCGCGCGATGTGGCGCTCGACGTTTTCGACCACGACGATGGCATCGTCAACCACAATGCCGATGGAGAGCACCAACCCGAAGAGTGAGAGGGTATTGATGGAGAATCCGAACGCGAGCAGCACGGCGAAGGCGCCGATAATCGACACCGGGACCGCGACCAGGGGAATGATCGAGGCGCGCCAGGTCTGCAGGAACAGGATGACGACGAGGACGACCAGCAGCACGGCCTCCAGCAGCGTGCGCACGACCGCTTCGATCGACTGACGGACGAACACGGTCGGGTCATAGACGATCGTGTAATCGACGCCCTGCGGGAAGTTCTGCTTGAGCTTCGCCATCGTGCCGCGAACGGCCGTGGACAGCTCGAGCGCATTGGAGCCCGGCGCCTGGAAGATGGGGATTGCGACCGCGCTCTTGTTGTCGAGCAGGCTCTGCAGCTCGTATTGGGAGGCACCGAGCTCGACGCGCGCCACGTCACGGAGCCGCACCACTTCGCCACCGGCACCGGTCTTGATGATGATGTCGCGGAACTGGTCTTCATCCGACAGGCGCCCGGTCGCATTCAGGGCAAGCTCGAAGGCGGCTCCCATGGCGGGCGCGCCGCCAACCTGGCCCGCGGCCACCTGAATATTCTGCTCGCGGATGGCGCTGACGACGTCTCCGGCCGTGAGGTCGCGAGCCGCGAGCTTCTGCGGATCGAGCCACACCCGCATCGAGTAGTCACCGGCCCCGAAAACACGCACCTCGCCCATGCCGGGCAGGCGCGCGAGCACGTCCCGAATGTTGAGCGCGGCGTAGTTGCGCAAGTACAGGGAATCGTAGCGATTGTCGGGCGAGACGAGGTGCACAACCATCATCAGGTCAGCCGAGCTTTTCACGGTCGTCACGCCCAGCGCACGCACTTCCTCGGGCAGGCGCGGCAGGGCTTGTGAGACTCGGTTCTGGACCTGCACCTGCGCCCGGTCGATGTCGGTGCCGATGCGAAAGGTTACGGTCAGGAGGAGCGAGCCATCCATGGTTGTCTGCGAGGACATGTAGAGCATGTCTTCCACGCCGACGATTTCCTGCTCGAGGGGCGCGGCGACCGCGTCGGCAACGACTTTCGGGTTGGCGCCAGGGTACGACGCACGCACGACCACAGAGGGTGGTACGACTTCCGGATACTCGCTGATCGGCAGTTTAAAGAGGGCGACGGCACCGGCGATCGTGATGAACGTCGACAGTACCGCCGCAAAGATTGGCCGATCGATGAAGAAGTTCGAGAGTTTCACGGCTAATTCCGCGCTACGACGCCCGCGCTCGAGGGCTGCGGACCCATGGCGACCACTTGCGGCGTGACCGGCATGCCGGGACGCACGCGCTGCAGCCCGTTCACGACGATCGTGTCACCGGGCGCCAGACCCTCGCGTACCACGCGCAGGCCGTCGACCACCGGGCCGAGCTTCACGGCCCGGTATTCGGCCTTGTTGTGCGAGTCCAGCGCCAGCACGTACTTGACGCTCTGATCGGTGCTCACGGCGCTGTCATTGATGAGGAGTGCATTGTACTGTCCACTGCCCTCCAGCTTCACACGCGCAAACATGCCCGGCGTAAAGCGCCGATCGTGATTGTCGAAGCGGCCGCGCACGCGGATCGTGCCCGTCGCGGGATTCAACTCGTTGTCGACAAACACCATTACGCCGCGGTGCGGGCTGTCCTGCTCATCGGCGAGCCCGACCCATACCGGGCTCTGGGCGTCGCGGGAATTGGGACGCAGGCCCGCGCGCGCGAGCGCGGCGTATTTGAGGTACACCTGCTCATCGCCCTCGAATTGGACGTAGATCGGATCGATCGAGACCAGCGTGGTGAGAAGGGTCTGATCCGCGGTCACCAGATTGCCCGCGGTGACCTCTGCCCGGCTGATGAGACCTGAGAGTGGGGCGAGGACGCGCGTATAAGACAGATTGAGTTTGGCGGCGTCGAGTGCGGCGTCTGCCGCCTGGACGTTGGCCGTCGCCTGCTCAGTACCCGAAACGCGCGCTTCGAACTCCTCCTTCGAGATGGCACGAGCCTCCAGGAGCGATTGCGCCCGCACATGCTCGGACTGCGCGAGAGTCAGCTGTGTCGTGGCACGCGCCAGTTCGGCCTCGGCGCGCTTGAACTCCGCCTCGTATGGACGTGGATCAATGACAAAAAGGACGTCGCCCTTTCGGACTTCGTGGCCCTCGGTGAAATTGATGGACGAGATGTAGCCGGAAACCCGCGGCCGCAGCTCGACGCGATCCACCGCGGCGAAGCGGCCGGTGAACTCGTCGAACTCGGTGATGGGTCTCTCGATGACCTTCGCCACGCTCACCTGGGGCGGCGCGGGCGGCGCCTCGGCGGCCTCGTTACGCGCACAGCCGGCGGCGGCGAGTGCGATCAGTGCAAGCGACACGATCTTGAATGAGGCGTTCATGCGACGATTCTCCCTGTCTGGCTGACAAAGCCGGAACCCGACCCCGGTATGGGAGCCATTCTTCCCGCAATCCGCCGCCATCGATATTGCCCAGGCGAGTCGCCTGCTTGTCCCCATGGGAGAGGGCGTGCTCTACCTACTTGGAGAGAGCGAGTTGCCTGCAGGGCATGAGCTCATGCCTGGAGCGTCGCTGGCGCACTCCCGAGGCGGCGCGCCCGCCAGGTCCCAATTTGGGAGAAGTCGCTTCCGGGGCCTTTCCCCCGATTTCACTTCTCGCGTCTTTGGTCCGGACGTACCGCCACCTGAGCGGCATTGTGGAGCAGGACCACTGGGCGAGCGAATGCCCGGACGATTGCTGCCACGGTTGTTGCGGCCGTGATCCACTGATCGCGACGATCCCGACCCATTGTCGTCGCTTGCCCGGGTCGGGCATGCAGCTCAGAATCACGCATTGTTATTGGGGTCTAGCACCATGAAGAAGATCGACCTTTCCACTGTGCCCGTACAGAGCGGCAGCAATTATCCGCACCCCTTCGACGCCTCCTGCAGTGCTCAATCCTGCCAACGACTGGCGCGCCACGCGGGACTGACCCTATTCGGCGTCAATCTGACCGTCATCGAGCAGGGTGCATGGTCCAGCCAGCGTCACTGGCACAGCCATGAGGACGAGTTCGTCTGGGTGGTGGATGGCGAACTGACGCTGGTCACCGACGCCGGAGAAGAGATACTGCGAGCCGGGGACTGTGCCGCCTTCAGACGAGGCGAAACCGATGGCCATCACCTGGTCAATAAATCCGGCCGGCCGGCCAGGGTGCTCGAGATCGGTAATTCCGACCCAGAGGACCGCTGCACGTACCCGGACATCGACATGGTCGCCGACGGCGCTGGGTATTCCCACCGGGATGGAACGCCGTATCCAGTCAAGTAATGGGGGGCGACGCTCTGGCAAGAATGCTCGTCCGCTGCCGCCCTGCCTACCTGCGCAGCATCAGGATCCTGTCCGCCTGGTCCTCAGGGCCAGTCGGCCGCCGCACCGCCAAGCGCGTGTTGGAACGGCTTGAGGATGCCAGCAACGAGCTGCGCGCGCCCTCTCGGCAACTGATTGAGCTGCCGACCCGGCGTGCCAGCAACAAAGTGCATTTCATATGGCATGAGGATCGACGAGTCGAGCGCGCCGGAAGCACGCGGCCGAATGGTCGTTGACGATGCCGACGGCCTGCATCCAGGCATAGACGATCGTCGGCCCGACGAACTTGAAGCCGCGCCGTTTCATTTCCTTGGAGATTCGCTCCGACAGCGGTGAGGATGCGATCCTCCTGCGGCCGCCGCCCCTGACGACCTGGCCGTGCGTGAAGGACCAGCAGAACTCACTGAAGCCCTCGCCCCGGTCCTCCATGTCACAGTAGATCTGAGCGCCTCGAATCGTCGCTTCAATCTTGGCCCGGGCGCGGATGATGCCGGCGTCGGCCATCAGCCGCGAGATGCGGGCCTCACCGAAGCGCGAGACGGTCCTGGGGTTGAAGCCGGCGAAAGCCTTGCGGAAGGCCTCGCGCTTCCGCAGGACCGTGATCCAGGCCAGACCGGCTTGAAAGCCCTCCAGCATCAACATTTCCCAAAGCATTCGGGAATCGCGCTGGGGGACGCCCCATTCCTCATCATGATAGGCACTCATCAGCGGATCGCCGTCCGCCCAGGCGCACCGATGTCGACTTGTCATACAGCAGTCCTCGGTTGCGTTCGCCTCATCAGTTAGGCCCACCACAGATACCCTTTGCGCCGTGCCGGCGTTCCCCGCCGTTGAGTAGCAGGTGAGTCCAGAGTCTAACCCTGGCCAGGAAGTTGGAGGTGAAGTAGCGCCCTACCGAAGTGCGGATCATCGGGATTCCACCGGATGGAGCTGCAGGCCCCACGACCATGCCACCGGCACTCACGGGAGGAGGAAGTGCCGGTCGCCCCCAGATTGCTTGGCCGCGTCACATGGCGCACGACTGGTCAACCAAATGTGCCTTCGGTATGGTAGGTGGGATGCGTGCACGGGCCAACAAGACCACTCTCAAGGACCTTGCGAAGCTGGCCGGCGTCTCGTTGTCGACTGTGTCGCGCGCGCTTAATGATTTGCCGTCAATAAGCATTGCGACCAAAAAGCGCATTTGGGAGCTGGCGCGAGAACGTGAATATTCGTTTCGACAGCATATGCCTATGGGGCCGATTGGCGCCGCCGGCTCAATTGCCATTGTCCTGCCTCGTACTGGCGGGCGACCACTGCCGCTTTCGCATCCGTTCTTTCTCGAATTGCTTGCAAGCATCGGTGAGGCGGCTCGTGAACGAAACTGTGACTTTACCGTCAGCCATATCGCCCCGGCGACGTATGAAGACTTGTTGGTGACAGTGACTACGAGTCGCTCGGTTGGCGTAATCTTTCTGGGCCAGAGTACATTGCACAGTTCATTTAACAGGCTCTCGACAACCGATGCGCGATTCGTCGTGTGGGGCGCACAGCTACCCGGTCAGAAATATTGTTCAATCGGGTCGGATGATTTTATGGGCGGACGCCGGGCGACCCAGCATTTGCTGCGGCTTGGACGACGGCATATTGTCTTTCTGGGTGAAACAGATCCAGAGGGCATCCAGCGTCGAAAGGGCTATATTGACGGACTCACGCACGCCCACGTTGGAATCGACCGTGGCCTGATTCCACCAGTCCATTTTCAGCTGGAGTCTGCTGAATCGGCGATTGACAGGCTATTGCGCCGTGGTGCGACGATTGACGGTATCGTAGCGGCAAGTGATCTCATGGCTCTCGGGGCGATTCGCGCCCTCAAGAATGCCGGGAAGTCTGTTCCAGGGGACGTATCAGTGGTTGGCTACGATGACATGCTGTTAAGCCGCCTTAGCACCCCATCCGTAAGTACTATCCGGCAAGACACGGCTAAGGCGGGTCGAATTTTGGTGTCGAAAATTCTCGACGGCGGCACGGAGAATCCATCCGAGCGGCTGCCTACAGAGCTCATTGTAAGAGAGTCCTGCGGCGGCTGACCGTACCCAGGTATCGACGGATCGAATTGCGGTTCAACCGGGGGCGAGTCAAACCCGGCCGCGCGCCAGGCCATTCCAGGCCGACCGGTCGGCCCACATCGAATAACGAGTTGGTCTCGTGGTGCGTTGCTCGTGCCACGCCCGGCCGAGCCCCCGTTACCCTGGGCACCTCTGATCGGGAGGCCGCGGCCTGGCGTGCCTCCGCTGGCCCTGTCGGCGAGAAATGCTCTGTGACCTGACGGTTGAGAGCGTGGAGCGGCACTTCGGCTCTTGCGCCGCCCCCGACGTCGTCCAGCGACTCCCGAACTGCGAATAAGCGGGGGTCTGGCTCTTCGCATTACAGCGCAGCGGCACACACTCGCTTCAGCTTGGCTTCGGTGGGGGTCGAGGAATGTCGCCCGCATTTGGATTGGTCTACGGCGCTTTGTCATGCGACTCGCCCTTGGGAATCGCGGTTTTGGGCACTGGGTATCCCTCAGTCCTGGAGACGGACTAGCCCGAACACCCGCGTTCCTCCGCGGCGGAGTCCGGGCCCGGCATTTTGCGAAAGCTTGAGGGGAAATGAGCCCGAAACCCGCGATGCGCGCCCGGTCCGGGCATCGCCGCTTGCCGGCCACAATGCAACGTCACGCAAATGTTGTTGCATCTCACCTCTAATTCGTTATATATAGCGTCCAGAAGGCATAAAACGTCACGCAAATTTTGCATGACGAGGACTGCGCAAGAGAGTCTGTTCGTGGGGGCAATGTGGTGCGAGTAGCAACCGGTATAGCCGACATCAGCTCGTGCTCATCAGTTGTCTGGGAGTATCCGCAGTCGCGGATCTACAGCATTCGCTGACCCCATGGGTTCGTATTAATTGCACGTCAATAAGACAATCTCATAGAGGGGTAGGCCATGAAGAAGGTGCGGAAGTCAGCCGTTCAAACACATGCGTCGTCGCGACATTTTCGAAACCTCGTGCGCCCCGGACACATGTCGCTGCTTACGCTGGCAATCCTTGGTGTCAGCGGGAGCGGCCTGGCCCAACAGGCTCCGGCTGGAGGAACGCAAAGCGACGTGGCCAGTACCAGTGACAAGACATCGGACAACCTGGAAACAGTCATTGTGCTGGGCGTACGGGAGGCAATAGCGGCAGCGCAAAAAACCAAACGCGACGCCGACACGGTCGTCGATTCGATCTCTGCGGATGACCTGGGATCCTTTCCGGACAAGTCCGCCTCGGACGCGCTGCAGCGCCTGCCCGGCCTCAACGTAAATCGATTGCAGTCGAACGATGACAGCACTCACCCATCCGGTGAGCCAACCAATGTGCTGATCCGCGGGCTGACACAGGTTCGCACGGAATTCAACGGTCGCGACAGTTTCTCGGCGGACTCGTCACGTGGATTGAACTTCAACGATATCTCGCCCGAATTGTTGTCGGGCGTAGACGCCTATAAGAGCCAAACGGCCGAAATGATCGAGGGTGGGCTCGCAGGCACCGTCGACTTGCGAACGCGTCTCCCCTTCGATCAAAACGGCCGAGTGTTCGCTCCAAGCGTAGTCCTGGACTACGGCGACAAGTCAAAGAGCCAGACGGGCGAAGTCTCGGCGCTTTTGAGCGAGACGTTTGACACGGACCTGGGAAAATTCGGCTACCTCGTGGACGCCGCCCGGTCTCACGTCGTTACTGAAACGCAGAGCGTCATCGACGACAAGATTGATACGTATTGCACGGGGGGCTACGGCACGGCGACCGCAGCCACAGTGCAAGCTGACGGAACGATACCATGCACAGGCAACCCGTTTGGGGGTACTGGGTGGGCGTATGCTCCGGACGGAGTCCGGTATTCCAAGGTCGACTATGATCGCGTCCGTACCGGGACGAACCTGGCCGGCCAATTTCAGAATAAGTCTCAGACCGTTGATGTCACGCTCCAATACACGGACTCGAACTATAAGAACGCCTGGTTGGAAGACGCCAGTCATGCCACTTTGGATGGAAATTACTATGGGACACCCGCATTCAATCCGCGTGGCTCGACAGTCTTAGGGCCTGCGGACGGCAGTAACCCACTCGTGTTTGGGTCAAATGGAATGCTGCAGTCCGGATTGTTGACGCAGGGGCACGGCAGCTTCTTTGGCTCCTGGTCAGGTGATCCCCGGGATGCCATCAACGGCGGATCGGCGGTGCCCGGTGTTCCCTTTGTCAATGACTGCGGCGCCGGCCCCGCGTGCGCCACCCTGCGTGACGGCCTCTATTTCCAGGATGAAGCTAGAAATTTTGCGCACGAAGAGGGCACCAAGGACTATTCGGGTCACGTCAACTGGGAGATCAACAGCAAGCTGAAAGCGTCATTTGACGGTCAGTATATTGACGCGTCCACATTCAATAACGACATCCTGGTGGCCACGGGCTCCATGGCCAACTACCAGTACAGCGTGAATGGCGATGGCACGCCACAGGTCCAGTATCTTCCAGGTTCCAACGTAAATTACGCGGCCGGCGGCCTCGCCAATCCCCACAACTACTGGATACCCTTTATCCAGGGCCACGTGGAGGACAACCACGCTCGCGAGTCCGCATTTCGCGCCGACCTCAAGTACAAGTTCGACAGCTCGCGATGGCTCGACACCTTGAATTTTGGCCTGCGCCATTCCCTGCGTGACCAGGAAGTGCAGTACTCGGCATTCAACTGGACGCCCATTGCGGCAAGCTGGAACTGCAACGGCCCAGGCTTCAATCTGGACAATACGACTCCGGCTCCCTATCCGATGCCGGATCCCACAGCGAATCCAGCGTACACAGGCTGCGGTGGCAACAGCGGGCACCCGCCATTCAAGGGCTACGGTGCGGGAATTTGGGGCACCGACAATTTCAACTCATTCTATGGCAGTGGCGTATTTCCAAACCCTTCACTCGTGTTTCTGAACCGCGCAACCCTCACCGACTTTCCGAAGTTGGTGGCGTCTTTGAGCGGCAACAACACCAATTCGCCGATTGGATCCGGCTATACGCCCATCTGTGACCGATCTGGCACAGTCGGTGGTGGTTGCTTTTTCCCGTCCGAACAAATGCGCGTCAATGAGCAAACCGAGGCGTTCTACGCCATGTTGAATTTTGGAGGCGATAATCTCTCGTACGGAGGCGTAAAAATTAAGGGCAATGTCGGCTTCCGGCTGGTACAGACCCGCGAGGAGAGTACCGGCAGTGTCTCGTACCCTGATTCGAGCTCCCTCAATCTGCTGGCGCCATGCGCCACACCACTCGGGCCTAACAGTGTGGTTAATCCAAGTTGCTACCTGACCCCCGCGATTACCGCATTTGCGAGCGGTGGTGGCACCCCCAACAAGTTCTCGAGTACTCATAACAATTTTCTTCCAAGCTTGAATGTGAGGTTTCAATTGGACGAAAAAGACTTCGTCCGCTTCGCATATTCACGCGCTCTCGCTCGGCCCGCCTTTGGCATCCTCAGAAATTTCGTGCAGATTAGCGCCCCGATTATCAATACGGCGCCGGACTCGCCTTTTGTCGTGTACAACTCGCCCACCGCTGCACACACGGCTGCCAATGTCATCGGGTACAACTTTGTATTCAATTCAAACGCCGGCAATGCGGGAGTGCTTCCTGAAAAGGCGGATCAATTCGATCTGTCATTTGAGCGCTACACCGGCGCAAGCAGCTCGATAACCATGGATGTGTTCTACAAGGCACTGTCGGACAGTCTTGGCTATGGTCAGTTTGACCGGACGTTCACGAACAACGGGTCCACGCAAGTAGTCCGCATAGCCGGACCTTTTAACGAGAAAAATGGCGGCAATCTGAGCGGCGCCGAGATCGCCTACCAGACGTTCTTCAGCAAATTGCCGGGTTTGTGGAATGGCCTGGGCCTTCAGGCCAACTACACGTACGTCAAGCAGCACGGCATTAACAATGCCAATTTCGCCGATGCGGGCGGGCTCGCCGCGGGAAGCGTCGGTGCGTTCGGTGCGGGCGTGAACGCGGTATTGCAGCCCACTATAGATTCGCATCGCCTGGCCGGAATTTCGGACCATACGGTAAACGTCGTAGGTCTGTATGAGAAGGGGCCTGTTGCTGCCCGTCTGGCCTATAATTGGCGTTCCAAGTACCTCACTGACAATCTGGACTGCTGTATTGGGTTGCCTGTGTTCCAGAAGGCCTCGGGGTATCTCGACGGCTCAATTCGCTACGCGATCGGCAATCATCTGGTCCTCTCGCTGGACGCAACCAATCTGCTCAATACCACCGCGGTGTATCAGCAGGAGGTGTTCGGCGATTCACCCGCTACGCCAGGTGCCCGCCCGGTGTATCTGGACTCTGGGTGGTCCCGCAACGACCGGCGCTATCAGCTTGGCCTTCGGGCCAAGTTCTAGCAGCCTGACTCACGCCGGGGGCGCAGCGACGAAGAGGCGAGCTTCATTGTGGTGCTCCCGGCGTGGACCGTTAATCAGAGAGTGATCCGTGGAGCCAAGCCATCCTTCTGAAAAGTTGCGCATCGTCATTGTCGGTGGCGGCACGGCCGGCTGGATGTGCGCACTTGCGATGGCGCGGCAACTCCCGGCGGCAACCTATGGCATCACACTGATTGAGTCAGATGACATTGGCACGGTCGGTGTGGGCGAAGCGACACTGCCACACATCAAGATTTTCAATGACTCGCTCGGGATAAATGAAGCGCAGTTCATGCGCGAGACCCGGGCAACAATGAAGCTGGGGATCGAGTTCCGGGACTGGAACCAGCCGGGGCAAGGGTATATTCACCCTTTCGGCGCATTCGGCGAGCCGTGGGGCGGCGTCGAGTTCCAACATCACTGGATTCGGGCTCAAAGGCGGGGTGCATCCGGAACTGCACTGGAAGATTATTCTTACTCCGTTGCCGCCGCGCGCGCCAACGCCTTCGATTTTCCCAATGAGGACAAGAAATCGATCCGGTCGACGTATGCATACGCCTACCACTTCGATGCCGGCCTCTATGGCGCCTTTCTGAGAAAGCTGGCTGTCGAGGCGGGTGTCCAGCGGATCGAAGGCCAGGTATGCGATTGCGCCCGTGACCGCCTGAGCGGCGACATCACGGAGCTGACACTAAAATCGGGTGCGCGGATTGCCGGCGACCTCTTTGTTGACTGCTCGGGCTTCAGGGCCCTCCTGATTGGAGGGGCACTTGGCGGGAAATGGCAGGATTGGACCCACTGGCTTCCCTGCGATCGCGCCTATGCCGTTCAGTGCGAACGTACCGGTGCGCTGACGCCATATACACGGTCAACGGCACAGTCGGCCGGGTGGATATGGCGCATTCCGCTGCAACATCGCATCGGCAATGGCTACGTCTTCTCGAGCCGATTTATAAGTGATTCGGAGGCTCAGCAATCATTGCTTGGCGCTCTTGAGGGTCAGGCGCTCGGTGCACCGCGCCTGCTGCGATTCTCGCCAGGCAGGCGGCTGCACGCCTGGAGTCACAACTGCGTGGCGATTGGCCTCGCGAGCGGGTTCCTGGAGCCACTCGAATCGACCAGCATCTTTCTGATCCAGGCGGCCGTGGTGGATCTCATCAACCTGATTCCGGCGCCGCACTCGAGGACCTCGGATCCGCGTCTTGCGAATGAATTCAACCGCCTGAATGACATGCAATATGATCGCGTCCGCGATTTTCTCATCTTGCACTACATGGCAAATCGGCGGTTGGGTGAGCCACTCTGGGATTACGTCCGAACGATGCCGGTGCCGGACAGTCTGCAGAACAAACTCGAGCTGTTCAGATCCAGGGCGGCCTTACCAAATTATCAGTTCGGTCTGTTTGCCCGGGACAGCTGGCTCGCCGTCCTCATCGGCCAGGGCATAGAGCCGTCACATTACGACCGTATGGCCGATGTTTTTCCGATGGAGGCCCTTGACGAGAAGCTTAGCGCGTTTCGCGAGCGGGTCCGAACCAACGTTGCGGCAATGTCCTCGCACAGTGAGTTCATCGAGAATTATTGTGGACCGGCGGCCACTGCGGTATCGGAAGGCGCAGAAGCGTGAGCGCGAACCCGCCGATTGCCCGAGTGGTTGTGGTCGGCAGCGCGGTACCTCTCTGGCTCTGCACTACTGCCCTGGCGCGCGCACTCGGCCCCATCGGCGTGAAAGTCAGTGCGGTCGAATTAAAGACTGCGCAGATTCCATCCCAGGTATACGCCACGCTGCCGCCATTGGAGTCCTTTCACTCCAAGCTGGGGGTGGAAGAGGCGGCGCTGCTGCGCTCAACTGCCGGTAGCTTCTCGCTAGGGCAGCTGTTCGTGGACGGCGCGGGGAGCCGCAGGCCGGGCTTTTTTCACGCTTGGGGATCTTACGGCGCCGCAATTGACGGCGTTGCGTTCTTCCCCTGTTGGCTGAAGGCCAAGCGCCACGGCCCTGTTGCGTCATTGGAGAGCTTTTGTCCCGCGGCGGTGGCCGCACACTACGGGCGCATGATTCGGCCGACGGTGGAAGTGGCCGCCCTCGGACGCACGGAATATGCGTATCACGTGCCGGCGATGGCCTACGCCCGCGAACTCAAAGCGCTGGCGCCCGCGCTTGGTGTAACCGTTTACGAGGAAGGTGCGGCTCAGGTCGTGCGCTCTGGAACCGATGGCTCAATCGAGCGGCTGGTGCTTGACAGCGGGCGTATTGTCCAGGGGGACCTATACGTTGATGCTACGGGAAGTTCGGCGAGACTCATTGGGGAAGCGCCCGCGTCCGAATGGCGGAGTTGGCAGGCACATTTCATTGTAGATCGCCTGTTGCTGGCGCGCGCGCCTCGATTCACCTCCGTTCCGCCGTTTTCCGAAGTCCGGATCTCCCGCGCGGGTTGGACCGCACTCAATCCCACACAGGCGATGACGGGCGTCGCCCACGCTTACGCGAGCGGACTTCACAGCGAAGAGGAGGCAGTGCGACTGGCGAGCCGTGTAGGCGGCAGCGCCCTATCGGACATCACGATTCAGCCGGTGAGTCCAGGCATTCAAGCCCAACCATGGAGCGCCAATTGTGTGGCGATTGGCTCATCGGCCTGCATGCTTGATCCCATTCACGACATCAGCATACATGCAATACAACTGGGCATCGTGCACCTCCTGTCGTTATTCCCGGCAGGTACGGAGTATGGCGCCGAGCGCACTGAATACAATCGGCAGATGTGTTCTTCGTTTGAGCGCCTGCGCGATTTCCAGTGTGCCTTCTACGCCTATTCCATGTTCGTCGGGGATTTTTGGCAACACGCGCGCCGCCACGTGGCGCCGGCGGAACTACTGCACAAGAGCGAGACCTTCCGCGCCCGCGGCGTGATTGCACCGATGGAGGACGAAACATTTCTCGCGGCCAGCTGGCAGGCCCTGTTTTGTGGTTTGGGGATTGTGCCGGATTCGTGGGGGCCGGCCACCGACGCCATATCGCCGACTCGAATCGCCGAGCAATGCCAGCGTATGTTGGAGGTCATCCAGGCGAGGGTCACTGCGGAGCCGATGCATGACGAATACCTCGCCGCGCTGTGCGGTCGGGCAGCAGCGTGAGCATGGCGGTGATGAGAATGAGCGCGGAGGTCGTGGGCCATAGAGTTGCGGCGAGCGACATTCCGGTGGCGACTGCCGGGGAATTGGAGGCCGCCATCGGTGCATCCACGCCTCTGGTCATCAGGGGGCTGGTCGATCATTGGCCAGCGCTTGCAGCCGGAAAGACATCCCCGTCGGCGCTCACTCGGTATCTGCTGTCGATGGATGTCGGGACTCCCTGTACCGTCATGGAGGCTCCGGCGAGCAGTAGCGGCCGCTTTGGCTACACCGCGGACCTCAGTGAGTTCACCTTCTCGAAGAGCCAGCGCGGCATTGAGGAGGCGCTCAGCCGCATCATGCAGCAGGGGGACCGGCCAGGGGCCCCCATAGTTGCCATACAGCAGCTGCCGCTCGGCGCGCACATGCCGGAGTTCGTGCGGCAAAACCCGCTCAATATATTGCCGCACTACGAGCCGCGTTTGTGGATAGGGGGTCGCGTCAAGACGCAAATCCACAACGATCGCGATCACAACCTCGCGTGCGTGATCGCTGGTCGTCGAAGGTTTGTACTTTTCCCGCCCGAACAGGTTGCAAATCTATACATCGGGCCCATTGAACGCCCGCCACCACTCTCAGTTGTCGACTGTGATGCACCCGACTTTGAGAGATTCCCGCGATTCAAGGCCGCGCTGCGCGCCGCGGCGCAGGCAGAGCTTGGACCGGGAGACTCAATATTTGTGCCACGCCATTGGTGGCACCACGTCACTTCGTGTGACTCATTCAATGCCATGGTCAACTGTTGGTGGGGAAATCAGTACCAGGGTCTCCAGGATCCCTACAACACGTTCTTGCTTGCCCTACTGGCGGTAAAGGATCTTCCCGGACCGGAGCGGGACTATTGGCGTGCCGTGTTCGATCACTACGTGTTCAATTCTGATCGCGATGCTGTTGCGCATATCCCCAAAGCGCTACAGGGGGCTCTCGGAACCATGAGCGGCGACGTCAGGGCTGTGTTGGAACGTCGGCTGAAATCCACAGTGGTGAACGGATGAAGGGCGGGCGTTCAGGCTCTGTCGACAGGATGGCGTCTGGTCTTGGGCTGGAGCTGCCGCAAAAGAGTCTTAGCCCGCCTCTGGAGTAGGTCAGTGACCACCCGGGGCGCAACGGCGTTCGAGGTGGCCGGTTGAGTGTGCGTGAGCTGTGAATATTGGACGACGGCAGTGGCCAGCTCATGACGGGGTGGCGAACGGTTCGATCAATGTGGGAAGGCAAACCGAGCTATGTACTTTGAAGGCGCTATTTTCGATATGGATGGCGTCGTAACGAAAACCGCGGACGTTCACGCGGCGGCGTGGAAGGTGGCTTTCGAGGAGTTTCTGCGTGACGAGGCGGTGGCGCAAGGCGCGCCGTTCCGGGAGTTCTCCATGGGCGATTACCTGGCGTACGTGGATGGGCGCCCACGATACGAGGGGGTGGCGGCGTTCCTTCAGTCCAGGGGCCTGAGCCTGCCGTTCGATGCGCAGGGCGACACCACTGATCGCAGGACGGTGCGCGAGCTGGGAAACAGGAAGGATCAGCTGCTGGTGGCAGAAGTCGAGGTTCGGGGCGTGCCGGTCTTTGATTCCACCATCCAGTTAATCGAAAACCTGCGACGGGAAGGTGTCAAGGTTGCTTTGGCGACTTCCAGCAAGAACTGCGAGCTGATACTGCGTAAGGCCGGCATCGCCGGGCTATTCGATGCCCGAATCGATGGAGTGATCTCGGAAAACCTGGGACTCAGGGGAAAGCCTGAACCGGATCTGTTTAGAGCGGCCTGCGAGATGCTCGACGTGAAGCCCTCTCGCGCAATGATCGTCGAGGACTCCGTGTCCGGCGTCGCAGCGGGCGCCAGTGGTCAATTTGGTCTGACTCTCGGCGTTGCTCGCGCGGGCAACTGCGAGGAACTCCAACGCAGCGGTGCGGACCTCGTCGTACATGACCTCTCCGAGGTTTCCTTCGAAGCAGTCAATGCGTGGTTTAGAAGCCGTGTCGATCGGGCCGTGTAGACGTGCAAAGGTGTAGCGAGATATGAAGCCATGAACACACAACGGCGCCTCACGTTTTGGCAACTCTGGAACCTCAGTTTTGGATACGTGGGAATTCAGTTCGGCTTTGCACTGCAGAATGCCAACGTCAGCAGGATATTCGAAACCCTCGGCGCGAAGGTCGAGAACATCCCAATGCTCTGGATCGCCGCTCCCATTGCGGGCCTGGTCATTCAGCCGCTCATTGGTCATATGAGCGATAGAACGTGGAACTCCTGGGGTCGGCGCAAGCCGTATTTTTCCGTGGGCGCTGTGCTGTCGTCCCTGGCGCTGCTCATCATGCCCAATTCTCCGACTCTATGGATAGCCGCCGGCATGCTATGGATGCTGGATGCGTCAATCAACGTGACGATGCAGCCCTTCCGGGCTTTGATCGGCGACACGGTGCCAGCGGAGCAGCGAACCGCCGGCTTCGCCATGCAAACCTTTTTCATCGGGGCCAGTTCCGTGATCGCCTCATTGTGCCCCTACGTGTTGACGAAATGGCTGCATATTGCAAATACGGCGCCTCCCGGGCAGATACCACCATCCGTAAAGTGGTCGTTCTACGTGGGCGGTGCCGCCTTTCTGGCCACCGTCTTGTGGACCGTATTGACCGTGCGGGAATATTCACCGGAAGAGCAGCGAGGTTTCAATCCTTCGCGCGGTCCAGATGCGGCATCGAAGGACTCGGGTGGCGGAAGCTCTGACGCCGGCAGGGACTATGGGCGCGGGGCGACGCTGCTCGGTGCTGGCGGGTGCGGTACCTATCTGGTTTGGGCCCAGCAGTGGTATGCAGGACTCTACATACTTTCCGTCGGGCTTGTCCTATACGGCGCCCTGCTGATCGCCGCCGCCAGAAGTTCCAAGGCTGGCAGGCAGGGCGGAATCATCGAGATTGTGCGTGATTTCCACAACATGCCCGACACCATGAAACGGCTCGCCCTGGTGACGATGCTCACGTGGTTCGCACTGTTCGCCATGTTCATTTATTCGACCGCTGCAGTGACGAGCTATCACTTTGGAACGACCGACCCAAGTTCAGAACGGTACAACGCCGCCGCGAACTGGGTGGGAGTTCTAATGGCCGTGTACAACGGTGTCGCTGCGCTGGTGACCTTTCTTCTGCCACTCATTGCCCGTGCGGTTGGCCGCGTCAAGACTCACGTCGCATGCCTGGTTATTGGCGGACTGGGTCTGATGTCGATGTACGTGTTCAGAGACCCGGCCATGCTCCTGGTCTCATTAACTGCGGTTGGCATAGCCTGGGCCAGTCTCCTTACCGTGCCCTATGCGATTCTCAGCGGTGCAATACCCTACGCAAAGATGGGCGTCTACATGGGGCTGTTCAACGTATTTGTAGTGATCCCGCAAATCCTGGCGTCCGCCACTCTGGGGTTGCTTGTCCGGACCGTGTTCCACGGGCAGGCCATCTACGCGATTGTGCTGGGAGGTGCGGCGATGGTGTTGGCCGCGATCGTAATGGCTTTCGTCAAGGATGAGAACAGCGGCGTGCAGGCCGCATGAACAGACTTTGGACAGTGGAGTGCGGGGAATTCGCGGGCGACAGCGATAGTGTGATGCGCACGGGGAATATCTACCAGATCGGCAACGGCTACATGGGGTATCGAGGAACCCTTGACGAATATGGGCGCAGCGAATTGGTGGCTGTAACGCTCGCGGGACTGTTTGATGGCGTCGGCGATGCGTGGCGAGAGCCAGTGAATGCCCCGAACGGAGGATTCACACAGGTAACGCTCGATGGCGAACCACTCTCAGCGCTGACGGCGTTGCCACTGCGCCACAGGCACAGTCTTGATCTTGGGAGTGCGGTCTTCAAGCGGGAGACCGCACTCAAAGCCGGGGCAAAGACGCTGAGCATTCACTCCACCCGGATACTGAGTGCGCACAATCCGCACCTGGGATTGATCGAATATGGAATCCGCTGCACTCACAACGCGGCGCTGCGAATTACCACCGGCATAGATTGTGAGATCTGGGATTTGAATGGCCCACACCTGGTGGCAATGGCTGCCGATAGAGTCGGCGACGTGCTGGTGGTGAGCGGCACCACCAGCGAGGCATCGAAGCGCGTTGCGGTGGCGGAAGGATGCGACATCGCGTTTGGTGAAGTGAGCTATGAAGCGAGCGCAGACAGGAACGTGAGAATCGTGGATCTCGCCATGGAAGCCGACACGCTATATGAGTTTCGGAAATACTTTGCCGTCTACACCGACAATGACTCCCTCGATGCGCGCCCCGCGGACGCGGCGGCGAGCGACGTCAGGGAAGCTCTTCGTTCAGGATATCAGGCGTGTCTGGCGGGGCATAACGCACGCTGGGCTGAAAAATGGCGCCTCTGCGATGTGCGCATCACCGGAGACGACGAGGCCCAGGTGGCGCTACGGTACAGCATATTCCAGTTGCTCATCGCCGCCCCGATCGGGGGAAGCGGAAATTCCATTGCCGCACGCGCCTTGTCTGGGCAGGTCTACAAGGGGGCCGTGTTCTGGGATACCGAGATGTTCATGCTGCCCTTCTTTCTCCACACCTATCCTGAGAAGGCGGTGGAGTTGCTTCGCTACCGGATTAGAACGTTGCCCGGCGCGCGCAGGAAGGCGCGGGCCGAGGGTGTGGGTTACCGGGGCGCGTTCTACGCCTGGGAGAGTCAGGACACCGGTGACGATGCCTGCAGCTACTTCAATATTGGCGACCCGCTTACAAACCGGCAGTTGCGAACCCATTTCAGGGACAAACAGGTGCACATCAGCGGGGACGTCGCATGCGCGATGTGGGAGTATTTCAGGCTCACGGGCGACGATGCACTGTTACTCCAGGGTGGCGCCGAGGTTATTTTGGAGTGCGCACGATTCTACTATTCCTATGCGTACTACAAGAAAGTCAAGAATCGGTACGAGATTCTCGACGTGATCGGCCCGGATGAGTATCACGAGCGAGTCAATAACAACGCGTATACCAACATGATTGCCAGGAGGACCTTCGAGATTGCCGGGGAAGTCGCCAGCTATCTTGGCAATAAGCACCCATCGGAACTGTCAGGTATTCTCAGTGGCCTGCAGATTGCCGAGGAACTTCCGCTTTTTGCCAACGCAGCGAAACAGCTCTACGTGCCCGCACCGGATCCGGAGTCAAAGCTCATAGAGCAATTCGATGGCTACTTTGATCTGAAGGACGTCTCTCTGGACGAATTGCGCAAGCAAAGATTACACCCAGACGAATATCTTGGCGCGGGCCAGGGACTGGCTGTCCCAACCAAAGTCATAAAGCAGGCGGACGTCGTCATGATGCTCTACGTGTTCAGGGACCTTTACTCCAGCGAGGTCAAGCAGGCGAATTGGGAATATTACGAGCCGCGCACGGAGCACGCATCAAGTCTCAGTGCATCAGCCTATGCGCTGGTAGCGGTCGCCTTCGGAGATCTGGAATCGGCATACCAACACTTCATGAAGACGGCCACGATTGATCTTGAGGGCGCCTACAAGGTGCACGTGGGAACGATCTTTACAGGTGGGTCCCATCCCGCCGCGAACGCCGGCGCGTGGATGGTGGCCGTGATGGGTTTCGGAGGACTGTTCTCCGGAGACCGGGCCGTCACCATTAACCCCAGCCTTTATTGGAAGTGGGAGAGCCTGGAATTCGGTCTGGCGTTTAAGGGAGACAGATTTCAAATCAAGATGTCCAGTGTGTCCGTGGAGATTGCTGCTTCCTCGACTAACACCGCATCACGTACATTTGTAGTGTGGGGGACTGAGCGGTCCTGTGCGCCCGGTCAAATCCTGGGGATTGTCGCGCCCGGCAGATCGATTAGGGAAGGGGAGCTGGGTGTACCGCTTTAATATGTGAGTGCAAACTCGAAAAAGCTCAATGGCGGACAGCGGAGTTGCCTTCAGGGTAATGTCTGATTACCTGGACTGCTGCTGCAATACACTTGGTACTGGGGAACCCCATGTGGAACAGGCGAGAAGTGCTCACAGTTTGCGCAGGCACTCTGGGTGCCGCTGCGCTCGCCCCGATCGGGACTGCGACCGACCGCGCGCCGGCGTCCACGGAGCCGGGTTCCCACCGTACTCCTGAAGGCTCAGGCATTGGGGCGGACATGCCTTGGCAGACCTATCAATCAGAGGACATGCACACAACGGGCATCCTTATGGGACCCAAGTACGAGCCCAATTGCGTCGAGACGGAATCCTCGAACCAGACCTGCGTGAAGCTCAGAACCGACGGCGAATATGTGGAGTTCACCGTCAAAGCGCCCGCGAACGCAATGGTGATACGTTACTCCCTGCCCGACTCGTCCGACGGGGGTGGAGAAGGCTCTAACCTCCTTTTCTTCCGCAATGGCAAATTGTTGCGAACCATCCCGATTCACTCGAAGTTCTCGTGGCTGTACGGCGACTACCCGTTCACCAACGATCCCCATGCCGGCAAGCCGCGTCACTTCTACGATGAGGCCAGGCTAAAAGGCTTTGAGCTTGCGGCCGGGGATATCGTTCGGCTGACGAAAGGCGGCAATGACGGCAAGTACTGTATTGTCGACCTGGTTGACCTGGAAGACGTAGCACCACCAATGCCCAGGCCGGAAGCATCGCTGTCGGCTGCCGACCTTGGTGCACGAGGCGACGGCAGTGCCGACGATACATCCGCACTGAGACTGTGCATTGCCGAGGCGGCGCGTCAGCACAAAATGGCGTGGGTGCCGGCGGGTGTTTACAAGGTGACCGGCGATCTGGACATTCCGTCTGGTGTGACACTGCAGGGTGCAGGCATGTGGCATACGTCGTTTGTCGGCGACGAGCATCTGTATGGCCAGCCTGACCGGCGTGTAAGGCTTAAGCTGGTTGGAACGAACAGTCATATCGCCGATGTGTCACTGATCGGAGCGCTGACGTATCGCAACGACAGCGAGCAGAACGATGGCATTTTCGGCGCCCATGCCAGGAATTGTTCGGTGTCACGCGTGTGGGTGGAGCACACCAAGGTGGGCATGTGGTTCTACGTGTGTGACAACGTCCGGATTAGCGGGTGCCGCCTTCGCAATACCCTTGCCGACGGGATCAATCTTTGCGTGGACGTGCGCAATTGTGTCGTCGACAATTGCACCGCCCGGAATACCGGCGACGATTGCTTCGCCATCTGGCCGACGCCGAACGATCAGACGTTCGTACAGGAAATGCCGCACCCCGGAAACAACGTGATTCGGCGGTGCACGGGACAATTGCCGTTTCTGGCGAATGGCGGTGCAATTTATGGCGGAGCAGACAACAGAATCGAGGATTGCCGTTTCTCGGACATTGGCGTTGGATCCGGGATTCTGATTAGCACGACATTTCCGACGTCAAATGATGAATCGCATATCGACAATAATTTTAGCGGAGAAACGTCAGTTAAAAACTGCGAACTCGCGCGGTGCGGTGGTTTTGATCACGGATGGGGGTGGCGCGCGGCGTTGCAGATATGTGTCGATCGCCGCGATATATCCGGGCTGAGCATTTCCAAGGTGAATATTGCAGACAGCATCTCAGACGCGGTTTCAGTGATTGCCCGGAAAGAGCCTGGCCAACGTCGCGCCCTGACCGCGGCGCGGCTCGTCGATAGCCGAGTTTCCGGGTTTGGCATGGGCACCGCAGGGCGCCACGGGCTTTGGGTCGATCCAAATGTGCGTGGAGCTCTGTTGGTCGAGAACTGCGATATCCCGGAATGCAAGAACGACTCTCCGGACTTCACGATTATCACTCAATAGGGACTGACCGTCCTGTAGTGACCCCATGCTTCGAGGGGCGGGCAGCGCGAGGTGCCTGCCCACGGTGGGGTCCACTGCGGCAATGTTCCGGTGGCGTAGATTATGGGTCAGTCGTTTCCGCAGGCTCACGCCAACTGGGCTTTGGTACATCAGCAGCTGGCGTCGCCGCTGTGCCGTGTCATTTGATCTCCTGATTGTGGAGTGCATCTCGCACGGCGTCCTTGTCCGCGGCGGTCAGATGAACCGCCCGATCCCATCGGGTGCCGTGCGCCGCTCTGGAAAATCTGGGGAAGGCACGCCAGCTGCCGAATAGGATCCAGCACAAGCCAAGCAATTCCACCGCTTGCCAGTAGCTCATGGTGTGCAGGCCGAACACGGTCGGTACCAGATCATTCCACAAGTACAGCACGGCGTTGCCGAATCCTGCCAGAACAATGGCGATGATCAGGACAATACCGAGACCGCGCATAAACCAACGGTGCGACATAGAACCTCCAATCAGTCGGTGAAATAGTGATGGTGGAAGGGCGCCAACCTCTCCCGAAGCTGAAGTACGGCATAACGTTTGCGAGCCAGCGCGGTGTTGACGCCAATGCCGTCGCGACTGGCAATCTGCGCAATGCTCAAACCGTCGATCTCGTGAGCCAGGAAGACCTTGCGTTGCTCGACGGGCAGCTCCTGTAGTGCTGCCGTCAGATCCCGCACAAACCGGGCACGCTGATAACCGCTCTCTGGGTCGTCGGTATCACCTGCGCCAATGGCCGTGTCCACGTCGGAAGAGACCGGCTCACGTGAGGCGTCAATCGAAACCGCGCGGTTGAGGGGCTGACGTTGGCGCAGCGCGTCCGTGATGCGATTACGCGCCACCCGAAACAGCCACGCTCCGATGTCTTCAACACGGCGGGCTGCCCTATTGGCCAGCACCAGCTCCAGAAACAGGTCCTGCAGGAGATCATCAACGCTTTGCCAGGCGGTGGCATGACGTCGTAGCCAGGCGCGCAGTCTTGGCGTTTCCTTGCTAAAGGCTTCGACGGTGCGCCGATCGGCGGTGGCATGGTCCTGCTTAAGTCTGGTAACGGAAGGCATACAGGTGGGTAGACGGATAAGGCGTGGAAATATTGTGCTGGTGCGCTCTATCGGGGCAAATTGAAGTCGAACTCATGCTCAGGCGCCGGCCTGACTCGGGGGAGGTGTGCCTAATAGATCAGTGAGTTAGGGCTTCCCTCGATGGTTTCGGCGTTTAGCGCGCCAGATTGGTCGCAGTTTATGACAGGTCGCGAACTGACCTTCATGCCCCTATCCACCGATGATTTTGAGCACATCCTTCATGATGAGCAGCAGGTGGTAGGGGTCGCTCGGGCTCGGTTCGAAATTAAAGTGCTCGTAGAAGGCTCTCGCGTTCTCGTCCTTCGCGTGGACCAGGACAGCCCGGGCGCCGATTGTCCCAGCGGCTTGTGCGCAGCGAAGCAATGCGTCCTTGAGCAAAGCAGGGCCGATACCCTTCCTTTGCACGGATCGATCTACCGCCAGGCGCGCGAGAAGAATGACAGGAACAGGAGGCCGCGCGAGACCTTTACGGACCGTGTCCGTTGCCTCGTCATGGATTACCGCGCCGGCCGCCAAGGTGTAGTAGCCCAGCACGGCCAACTCCCGGGACAAAACGTAGGTCTGCGCGCTCTGCGCCTGCTGATTGCTCCAGGCGTGAAGCCTTAGGAAGCGGTTTAGGTCATCAATGCCGCAGTCGAAACGATCGAGAAGGTGGTTCCGTTGAAGTTTCTCGATTGAGCCGAGCTCGCTCATTCATGAACGCTGGGCGTCTTAAGCAGCTTCTCAAGCCGCGGCCGCGGCCTCACTGCATCCAACGCGGCGACGAAGGCGTCGTATTGTGTCGAACTGAGTAAAAACTCCGATCGCGCCGCAAGGGTTTCCGCTGCAGCCTCCAGGCTCTTGTCCAGGATGAAGGCACTAACTGTTTTTCGCTCGACGGACGCGGCGCGCTTCAATACGGACTTGGCCTTGGGCGTCAGGCGTACTTCAAGCCGATCGTTCCGACGTTTCGTGGAACTGCGCACCATCGTCTCCTCGTCTCAAACAACGGGTCTACTATATCACCCGTACAATGTACGGACAGCAGGTTAGGCGCTGTTCGAAGAGGCCTTGGAATTGATGGAGTGACCGTGGTCTAGTAACCTACTGATACTTAAGCAAACACACTGTCGCCAGAGCGGAGGAGGTCTCGTGTCACCAGCCGCATCGGACCAGATCCGGACAGGGCCCAACGACGGCGGATTCCTGTCCAAACAACGCTCAATCGCGCCGGCGAATTTCAATCGCTGGCAGCTGCCGCCCGCAGCCCTCGCGATCCACCTGTGCATTGGCATGGCCTATGGTTTCTCGGTGTTCTGGCTCCCATTGTCGAAGGCGCTCGGTATCAAGCAATCCCTGGCATGCCCCGACCTGCGCCTGGTCACGGAACTGTTCACGACGAGCTGCGACTGGCGCATTTCGAGCCTCGGCTGGATGTACACCTTGTTTTTCGTGTTTCTGGGCTCCTCGGCCGCCCTCTGGGGCGGCTGGGTGGAGCACGCCGGGCCGCGCAAGGCCGGCGTTGTCGCGGCCCTGTGCTGGTGCGGTGGACTGGTGATCTCGGCGGCCGGCGTGCGCGCGCACCAGTTGTGGATGCTATGGCTGGGCTCTGGCCTGATCGGCGGCATCGGCCTCGGGCTCGGGTATATCTCACCCGTCTCCATGCTGATCAAGTGGTTCCCGGACCGGCGCGGCATGGCGACGGGCATGGCGATCATGGGCTTCGGTGGCGGCGCGATGATTGGCTCGCCGCTCGCCGATGAACTCATGAAGCACTTCGCGACGCCCGTCAGCGTCGGCGTTGCGCCGACGCTGCTGGTGCTGGCCGCGATCTACTTCGTGTTCATGATCGGCGGAGCGCTGGGCTATCGGGTGCCGGCGGGTGGCTGGCAGCCCAAGGGCTGGACGCCTAGACCGGCCGACACCAGCACGGCCATGATCACCGGCCGGCACGTGCACGTCAGAAGCGTCTGGGGCATTCCGCAGTTCTGGCTGGTGTGGATGGTGTTGTGCATGAACGTGTCGGCCGGAATCGGCGTGATCGGCATGGCCAGCCCGATGCTCCAGGAGGTCTTCGGCGGCCAGCTCATCGGCCGGCACCTGAGGTTCGGCGAACTGGACCAGCCGTCGCTGGCCGCCGTCGCCACTGTGGCAGCGGGCTTCACGGCGCTCCTGAGCCTGTTCAACATCGGCGGCAGGATCTTCTGGGCGAGCCTCTCGGACCGGCTGGGGCGCAAGCTCACTTACGTCGTGTTTTTCGTGCTCGGCGGCCTCCTGTACGCCAGCGTCCCGATCAGCGCCACGGCGGGCAGCAAGCTGATGTTCGTGGCTGCGTTTTGCGTCATCCTCAGCATGTACGGCGGTGGCTTTGCCACCGTGCCGGCCTACCTTTCAGATCTGTTCGGTACCCAGATGGTTGGGGCAATCCACGGCCGCCTGCTGACCGCCTGGGCTACGGCCGGGATCCTCGGTCCGGTGGTCGTCAACTACATGCGTGAGTACCAGCTGCAGCTCGGGGTCCCCCGAGAACAGGTCTACAACCAGACCATGTACCTGCTGGTCGGGATGCTCGCGATCGGCCTCGTCTGCAACCTGCTGGTGCGACCGCTCGCCGACAAATGGTTCATGACTCCGGCCGAGCTCGCAGAGGAGCGACGGCTTGCGCACGAGCGCGCGGCTGCGACCGGGTCGAAGGACGCGGGACCGACGATGCATCACGATCGCCCGGTGGCGGTCGCGCTCGCCTGGCTGGCGGTGGGCCTGCCACTGGCCTGGGGCGTCTACCGCACCTTGTTGAACGCCGGCAAGTTCTTCTCCTGAGGCCGGCCGCGACGGGCCTCTCTTAACGAGCAGCGGTTTCGGCGGCGATCGTCGCTCCGAGCTGCCGCACGGCTAAGCCGGCCTCCGCCGGCGGCATCTGGGCGATTGCGCCTGATATTTCAGGGTGCTTACCCAGGTAATAGGCGATGTCGGCCGCGTAAGGACTCTCGGCCATCATCCCAAGCATCGCAGGGGTCACGGGCGTCTTGCTGTGAAGCACGACCTGATCGAAATCGGCAAACCGCTTTTTGCGGTGCTTGATCGCTTCCATGAATTTCGCCACCTGGGCCTGCACGATCGCCTGATCACGGGCCGAAACCCCTGAATTCCGCTGCTCCTCGAGCAAGCGTTGCTCTTCCAGGAGCCGGATTTGTTGCAACGTCTCCAGGTCCTGATTCTGACGATTCGGGTTGGAAGGACCCACACCGGGTCGCTGTAGCTGCGAATGGGCGGTCCCCGCCATGGCGACCGCAATCGCGATCAGGAGGAGCAGAAGGCTTTTTTCTTTCATGGCAACAGCTCACTCGCATTGCGTTCATTTTTTGGCGTTTCGTGCAGCGAGCAGGTTATCCGGTCTGTCTGGGGGCGAAAAGAGGTGCAGGCGCGCCCTGTGGCCAGCTCCTGGCCGGCATGGGCCGCCAGACCTGCCGGGCAGGCCGTCACCTGAGCCGCTTTCACCAAATCGTCACCAGATCGCCATTTCCGGGTAACAGCGCATCCTGATGATTCGGGCCGTTGAACCCTCTTTGACTGGACGTCACACCAGAACGATTGGAGTTAGTCACCATGAATGTCTGTCACCCAACGCTTCGCCAACGCCTGCTCAGGCGCAGCTCGCTGCTGATTCTTACGCTCTCGGCGCTCTCGACGGTGGGCTCGATGGCTACGGCGGCAGAGCGGGGAAACGCCGAATCGGCCCTGCACGCCATCAAACACATCATTCTGATTTACCAGGAGAATTGGAGCTTCGATTCCCTCTACGGGCTGTTTCCCGGCGCCAACGGCATCCAGAACGCATCGTCGAACTCGCTGGACCAGACCGATCGCTTTGACCTGTCTCTCGCCGGACAGGACGGGGCGCCCTTCAGCCTGGTGTCCGGGCCGCTCACTCTGACCACCCCGCCGCAACCGATCAACAGCGGGGCCATCGACACGCGCTTTGCGGCCGGACTCAATACCCTGCTGCCCTACGACGTGCTCCAAAATTCGACCCTGCAGGCCTCGGACACCACCGGAGACATCGTGCACCGCTACTGGCATGAGCAATCGCAGATCGATCGTGGCGCGATGGACTGGTTCGTCACCTGGAGCGACAACCCGGGGTTGGTGATGAGCTATTTCGACGCGACCAACATGCCCGAAGGCAGGCTGGCGCAGAAATATACGCTGGCCGATGACTTCTTCCATGCCGCCTTTGGCGGATCGTTTCTCAATCACCAGTTCCTGATTGCCGCCGCCGCGCCGGTGTACCCAGGCGCTCCGGCGTCGATGCAGGCGACGCTGGACAGCGACGGGCAGCTGTTGGTGAATGCCAGCACCGGCAAGATCGTGCACGACGGCAACATCACGCCGATCGGCGGACCGTCCTTCAGCGTCCTGGGTGCGACCTTCGACAAGAACTACGCCGTGAACACCATCTTTTCCGCCAACCTGGTGCCCACGTTCTCAGTGGTCGGGAGCTCGAGCCTGCTGCCGGCCCTCAATGACAGCGACCCCTCCGACGTGAGCCGGCCCTACACGCCCACCATCGGCGACCGTCTCAACGGCAAGCACGTGAGCTGGAAGTGGTACTCGGGAGGCTGGAACAATGCCTTGGCCAGCACCGCCAGCAACCCGGCGAACAACGGCGTGGTCCCGCTGAACGCCCCGGTCGATCCCTTGTTCCAGTGGCACCATCAGCCCTTTGCGTACTACGACAACTTCGCGCCGTGGAAGAACGGCAGCCGCAATCCAATGTCTGCGGCGCATCTGCAGGATGAAGATGACTTCTTCCAGGACCTGAAGGCCGGGCATCTTCCGGCGGTGAGCTTCATCAAGTCATTGGGCCCGGACAATGAGCACCCCGGCTACGCCGGACTGCTACAGGGTCAACAGCACGTGGCGGACATCGTGACCGCGGTGCAAAGCAGCGCGTACTGGCAGGACTCCCTCATCATCGTCACCTACGACGAGCATGGCGGACGCTGGGATCACGTCACGCCGCCCGCCGGCAACGGCATCTGGGGCGATGGCAGTCGCGTGCCGGCCATTTTCATCGGACCCCACGTCAAGCGCCATCACGTGGACCACACGCGGTACGACACGCTGTCGATACTGAAGACCATCGAGGAGCGCTTTGGTCTCGCACCCTTGAATGCACTGGATGCGAAGGCCGCCTCGCTTGCGGGTACTCTGCGCGACGACTGATCAAACCGCAGGGGAACGAGGGATAGCGGGCCATCCCTCGGTCGGCCTGAGCGGTGTGGTGTGGACCGGCAAGCCTGGTAGCGACGATGCTGAACCGGGCCGGATCGAGGGCGCGGCCATCGCAACGCAGCATGTCGGCAAGCTCTGTCTGGGCGGCACCCGAACTTCGGCCGTCGCGACCGGTTCCCAACCATCGGCGAAGTCGCCCAGGCGCTCCATTGATTGCAATGATCGATGACCGATCGTCATGTTATGGAATGCAGATCGTCGTTGGCCGGCGACGTCTTGCACGGAGCGCGTACGGTGGTTCAATCGCCGCTACAAAGGGTAGTTGCAGAGGTACCACCCGTGAATATTCAACGACGCTCCCAGCGGCTGCTCATGGGCGCTGCTGTTGCAATGATCGGGGCTGTGGCCGGCTGCGGTGGCAGTAGCGGCAGCGGCATGGGTCACATGAGCCTGGCGGTGGCTGACGCCCCGATTGACGGCGCCCAAGCCGTCGTCGTGAAATTTACCGGCGTCGAGCTGACCGGAAACGGCGGGAGTCCAACGACGATTACTTTTGACCAGCCGAAAACCATCGACCTGCTCAATGAAAGCGGCATGGCTTCGGCGGTTCTGTTCGACCAGCCGATCGCGGCCGGATCCTACGGCCAAATCCGCCTGATGGTGGTGGCGGACGGCGATCCGAGCAATTCCTATATCACGTTGTCCGATGGCACTATGCATGGCCTGCGGGTGCCGAGCGGCTCCGAGACCGGCTTGAAGCTCGTCTCTGGATTTGAAGTTCCGAGCGGTGGCGCGGTGGATTTCACTATCGATTTCGATCTGCGACAGGCGATCGCCTGCCCGCCGGGACTGTCCCCCGCCTGTATTCTCAAGCCCGCGCAACGCCTGGTGCAGAACACACAGGTGGGCAATATTCAAGGTAACGCCAGCCTGACCCTGGTGCCGGACGGCTGCATGCCCGGCGTATACCTGTACAACGGCACGGTGACCATGCCGGAGGATATGAACAGTACCGCCTCGGCAATGGATGCCAACCAGCCCATCGCGTCGAAGGCGCTCAGCGCGACGAGCCAGACACCGTTCTATTATCAATTTGCGTTCTTGCAGCCCGGCACCTACACGATCGCCTTCACCTGCCAGGCCGACCAGGACAATCCCGATCAGGCTGACGCCGCAGTGACCTTCAGCCCGGTCAACACGGGAATAGTGGTCACGGCAAACATGACGACCACCGCCGACCTGCCGTAATTCACTCGGCGACGTCGGCGTGCCCACCTTGGGCAGGGTGGTCGCCGCGCTTCATCCTGCCATGACGCTGCGCACGTGGCGGTCGAACTCCGGCGCGGCCATCAGCTGCTTGCAGCGCTCGAACCGGCGCAGCGCATAGGCCCAGAAATCATCGACCGGATTCCGGTTGGCGTGCTGGATCAGGCCCCACAGCGTCCACAGCAAGTCACACATCGCCTTGTAGATGACCATCCGCCCGCGATCGGTCGGCCGCGCCTCGCCACCGAAATAGGCGCGCAGCATCTCATCATCCTGGGTCTCGCTGAACCCGCCCTCGATCGACAGGTCACCGAGGTCCCACAGCGGATCGTTCATGCCGGAATATTCCCAGTCGACCAGCCACATGCGTTCGCCCGTGTCGAGAAAATTCTCGCACAGCGGGTCGCAATGACAGGCGGACTGCGGCAGGGCATGCGCACTGAGCGCGGCGCGCACGGTGCCGGCTTCTCTCACCACGTCGTGGTAGCCCCCTGGCAGCTCGGTGTCCTTGCCCGCCAGCACCCTCAGATAGTCATCGATCATGGCGAACAGCTCAAAGCGGAACGGGAAGACGGCACCCGAGGTGTGGAGCCTGCGAAACACATCTCCCGCGCGTCCGGCGGCGCCCGGTATTGTTCTAAAGGCCTCTGCGGACATGGTCACGGCGTCGTCGACAAACCGCGTCAGCATCACACCGCTGGCGGGATCAACGTGCAGCACAGCAGGGCTGACCTGTACGCGCGCCGCTTCGTGGGCCGCGCGGGCCTCATGGCTACGGTTGATGTATTCCTCGGTGCCCTTGCCGGGCACGCGCAGCACGTAGTGCTGATGGCCGTGATCGACGCGGAACACCAGATTGGTGAGCCCGCCCAGCCGTGTCACTTGAAGATCACGGTCCTCAAGATGCCGGAACCGTTCGAGGTCCCTGAGGATCCGTCGCGCTGGCGCCAGGCCTGGATCGTCCATGGTCATGCTCTAACGTGGCGAGAGGCGGGCCCGAATATCATCACGGCCTCCTCTGCATAAGCAAGCGCGCGCCTGCTAAGGTGGGCTTCAGCGAGTCGCTGTGCGTTCGCTGAGGGAGCCATGCATGACTGAGATCTCGACTTTGGGACTGGGTCTCATGGGCTCTGCCGTGGCCCGCTCCTTCGTTAACGCGGGGCACCGCCTGACCGTCTGGAACCGTGCGGCCGCCAAGACTCAATCCCTCGTAGAGGTGGGGGCGAGCGCCGCGGGCAGCCTGTCCGCGGCCGTCGCGGCCAGTCCGGTCGTGCTGATCTGCATCGATGGCTATCGCAGCACGCAGGCGCTGTTCGACGAACGTGAGGTCATCGGCTTGCTTCCTGGGCGCGTCATCGTGCAGCTCAGCACGGGCAGTCCGAGTGAAGCGCGCCAGGCGGAGGCCTGGTTCAGCGCGCGCGGCGCCCGGTATCTGGACGGCGCGATACTCGGTGGGCCGACGACGATGGGTACGCCCCGGAGCACGGTCCTGGTCTCGGGACCGCGGGAGATATTCGACCGCTGCGCTCCGTTGCTCGGCGCACTGGGAGGCGGCATGCGCCACGTCGGGGAGAAGATCGGTACGGCGGCGGCCATCGATATGGCTTACCTGGCCAGGCAATGCGGCATGTACGCCGGCGTCGCCCACGGCGTGCTCATCTGCGAGTCGGAAGGGGCCGATCTCGAGGCCTATGCGTCGGTGTTCGCGGAGAACGATACTGGCCGATGGATGATCGATGTCGTGAGACAGGGCGCCTTTGCCAATCCTCCCGCGACACTGGGCGTCTGGAACGCGGCGCTGCGGGGCCTGCAGGAACAGGCGCGCGAGGCGGGCATCAACAGCGATGTGCCGGATCTGGTGGCGGGAATTCTCGGTCGCGCCGAGGCGGCGGGCTTTGGCGCCGAGCACATCTCGGCCATGGTGAAGGTGTTGCGAAAGAAAGGTCGCTGATGGAAAGCCAGGCCGGAGAGCTGTATCCCAGACAGATGGTCGACATGCTGCAGGCCATCTGGGGCGAAGGGTTCCTTTCTCCGGGCGGGCCGGAGGAAGTGGCGCGGCTGATCGGCGCTGTGGACCTGCGCGGACTGGCGGTGCTGGACATCGGTTGTGGTGCCGGCGGCATCGATATTGCCCTGGTCCGCGCGCACGGCGTCGGGTTCGTGACCGCTATCGACGTCGAGGACACCGTCGTGGGCCGCGCCCGCGCGCTCGTTGCCCGTGATAGCCTGGGCACGCGCATCCGCGTTCTGAAAGTGGCACCCGGCCCGCTGCCGTTTCCGCCATGCAGTTTCGACGTTGTGTTTTCCAAGGACAGCATCGTCCACATCGCCGACAAGCATGCGCTCATGGCCGAGGTGTTCCGTGTGCTCAAGCCCGGCGGCCGGTTCATTGCTTCGGACTGGCTCATCAGCCATGACCACGCGCCTTCGGCGGAAATGGCCGCCTATATTGCCGCCGAAGGGCTGGAATTCGGTATGGCTTCGCCCGGGCACTATCGCCAAGCGATGCAGAGCGCGGGATTCATCGAGGTGTCGACCGACAGCCGCAACGCCTGGTACCGGGAGGTCGCGAAGCTGGAACTCGAGCGCCTGCGCGGCCCGCTCGGTGCGGCGGCCGCCCGGATTGTTGGGCAGGAGTTCGTCGACCACAACATCCTGATCTGGTCGCGCATGGTTCCGGTGCTGGAGAGCGGCGAGCATTGTCCGACGCACCTGCGTGCGCGCCGTCCGCCGACACCCTCAGCTTGAGCACTGGCCACAAAGTTAGAGAGCACTCCAGCCGCGCAACGCCGACGTCGCGTTGGCCCGATCCCCTTGGACTCAGTGGCTGGCGCTGCTCGTCCAGTGCTTTGCATTGCCCCACGTGATGGCCGCCAGCGTCCCCAGCGCCGCCGGGGCCAGGCCATAAAAGACGTCCAGACGATCTACTGAGTACGGTCCCCACTGGTTTGAGGCCAGGACATAGGCCGGAAGCGTGAGGGCCGCGAGCAACGCCCATCGCCACACCCATATCGGATGCCAGCGTGACAGGGCAAACGCGATCGTGAACATGGAAATTGCGTAAGGCCATCGGGTGGCACTGTGCACATCGATCAACGCCGCCGTGAGACTGAGCGCAGCGCCCGCCGCCCACGCGTGGCCGTCGCCGAACACTGTCCGGGAGAATTCACGTGCACCCATGGCGACTCCTCCTATTGACCACATCAGTCGTTCACGGTCATTGCGGATGTACTGCTGCTCAGCGATGAGCGCCTGACCCCAGGCGCGCCGACTCGCAGGTAACGATGTCCGCAGGCACCAATTCAGGAACCGCACCACCAGATTCTGGATTCGCCGATTCATGTCAGTGCTGACGCACAGGGAGAAACAGGATGGCCTTGGCTGTCGCCGCGTGGAGTATCTTGTTGGTGGCTTTGGATCCAGCGCCTGACAGACGATATAAATGTCGCGGTGGGCGCCCTGGATCGGGACTCTCCTCCCACCGGGTCTCGAGCCAACCCTCGTCATGAAGCCGCGAGAGCAGGGGATACAAAGTGCCTGACTTGATGAGCGTGAGCTTGCTCAGGTCGTATCCGTAGCACCAGGAGCGCGCGCTGCGCCTGAGCGCCTGGAGAACAATGAGGGTCTGGGGCGAGAGGCGCATGCTTAAGTCTATATATGTAGAGTTACGACTGTCAAGAATGAACGGAGTACTGAAATTCGGATGCCGCCATTCCAGGCTATGGTCGCTTTCGATCAGTGGCATCCGGAATGCGTCCTGGAGAACACATTATGAAAGACTCCTAACTAATTGAATATACGGCGTTGAGGATGCGCAAGAGAGCACCCGGGACCCGACGGCCTCAGGGATGCATGGGCGCAGAGGCTCGGGCGCCCAAAAGGGCGGCAGATCCGCAGGGAATCCGCCGCCCTTTCAATTCGCCCGGCTGCTGACTGTCGATGATTATCGAGTGCCCGGCAGGGGCTCGGTGCCTTCTACCCTGACGGCCTTGAGTTCACGGGCGGGCAGGCCGAGAAGACCCAGGATGGTGGGCGCAATCTGGGTCGTCTCGACGCGATCATTCGAACGCGCCGGTACAACACCCGCGCCCCAGACGACGATGGGCACGTGCCGGTCCTGCTCGGCGTTCCCACCATGTTCGGCAATCTTCTTGATCTTCGTCGGGCTGGAATAGACGGTGCCCACTTCGGTGATGCCGATGACATCGGGTACCCGGGCATCGTGCGCTGAGACACCGATCAAATCGGCGGCATCTCTGCCCGCATAGATCCTCCGCAGCCCGGAGTGAAACACGCTACCGCTGTAATCGTGGAAGCTGCCGTCGGGATTTGATCCTCCCGCATGCAACGGTTGGTAGCCCCAGAGGAACTCTTCCACAAACCTGGTCGCCTTCCGGGAACGGTCCGTCAACCACAGCAGCATGGCGTCATCGCAGATGGAAAAGGCGATCAGCGGACGGCTGGAGCCCGTCAGCTGTGTCCAGGCTGTATTGAGCGCCCCGGTCACCTCGCTATCATCGATCAGCCGCGGGAGTGCCCGATCGAGCGGTGACTGGCCATGCTTCGCAGTCAGGACCACCACGGTAGTGTTTGAGTCAATCGCCTGGACAATCTGTGTCATTGAAGCGTCTACGAAATCCAGTGCGCCGCTCACCACCGGGCCCGGAAGCGTACCGCCATTCGTGTAGCCGCCGAGCCCACTGAGGCCCTGGTCGTCCACGAAATGCGATGTATTGAGCTTCTCCGCGGTGGATACGGTCTGGAAATTCATGCCGAAGATCGCCGGCGTGCCAGCCCCGTTGGGGCTGCCGTCGTGGTTCTTGCCGGCCGCCCAGTTAAGGACCGCCCGAACCTTCAGCGCGTCGTAGAACTGCGTGTTCAGGTTTGCCTTGGTGAAGTCGTCGTCCGCGGCGCCATCCCCGACCAGATCCGCCGGGATGATGCTGTTGATTTCCGGGGCGAAGAGATCATCTACGCCCGCGCCGGTAGGGCCGTTCGCGAGATCATAGGCGGCGTGCTTGTCTGACCACGCCGTGTGCAGGCCATGGGCCTTCGCAACCTCGAACACCGTGTTCACGCGCAGATAGGAGTGCGGATACACGCCCGTGCAGGTCACCGGATCGATCGGCAGCTTTGAAGCATCGATCAGATCGGTGGCGTGGCCGGAGAGCTTGAATATATTGCTCTGGATGGCCGTTGAAGTGCTGATGTCGCCCACGCCATAGCCTGCGTCGATGGCCAGAGGATTGAGGTCCAGTGCCTCGAAGTACGTGACCTCCGTACCGGGCGCCGTATTCTTGCAGTCGACGGTGCCCGGGGCGAGGAGCGCGCGGTTCCAGCTGTCGTCGTAGTAGACGCCCGTGCTCCGTGGATTGCCGCCCGTGACCAGTGCGGTGAGCCCCGGAAAGGAGTCGGACGGAAAGGGCGTGCGGGCGTTGGAGTAGGACGTGCCCTCATCGACCAGCCTTGCCAGCGTCGAATCCGGATGGCTGGCGACGTAGTAGTCGAGATCCGCCTGATGCAGTCCGTCGACTGAAATCAGCAGGACGTGCTGGACGGGGTGACTATCGTTTGCACGCCGAGCCTCCTCGGCACGGGCTGCGACGCCCGCGAGTACCGCCGCGATGGCGATAGCAAGTGCCCATGGGCGTGTGAACTTCAAGTGCATCATGGTGTTAGACCTCCTTACCTGGTTGACATTCATGTCGGTGCGCTTTGACGCACACCCATGATCTCCATGGGATGTGAAACTCAGGTGACAGCCATTGTTAAATTGCGGTTAACGTTTGAAGATCCTGCAGGGGAGGCAGCATTCGCGCACCGGGCGATTCGATGCGGCAGGCATGGAGGACCGGGCTCGGGATCCGAGAGCCCGCTCGACCGTCGAGCTGGCTATTAGCGATCACGCAATGGTGCGCCGGGCAGGTGTTGGAGACCCGGCAATCAGAGCCGGCCTTCAACGCGCAGCCGCGGCTATAAGAAGCGGCATTTTTCAGGGGGGAAATTGGTCGGCGGAATATCGCTGGATATCGAGCCGAGGAACTAACATGGGCAGGTCATGGCCGGGTTGAAATCATTGCAATGGGCGTGGTTGGGATCAGCGATTGCTGTCGGAATCCTGCTGCAGTCCTGCGGATCCCTGACTCGCCATGACGCCGTCCCGCCCGCGTTGACGGAAAAGGCGGTCATCGCCGGCATCCCCAATGCCCGCTATTGGCTGGATCGCGACCTTGCTCCGTTTATCCAGTCGGTCCTTGAGGATTCGAAGCGCGAAAACGACGCTCTCGTCCGGGCTGGAAAGCCGCTCGATCCATTGCCGCCCATTTATTTGCTGGGCATTTCGGGAGGCGGGGACGCCGGCGCATTCGCCGCGGGGCTGCTGGCCGGATGGAGCGTCCACGGCGGTCGACCCCAGTTCAAGGTGGTCACCGGCATCAGCGCGGGCGCCCTGATCGCCCCGTTTGCCTTTCTGGGGCCCCAGTACGATGAGGTCATTCGAAGCGTATCGACTTCAATTGGTCCGCAGGAGGTCTTTCATGAGCGTAACAGGCTCGCAGGCCTGGCGAGCGACGGCATGGCGGACAGCGGGCCGCTGGCGCGACTCGTCGCGAAGTACGTAACGCCGGAACTCCTGGCCGAGATCGCCCACGAATTCTCGAACGGGCGCGTACTGGAGATTGGAACGACCGACCTGGATGCCGGCCGCGCGGTCACGTGGAATATGGGAGCCATAGCAGCCAACGGCTCACCGGCTGCCCTCAAACTGTTCCGAGACATCATGATCGCTTCCGCGAGCATTCCTGGCGCCGTGTCCCCGGTCATGATTGATGTGGAGGTCGATGGCAAGCCCTTTCAGGAGATGCACGTGGACGGGGGTGTCATCACCCAGGTATTCCTGTACCCGTCTCATATTCTGACGGAGCTGGCGAAGGCCACGGGGGCACCCCTTCACCGCGAGATTCATGGCTACGTCATCCGGAACGGCAAGCTTGAATCCGAGTGGTCCAATACCCGGCGGCGTACACTGAAGATCGGCGAGCGTGCAATTAACGCGCTGGTTCAGACGCAGGGCACCAGTGATCTGCATCGGATTTACGAGACGGCCCAGCACGACGGTGCAGATTTCAACCTGGCGTACATCGGATCCGACTTCAATGAGCCGCACACCGAGCCATTCAACTCCACCTACATGAACAAGCTGTTCGACTACGCCTATCAATTGAGCGTGAAAGGCTATCCGTGGCAAAAGACCGATCCGGACGTGCGCGCGCCGCGCACTTGCGATTCCACTTCCGGGTGTGCGGGAAGTTCCCCTTGATTTGACGACTATGCGGCCGGCCGGGGCATTCCGTTTTCAAGCCGCCTAAGAGCGCACAGCTCGAGCGTTTGAATCTCTTGCGGCATCCTGGCGGCGCCCAGTCAACGCAACAAGGCGCCAGAGCGCGTGAAAAACAAGCCACAGGCTCAGACCGAAACCGAGCGCCAGGAGTATCCCGTCGACCGAGAGGGCGAAGGTCGGGACCCAGTCACCGAAGGTGGCCCGGGCCAGACCCGGGTCGGTGTGGAAGGCGAGATACCCCAGCTGATGGAACAGCGTGCCGTGCAGCGCCTCGACGGCGGCCTGCAGGCGCTGGACCGCCAGGATGAGAGTCTGGATAGCGGTACCCTCGGCGTGAAAGGTGGGGTCAGGACTCGCCAGGTGATACTGAACGAGTTGCGCCAGGTCGCCGTGAAAGTACTGATCCGCGATGTGTTGCCAGGGAGCGAGATCAAGTAGTGCCTGATCTAGTCGGCCGCCAAGACGCTGCACGTACTGCGTGACAAAGCCCGGTACGAGGCCGCCCGTCACGACGGCAGAGAGCAGCAACAACCGGTCGATCAGGCCGCGTATGAAGATCATGGAGTAAAGGCCCCTGCTACGGCCTTGAACATTACTCCAGCGCTCGCCGTTCGTGCACACCTGGATCACAAAATCTGCAAGAGGCAAGCGGAGGCGGCCTCCATGCATCAGTACGGCATGGTCTGCCGCGAAGGCGCGTGAAGTGCCGCAATTGTGGCGCTAACTGTGGGCCGGTTGAAGCCGAATGAAAGCGTCGTAATTAAAAGATCGGCCAGCTAAGGATTGGGGTGTTGACAAACCGAGTGAATAGGTCTGTAATGACTGTCATGACAGAAAATACAGACACTGCTGTAGAGTTGCCCGGGCCGGTGAGGCAGTTCGTACTGCAATGGGGAAACCTGGGCGAGCGCTGGGGAGTGAACCGGTCGGTCTGCCAGATTCATGCGTTGCTCTATGCCTCTACGCGGTCGCTCACCGCCGAGGAGATAGCCGAAGTCCTGGGCATCGCGCGCTCGAATGTCTCTACCTCGCTCCGCGAACTGCAGAGCTGGGACATAGTGCGATCCGTGGCAATCATGGGGGACCGGCGGACGTTTTACGAAGCGGAAACGGATCTTTGGACACTTGTGACCAGGATCGCCGCTGGACGAAAAGCCAGGGAGCTGGATCCAGCCGCGGCGGCGCTGCGCCAATGTCTCAACGCGGCTGCGGGTGATGAGAGTGTGGACCCGGTGGCAACGAAGCGACTGCGCGAGATGCTGGAATTTGTCGAGAGGACTGGGCGCTGGTACGAGCAGATGCTGAAGCTCCCAAAGTCGCAGATCGCGATGTTGATGAAGCTGGGTGGGGGCATTGCCTCGTTGCTCAAGCGGGGCGGAAATGTGAGAGGTGGCGAAAAGTAGACAGTTTCCTGAAAGCGACGAGAGTAAGGAGAAGATCATGACGGCTCTAATGGCTCTGTTATTGGCGATCGCCGTGAGTGTCACGCTCAGTACAGTACTGGTGGCGGTGCTCTCGCGCCCCTTGCAATCAATATTGGCCCAGCTGTGTCCGTCTGCTGATGCGAGCCGCTTCTGGGTAGCTTTTACCTCGGTCATGCTTTACATCGCGCCTCTGCTATTTGCGATGTTTTTCTCCTCGATCGATTCAGGGACGGACGTCGCGCGCATCATTCGCTCAACACTTGTAACGACACTGGTGGGCGCTTCGGCTGCGCTGTTGGTGGTGGGCTACAACATTGCGGGCTCCAAGCCGCGCTAGTTCTGGAGGCTCCCCGTGCGTGAGGCACGCAATCGGCAGTTCTCTACGACTTCTGCCATAAGTGTGCAGGAGGCCCGCTGCGGCCAATTTCGTGCATTGGTGGGGGATGACCATTGGCGGCGCTTGCCAACTGCCGTGCAGCACCGGTTCGGGCGCCACCTCGCTCCCGGTGAGTCAGCGGCTTATGTGGGCGAAGTGGCATCGACGGAGCTCTCATGGATTGGGTGGTGGTGGGCGCAGCTGACACGGTGTCTCGGTGCTCCGCTGCCACTCAAAGCACTGTCCCGAACCGCCGCGGCCGTGGTGGTCACCGCAGATGCCGAGGGGGAAACCCAATTGTGGACGCGCATCTACCACGAACCAGGCCGGTTGCCGCAGGTGATTCGATCCATGAAAAGCTTTGATGGACCAACCGGGCTCGAGGAACGCGTGGGAGCCGGATTTGGTATGAGCCTCATAGTCTCGGTAGAAGACCGGGCTCTGGTATTTCGCAGTCGCCGATACTTGTGGCGCTGTGGCAGCCTGCGGCTGAATATTCCTGGGTGGCTGACCCCGGGATGCATTGAGGTAACCCATCGCGAAGAGCGGCACGGGCAATTCAGCTTTACGCTGAGCGTCTTGCATCCATGGTTTGGGCGAATCATGCATCAGGTGGCGTTTTTCCGGGATGCGTTCTAGTGATGGAAACTCCATTGTTTCCGTCACTCCTGAGAGGTGAGTTCGAAAAACTGGACGGGCGAGTGCGCTATGTCCATGGCGGTGCGCCGCGCCAGGTCAGTGGCTCGGCGACAATCGAGCGTGGCTCCACGATTCTCGCCCGGCTGATGTGTACGGTGGCATCGCTCCCGCGCAATCAGGTTCGCGATCGCGTAGAGGTAGAGATTGAGAAAGAAGAGGACGGCGAGCGCTGGACACGGCGTTTTGGCAACAGTGCGCCGATGCACTCAAGGCTGCACTCGGAACGCGGCCTTCTGGTTGAGCGGCTGGGTCCGATAACGATGCGCTTTGAGCTGGTCGCTCGCAATGGTGGCATCGACTGGTCGTTGCGTCGCGTGGCGGTCTGCGGCTGTCCGCTGCCGCTGAAGTGGTTTCGGGTGGCCTCGCGCTCGGGCGTGAAGGGCGATCGCTATCAGTTTGTGGTGCTGGCCGAGCTCGCAGGCGTCGGACGGATCATTCGATATGAAGGCGAGCTGGACTGTGAATCCGTTTAGGCGTGTACTGGTTTACGACGGCTACTGTCACGTGTGCAGTGGCTGGGCGCGGTTCATGGCACGCCACCCCATCACGCCGCCATTTACCCTGGTCGCCATGCAGACTGAGGCAGGACGGGCTTTGCTGACTGAGCACGGCATCGATCCGGAGGATCCCGCAACGTTTCTGGTACTTGATCGCGGGCGGGTCTTGACGGATTCCGATGGGGCAATCCATGTTGTGGCGGCGCTCGGCGGACTGTGGCGCGCGATGTACTTGGCGCGCGGAGTGCCGAAGCCCTGGCGCGACAGTCTCTACCGGCTGCTGGCGCGCAATCGCTATCGCTGGTTTGGGCGACGCGCCGTGTGTCACCTGCCCGGGATGCGAGACTAGCGTTGCGGGTCCTGGTACTCGGAGGCACGGGGAATTTTGGCGCGCGGATCGTGCGGACACTTGGCGGCGATGCGGCGATTGAGACGGTGGTGGCCTCTCGTCGGGGTGGCACCGTCAAGGGCGTCCCGGGTGCGCGAGTGTTGGCCCTGGATGCATTCAGCGCTCAGCTTCCGGCGCGGCTTCGCGAGCTGGCGCCCGATCTGGTGATCCACACGGTCGGGCCGTTTCAGGGGCAGGACTATCGGGTTGCCCAAGCGTCGCTGGCGGCCGGCGCGCACTATCTTGATTTGGCGGATGGGCGGGACTTTGTCGTCCAGTTCGCGTCTACAGTTGACGCATGGGCGCGCGCTGCAGGGCGAGTGGCGATCAGCGGGGCGAGTACCGTGCCTTCACTGTCTTCCGCGGTCGTCGATGTGCTGCGCGAGCCGCTGCACACGATGGACACTGTGGAAATCGCGATTGCGCCAGGACACCGCGCGGTGCGGGGTGCGGCGACGCTCGCGGCGGTACTCAGTTACCTGGGCCGACCGGTGCCGGTATGGCGGAACGGGTCGTGGGTCAACTGTTACGGGTGGATGGATCTTAGGCGGGTGCCGCTCGACATCGGGTCGCGATGGGGAGCGCTGTGCGATGTGCCGGATCTGACGCTACTGCCGGCGCGTTACCCCGAAGCGCGGAATGTCAGCTTTCATGCCGCGCTCGAGTTCCGGATCCAGCACCTGGTCCTGTGGAAGTTGGCTGCATTGCGGCGGCTGGGGTTTCCGTTTTCGGTTGATCGATGGGCGCTAAGGCTGGATTGGCTGGCGAGCCTGTTCGATTCGCTCGCTGGTGGCTGGGGCGGCATGCGGGTAAGTGTGGTGGGGCAGCATCCAACGGGGGAGCGTGTCCGGCGCACGTGGCATCTCGGAGTGCCGGCGGCCGATGGGCCGGAGATTCCATGCCTGGCGGCAATTATGCTCACGCGACGGCTTGCGCGTGGGGAGCCGATGATGGCGGGGGCGAACGCGTGCCTCGGGTATTTAGGGCTCGCGGAGTTCGAGCTGGAGTTTGCCCGCTGGGGAATCCGCACTCGAATAGAGGAGAGCGCGGCGCCAGGGTGCGCATAAGACAAAGAAGGAGAACTATAGTTGGGGCGCACGTGCCGCGCTGCTGTCGAGCCTGAACAGTAGGCAACTCGAGGACGCCTTTGAGTGCGACAGGTAGCAGTAAGGAACACCGTTTCAAAAACGTTGTCGCGCCTGGCGGATTTGGGGTTGGCGCAGAAATTGTGAACTCTTTGCGTCTTTGTCCGGACTAACGGGCTTTCTGCACACAAGGAGACCATCATGAGCCCTTACCGCCACACTGCGGCACTGGTCCGCGACGCGGGGAAGTCCCGTCTCGGCCGAAATATCCTGTGTGCCTTCGTCGCCTGCACCCTGACAGTGGTGCTGTGGGGCGAAGTGGGAAAATCGGCGGCCCAGGCCGCGCAACGGGCCATCGCCGAGCAGAATGTCGGTGATCGCAGCGGCGCGGGCGACAATGGGATCGGTGTGCGACCGCTGGAACGCAGATCGCCCCTGATCTGATATGGAACGACCGGTCAAGTGGTGGTCGGTGATGGGTTTTCATAATTCCTGAAGGATCAAGCGCAAGCAGACAGCGGTCGCGGCAGCGATGT
>Ga0209488_10000027_pt1 | contig 108380 bp, 90 predicted proteins | sample Rivendell_Oct201_8_FD_188349 | JGI IMG/M metagenome (GOLD analysis project Ga0209488, IMG submission 188349) | Vadose zone soil microbial communities from the Eel River Critical Zone Observatory, Northern California, USA -... | ecosystem: Environmental > Terrestrial > Soil > Vadose zone >...
GAGTAGCGGCCGGTGATGGAGTAGGTGTTGTCGAGGAGCCCGGACTGGTAGAACGCGGTGAAGCGCCGCGTGCCGTAGCTGCCCCCGCCCGCCTCGAGCGAGATCGACCGCTCGCGCGGGATCGAGGCCAGCTCGACGTTGACCGAGCCGCCAACCGCGCTCGCGCCATAGAGCGCGCTCCCCACGCCGCGCTGCACCTGGATGGACGCGGTTCCCGAGAGCAGGTCCGGATGATCCACCCAGTAGACCTCGTGCGACTCGGGGTCGTTGAGCGGGATCCCGTCGATCGTAACGGCGACGCGCCGCTGCGAGAAGCCGCGGATCTTGACGTAGGAGTAGCCGACTCCGTTCCCCGCGTCGGAGTAAGCGTAGACGCCCGGCGTCTCCGCCAGGAGCATCGGCGGGTCCTGCGCCCAGTAGCGGGCGCGGATCTCCTCGCGGGGCAGCTCGGTGAATGGCACCGGGGATTCGCGCTCGACGGCGCGCGTGGTGGAGACTTCGATGGGGGCGAGCGGGAGCGCGTGCGGGGTAAGGCGGATGATCAGCGTGAGAGTGGACGTGTCGGCGAGGTCGTACGCGGCGCGCGCGGGTTCGTAGCCCAGGCGGGAGACTTCGATGGTGCCCTGCGGCGCGGTGAGCCCGCGGAGATGGAACATGCCGTCGGCATCGGTCGCAGTCTCGCGTGTGTCGGCGCGCGAGGTGCCGAGAGTACGCACGCGAGCGTCGGCGATCGGACGGCGCGCGTCCGCGTCCACAACCTGGCCGGTGAGGGTTTGGCCCGTTTGTTGGGCGCGCGCCCGGGGGGCGTAGAGAGCGGTGGCAACGGCCAGGGCCACAGCGACGAGGCCGAGAACACGAGCGGAGGAATCAATGCGCGGCTGGCGGCAGCGAGGCGACATCTCGGAACCTTCCTTCCCTAGCAAACGAGCCGCGCTCAGTGGGGAGCGCGGCTCGACGAGAAGGCTTTTCTGTCGCCCCGTTTCCCTACGCTGGCATGACCCAGATCAGGTTATTAGGGTTTGATCTCAGGCTGGTATCCCAGCCACCCCTAACGGACGTTCCTACGATGCTCCGCGGCGCACGGGTTGTCAAGCCCGCGGCCTGGGCCCTACGGTTGGAGCAAAGTCAACGAGTCCACGGCCTCGTTGTAATCGTCGACCAGGCGCCCGATCTCATTTCCATCGACGTCGGTCATGACCGATTCCAGGTGGTACTTGACCTGGAGCTGACCCGACCGGCCGAACCAGAAGTGAACGATGTCGTCCGATCCGAACGCTTCGCCCTCGATCCGGATCCGATAGGCAGGAAAGCGTCCCGCCGGTAGGTCCAGGTTGTCCACACCTTCCACCGTGGCCCCGAAAAACGGCTCGGGGCGAATGGTCCATTCGGCTCCGGGACGCATCGGGTACGTGAGGCGCGTGATCTCGCCGTCCAGGAGGCCGGCGGGTCGGAGCGCGGACGACCGCGCTCCCAGCATCTCGCGGACGGCGGCGCTCTTATCTTGAATGCTGTTCCACGCCCGCTCGTAGGCCGCCACCTGTTCGACGGGAAGACGAGCCCGCCATTCCGCGGGCAGCGGGCGGCGCGACTCGCGTGCTCCTGCCTGGACACGCGCTGCGTCCGTGGACGCCGCCGCCGGAGGCTGGGTGACGTCAACGTCCGCTTCGTAGAGCCCGCTCTGATCCTGGCGGTACCGAATCCAGTACGTGAACGGATTAGGGTCCCCGCCGAAGGAGCCCGACTCCACGTGCGCCTCGGTAAGGAGCGTGTAGGACCTGCCCAGAAGCGTCTCGGTACCCGTCAACTCGCGGGATATATCGTCCTGGAAGGATAATTCCACGAACGGAGGGCCCCCACCCGTGGGCACGGAGGTGATGTGACCCACCCCGACCGCGTGCCACCGATTTCCGACCGTGAGCGGGAAAAATGCACCGCTCGGGACCGCCGACGCGGCCAACGCGCGCGCTGCTCCATACGAGTCCGGGGACGCCCCTGGCGCGACGGGAATGTCGCGGCTGCAACTGACGAGGGCCACAAGGAGAAGCGCGGCGGGCACCAAAATCCAGGCGGTTTGAGAAATCCGGGGACGGGGGCGCATGGGCGTACCTCGCGAGAAGAAGCCACCGAGATCAGCGGACGGGACGCCTCAATTATAGCGTACCGACGGGGGCTACTGGGTAGCGAACGTGGTGGGGTCGGAGGCGGTACCGTCTCCCTTGTCCGTCAGCACGGTGACCTTCCAGTGGTAAACCGTCTGGGGGGTGAGGCGCTTGCTCAGGTCAGCCGGAATCACCCACGCGTTCGTGGTCAGGGCGGTGCTGGCGAAGAGCGATTCGTTCGCGGCGGACAGTACGGTGACCCGGTATCCCTGGGCGCCGTCCATGTGCTTCCACTCGAAGCGCACGCGGTCGGGGTCGGAGCGGATGGAGCGCATGTCGAAGATGATCGGGCCGATGTCGGGCGCCTTCGGAACGGGCGGGCCCGACTGGGGATGCCGGCCGGCCTGGAATCCCAGGTAGAGCCCGGTGCCGCCGACGACCACGGTGAGTGCCGCGATCACCAGCAGCGCGATCGCATTCCGTTGGTTTGCCATCGTTCCCTCGTGGGTGCTAGGCTCAGCCCGACCGATCGAGTTCGCCGCCCACCCTACCACAGGCCTCCGCGTGAGCGTCGCCGTCATCCTGACCCATGGAGTCCCGCCGTCTTCCGAGACGGTGGCGCGCGTCCTGCGCGACGCCGACCTCTTCGTGTGCGCCGATGGCGCGGCGGACAGCGCCCGGGCCTACGGGTTTGAGCCCGAAGCCATCGTCGGCGACATGGATTCGATCAGCGAGGAGACCCTGGCCTTCTTTTCCAAGGCGCGCATCCTTCGCGACGCCGACACCGAGCACACCGACACCGAGAAGGCGATCCAGTACGTCCTGGCGCGTGGCGGGGTCGACGAGATCATCCTCCTCGGCGCCAGCGCCGACCGGCTGGACCACGTGGTCGGACACCTGTCGCTGCTCCTCCGCTACGGGAGCAAGGTGCGCCTGGTGCTGGAGGACGACCGGTGCCGCGCGTGGGTCGCGGGCGGGGACGTGCCTCTGGAGCATCCCGTCGGCACGGTTGTCTCGTTTTTCGCGGTGGGCGCCCCGGCGGAGGGAGTGACGACCGAGGGCCTCCAGTACCCGCTGGCCGATCAGCGCCTGGAGATGGGCGTCCACGACTCCATCTCCAACGTGATCGCCTCGCGTCCCGCCCGCGTGCGCATCGGACGCGGCCGGCTCCTCTTCTTCGTCGTTACGCGGCCGTAGCGGGGGCGCCGCCCCCGGCCGCGGGCACCCCGGCGCCGGTGCGCCGCAAGGTCAACGTGAGCGTGGACCCGTGCCCCTCGCCCGTGCTTTCCAGCCGCACGGATCCGCCCATCATCTCGACCAGCTCCTTCACAATCACCAGCCCCAGCCCGGTGCCGCCGAACTTGCGCGTGGTCGACGTGTCTCCCTGGGAGAATTTGCGGAACAGGCGCGAGCGCTTCTCCTCGTTGATCCCGATTCCCGTGTCGCGAACCCATACCTCGACGGAAGGCGACCCCGCGGGGGCTTCCACGCCGACCGTCACGGACCCCTTCGGCGTGAACTTGATCGCGTTGCCCAGGACGTTCACGAGAACCTGGCGGAGGCGCGCCTCGTCCGCGGTGACGCACAACCCCGGCGGGATCCGCGGGCAGAACAGCCCCAGCCCCTTCTCGCGCGCCTGCACGGCGATCGTCAGGGCCACCTCGTTGAGGATGATGCCCACGTCGACCTCGCTGCATTCCACCTGCAGCCGGCCCGCCTCGATGCGGGCCAGGTCGAGGACGTCGTTGATCAAGGAGAGCAGGTGGCGCCCGCTGGTGAGCGCGTGCGTCAGAAGCTCGGTCCGCTCCTCGTCGCTCTCGACCAACCCGTCCAGGACCAGATTCAGGAACCCGATGATCGAGTTGAGCGGCGTTCGAAGCTCGTGGCTGGTGTTGGCGAGGAACTCGTTCTTCATGCGGTCGGCCTCGCGCAGCTCCACGACCAGGCCTTCCAGCTGCTCGTTCTTTTCGAGGAGCTCGACCTGCTGGGTGCGAACCGACTCGAGAAGTCTGACGTTCTGGATCGCCGTTCCCAGCTTGTAGCCCACCGCTAAGAGAAGCTCCGAGTTCCGCGTGGAGAGCTTTTCCCCTTCCACGCTCAACAGGGACATCACCCCCACCACCTCATCCCGGGCAAGGAGCGGCACGTGCAGGACGGTCGCGATGCTCCGCTCCAGAAGCTCGGACTCGGTGACCTGCTCGCGCGCCTCGACCGCGTGGAGCACCCCGGAATTGGCCGCATCGGGGATCATGTAGGGGGAGAGCCGGATCGATGGGTTCAGCGTCGAAGCCATGGCCGCCAGCTTCAGTTCCGGATCCGCCCGTTCGTAGCGGTGGATCCAGCAGGCGTCCAGCTCCAGCCCCTCGACGATCGTCCGGGCCGCGTCGGCAAACATGGCCTCGGGCTCGCTGGTGCTCCCGGTCGCGATGGCCAGGGCCGAGAGCGCGCCCAGCTCCGCGGCGCGACGGCTGGACTCGGCTTCGATCCATCGCTGGTTTCCCAGCTCGAAGACGGTGACGACGTAGTGGACGGGATGGCACTCGCGCGTGACCGGCGTGATGGCGACGAGCATGGGACTGGTGTCGCCGATCGAGGTGCGGATCTCGACCTCGCCCAGCCAGCGGCCGGTGTGCTCCAGCTCCTCGAAGATCCGGTCCTCGAGGTCGAGCGGAGCCTCCGACGAGAAGAAGCGGCGAAAGGGCGAACCCGCCAGGATCGCCGGCGAGAGGCCGCTCACGGTGGACATGGTCTCGTTGGCGCGCACAATGGTGCGGTCGCCCGCCAGGAGCAGCATCCCGATCGGGGCGTGGTCGAAATGCTCTCGCAGCGCGTCGCCGGAAGGCCGGGCGCCGACGGAAGTCCCGTCGGGGAGGGTATTGGACATACCCGGGATGTATCGGCCGCCGGCGGACGGTTCTCAAGCCCCTGGTACCGGCCGGGCCGCATGGCTATGCTGCGGGCATGTCGAAGCTGACGGCCGGGGTGCTGACGGGCATCGCCCTGGGGGTGGCCCACGGGATCGTGAGCGCGTGGGGCGAGCCCCGGGCGATGGACGTGTTCCTGTCCATCCTGGGACGCGCGTCGCAGGGGATCGTGAACGGGGTTCTGGCAGCGGCCATCGCGCGGGGGCGAACGCCCTTGTGGCGGGCGATGCTCCTCTCGGGACTGGCGGGCCTGGCGCTGGGCGGACTGGCGGGGATCCCCGCGGAGAACTGGAAGCAGACCCTGCCGATGGGCGCGATCATCGGCATTGCCTGCGGCGCCGCGGCCTCGCGCGGGCGCTAGCTAGTGGCTGGGCGCCAGCGCGGCGCCAGCCGCCTTCGACGGTTCCTTTCCGATCGCCACCCGCGTGTAGGTCCCGGGATCCAGGTATTTCCGGAGCGCCGCCTGCACTTCAGCCGGCTTCAGATGCCTTAGCCGCTCGGGATAGGCGCGCGCGAATTCATACCCCTGCCCCCTGGTTTCGTAGGCCGCGAGCCGCTGCGCGATGTCACCGTTCTCCTGGGCGCCCAGATAGTACCGCGAGAGGAGCTTGTCCACGGTGCCCTTCACCTCGGCCTCCTGGAGCGGCCGCGTGACGTATTCGGTCACGTCTTCCAGGACGCCGGCCGAGGAGGCCGCCCAGTTCGGCGGGCTGACGCCCATCTCGTTCTGGACGGTTGCCTGTCCGGCCAGGTCGCTCATGTAGAACCAGGAGCGGTAGGCGACCCCACGCTCGTAGACGTATTTGAAGAAGAGCCGGTCGCCGATCAGCGCGACCCCGGCCTTCAGCGGCACGTAGTCGTCGTCCAGCACGGAGCACCCCAGCCAGCCCGTGTTGTAGGTGATCTGCTCCTGGTCCTTCTCCACGAAGCGCGGATTCTTCTCGCGCGCGGGCTCGTCGCGCGTGCCGCCGATGGCGTTGCGCTTGCCCTTGGGGATGCCCGCGAGGGTCTTCCGGGCCAGCGCCAGCACCTGGTCGGGGTCGAAGTCCCCCGAGATCGAGACGACGAGATTCGCGCCGTTGAACTGCTCCCGGTAGGCCTGGCGCAGGTCGGCCGCTACGATCTTCTTCAGCGACGCCTCGTCGCCCAGGAGCGAGCGGCGGTACGGCGACTTCTGGTAGATCGTTTCGGCGAATCTGAGATTGGTCAGCTCGAAGGGCCGGTCGCCCAGGCTCTGCACTTGCTGGATCAGGTCCTGCCGCACCTTCGCGGTCTCATCGGCTGGGAACGTGGGCTGGGTCAGGACCGCGCGGTAGATCTCCCAGGCCTTCCCGAAATTGCGCGACGGCACTTGCCAGGAAACGGAGGCGTAGTCGTTGCTGCCGCTGGAGGAGAGCTGCATACCGATGAGCGCGGACTGGTCTGAGATCTGGCGCGCGGTCAATCCCCCGGCTCCGCGGCGGAGGAGGAGCGCGCCCATGTGGCTGACCCCCGACAAGCCGGCGGGCTCGATCCACTGTCCGCCCCGCGCCAAAGTCGCGACGGCCACGATCGGCGCGGCGTGGTCCTCGTTCAGGATCAGCGTGAGCCCGTTCGGCAAGGTTTCCTTCCGCGGTCCCGCGGCGGCGGCGGTGCGCACGGCGCCGGAGGCCGGCCAGCCGTGGCTCCACGGCTCGACCATCGCGAGGACGGCGGACTGGGACGGCCCGCTCGCCGCGCCCTCGGGGCGCACCACGGAGTAGGAAGCGCCGCTGGAGGCGAACGTCGCGAGCGCAACGCGCCGGATGTCGTCGGCGGTCACGCTCTCGATGAGCTTGGGCCACAGAGCGGCCACGGACGGATCGGACATGAGCCCGAAGAGGCAGAGGCGTTCGGCGCGGCTGAACGGCGTCTGCGCCGCGAAAACGTAGTCGTTCACCAGGGACGCCTTCACCCGCGACAGCTCGGCCTCGGGCACCGGCTCGCGCGAGAGGCGAAGCAGCTCGTCGCGGACGATCCCGAACACCTTCGCCTCGTTGGCGGGAGGCATCTGCGTCGAGATCAGGAACATCCCCGGATCCCGGCGCACCTCGAAGTCCGAGCCCAGATCGGTGACCAGGTTCTCGCGCTCCTTGAGCGCGTGGTACAGGCGCGACGAATTCCCTTTCCCTAGGAGGGACGCAATCACCGTGAGCGTCGGCGAGTCGGGGCCGGCGTACGGCGGCGTGTGGAACCCGAGATACGTCCACGTGCTGGGCGTCTTCATCGTCTCCACGCCCATCCGGAATTCGGCCTGCCGCGGCTCGGTGATGCCCAGCTCGAAGCTGTCCTTGCCGCGCGTGTACGGCTTGAACCCCCGCTCGATCTTCGTGCGCATGACCTTGGGATCGAAGTCCCCGACCACCGAGAGCACCATCTGATTGGGGACGTAGCGATCGGCGTAGAACGTGCGGAAGGTGGCGAGCGACGAATTCAGGATCGCGTCCTTCAGCCCGATCGTATCCCGCTTGTAGGGATGGTCGTGGAACATGAGCCGCTCGATCTGGTAGTAGACCTTGTAGTCGGGCCGGTCCTCGCCCTGGTTGTATTCCTCCATCACCACCTGCCGCTCGCGATTCACCTTCGGTTGCGTCAGCTGCAGCGCCAGCCAGGCGTCCAGCGAGCGCCACAGCGCCTCGTCGAGATTGGCGGTGGGTGAGGTGAATCCGAAACAGGTGTAGTCGTTCGTCGTGTAGCCGCCGCTCTCCTCGCCGATCCGCTGCATCTCCTTCCGGAATTCCAGCTCGCACTGGCGCGCCGAGCCGCCGCGGAAGATGAGGTGCTCGTAGTAGTGGGAGAGCCCGGAGAGGCGAGGATCTTCGGTGCGGCTCCCGCCGTTCACGAAGATGCAGACCCCGACCAAGGGCTTCGAATGGTCCTCCTGCATGATGAGGGTGAGGCCGTTCGGGAGCATTTCCTTGGAGGCTGGGGATTCGGCCGCGAGCGTGGCGGAGGACGTGGCAAAAAGCAGGAGAAGCGCGGCCGCGAGCATCTTCATTTCTTTTCCCTCAACTTTCCGAGGACCTCGCCCTCTTGCGGGAAGCGGCCCACGGCCTTCTTCGAGAAGACCGTCTTGCCGTCCACGATCACGTCAAAGACCCCGCCGCTGCCGGCGGTGAGCGTCGTGTCGACGCCGAAATGCTGCTTCAGCTCGGCCGCCAAACTGGCGGCCCGGGGGAGATAGCCTCACTCGGTGCAGTAGCGGATTTCGATCTTCATTAGAGCCTCCTCGAGGCGAGAGGGTTGAGGCCCGATGTTACCACCAGGGGTGGAGCCCGGCCAGATTCAGGCTCACGGTCCAGCGGACCTTCCACGGCGTCTCGCGCGAGGCGGGCCGGCCGACCCAGAAGGGCGCCGTGAGCCGCACGGGGCCGTAGGCGTAGCCCGCGCCGGCGTCCGCGAGCGTGCGGCCGAGGAGCGGCGACGCGAGGAGGAGGGAGGGAGCGGACTCGCCCAGCCCCGACGCCTCGGCGCGGCCCAGGTCGCCGAACAGGAAGACGCCGGAGGCCGCGTGCGTCACGTCGACGTTCAGGGCGGCGATACGCTGTCCGAGAACCGCGCGTCCGGCATAGCCGCGGAGCCCGCCCCCGCCCTCGGACAGGTAGTGGTTGGAAGCACGGAGAGGCCCGCGGTCGTTTTCGTAGAAGCGGTCGAGGTTGTCCAGGCGCGAGGCCTCCGCCACGTCGAAGCGAAGCTCTTTCGGGACGCCGCGCCATGCCGACCCCGCGAAGCCGCGTACGGCGAGTCTCGCGGCGCCGGAGAAGAGGTCAGTCTGATGCCGCGCGGAGATGCGCGCCCACCCGTAGCCGTTGCCGGGCTGGGGGGCGTCGAACGCGGGTCCGCCGCCTCGCAGCTCCAGATCCAGGCGATCCTCGCGCCGCGGGCCCACGGTTTCGACGAGGATCCCGGCGGAGCCGTTGAGCGTGCGGCCGAGGGACCAGTAGCGCGGGTCCATGGGCTCGAAGTCGCTGCGGTCCCGGTACTGCGCGCCCAGCCACCAAGTGCGCCACGGATGGAGGCACCCGGGCGCCGTAGCCTGGTTTCCGATCGTGAGCCCTGCGCGGAAGAGCCCCTCGTCGTTCACGGCCTGGGCCCTCACCTGGCCGCGGGCGCCCAGGGCGCCCACCCTGCGCCACCAACCCGCCCGCCACGCGCCCGCCCCCGTGCGCGTTCCCACGTTGGCGCCCGCTTCGAAGCCGAGGATTCCGCGTGGGAAATCGCGCGTGGGCAGATAGCGCCCTTCCAGCCATCCGCCCAGGCGCATTCCCTCGTCGCGGCCGTGCCACACGGTGGGACCGTAGAGGACAGTGATCGCGTCGGTCTGCGGGAAATCGTAGAGCGGGCGCCAGCGCATCGGCGGGAAAAGCCCGGTGCGATTGTCCAGGCGGTTCATCTCGACGAGGTCGTGTTGCGGATCGAGCGCGGCACCGGTGAGGCGCGCGCGGCTCTCGAACCGAGCGACATCCGACTCGTCTTCGCCGGATACCCGCCCGGATGCCCGCCCGGGTACCCGCTTGGCCTGGTGGGTGCCGTCCGCGAATCGGGCCTCGACCAGAACCGCGGGCGTCATGCGCTCGGTGCGGCGCACCGCGACCGTGCTGCGCCACACATCGCCGTCGCGCCGGGTCGTGGTCGGGCCGATCGCGAACCCCGGGCGATGGGTCGTCTCCACCCACTCGTGAAAGAACTCGTGTAGATCGCGCCCCGCCGCCCCTTCAGCCGCGCGGATCACATTGTTCGGGCGCGGATGACCGAGGAGGTTTTCGCGGTAGTACCGATGCAGGAAGCGCGCGAACGCCGGCTCCCCGATCACGCCCTTGAGCGTGCGAAGCATCGCGACGGTCTTGCTGTAGGAAGCGGCGTCGTAGTCCCGGTACGAGGCGAACTGCTCGGCCGGCGTGGAGATGGGGCGCTCGTCCCGGGCCCAGGCGCGGGAAAGGTACGAGAGCTCGTCCGCGGTGAACGCGCGCTTCGGCGTCAGCCACGGCAGCCGGTCGGCCCAGCGAAGGAGTCCGCGCCTGTACTTGCCGTCGATGTAGTCGTCTTCCAGCCACTGCGTGAACCCTTCATCCAGCCATGCATAGGTCCGCTCGTCGCTGCCCAGCATCCCGTAGAACCATTGATGGCCCTCTTCGTGCGCGATGACGTCGTCCAGGTCCTGGAACAGCCCTCCGGCCAGCTCCGGCTCGTTCATGATGAGCATCGGGTACTCCATGGCACTGCCGCCGCACCACGCCTCGGTCGTCGTGAACTGCGGCCAGACGTACCGGCCGGCCGTGTCGGAGTGGTGTCGCATGGCGTCGGCCACGAAGCGCTTCGAGTCGGCCCACTTCTTCTGGTCGCCGCGGAACGCGAGGGAGCGGATCGAGATGCCGGACCACGTGGTGTCCCCGCGGACGTAATCGGGCGAAGCGACCCAGGCGAAGTCGTGGACGCGCTCGGCGTGGAACCGGAGGGTCTTCATGGAGGGAAGGATCGTGTCTTCATCCGCCACGACCCGGGCCAGCGCGCGCAGCGTGTCGAGGATCGAGGTGTCGCGCGCGGCGGCGATCAGGCGGAGCGGGCGCGCCCCTCCGTCGGCGTCGGCCTCATCGCGATCGGTATGCCCCTGGTCCCACGTGTAGCTGTAGTGGACCGGCGCGCCGCGCGGAACGCGCAGGAATGCGGCGCCCCCGCGCGGCACCACCGCGCGCACGGGCTCCGATCCGTCCGCCATCAGATCCGTCTCGATCCGAAGCGCCTTCGCCGGCCATTTCCCCGCGAGGGTGTCGGCGGTCACGGCGCGGATCGTGACCGCGACGCTGTCGCTGGGGACGTCCCGGTCTTGAAGCGGGATTTCGTTGTCGCCGCCCGATACGTCGGTCAGTACGCCGGTCGCGCCCACCCAGAAGTCGTCGGGCACGCGGAGCGCCACGTCGAAGGTGCCGTAGTCGCCGTAGAACTCGGCCATGTAGTGGAAGGGATCCGGGTGCCATCCCTCGTCATCGTAGACGACCATCTTCGGGTACCACTGCGCGCCGGAGTAGGAATCGCCGGTGTGCCCCAGGCGGTCGAAGAACTTGGGGACCTGGACGGCGAAGCGAAGCTTGAGGCGCACCGAATCGCCCGGCTGAAGCGGCCGCGGCAAGTGCACGGCCGCGATCGTCTCGTCCACGCGGATCGAAGCGGGCCTTCCGTCGGCAGTTGCCGAATCGAGCGTCATCCACCCCAGGTCGCGCGGCTGCGCGAAGCGAATGTCATAGATCTCACCCTGGCGCTCCTTCTCCCGCGCGAAGATGGTGTGCGGGCCGGAGAACGCATTGGGATAGGTGTGGAGGTAGAGCGTGGTGAGCGCGGTGTCGGCACCGCTCCGGTAGACGATGACGGCGCGCCCGCTGAGCCGGTGGCGATGGGGATCCAGCGTGGCGTCGATCCGGTAGCGGAGGCCCGGCGCCGTGACGGCGAAGGCAGGCGGTGGGAAGAGCGCCGCCGCGAGCGCGGCGGCCAGGGTCGCGGCCAGCGCGAGGGCCGGCGCGCCGGCGGGCGCGGCGAGGCGTGCGTTCAGGGGGCGACGTCGACGCTGGCGCGCACCGTCGACGAGACGCCCTCGCCGAACAGCGTGTACGGAGAGGCCGCGGCGACCCGCATGCGAAGGCTGTCGCCCGCGCGCTCTTCCCCGTGGCGGAAGACCGCGGTCTTGAACTGTTCGGTCTTCCCGAACCAGTGGTCGGGGCTCTTCCTCGACGGCCCCTCGGCCAGCACCAGCACCTCGGAGCCGACCAGCTCGGCGTTCCGCTCCAGGGAGACGGCCTTCTGCTCTTCGATCAGGACCGTGATGCGCCGCGCCTTCTCCTCGTCGCTCACGTCGTCTTCCCACTGCGCGGAGCGCGCGCCGGGGCGCGGGGAGTACTTGAAGAGGAACGCGCCGTCGTAGCGGACGCGACGCATGAGATCCCTCGTGGCCTCAAAGTCGGCCTCGCTCTCGCCCGGAAATCCAACGATCACGTCCGTGGTCAGCCCCAGGCCGGGCACGGCGTCCCGCAATCTCACGACCAGAGCCTCGTACTGCTCGATCGAGTAGATCCGGCGCATCCGCTCGAGGACGGCATTCGACCCGGACTGGACGGGCAGGTGGACCTGCGGCATCACCTTTGCGCACGTGGCGATCGCCTCGACCGCGCGGTCGGTCATGTCGGCGGGATGCGGCGAGGTGAACCGGATGCGCTCGATTCCCGCCACGCGGTCGGCGCGGCGGAGCAGCTCCGCGAAGTCGACGTCCTCGTGGCGGTAGGCGTTCACGGTCTGCCCCAGGAACACCACTTCCTTGAAGCCCTCGGCGGCCGCGTGCTCCACCTGCCGGATCACCTCGTCGGCCGGCAGGCTGCGCTCGCGCCCACGCACGTAGGGAACGATGCAGAACGTGCAGAACTTGTCGCAGCCCCGCATGATGCTCACCCACGCGCGCACGCCGTCCGCGCGCGCCGGAATCAGGTCGCCGTAGGTCTCCACGCGGCTCAGGCGCACGGCCAGCGTGGGCTCCTCGCGCGCCTGATCGATCAACGCAGGCAGATCCCGGTATCCGTCGGGGCCGATCACCAGGTCCACCTGCGGCGCCCGCTCGATCAGCCGCTCGCGCAGATGCTGCGCCATGCATCCCGCCACGCCCAGCACCACGCCCGGCCGCCGCACCTTGTGGCGCGACAGCTCTCCCAGCCGGCCGTAGATGCGCTGCTCCGCGTGCTCCCGGATCGCGCAGGTGTTGACCAGGATCACGTCCGCGTCCGCAGCCTCGCCCACGCGCTGGAATCCGGCGCGCGACAGCTGGCCCAGCATCAGCTCGGAATCGGCCACGTTCATCTGGCAGCCGTACGTCTCCATGTAGATTCGCTGGCTCATCGCGCCCATTATAGTGAAGGCGTCGGCGGGGGTCGAATTCCGCGGTTCAGCGCCCCGGCTAAGGCGCCGAAGTATCCTGGCGGCCCGGGCTCGCGCGAATGGAACGTGAAGGTAGGAGCAACCTATTGGCGAAGCTCCAGTTACAGGCTGACGGCTCCGCGGCCCCCCGTCCCACAGTCTTCGTCGTGGATGACGAGGAGATGGTTCGAACTGTGGCCGCCGAGATCCTGCGCCACCTGGGCTACGATGTCGAGATGGCGTCGAGCGGCGAACAGGCGGTGGCCCACATCAAGAGCGGAGCGCGCCCCGACTGCATCCTCCTCGACATCGTGATGCCCGGGATCGGCGGCGCTGAGGCGCTGCGCCAGATTCACGCGATCGCCCCCGACATCCGGATCGTGGTCTCCAGCGGGTTCACCGACCGCCTCTCGGCGGAGTCGTTGACCGGCGAGGGCGCGGCGGCGTTCATCGGCAAACCCTACCGCATCGAGGCGCTGGGCTCGCGGCTCCGCGAGATCCTGGGCTGACGCGGGGGCGGCGCGGCCGGCGGCATCGGCGATCTATGCCTTCGGTAGCGTGACCCCCTTCTGTCCTTGGTACTTCCCGCCGCGATCCTTGTACGAAGTGCTGCAGACCTCGTCCGACTCGAAGAAGAGCATCTGCGCCACGCCTTCGTTGGCGTAGATCTTCGCTGGCAGAGGGGTCGTGTTCGAGAATTCCAGCGTCACATGCCCTTCCCACTCGGGCTCCAAGGGCGTCACGTTCACGATGATCCCGCAACGCGCGTACGTGCTCTTTCCGAGGCAGATCGTCAGCACGCTGCGTGGGATACGGAAGTATTCGATGGTACGAGCGAGCGCGAAGGAGTTCGGCGGAATGATGCAGACGTCGGCGCGGACATCGACAAAACTTTTCTCGTCGAACTGCTTGGGATCGACGATGGTCGAGTTGATGTTGGTGAAGACCTTGAATTCGCCGGCACAGCGCACGTCATACCCATAGCTCGACGTGCCGTACGAGATGATCCTGCCGTTGTCCGCGCGACGAACCTGATTGGGCTCGAATGGCTCGATCATTTTCGTCTCGGCAGCCATGCGGCGGATCCAATTGTCCGATTTGATGCTCATGGGGGGCGTCCTACGTAGCCACCGCCTTCGGCGCTCCGCCGAACGCCGCCGCGAAGTCCCGGGCGAACTGATCGTACGGGCGCGGTTTCTTCCCCGTGATCCGCTCGACCCCATCGGTGACCTCGACGTCGCGCCCTGAGGCCAAATGGAGAGTGAGTTCCAGGACCGCGTCCGCCAGCCAGTCCGGCAGCTTCCCCTTGAGCCCTTCCCGGAACGCATCGGGCGGCACGTCCACGTAGCGCACCGGCCGATCCAGCACGGCGCTCAGCTTCTCGGCGACCTGGGCCTGCGAGAGCGCCTGGGGGCCCGTCAAATCGTAGATGCGGCCGCTGTGGCCATTCGCGGTGAGCACCGCGGACGCGGCCAGCGCCACGTCGCGAAGGTCGATCATGGGGATCGCCCCGTTCTGGGACGCGCCGTACATCACCCCGTCCGACGCCACAGATGCCGCGTGGAAGAGCGTGTTCTGGAAAAACGAGTGGGGGCGAAGAATCGTGAAGGAGAGCCCGGAGCGGGAGAGCTTCTCGTCCACCTCCCCGTGCACGCGGAGGAGCAGCGCCGGACAGCCCTGGCTGGCCCCGTGGGCCGAGAGGCGCACGACGTGCCGGATGCCGGCCCGCTTCGCCGCTTCCAGCGCGTTCCCGTGCAGCGTCTCCACGTCGGGATCCGGAGAGGAGACGAGAAAGAGCTTGCTGCCTCCGCGAAACGCCGGGTCGAGCGATGCGGGGCGCTTCAGGTCCCCCACGACGACCTCCACCCCGGGACCGGACAAACCCTTGGTGCGCGCGGCATCCCGCACGAGGGCGCGGACCCGAATCCCGCGGGCCGAGAGCAGGCGCACCACTTCGCCGCCTGTCCGGCCGGACGCACCGGTGACGATGACCATGAAGAAACCCTCCTGCTGCGTGTGGGATTGGTCTTGGGAGGCGCATCCAGCATCGGGCGGCGGGCCCCGGAATTCAAGAGGAGAGATTGTTGACCGCCCGCTCCCTGGGTGCGACATTGGATGGCTCACCTTTCAGGGAGATCCATGGGTCAGGGCGCGGTACGGACAATCGCCGTGGTCGGCGCGGGCGTGATGGGGCGCGGCATCGCCCTGGTCTCGGCGCTCGCGGGGTTCGCCACGCGCGTCATCGAGACCAGCGCGCCCGCCGCGCACTCCGCGCGGACGGAGCTGGAGAAGATCCTCGCCCGCGGGAAGGAGAAGGGCGACTGGGACGACGCCGCCCTGGCGACCGCGCGCCGCGGGCTCCAGTGGTCGCCCGGGCTGGAAGGTGCCGCCGGGGCCGACCTGGTCATCGAGGCGGTGCCGGAGCAGATCGCGCTCAAGGCGGAGGTCTATCGCGGCATCGCCCCCCACCTGTCGCCCCGCGCAGTGATCGCCACGAACACGTCGTCCCTGAGCATCACGGAGCTGGCCGCGACCTCCGACCGCCCCGACCGCTTCGTCGGCATGCACTTCTTCAACCCGGTCCACCGGATGCGCCTGGTGGAGCTGATCCGCGGCCTCGAGACCTCGGACGCGACCCTGACGATCGCCGATGAAGTCTCGCGCGCCATGGGCAAGGAGACGGTGGTGGTCCGGGAATCGCCCGGGTTCGTGACCTCCCGCGTGAACGTGCTGATCGGGAACGAGGCGTTCCACATGCTGGAATCGGGCGTGGCGTCGGCGCGCGACATTGACAAGGCGCTGAAGCTGGGGCTGAACCACCCGATGGGCCCGTTCGAGCTGGTGGATCTGGTGGGCCTGGACACGCGGCTCAGCATCCTAGAGTATTTACATCGCTCCCTGGGGGAGCGCTTCCGCCCCAACCCGCTCCTGATCCAGTACGTCAAGGCTGGCCGCCTGGGACGGAAGGTCGGCCGCGGCATCTACGATTATCCCCAGTAGGGATGCCCAATCTGGAGGTGCCATGACCCCGAGCGACACGATCCCCGATACCCTCCTCGCCTCCGGCGGACGCATGTTGATCGGCGGCGACTGGCGGGACGCGGTTTCTGGCCGGCGCTTCCGCACCCTGAATCCCGCGACGGCCGAGCCGATCCTGGACGTCGCCGAGGGAGACGCTCCCGACGTGGACCTGGCGGTGCGCGCGGCACGCGCGGCGCTGGATGGCCCTTGGGGGAAGATGTCCGCCTCGGAGCGCGGCGCCCTCCTCTGGAAGCTGAGCGACCTGATCCAGAAACACACCGACGAGATCGCGCGCCTGGAGACGCTCGACACGGGCAAGCCGATCGCGGAGTCCACGCACGTGGACGTTCCCTTGACGGTGGACGTCTTCCGCTACTGCGCGGGCGCGGCGACCAAGCTGGAGGGGAGCACCATCCCCGTCAGCGGCCCGTTCTTCAACTACACGATCCGCGAGCCGATCGGCGTGGTGGGGCTGATCGTCCCCTGGAATTTCCCGCTCCTGATCGCGGCGCGGAAAGCCGCGCCCGCGCTGGCGGCGGGGAACGCGGTGGTGCTGAAGCCCGCGGAAGAGTCCCCGCTCACGGCGCTCCGCCTGGGCGAACTGGCGCTGGAGGCGGGGTTTCCGCCGGGCGCCCTGAACGTGGTCCCGGGCTTTGGCCCCACGGCGGGCGCCGCGCTGGTGGCGCACCCGGGCGTGGCTGGCATCGCCTTCACGGGCGAGACCTCGACGGGTCGGCTGATCATGCAGAACGCGTCCAAGACGCTGAAGAAGGTGTCGCTGGAGTTGGGCGGCAAGTCGCCGAACATCGTGCTCGAGGATGCCGACATGGACGTGGCGGCGCGCGGGGCGATGTCCGCGATCTTCTTCAACAAGGGCGAGGTCTGCACCGCGGGTTCGCGGCTCTTCGTCGCGAAGGGAGCGCACACGGCACTACTCGAGAAGGTGATGGAGCGCGCGGGAAAGCTGACCCAGGGCGATCCGATGGATCCCAAGACGCGCCTGGGTCCGCAGATCTCCGAGGCGCAGGTGGACCGCATCCGCAAGTACGTCGACATCGGGTCCAAGGAGGGAGCGCGGCTGACGCTGGGCGGCGAGCCCGCGAAGGTGGGGAACGGGCGCGGCTACTTCTGGAAGCCGACCATCTTCGAGGGCGTGCGGAACGACATGACCATCGCGCGCGAGGAGATCTTTGGGCCAGTGCTCTCGGTGATCGACTTCGAGAAGTTCGACGACGCCATCGCGATGGCCAACGATTCGGCGTACGGGCTTGCCGCCGCGGTCTGGACCCGCGACGTGAAGCGAGCGCACCAGGCGGCGCGCCGGCTCCATGCAGGCACCGTGTGGATCAACACGTACAACATGTACGACGCCGCGTCGCCCTACGGCGGCACCAAGGAATCGGGGTTCGGCCGCGAGTCGGGACTGGCCGGGTTCGACTTCTACACCCAGACGAAGAGCGTCTGGGTGGACCTCTCCTGACGGAGGGCGGGCCGCACCCCACGCGCGTGTCCCAGCACGGTCTCCCAGTGGCGCCAGGGGCACCGGACCTCTCCATCATCCTGCCTGTCTTCAACGAACGGTACGGCCTACCGCCCCTGATCGCCGAGCTGCACGAGGTGCTCCGGGCGACGGGCAAAAGCTACGAGATCGTGATCGTGGACGATGGAAGCACGGACGGAAGCGCCGACGCGATCCGGGCCGCTGCCCGCGAATCGCCCAAGGTGACCGGGATCGTCTTCGAGACGAACGCGGGCCAGAGCGCGGCGTTCGCCGCCGGCTTCCGCTTCGCGCGCGGCGGCATCCTGATCACGATGGACGCCGACGGCCAGAACGACCCACACGACATCCCGGCGCTCCTCGCCGCCATCGAGCGAGCGGACGTCGTGTCCGGGATCCGCGTGGACCGCGCCGACACGTGGCGCCGGCGCATTTCGTCGCGCATCGCGAACGCAGTCCGCCGCGCGGTGGTCGGCGACCACATCACCGACACCGGGTGCTCGCTGAAGGCATACCGGCGCGACGCGGTCGAGGGGATCCCCTTCTTCGCCGGAGCGCACCGATTCCTCGCCGGCATCTGCGAGATGAGGGGGGCGCGCGTGGTGCAAGTGCCCGTGCGGCACCGCCCGCGGCTTCACGGCACCTCCAAGTACGGCGTCGGCAACCGCCTCTTCCGGGGAATCCGCGATCTGTTCGGAGTGCGCTGGCTTCGGTCGCGACTGCTGCATTTTCGCGTCAGGGAGGTCATCCATGAGTAGCTGGTTCACGTCCGCGCCGCTCTGGTACGTCGTGGGAATCGTGGGGCAGGTGCTCTTCGGCTCCCGCTTCTTCCTGCAGTGGATCGCGTCGGAATGGGCGAAGCGCCCGGTGCTGCCGCGCGCGTTCTGGTATCTCAGCCTGGTCGGCGGCGCGGCTCTGTTCGCTTACGCGCTCCACCAGAAGGATCCCGTGTTCGCCGCCGGCCAGGGGGCGGGTCTCCTGGTCTATGCACGGAACCTCATGCTGGACCGCCCGGCGAGTCCGCGCACCACCTGAACCCCACGCGGCAGGCAGGCTCCATCGCCGCGGCGTGGTCGTTGCCGGCGGGCAGGCTGGTCCGCCTCGCGTGGGCCCTGCCCGCGCTGGCGCTGGTCCTTTCGTGCGGCGCCCTGGGGCTGATCGAGCCGACCGACGCGCGTTACGCCGAGATCGGCCGCGAGATGCTCGCGAGCGGCGACTGGCTCACGCCGCGGCTGAACGGCGTCGCCCACTTCGACAAACCGCCGCTCGCCTACTGGGCCTCCGCGGCGGGAATGAAGCTCTTCGGCGTGAACGAGCAGGGCGCCCGGATCGGCGCCGCGCTCGCCGCCGCGTTTCTCCTGTGGGCGGTGACGGCGATCGCGCGGCGGGTCTCCGCGGGAGTGGCGGACGCTTCGACGCCTCACGGAGCCCTACGGACTGATTTTCCCCTCGCGGCGCCGGACGAGGTCCTCCTCGCCCCTCTCGTGCTCGCCTCCAGCGTCCTCGTGTTCGCCTTGTCGCGACTCCTCGCCACCGACATCTTCCTCGCCGCGTCGGTGGCCGGGTTCTACGCCGCGTGGCTGTCGCCCGGCGCGCGGGGCCGACTTTGCATGTACGTCGCGCTGGCCGCGGGCTTCCTGGCCAAGGGGCCCGTCGTGCTCGCCCACACCGTGCTGCCGCTGGCGGTCCTCGCGCTGGCGCTCCGCGACCGCCGCATGGTCGCGCGGCTTGCCTGGGCTCCCGGGTGGCTCCTCTTCGCGGCGCTCTCGTTCCCCTGGTACCTGATCATGGTCGCGAGCACGCCCGGACTGCTTGGCTGGCTCCTCCACAATCAGGTCTGGCAGCGCTACACCACGACCGTCCACCACCGGCCCGGCCCTCCCTGGTACTTCGTGGCGGTCCTCCTGGCCGGAGCGCTCCCGTGGACCTGGGCCGCGCTCGAGGGGCTGTGGCGCTCCACCCGCGCGGCGATCCGGGACTACTTCCCTCCGGAGGCGGCGCTGGCTGTGTGGGCCGTTCTACCGGTGCTCTTCTTCTCCGCCTCGGGGTCCAAGCTTCCCGCGTACATCCTTCCCGAGCTACCCGCGTTCGCGCTTCTCGCGGCGCGCGCGCTGGCACGGCCCGGCATCCTGTCCCGCTGGGGCACGACCCTGACGATGGGCGCGCTCGCCGTGCTGATCGAGGTGGTGGGGCCGCGCGCACTCGCCCGCGTGGTGGGCGCCGAGCATGCCGCGACGCTCCCGTTGCCGCCCTTGGCTCACGCCGCCGCCGCCGCGTTCCTCGCCGCGGGCATCGCCGCCGCCGCGAGGCTCCCGATCGCAGCCGCCGTGGCCGCGCTCGTCGCCTGGTACTCCCTCCTGGGCGGCGCGGTGAAGATCGAGGGCCCGCTGGGCTCGCCCGTCCAGGTCGCTCGGCTCCTCGACAAGGCACGCCAGCCCCAGGAGCCGGTCATCGAACTGGGCGCGTTCTCGGCGGCCATCCCCTTTTACCTGGGCCGGACGGTGCCCATGCTCCACGTTCCCCCGACGGATGCGTTCGACTCTCCGGGCGCCCGGGGACAAGCGTTCCTGGATCCAGCCTCACTCCCCGGTCTGATCGTCCGCCAGAGCCGCGTCTGGGTGCTCGCTCCCCACGGACACGCCGAGCGGCTGGCCGACTCGATCGACGTCCACTACTCCACCATCGCGCGCACGCGGACCCGCGAGCTGGGCATCTTCGAGCCGATGCCGCCGCGCTAGGAAGGAAGCCACCATGCCCGAACTTATCGTGGAGCGGCGCGGCTCCGTCGCGCTGCTCACGCTAAACCGACCCGACGTTTTGAATGCCCTCTCCGTCTCCGTGGCAAAGGCTCTGGCCGAATCGATCGAGGAGATGGCGGGACGCGAGGACGTGCGCGTCATCGTCGTCACCGGCGCCGGGCGCGCCTTTTCCTCGGGCGGCGACATCGGATTCATGAAGGGCGTCGTGGACAAGGGCGGCCGGTTCGAGGATTTCCAGCCCCTGGTCGCCGGCGGGCCGGGTGTGGTCCGCGCCATCACGCACGCCCCGAAGCCGGTCCTGGCCGCGGTGAACGGCGTGGCGGCGGGCGGCGGAATGAGCCTGGCCTTGGCCTGCGACGTGCGGTGGGCCGCCGATGGAGCGCGCTTCGCCCAGTCGTTCGTGCGAATCGGGCTCCATCCCGATTGGGGCGCGCTCTACACGCTCCCCCGCCTCGTCGGCGTGTCGCGCGCGCTCGAGCTGATGTGGACCGGCGACCTGATCGGCGCCGCGGACGCGGAGCGGATGGGTCTGGTGAGCCGCGTGCTCCCGGGCGACCGGCTGCTCCCCGAGATCCTCGACTACGCGGACCGGCTGGCGCGCGGCCCCGCGGTCGCCATCGCCGAGATCAAGCACTCGATGCGCGACGCGCTCCACCACACGCTGGAAGAGTCCCTGGCCCGGGAGCTGGCCGCGCAGGAGCGGTGCTGGGGCACTGCGGACGCGAAGGAGGGGTTCCGGGCGTTCCTGGAAAAACGCGATCCGAGGTTCGAGGGGCGCTGAGGGCCCACCGCCGCTGCACTTCGTCCGCCATCCGGTAACCCACGCCCGGGCCGGCGGCCCCGCCGGACGCGTGGGGGTAGAGGCTGGCGGAGTCCGCCGGGAGGGGGTAAGCTCCGGGCACGATTGATCGAGCCATACGACCCAGGAGGAGCGACCCGTGACCCCCGATACCATGGCCGCGCCAGGCGGCCTCTGCACCTACCGTACCGAGAGCGGCGTCGCCGTTCTCGAGCTGTGCGACCCGCCCGCGAACACCTACACCTACGAGATGATGCGCGCGCTGGACGAGGCGATCTTGAAGGCGCGGTTCGACGAGAACGTCCACGTGATCCTGCTTCGCGGCGCGGGCGACAAGTTCTTCTGCGCGGGCGCGAACATCAAGATGCTCCAGGGCGCGAACCCGGTCTTCAAGTACTACTTCTGTCTCCACGCGAACGAGACGCTGAACCGCCTGGAGCAGACCCCGAAGCTGGTGATCGCGGCGCTGAACGGCCATACCGTCGGCGGCGGGCTGGAGATCGCGATGGCCGCCGACATTCGAATTGCCAAGAAGGGCGCGGGCAAGATCGGCCTGCCCGAAGTCACGCTGGGCGTGCTGCCGGGGACCGGCGGAACGCAGCGGCTGGGGCGCCTGATCGGAAAGTCGCGCGCCATCGAGCTGATGGCGACCGGCACGACCTTCTCCTTCGAAGAGGCCGAGCAGATGGGCCTGGTGAACCACGTGTGGGACGCCGAGGGCTTCGAGGCCAAGGTCATGGACTACGCGCGCCAGTTCACGCCGCCCAACAAGGCGTCGAAGGCGGTCGGGCGGATCAAGCGCTCGGTGCAGTCGGGGCTGGAGGCCGCATTCGGCGAGGGCCTCGCGATCGAGCGCGAGCTGCAGCAGCAGCTCTTCCAGAGCGAGGACGCGAAGGAAGGCCTGACCGCGTACGTCGAGAAGCGGCCGGCCAAGTTCAGCGGCAAGTAACAGCGCTCGCGTGAACCCGCCGGTCGCTCCACGCGAGCGGATGGTGCTTCGCGCGGCGCGCGAGATCAAAGAGGGGGAGACCGTGTTCGTGGGAACGCGGCTCCCCCTCCTCGCATATCTGGTGGCGAAGAAGATCCACGCGCCGCGGGCGGTGGCCCTCTACGAGAACGGCCTCCTACGCGAGGAAGCGGCGCGCGAGCTACTGTTCACGATGGGCGACCCCCCCAACATCCTGGGCGCGACCATGGCCTCGACCACCCTCGACGTGATGGGGATGCTCTCGGCGGGGCGCGTGGACCTGGGCCTCCTCGGGGGCGCCGAGGTCGACCGCTACGGCAACCTGAACTCGACTGAGGTGAGCGCCCCGGACGGCGCGCTCACGCGGCTCCCGGGAAGCGGCGGCGCGGCCGATATCCTCTCGCTCGCGCGGCGGAGCGTGATCTTGATGCCCCAGGAAAAACGCCGCTTCGTCCCGCGCGTCTCCTTCCGCACTTCACCGGGCCGCGGCGACGGCCCCGGCTGGCGCGCGCGCGTCGGGCTCCCGCCCGGCGGGCCCAGCGCCATCGTCTCCACGCACGCCGTGTTCCGCTTCGACGCGGCGATCGAGGAAGCGTATCTCGCGGAGGTCTACCCCGGCGTCTCGGTGGACCACGTGCTCGCGGGGATGTCGTGGGAGCCCCAGATCGCGCAGCCGATCGGGCTCACGCGGCCGTTCACGGACGACGAGGTGGCCGCGCTCCGCGCCATTGACCCGGACGGCTTCTGGACGCATTCTCCGCCTGATCGCACCAACAACCCAGGAGGGTGACATGAGACGAGCCGTTCTTGCAGTCATGGCACTGGCTCTGACGGCGGGAATCGCCCAGGCGGCGCCGATCGGGATCGGCGTCGGCGCTTACGGCGGCGTGAGCTTTCCGATTCTCCAAGATGACGTCAGCCAGGGCCCCGTTTACGGCCTGCGCGTTCCGCTCAAGGTAATTCCCATGATCACGGTCGAGCCCTACTACCTCACCTCCCACCTGGGCCACGGCGAACAGACGATCGGCGGCGTGAAGTACACGCGCGACGGCTTCGATCACACCGGGTACGGCGTGAACGCGCTGTTGGGCACGGCCCTGGGGCTGGGATTCGGCCTTCATCCCTACGCCGGCATCGGCTCGCACAAGCTGGTGCGCGACGGAACCCCCGAGATCAAGGAAACGGCCTACAACTTCGGGCTGGGCATGGGAATCAACGCGATGCCCAAGATTTCCCTGCAGCTCCGCGGCGAGCTGAACATGGTGGTCACCGGCGACACGTCGCGCAAGTTCGCGAACGCGACGGTCGGCCTCACCTACAGCCTTTGACCCTGACGGAGGCGCGATGAAGAATCTTCGATGGATTCTGCCGTGCCTGGCGCTCGTGCTCCTCGCGCCGGGGTGCATCCTGACTTCGGGACAGATTTTGATCAACTTCGACCTGCCCGACGTGTCCGCGACCAGCTCCACGGGGCTGATCGGCGACCAGGTCGACCTCAGCACGAACGCCGACTACAAGAAGCACAAGGACAAGCTCAAGGACATCGCCGATTTCGCGGTCCTCGGGACCTTCCACAACACGGGCGTCACCGACATCAACGTGGAAGTTTGGATGACGCGGGATCTCACGGTCCTCACCACCGCCGCTACCGTGCAGTCGAGCGGGATCAAGCTGTGGGGGCCGCTCCACGTTCCGGCGGGAGGCTCCGTCGCGATCGACTGGGACGGCTCGGCGAAGCTGTTCACGGCGGCCGGCAAGACGGCGCTGCTCGAGGAGGCCAAGGGAGACGGCGGGTTCACCCTCTATGCCTTGAGCTCCGGAACGACCTACCAGTTCAACGTGCAGGACGGATTGCTGGCGCTGGTGATCGACGCGGGGATCTGACGCCCGTCAAGGTAGGGAGGCCGTGTGGGCGTTAGGATTCGCCGTCAGGTGGCAGGGCTGAGCATTGCGCTCCCCGAGGCTTTGCGCGCACTGATCCGCGGCACGCGCGCGGAGACGGTGGTCTAGCCGGGCCGCTCGACCCCCAGCGCCCGCATCATCCCGCTCGCCTTGACCAGCGTCTCCTCGTATTCCGCCTCGGGCGAGGAGTCGGCGACGATGCCGCCGCCCGCGTGGAACGAAGCGACGCCGCAACGGGCCACGATGGTGCGGATGGCAATGTTCCAGTCGCAGTCGCCCCCCACGTCCCAGTAGCCGATCGCCCCGGTGTAGACGCCGCGCCGCACCGGCTCCAGCTCGTCGATGATCTCGATGCTCCGGATCTTGGGCGTCCCGGTGATCGAGCCGCCGGGAAAGAGCGCCCTCAGCACGTCCACGGGGGATACGCCCTCGCGCAGCGTTCCCTCCACCCGCGACACGAAGTGGTGCACGTTGGAGTGGGACGTCAGCTCGCACAGGGCCGGCACGCGCACGCTGCCCACCTCGCAGACCCGGCCCAGGTCGTTCCGCTCCAGATCCACGATCATCACGTTCTCGGCGCGATCCTTGGCGCTGGCCATGAGCTCGGCCGCCAGCGCTTCGTCCTCGGCCGGTGTTGCCCCCCGCGGGCGCGTTCCCTTGACCGGCCACGTTTCGATGCGGCGCCCCTGGATACGAAAGAACCGCTCGGGCGACGACGAACAGACGCCCACCTCCGTGTCGCGGATGTACGCGAGATACGGGGCGGGCGCGGCGGCGCGAAGGGCGCGGTAGATCGCGGCAGGCTCGGCCGCCGGCTCCGCCTGGAAGCGCTGCGACAGGTTCACCTGGTAGATGTCCCCGGCCGCGATGTGTTCCAGCGCCGTCTCCACCATGCGGCAGTAGGAATCGCGGGTGAAGTTCGACACCGCTCGGGCGCGCACGGGGGCCTCGGCGGCCGCGGGCTCGGCGGTTGAAGTCACGCCGGCCGTGGGGTCCGGCCGTGACCGTTCGATGTCGCGCCACTGCGCGTCGAGTCTCTCGCGGGCGCGAGTTTCCCGCTGCCCCACATCGCCCTCGGAGGAGAGCCCGGTCGAGACCGCCCAAGCTTCTCCCGTTTCCCGCCGCCACGCCCAGACCACGTCGTAGAAGCCGAGGGAAAGATCGGGCACGGGCCACTCCCGCCGCGCGCGGGCGGGGTAGCGCTCCAGCCAATCCTTGAAGTCGTACGCGATGAACCCCGCAAGGCCGGAGACGAAGGGGATCGGCGGCGCGCCCTCGATCTCGATGCGCCGCGGCCAGGCCGCCGCCAACCCGGCAAGCGGGTCCCCTACCGCGCCCAGGCGCAGCGAGCCGCCGCCCCCAATCCGATGCAGCGCGCCGTCGGACAGCACCAGCCGCCACGCGGGATCGAACGCGAGCAGCGTCCAGTCGGACGACTCGCCGCGCGGGCCGGCGCTCTCGAGAAACACGGTCCCCGGCCGATCCTCGACCGCCGCCAGCGCGCGCATCGGGGTCATCCACTCGGGCAGCGTCCGCACGACCGCGACGGCCGGGGCGCAGGTCAGCTCAGTACCCATAGTCCACCGGCTCGGCGACGTGGTGCTCGAGGGGAATGAGGGAATGGATCCGCTCGTTCCCCACGCGCCCCACGTATTCTTCCAGACTCCGCACGCCGTCCACCCACTCCGCGCGCCATCCCGCGAACCCCTCCTCGGTCTTGGTGCGGGCGTGGTAGTCGGCGTATGCCTCGTGGTCGCGGCGGTAGTAGCCCTGCACCGGCGAGGGATGGGCCCCCCAGCGCGCCTCGCACACCGCGGCCACCAGAATCCCGGGGACGACCACGCGGTTCGGGTCGCTCCGAATCCGCTCCGGGCTCACGATCTCCTCGGCGGTCACGATCACCGCGCGCGCGGCGCGGGCGGCATCGGGGGTGATCCCCAGGCTCCCCCACATCGCCGCGTTCCCGTGCGGATCGGCGCGCTGCGCGTGCACGATCGCCACGTCGGGGTTTAGCGGCGCCACCGCCAGAACCGGCCCGTCGCCCAGCGGATTCTCCACCGCGCGCAGAAGCGGGTTCCGCTCGACCCAGTCGGTTCCCAAGGCGCTCCGGGTGGGGATGAAGGGCGCGCCGATCGCGGCCGCGTGGAGGGCGAGCGCCAGGGTGAAGTTCGAGAAATCGACCACCTCGAGTGGGCGAGGCCTCCCGCGCTCCGCGGCGCGACGGAAGCAGTACGCCGATCCCATCATGACGTTCCCCACCCAGGCCGCGAGTACCCGGCTCGCGAGGCCGGCCCCGATCAGCTGGTCGAAGCAGATGTCCGACACGGGGCCGACAAGGGTGAGGTCGCCGATCTTCGCGCGGATCAGCTCGTGCGTCGCCGCGAAGGGGATCATCTGCTCGAGACAGGTGCCTATGGCGACCGTGGAGCCCGGCGGGACGAATCGGCGGATCGCCTCCGGAAGGGGGAGGACCTTGTCCGCCGCCGGGAAGTGGCCGGGAGCGCCCGCGCGGTCGGCGGGGCGCCACGGGGCCAGGTCGTCCATGCGGATCACGCCATCTCCTTCTTTTCTTCCTCGTGCTTTTCCTTCACGAGGTTCTTCACCATCAGGAACACGACCAGCGCCACGATCAGAACATCGAGCAGCACTCCGCCGAAGTCCCCCACCGCCAGCTTCACGTTTCCGATGTGGACGACCGCGGCCCTCCAGTTGCCCGACGGAGTGACGGCGCCGACGATCGGCATGATCAGGTCCGCCACGATCGCGGTGACCAGCTTGCTGACCGCGCCCCCGATGACCACGGCGATGGCCAGGCCCAGCACTCCCTGCTTCACCAGAAAGTCTTTGAATTCCCCGATCATAGGTTCCTCCAGTGAGGGATAGGGTCCGACGCGCGAGCCTACCCCCGTGTGCTAGGCTTCACCTATTGGAAACGAAGGACGACCGACGGCCCTTGTCCCAGCTCCGGATCGCGTCGCGCCCCATGCTCCGCTGGATCGACACCGTCCTCCCCCGCCGCGCGCTGTTCGCCAAGGACCGGCGGCTGCTCCATCTCTTCTTGGGCCGCCTGCTCGCCTCGACCGGGTTCTCCATCGTCATCCCCTTCCTCGCGCTCTACCTCCACGGCACGCGCGGCGTCCCGATGAGCGCGGTCGGCATGATCTTCTTCTTCGGGGCGCTGTGCGGCGCCGCGGGACAGGTGGTCGGCGGAGAGTGGAGCGACAAGAGCGGCCGAAAACGCGTGCTCGTCACCTGCCAGCTCATCCGGGCTGCCGCCTTCGCGGGCCTGGGGTTTGCGGTCACGGAGAGCGCCTCCGTCGTCGTATTCACGCTGCTCACCGGTCTCAGCGCGTTCGCCGGCCGCATGTTCGAGCCCCCTTCGGGGGCGATGATCGCCGACATCACCACGGGCGAGCGCCGCGTGGAGGCCTACGGCGTGCTGCGCATTGGCGGGAACCTGGGCTGGGCGATGGGCCCGGCGATAGGCGGGTTTCTCGCGGCCCTCTCCTACGCGTCGCTCTTCTTCGTCGCGGCCGGCGTGCTTCTGGGGGCGGGCGTCCTGATCGCGCTGAAGGTCCAGGAGACGCTCCCGCACCGCGCCGCGACCGCGGCGAACGACGCGGAGGCGGTCACCGTGCCCGCCGTGGGTCCGGTCCTGCCCGAGCGCGGCTTCTCCATCGCGGGCACGATGACCGTTCTGCGCGATCGTTTCTTCCTGCGCTATTGCCTGATCACGCTGCTCCTCTTCACGGTGATGGGGCAGCTCATGTCCACGTTTTCGGTCTACGCGGTCGAGTGGGCGGGGCGGACCAAGGTCCAGCTGGGCGCGCTCTACGCCTTGAACGGCCTGATGGTGGTGCTGCTCCAGTTCCCGGCGGTGCGCCTGTGCGCGGGCATGCGGATGACCACGGCGCTCATCGTGGGCTGCCTTCTCTATTCGCTCGGCTATGGCATGATGGGTTGGGGGTCGGCCTTCGCCCTCCTCTTCGCGGGAATGTTCGTGGTCACGCTGGGGGAGATCGTCAGCATGCCTCCATCGATGAACCTGGTCGCGAATTTCTCTCCGGAGGATCTCCGGGGGCGCTACATGGGAGTGTTCGGGATCTTCAATTCATTCGGATGGTCGATCGGCCCCCTGGTCGGCGGGGTGCTGCTCGATCTGGCGGCGGGGCGGCCCATACTCTTGTGGGGCGCCATCGCCAGCCTGACGGTGTTCGCGGCGCTGGGCTTTGCCGACCTGAGGCGCCGGATCAATCCGGCACTGGACGCGAATCCGGAGGGAAGGTCACGATGAGTCACAGCGAGCACCGCTTCGCGTGCCGCCTTGTCTGGACGGGAGCGGCGCAGGGACCCACCACCGACTACGCCACCTATTCGCGCGAGGTCCGCGTGGAGATCCCCGGGAAGGAGCCGATCCGGATTTCCGCGGCCGGAGCGTTCCGCGGCGACGCGGCGCTGCCCAATCCCGAAGACCTCCTCATCGCGTCTCTCGCCTCCTGCCATTTTCTGTCCTATGTCGCCCTCTGCGCGCGGAACGGCATCCACGTGGTGGCGTATGAAGACGACGCCAGCGGTGTCATGACGCGCGGGGAGCACACGTTTCACTTCACCGATGTGCTCCTCCGCCCGCGCGTGACGATCGCGCCGGAGTCGGACGCCGCGCGGGCGCGCGCGCTTCACGCTCAGGCGCACCATGAGTGCTTCATCGCCGCCTCCGTGAACTTCCCCGTGCGGAACGAGCCGACCATCATCGTGGCCTCGCCGGTGTGACGACCCCCCAGGACCCTGAACCCATCCCGCCGGGGGTTCCGGTCCGGCTGCTCCGGCGCCCATGGCAGGTCTACGCCCTGGTCGCGATCTGGGCGATCAAGGGATTCCAGGAGCTTCTGAGTGGGGTGATCGGCACTTCGTTCTTCCTCGCGGCGCAGGTGGCCGACGGGAAGCTGGCGGGCTATCCGCTCCAGATCGGACTCCAGAGCGTCTTCTACGAAGCGGCGCTCGCGGCGGGGTCGTTCTATGTGATGGTGGCGCTGTGGCTGGGGAAGCGGGCGGCGCGGGCGTGGGGGATCGCGGTCGCGCTGCTGAGCGAGATGACGATCCTCGCCTACCTGATCAGCCGCCCCCCGGAGTTCGGGGGCGACGCGGCGCTGGTGCGCACCGTGCTCACCGCGAGCCTCGTGAATCTGGGGATCGTGGGATTCCTGCTCCTGGACCGGCAGCTCACCGAATTCCTGGGGAGCCCGCGGCTCGTGGGGTGGTGGACGCCGCGGCGGTAGGTCAGCCCAGCGTGTAGCCGCCGTCCACGATCATCACCTGCCCCGTCACCCACGACGCCTTTTCCGTGCAGAGGAACGCTACCACATTGGCCACTTCCTTGGGCGTGCCGACGCGGCCGAACGGGGTGCGGCGCGTGGATTCGCGGATGATCTCGTCGTAGCTGGGGAAGATCTTCAGGGAGTCGGTGTCGATGAACCCGCCGGAGACCGCGTTCACGTTGATCTTCTTCGGACCCAGCTCGTAGGCGAGGTAGCGAACCAGGGTCTCGATCGCGGCCTTCGAGACCCCGATCGCGGCGTAGCCCGGGATGTAGCGGTGGCTGCCCAGCGACGTGAGCGCGACGATTTTTCCGCCCTCGGGCATCATCTTCACGGCGTGCTGGGCGGAGAAGAGGAGCGCCTTCGCGTTCGTCGCCATGGCCACGTCCCACATCTTGTCGTCCACGTCGAGCACGTTCCCGAAATGCCCCAGTGCCGCGTTCGAGACCAGGATGTCGAGCTTTCCGAACTCGGCCTTGAGCTGCTCGAACATGGGGGGGATCTGCTCTTCGTTCCCCATGTTCGCGCGAAGAGTGAGTGCGCGGACGCCTTTCGCCTCGATCTCGGCGGCCGTTGCCTTGGCGGACTCGCGGCTCCGGAAGAAGTTGATCGCGACATCGGCGCCCATCTCGGCGAGGTCCAGGGCCACGGCCTTACCGATGCCGCGAGTGCCTCCCGTGACCAGCGCCTTCTTCCCGCTAAGCTCGCCCATGCATCCTCCTGTAAGTCATTGAATGGGCGCAGATTCTGTCCTGTCGCGCCGCCGCTGTCAAGCGTCTAGGCGCTGGCCAAGCGCCATTCTTCGAGTCGCCCGACGGATCTGACTATTGCGATGAAGTATCAATATCGAGACGCGCAACGCGATAAATTGCTTCGTCTAGCCAAAAGAGGACAAGGATTTAATCCCTGCGCGGAACTCTGGTGGCCGGGAGGACAGGTTCGGTGCTAGCTTCCACCGCGCAAGTAAAGCGGCCTTACTATTGCGATAGACTCTCAATAAAAGAGGGCGATCGATGGTCCAGGAAATGGTGATCACCCTGCGCGAGGGAGCCGAAACCTCCCTCATGCTGGCCCTGCTCTTTTCCGCGCTCAAGACCGCGGGGCACGCCGCCTATCGCGCCGCGGCCTGGGTCGGGTTCGGGGTTGCCCTGGCGCTGAGCATCGCCGCCGGCTACGCGCTTCGCGACCTGGGCTCGTTCGGCCCCCTGTTCGAAGGCACGCTGGCGTGGATCGGCGCCGGCTTCGTCGCCTCGCTGGCAGTCCAGCTCCACACGAACGGCGGCGCCTACCGCGAGCGGCTCCCCGCGGTGCGCGCTTCCGCCGCGTCCTCACGGGTCTCGTGGGTTGCCCTCTTCACCGTCGCCTCGTTCGCGTTCGTCACCGTGATCCGCGAGGGCCTGGAGACAGCCGTCTTTCTCTCGAACAGCGCCGCGCTCCGGGGCGAGGGCGCGTGGCTGGGCGCCGCGGTCGGTCTTACGCTCGCGGCGGGGCTGGGCATCTCGATCTATCTCGGCGTCCGCCGTCTCCATCTCGGCGCGTTCATGCGCACGACCGAAGTCCTCCTGGCGGCGCTCGTCGCCTCCCTTTTCCTGACCGGGGCCGCCGAATTCAGGGAGGCGGGGCTCTTGGACCTTCCCCGCGCGCTCGCTCTGTTCCAGGACGCCTGGGTTCGGAATGGGCTGTTCTTGCAGCTCCTCCTGTGCGCCGCGCCGTTCCTGTACGTAGCGCTGGCCCGGGCGCCTTTTCGCGATTTCGTGCGCGCGGCGGGCATCGCGGCGGTCCTGGCCGTGACGCCGGCTCTCCTGGGTGCCGCGGCGCGTCAGGTGGAGCACGCGCGCATGGGTCCGGGCGAGCGCGTGTCCGCGCTCCGCGTGGAGTCGGCACTGCACGCGCGCGAGGCTGAAATGATACGGGCCCTCGCGGCAATGGACGCGGCGGCAAGGCGCGGCAACGTCCCGGCCGCGCGCGAGGCGTGGATTGAGGCGCGCTCCTCGTTCGTGGGGCTGGAGCCCTATATCGCCCTGAGCGATCCCGAAGCCGCGGAGGCCCTGAACGGCGAGGCGGGCGAGAGCGGCGGGTTCCACGGCATCGAGGAGACGCTGTTCGCGACGGGCGCAGGTGCGACGGGGGCGACTGCGGCGACTGGGGCGGCGCGGGCGACATGGACTCGCGACCCCGCCGTGCGGCGGCAGCTCTTCAGCGCGATCGGAGAGCTGCGCGCGCGCGCGGGCGCCGCGTCGGCGGCACTGCGCGCGACGGTCGCCTCACCGGCCCGGGTGCGGGCCGCGTGGGGCGCCTATCGCTGGACTCTGATGGCCCGTCTGGATGGACAGGAGAGCGCGGCCTCGCAGACTTCCCTCACCGAGCTGACCGCGACGCTCCGAGCGATGGACGAGGACCTGGGCGATCCGCATGCCACGGCCGGGGTGCGCCGCGCGCTCGCTCCCGCGGTGGCCGCGGCCGCGCGCGGACCGCGCTATGGGGAGTGGGCGCCCGAATCCTCCGTCTCGCTCGCGTCCCTGCACCGGCCGGTTCCGGTCGTGGGTCCAGACCGCGGCTTCGACCTGGTCGACCAGGCGACTCTCCGGCGCCGGGCGGAAGCTCTGTTCGACGGCATCGCCCCCGCGACCCGCCGGCTGTAAGGGGAAGCGAAGGGATGCGTCGTCACCTCACGGCCTGGCTCCCGCTCTACCTCTTCCTGGCGCTCGTCGGGATCCTGGTCGGCGCGCGGCCCGCGCTGGTCCGGGAGACGCTGCGCGCCGCGTGGAGCCGCGGCGCCCCGGCTGCCGTGCCGTCCCATGCGCGCGATTCGGCCACGGTGGCGCTGGGGCGCGCGCTCTTCTTCGATCCGGTCCTCTCCGCGAACAGGGACCGCGCGTGCGCCTCCTGCCACATGCCCACCCGCGGCCTGGCGGACGGACGGCGTTTCTCGCAGGCCGTCGACCACACCAACCTCCCGCGCGGTGCGCCGGCCCTGGTGAACGTCTCGGATCAGACGGCGTTCTTCTGGGACGGCCGCGCGGTCAGCCTGGAAGACCAGATCGACGGCCCCGTCCACAGCGGGCGCGAGATGGGCGGGCTTCCGCCGCGCGCGGTTGAGGGGCGGCTGGACTCCATCGCATCCTACCGGGAGCTATTCGAGTCGGCGTTCGGGCACGGGCGCCCGCGCTACGCCGACGCCAGGCACGCCATCGCGGCGTTCGAGCGCACGCTCCAATCCAAGGGCTCGACCGTGGACCGGTGGTGGCGCGGCGAATCCGATGCCGTGCCCGCCGAGGTGCGTCGCGGCATGGATCTATTCGCGGGGAAGGCGCGCTGCTCGCGCTGCCACTTCCTCCCGCTCACGACGAGCGTGGTGCCCGGCGCCTTCGACGAGCAGGAGTTCACGGTGATCGGCGTGCCGTACGACTCGGCGGGGACCGCGCTCGACCCCGACCTGGGGCGCTTCATCATCACGCGGAGGCCCCAGGACCGGCGCGCGTTCAAGGCCCCCTCGCTGCGCGGGATCGCGCTCTCGGCGCCCTACATGCACAACGGAGTCTTCGCCACCCTGGAACAGGTCGTGCGCTTCTACAACCGGGGCGGGGGGCGCGGACTGGGCCTGGACGTCCCCAACCAGGCGCCCGAGGTGAGGCCGCTCCACCTGACGCTGGAGGAGGAGCACGCGCTGGTGAGTTTCCTGAAGGCGCTGTCCGACGATTCCGCGCTGGTGGTCGCGCCGGCACACGTGCCGAGCGGACTCAAGGTGGGCGGCGCCTACTAGGCCTCTCTGCGCCGCCGCACTTGCATCCGGCGGCGCCGCGTGATACCGCTTCACCCCGTGCAATTCACGAAGCTCGTCCTGGGCGTGCTTCTCGCCGGCTTCGGAGCGATCCTCCTGGCCGGGCACCTTGGATTTCTCCCCGCCGGCGTGGGCGGGTGGATCCTTCACTACTGGCCAATATTACTTATCGCCGTCGGGCTCGCGCTCCTCGCGAACGCGGTCAACAACGGGCTCCTCGGCTGGATCTCCGCGATCCTCGTGCTCGGGCTTTTGGGCTACGCGGCGTGGTGGGCGTACCACCACGGCGCCTCCGCCCAGCCGTACGTCGCCACGAAGCTCGACCTGAGCCGCCCCCCGGCGGAGGCGCTCACCCTTCGCGCACGCGTCATGGGCGGCTCCCTCGTCGTGAATTCCAAGCGCGCGGCGCACAGCCCGAGAAGCGTGGACCTGATCGTGAGCGGCGTAGCCGTGGCGAAGGACGCTGAGCCCCGCTTCGTCTCCTCCGGGGGCGCCGCGATCCTCGACTGGCCGGCCGCCGGTTCCCACGTCTACCAGGCCCCGCTGGGGGGCGAGCTCAGGGCTACGCTTCCCGACGGATTCCGCATCCGGCTGGAGGCGAAGAGCCTCTTCTCCGAAGTGCGCGCCGACTTCTCGCGCCTGAGACCGGAGCGCTGCGACATCGAGGCGATCTGCTCGGGGGTGCGCGTGATCGCGACCGGCTCGGCGCACCCCTCGCTCATCCGCGTGCACGGGGCGCTGGCGAGCGTCGATCTCCGGATCCCGCCGAGCGGGCCCGTTCGGATCGAGTTTTTGTCACCGCTCTCCTTCCGGTCATTGCCCGAGGATTTCGCGGAGCAGGTGGCGGGCCCCTCCAAGGTGAAGGTCTGGACCTCGGAGGGATCGGGGCCGCCGCTCCGGATCCGGGTGGAGAGTCCGTTCATCCATTTGCGCGTGCGGCGCGAGGCCGTCCGCGCCCTCTAGGCGCATCGGCGGCCCGCGCGGAACCCACAACCCAGGAGAGTCCCCATGCCGGGAAGAGGCCTTGGCGGAGTCGCATTCCCCCTAACGCTGATCACCATCGGCGTGCTGCTGCTTTTGCACCAACTGGGCTATTTGCACGGCAACATCTGGAAGTACTGGCCGGTGCTCCTGATCGTCTGGGGCCTGGGAATGATCTTCGCTTCGAGGAAAGGGTAGCCGCTGGCGGAACCTCCGCCCCTCTGCTAAGGTTCTGCCCACTATGAACCGCCTCAAGCCGCGCCGCCCGCTTGCCGTCGTGCTCACGCTGGCCCTGTTCGTGGGCTGGCTGGCCCTGGGCGTCGTGCACCACCATGCCGATCAGCCAGGCTGCGAGCTGTGCAAGGCGATGCAATACAGCACCGCCGACATGGCCCGCCCGGCCGGGCCCCCGACCCCCGCATTGACGGCGGAGGCCCTCGTCCTCGTGTCGGTGGCCGCCCACGCCGAGCAGGACCCTCCGCTCCATCGAGGCCGCGCCCCGCCGCTCGCGTAGCATCCCCCGGCGTTTTTTCGAAATCGTCGCACCCCAAAACCGAGGAGGCTGCTGTGCGCCATCGCACCGGCGCGACGCTGGCCCTCGCCGTTTCGCTCGCATGGAGCGGAGCCGCGTCGACAAGCGTCGCCCAAGCCCAGACGTCGTCGATGTTCTCGAACCAGGCGAACCCGGCGATCGGGATGAACGCGCTCTTCTCCGGACAGGCCGCCCACAACCTGAAACAACCCTATGGGCTGCACTTCGACGAGGCGGAGATCAGCCTGATCGCCGTCGTGGATCCGTACTGGACCTTCGTGAGCAACATCGTCTTCGTGGGCGACGGGTCCGTGGATCCGGAGGAGGTCTGGGTCCGCAGCACCAACATCCCCGGCATTCAGCTGAAGCTGGGGAAAATCCGGGGCACGTTCGGAAAGCACGGGCTTCTGCACACACACGCCTTTCCGTTCATCCAGGCTCCGATCGTCATGGCCAACACCATTGGCAATGAAGGGTTCAAGGATGCCGGCGTGGAGGCCGCGTGGCTCACTCCGCTGCCTTGGTTCTCCGAGCTGACGGGAGGCGTCTACCAGGGCATCGCCGCCGATGGCGATCATCCGCTCGACTTCGGGTCCACGAAGCACGACAACGTCCCGTATCTGGGCCATTTCAAGAACCAGTTCGACCTGAACGACGCGACGACGCTGGAGCTGGGCCAGTCCTTTCTGCAGGGCCGCGGGATCGACGGGAACCGGCACGCTGCCTTTGGCGCGGACGTGACGATCCGGAACGTGCCGGCGAAAAACTCGAACCGGCGCGGGTGGATTCTGCAGGGCGAATACATCCAGAAGGGTGCGTCCGGCGGCGGGACCTTCACCCGGGAGCAGGACGGCGGGTACGCGTCGTTCCAGTACCGCTTGTCGCAGGTCTGGTGGGTGGGCGCCCGCGGCGAGCAGGCCCGCAGAAGCTTCACGGACTTTCTGGTCGACGGCGCGGGCGATGAAATTCCCGGCAAGATCAACAGGGCTTCCGCCAACATCGCGTGGATGCCCTCGGAGTTCTCGTTCGTAAGACTCGAGTACAGCCATGCGCAGGCGGACGCAGGCGGTGGGATCAAGCCCAACGACGACCGGATCATGATCCAGATGAGCTACACGATCGGATACCACCCGGCTCACGCTTACTGATAACGGAGGATTCCATGAAGTCGCCCATTCGATGCATATCGCTCTTGATGCTCGGCCTCCTGGCGGCCGCACCCGCGTACGCGGACCTGAAGGTCGCCACGTCGCTGACCGATCTTGCTTCCGTCGCACAGTTGGTCGGCGGAAAGCACGTGTCGGCCCAAAGCCTTAGCAGAGGATTCGAGGACCCTCACTTCGTTCCGGCCAAGCCCAGCCTGATGAAGGCCATCCAGCACGCCGACGTGTTCGTGTCGGTCGGTCTGGAGCTGGACGCCGGCTGGCTGCCCTTAGTCCTGCCGGGAAGCCGCAATCCCAGGATCCAACCCGGCGCCAAGGGATTCGTGGACGCCTCGGAAGGCGTCGCCGTGCTGGAGAAGCCGGTCGGCACGGTCAGCCGCGCGGAGGGCGACATCCACCCGTTCGGCAACCCACACTACTACGCCGATCCCAAGAACCTCGAGGTCGTGGCCGACCATCTGGCAGAGGTCTTCTCGCGGCTGGACCCCGCGAACGCGGCCGACTACGCCGCGAACGCGAAGGCGTTCGACGGTAAAATGGAAACCTCTCTCGCCAAATGGGAACAGCAGATGGCGCCGTTCAAGGGGGCTCCCGTCGTCACGTATCACAAGAACTTCGTGTACTTCGCCGATCGCTTCGGGCTCAAGCTGTTCGGCAACGTCGAGCCCAAGCCCGGCATCCCGCCCACGCCTCGGCACATCGCCGAGCTGGCGGAGGCCATGAAGAAGGCCGGCGCCAAGGTCGTGCTCTACCAGCCGTACTACAGCGCCGACGCCAGCCGCCAGCTGGCGAGCAAGGCCGACGGGGTCGCGGTCTGCATCGCCACCGAGGCCGGCGGCCTGCCCGGGACCGACGACGTGTTCTCGAAGTTCGACTCGTTGGTCTCGTTGGTGGCCGGGGCGCTGTCCGGAAAGTCGGGGGGTGCCCGGTGAGCTTCCTGACGGTGATGGCGCTGCCGCTCCTGGCGTGCCTCCTGCTCGCGCTGATTCTTCCGACGCTGGGCCGGCACGTGCTGGCCCGGGGCGTGATCTTCGTGGATCTGGCGCTGGCGCAGATCGCGGCTCTGGGCCAGAGCGTCGCGTATCTGCTGGGGGCCGAGCCGCACGACCCCAGCATGTACTACTGGGCGTTCGGATTCACGTTGCTGGGCGCTGCGCTGTTCAGCTTCCTGTGGGACCGCAGCCATTCCGTGCTGCAGGAGGCGTTCATCGGGATCTCGTTCGCGCTGGCGACCGCCGCCACGCTGCTCTTGCTGGCAAACGCGCCTCACGGCGCGGAGCACGTGCAGGGAACGCTGAGCGGGGAGGCCCTCGGCTGGGTGACGTGGAGAGACATCGTGGTCATGCTCGCGATCTACACGGTCGTGGGCGCTTTCCTCTACCTCGCCCGCAAGAAGCTCCAAGTCTGTTCCGAGGATCCCGCGAAGGCCCAGGCGATGGGCCTGTCGGTCAAGAAGTGGGATTTCCTCTTCTACGCGGCGTTCGGCCTGGTGGTCACCAGCTCGGTGAAGGTCTCGGGCGTGCTGGCGGTGTTCTCCTACCTGATCGTCCCGATCGTATGCTCGACCCTGCTCGGCCGGAAGGGCCGCGCCCGGATGTACTGGGCCTGGATCATTGCGTTCGGGGTCTCCGTCCTGGGCGCTCTGTTCTCCTACCTCAGGGACTGGCCGATGGGGGCCACCATCGTGTGCCTGTTCGGCATCACGGTCGCCATCGTTTCGCTCTCCGTCCGCATGAAGTACGTTGACGACAAGGTGAACGGTGTTGAGCCTGTGGCGGAGGAGACCGCCGCCGGCGAAACCCGGAGACCGCGGCGGGCGTAGAGGAAGGTGAGCGGCCCCCGGCGGCATGCGGGCGCCCGGCCGCCTAGGAGGTGACTCGTGACACGTCGGCAAACGATTCTCGGCGTCAGCGTTTTCGCACTCGCGTGCCTGGCCATCGGCGTCGTCTGGACCGTGCGGACCCAGCCCCCCTCGGCGCACCCCTGGTGGGCCGGCAAGGACCCCAAGCTGCGGGCGGAGGTCTGGGAGCCGGGCAAGGACATGGCGACCGTGGCGATGACCATGAACAAGAAGACGATCGACACCATGGTCGCGCTGGGGGTTCGGGCGCAGGTCAAGGTGGGCGAATACTCGGTGGATCTGCGCCACTACTGGAGGCAGATCCAGGCCCTCCCGCCGGGCCAGAGGCTGACCCTGGATCAGGACGGCGCCAAGATCTACGTGTGGATCGAGACATCGGACGTGAAGCTGCCGCCGATCGTTCCCACGGCGGCAGCCGCGGAGTCGACGGGGAGCTAGCCCTCGCCCCTCGAGGCGCCGGCCGCCCCGGGCCCCGGATCCGTCTCCGCCCGCGGGTACGTCCCCAGCACCCGCATTTCGGTGGTGAGCGGACGCAGCTCCTCCAGCGCCGCGCGCACCGGCTCCGACGCGGCGTGCCCCTCCAGGTCGAGATAGAAGCGGTATTCCCACGGCGTGCCCAGGATGGGGCGCGATTCGATGCGCGTCAGGTTCACGCCCCGCCCGCCGAAGCGCGCGAGCACCTCTCCCAAAGCGCCGGGCTTGTGGGTGAGCGACAGTAGCAGCGACGTCTTGCAGCGCGCTCCCGTCGGGCACGGCGTCGCCTCGCGCGCGATCTCCACGAAGCGGGTGTAGTTCCCCTCCTGCGTCTGGATGCCCCGCGCCAGCACTTCCAACCCGTAAAGCCGCGCCGCCGATTCGCTGGCGATGGCCGCGAGCGCGGGATCGTTGCTCTCCCGCACCTTCCGCGCCGAGCCCGCCGTGTCGAACTCGGGACGGGGCGTTGCCCCGGGCAGGGTGCGCAGGAACGCCTCGCACTGCGCGAGCGCCTGGGGGTGGGAGATGACGGTTCGGATCGCGTCGAGGCGCGCCCCGGGCAGCGCCAGGAGGCAATGCTCCACGTGGCTCACGACCTCGGCGGTGATCGTCACGCCCCCTTCGGCGAGGAGGTCGTAGGTCTCGTGCACGCTCCCCGCCGTGGTGTTCTCGATGGGAAGGAGGGCGAAGTCGGCGCCGCCGTCCCGGACCGCGGCGACCGCGCCGCGGAACGTGTCGTGGCCGGCGAGGAGGGTCCCGTGCTTCCGGCCGCCGTAGTGCCGCTGAGCCGTCAGGTGGCTGAACGAGCCCTCGACCCCCTGATAGGCGACGCGAAGCGGCACGCCCTCCAGGGATCGGACCAGCGCCTGCTGGCGGCCGATCGACATCTCCATGATGTCCCGGTAGAGGCGCTCGATCTCGTGGGCGTCCAGGCCCATCTGGGCCGCGAGGTGCCGGATGCGGTCGATGACCTGCTCTTCGCGCCGGCGGTCGCGGAAGGGAGCCGCGCTGGAGAGCTTCGCCTTGGCGATCTCCTCCACCAGCTCCATCCGGCGCTTCAGGCAGGCCAGAATTTCGCGGTCCACGCCCTCGACGGCTTCGCGCAGGGCCTGGAGGTCGGCGGGATCCGGCATTCTCGGGGTCGTCGGGCCCGGCGCTACGGCAAGAACCGCTCCGGGTGGGCGATCTTCTCGGGGAGGTAGGTCTCCATCACGTAGTTGAGCCCGTGCGCCGCCAGCGCCTGCTGCTCGGCGCGGACCCCCATCGAGATCAGGTGTTCCATCGCGGCCGCCCACGGCTTGTGGTGATGGAAGAACGGATCGTTCTTGATGGCGTCCTTTGCCCGCTTCACGTCCACTTCCTTGAGCGGGTGGGTCGGCAGCTTGTAGTCGATGATGTCCTGCGGCGTGATGCCCAGAAACCGCGCCTGGGGCACGCAGAAGAATTCGTTGATGTGAGCCGCGTTTCCCGAGCCCACCTTGAACGTGCGGTAGATGTTGGTGATCCCATAGGGATCGCCGTCCACGAAGACGTAGACCGGGATCTTCTTCGCGTCGGCCAGCCGCCGGATGAAGCGCCGGCAGGCGCGCGTCGGAACGCCCCCCATCGAGACCAGGATGCAGTTCGCCTTCTTCGAATAGCCGTGCTTCACCAGGCGCTGGAACATGCCCGCGGTCTCGATCACGAGGATGAACTTGGCCTTGGTCTCGAAATCCAGGTGCTCGACCGAGATCGGGATGGAGTAGGCCCCGCTCCCGAACTTGGTGCAGTCGATGCTGAGCATCTTGCCCGTGTCGGGGTCCTTGTCGATGACGGTCAAGGCGCCGGAGACGTCGCCCCCCTTCTCCTCGGGGACAAAGCCCATCTGCTCCCGGTTCACCTCGAACAGCGCCTCGACGTCGTCCATCACCGTGTCGGACTCGGTCTGCTCCAGAAAGCGTGCGTCGCCCCAATTCTTCGAGACGTAGTACGCCTCCCGCTTCGTCGCGATGTCATCGGTCTCGACCAGCGACTTGGAGAGCGCCATCATGCGCAAGGTCTGGGCGAACGACTTCACGGTGTTGACCGTGAGGGTGCGCTCCTTCTTCTTTCCGCGGATCTCGAAGTAACCTTCCTTCGGCAGATACCGCACGTTGGCCAGGGAGCGGACCGGGAATTTCAGCACCGGCTTCTTCCGCTTCAAGATCGAGTCCTCGACGGCCTTCGCCTCTCTCTTGATCTTGGGTACGACCTTCTCGATCACCTTCGGGCTCCGCTCCTTCTCGGCCACTTTCTCGCTCCGTTCCTTCCCGCTCACTGGCGGCTCTTTTCCAGGGTGTCCTTCAAGGTGTCGCAGACCTTGTCCCGCTCCTTGTCCGAGATCGACAGGATCTCCTGGAGCGCGATCCCAATGTGCGGAATGTATTTTTCGATGTACGAGCGCTTCTTCTCGGCGTCCGCCTCGCGCATCCCGCGGCGGATGTAGATGCCCAGCTTCCGGCCCACGTCCTGGAGCGCCAGACGGATTTCCTTCGCGATCTCCGGGTAGGAAGCGACCGCCTCCTTGCTCTCCGATGTGAACGGCACCCAGACCGACGCGATGTGCACCATCAAGATCATCGGCGCCGTGGGAAGCGCCCCTTTCGACTGCTGCAGCCCGTACGCCTTCCAGTTGGTCCCGAGCACCGCCTTGGTCACCGCGCACGCCGACTGCTGGTACAGGAGCGGAACGCGGTTCGCATAGCGCAACAGCGTGATCAGCTCGTCGCCCGGGAGGTTCTCGCCGCCGTAGGCGAGCGCGGCCTCGACCAGGAAGGGATTGCCGCGGTAGACCGTGGGCGACCGGGAGGTGGCCGCGAAGAAGCGGGCGTCGATCTGCTTCTTTAGCCCCTCGAGCAGAAGCTCCTCGCCGATGGGCGAGAGCACGTTCGCGGGAGGCGCCATCAGCTTCGCCGCTTGGATCGCTTTGTAGAGCGCCTCGGCCTGGTCCCGCGCCGCCTTGTGGGGCGAATACTCCGGGCGGAGCCCGGCGGAGCGGGCGATCTCCTCCGCCACCGCCGCGCTCACCCGCGAGAACTCCCCGCTCAGGAACCCGCGCAGGTTCTTCGCCTTGGTCTCGTGGAGCATCTTCAGCAAGATGCCCAGCTCCACGCCGTGCGGGTGCGGCTTGATCTCCAGCGGCTCCTTGGGCAATTCCTCCGCGACGCGCGCCAGCTCCACGCGCTCGCCGCCCGGGGCGACGTACGTGATCTGCGCGTGCGGGTTCGCGATCGCGGTCTGCTCCACGTAGCCGTCCACCGAGTGGCGTCCCTTCTTGTACGTCGCCTCGATCTCCAGCTCCACGCGCGTGCCGTGCTCGGGCGTCCACTCCACCTCGTCGTCGGAAACCACGACCGGCCGGTTCAGGCGGGTGTCGATCTGGATATCGAACTTGTGGGCGGGCTTCCCCTTTCCCGTTCGCGAGATGACGGTGATCGGCTTTCCGGTGGTGAGCTGGCCGTACATGCCGGCCGCGGAGATGCCGATCCCCTGCTGTCCGCGCGACTGGCGCAGCCGGTGGAACTTGGATCCGTAGAGGAGCTGGCCGAAGATCTTCGGCATCTGCGCCTTCACGATGCCGGGGCCGTTGTCCTGGACCGCTACGCGGAAGCGCGTCTCGGTGATCTCCTGCAGCTCGATGAGGATGTCGGGGAGGATCCCCGCCTCCTCGCACGCGTCGAGCGCGTTGTCGACGGCCTCCTTCACCGTGGTGAGGAGCGCCTTCGCCGGACTGTCGAAGCCGAGGAGATGGCGGTTCTTGGTGAAGAACTCGCTGACGGAGATCTCGCGCTGCTTCTCCGCGAGATCGGCAGCGGTCAAACGGACGATCTTCTTGACGGGCTTGATCGCCGCTTTCTTGATGTCCCGCTTCTGTGCTTGCGCCATAACCTCCCGATCCTCCCCCTGCCCTCGCGAACGCAAGTTCGCCGAGAATCTAACCGCGCCTCCGCGAAGCGGCAAGGATTAGGCCACGGTCAGTCAGATGCCGGCGGCGACTCCACGATCCACCCGCGCCGGGAGCGGCGGGCCCGGCCCGGGTTATAACCGACGCCATGGCACTGAGATCGCTGCCCTCCCGACCCCGCCCTTGGGCTGCCCGATTCCCCCAATTCCAAACTTATTCGCTCTTTCGGCATATGGCTTGCCTTTCCACTCATCCGATTGAGCTCCGACATCGCACGCGCCTCACGGCGCGAGGCCAAGACATCGCCGCGACCTATTGTGAGGTGCCGACTGTGCCGCCCTTCGAGCATTCGACCCGCACGCTGACCTCGATCCTGGTCGAGTGCGGAATCGTCACCGACGACCAGGTGGGGAAAGCGCTGCTCCGCCAGCGCGACACCGGTCTCCTCATCGGCGAGACGCTGGTGGAGCTGGGCTTCACGACCGAGGAAAACATCGGCTGGGCCCTCTCGCGGCAGCTCGGCTTTCCGTACGCCGACCTTCACCCCTCGTCGGTCGACGCCGGCTTGGTCAAGCGCTTCCCCGAGAGCCTCCTCCGCCGCGTCCAGGCTGTGCCGCTCTTCGGGACCGACGAGGAAATCACCGTGGCGATGGCGGATCCCACCGACGTCGACGCGGTATTGGAGCTGAAGAAGGCGGCGGGGACCCCGGTCAATCTCGTGATCGGCGGGCCCGGATCCATCCGGCACGTGCTGGACGTCATCTGCGGCCAAAACGCCGGGGAGCTGCCGCGCCCCCAGCCGGCGGGCGCCCAGCCGGCCAGCCGGCGCGACATCGTGTGGGACCGGGCCGGCACCAACTTCCTCGCGTTCCATCTGCACGCCGCCGTGCGGGCCCGCGCCTCCGAGATCCACTTCATCCCGCGCGGCTCCGATCTCGCCGTGGCCTACCGCACCGACGCCGGCCTGACGCCTCAGATGAACGAACCTGTCGAAGCGGGGCTCTATCTGCGCGCCCGGCTCGGCGTGCTGGGCGTCCCAGATCTAGAGTCGACCAGCCGCGCGTCCGTCCGGGGAGCCACCGTGGTGGAGCTGGGGCCGGACCGCATCGCGGTCTCGGCATGCCACAGCCGGACCGGCGCCGGCGTGGCGACGGTGATCCGTCTGGGCCCCGCGCCCGAGACGGCGCCCGATCTCTCGACCCTGGGGCTCTCGCCCATCGGAGAGGCGGAGATCCGGGAGTTCGTCGAAGGACCCGAAGGGTTGGTCGTGGTGACCGGCCCGCCCCGGAGCGGCGGATCGCTCGTGCTCTCGTCGGTGGCCGCGCTGGCCGCGCGCCCCGAACGGAGGACGCTGGTGATCGAGCCGGCTCCCCTTCTTCCCTATCCGGAGGGCTCGGTCCGGATCCCCACGGCATGGGGCACCGACGCGGCAGGCCAGTGGGAGCAGCTCGCCATCTCCATGGGCGCCGACGTCGTGGTGCTGGACGACGTGCTGTGCGGCGAGCAGGTGGAGTCGCTTCTGCGCGGCGCGTCCGTGGGACGCCTGGTCTTCGCCCGGACCGACTGGCTGGAGCCGATATCGCTCCTCGCCTTCCTGACGAAGAGCCGGAACAGCCGCGCCGCCCTCCGCGACCGTCCGTTCGCGCTGGTCGCGCTCCCCGCAGCGCGCCGCGAGGGCTCGGCGGTCTGGGTCAAGCCCGAGGAATCGGAGATCCAGGCGGGCAGCCTCAGGGTCACGATCTTGAGCGACGAGCAGCGGAAGGCGCTTTCCAAGGAGGCGCCGCGCTGATGCCGATCGACGTGCAGACCCTCCTCAAGGCCACGGTCGAGGCCGGAGCCTCCGACCTCCACGTCTCCGCGGGGATGCCGCCCCTGATCCGGGTGCGGGGCGACATGGTGCGCTCCCCGGCCCCGGCGATGACCGACACGGACGCGCGGACCATGCTCCACACGCTGATGTCCGACGAGCAGAAGAAGGAATTCAAGGAGCGGCGCGACATCGACTTCGCCTTCGAGCTTCCGGGGCTGTGCCGCTTCCGGGCCAACATCTTCGAGCAGCGGCGCGGCATCGGCGGCGTCTTCCGCGTCATCGCGACCAAGATCAAGACCCTGGAGGAACTCGGGACGCCCCGGGTGCTCAAAGACCTGGCGATGAAAGACCACGGGCTGGTGCTGGTGACGGGACCCACGGGCAGCGGCAAGTCCACCACGCTCGCGGCCATGATCGACTACGTGAACTCCAACCGGCCGGGCCACATCATCACGATCGAGGATCCCATCGAGTTCGTGCACGAATCGAAGAGCTGCCTCATCAATCAGCGCGAGGTGGGCTCGCACACCGATTCCTTCTCGGCCGCGCTCCGGAGCGCGCTTCGCGAGGATCCGGACATCATCCTGGTCGGAGAGCTGCGCGATCTGGAGACGACCGCGCTCGCGATCACGGCAGCCGAGACCGGGCACCTGGTCTTCGGCACGCTGCACACCAATTCGGCCTCGAAGACGATCGACCGGCTCATCGACATCTTCCCGGCGGAGCGCCAGTCCCAGGTCCGCACCATGGTCAGCGAATCGCTGGAGGGCGTCATTGCCCAGACGCTGTTGCCGACCACCGACGGGAAAAGCCGCGTTGCGGCGATCGAGATCCTGGTGGGCGTCTCCGCGCTCCGGAACCTGATCCGCGAGGACAAGACGACGCAGATCCAGAGCGTGATGCAGGTCGGCGGACAGCACGGCATGCAGACCCTGGACATGGCGCTGAAAGACCTGGTCATCACCGGCAAGATCACCCGCGAGGTGGCCGTCGAGCGGTCCACGAATCCGAAACTGTTCGAGGCCGCCGTACCGGGCGGCGCCACGCACGCGGGCGGCACGCCGGGATCCGGCGGTCCCCCGGTCGGGGCCGGCTCCGGTGCGCCCGTGGCAACGGGCGGCGGAACCCCCCGCCATTAAGGACCGCCGCACCCGTCATTGACCCCGCTCTTCCAGGCCGCGTAGACTTGTTCGGAGCGAAGGGCTTTGTGCCCTTCGAAACCGAACGTGCCCGCAACCGACATCAACAGAAAGTCCCTGTCCCCGCGCCGGTCCAAGTCCATGCGCCTCGTCCTGTTCGACATCGACGGCACGCTGCTCCGCGAAGGGCTCGCGCCCAAGATCGCGTTCGCCCGCGCTCTGCGGGAGACCTACGCCACCTCGGGGCCGATCGGCGAATTCAAGTTCGCGGGCATGACCGATCCGCAGTGCGTGACCGAGATCATGCGTCTCGCGGGCGTCGCCGAAGACGTGATCTTCGCGCGCCGCTCCGAATGCCTCCGGCGCTACATCGAGCACCTGCACGTCGAGATGCCCAACCACGACGGCGCCCGGCTCTTCCCGGGCGTCCGGGAGCTGCTCGAGCGCCTGAACAAACTGGACGACGTGATGGTCGGACTGTTGACCGGGAACATCCTCCGCGGGGCCGAGCTGAAGCTGCGCCGGTGGAACCTGGAATCGTATTTCCGCTTCGGGGCGTATGGCGACGACCACGAGGACCGCTGCGTTCTGGCGCAGATCGCGCTGGAGAAGGCGCGCGCGCTCACCGGGCGGGCCTTCGGCGGCGCGGATACCACCGTCATCGGCGACACGCCGCGCGACATCGACTGCGCCCGCGCGATCGGCGCCCGCGCGGTGGTCGTCGCGACCGGCCAGGTCACGCGGGCCGAGCTACTGGAAGCGGGGCCGGACGCGCTGCTCGATTCCTTCGAGAACCACGAAGCCGCTCTCCGCGCCATTTTTCCGTAGCTCCAGACCGTTCTCTGCATCATTCTCCGGCCAAGCCTCCGGCGCCCGAGGTGGCGCGCGGAGGACGGCCCGAATGCCACCTTCCAAAAATATCGCACTGTCCATCCTGATCGCGCTTCTTCCGTGGACGGCGACGCCCGCGCGGGCAGCGCCGTCGCATGGCACCTACGTGCGCACCAACGGCGATCGCTTCGAGCTTGTCCGCGCCGCAACCGCCCAGCCGATCTTCTTCCGCGGAGTCAACCTCGGCGCCGGCGGTCCGGGGCACTTCCCGGGCGAGTTCGCGTTCACGAAGGAGGACTACCGGCGCTACATTCGATTCGCGCGCGACCTGCACGCGAACGCGATCCGCGTCTACGCGCTCCACCCGCCCGCGTTCTACCAGGCGCTCCGCGAGGAAAACCTGGCCCACCCCGACCGTCCGCTGTGGCTGTTCCAGGAAGTCTGGACCGAGCTGCCCGAGTCAGGGGACTTCTGGGACGCGGCGTTCACGAGCGACTTCGAGCGGGAGATCCGCCTGGACGTGGATGCGGTGCACGGAAACGCGGCGATCCTCCCGCGGCCCGGACACGCCTCGGGCCGCTACGACGCGGATGTCTCGCCGTGGCTGGCGGGGTGGCTCCTGGGGCGCGAGTGGGAGCCCGACGCGGTCCGGACCACGGAACGGAGCCGGCCCGACTCGACCCGGTTCCGCGGGCACTACTTCTCCGTCACGGACGGGACGCCGATGGAGACGTGGCTGGCCCGCGCGTGCGAGACGGCGGCGTCCCACGAGCAGGCTCGCTACGGCGTGGCGCACGCGGTCTCGTTCGTGAACTGGCCCACGCTCGACGTCATGCGGCATCCCACCGAGACGGAGCGCGGGGGGGGAGAGGCCGAGCACGACGAGGACGCGTACTCGGTCGATCCGCGGCACATCCGCCCTCTTCGCGAGGCTTCCCCCCAGTCGGGCTTCCTGGGCTACTTCGCCGACTACCACGTCTATCCCTACTACCCCGACTTCCTGAACCTGGACCCGGGTTACGCCGCCTTCCGGGACCGCCACGGCCCGTGCTCCTACGCGGGCTATCTCCGGGACTTGAAGGCGCACACCCGCGGCCTGCCGCTCTTGATCGGGGAGTACGGCGTCCCGTCGAGCCGCGGGATCGCGCACATTCAGCCGCAGGGAATCAACCACGGCGGCGCGTCGGAGCGGGAGCAGGGCGCCCAGGACGTTCGCCTGCTGGAAGACATCGCCGAATCCGGATGCGCGGGCTCGCTCCTCTTCGCGCTCTTCGACGAGTGGTTCAAGGTGAACTGGCTGGTGGCGCGCGGCGAGGCTCCTCGCGAGAGGGATCCGCTCTGGCACAACGTGCTCGACCCGGAGGAGAACTACGGATTGATCGCGTTCGATCCGCCGCCTCGAATCCGGATCGACGGCTCTCTCGACGACTGGAACGGGGTGGCGCCCTACGCCACCGACCCGGGCGGGAGGTGGATCCGCGCGTTCTACGCCGTGACGGATCCGACGTGCCTGTACTTGCGCTTCGATCTGGCTCCGGGTCCCGCCCGCGGCCGGCCGGCCGCGCTGGGAGTGGCGATCGACGTGCTCGATCCCGCGCGGGGCGACACGCGGCTTCCCGCGCCGCTCGACGCGACGTGGTCGCGGGGCGCCGAGTACGCGCTGGTGATCGCGCCCGCGGCACGGAAGGCCGAGCTGTTCATCGACCGGCGGACGAACTGGTCCACGTGGTCGTGCCTCTTGCGCGGGGGCGCCTTCGTGCGCCAGCCGGCGCCCTTCGCGCCCGTCGCGAACGCGGACGGGCGATACGCTCCCTTGCTCATCGAGACGAACCGGGAGCGCGTGTCGCGGAGCGGAACCGTCTATCCGCCGCTCCACCTGGACTGGGGACGCCTCGAGCCCGGCCGCGACTGGGCGGTCGATCCGAGCGGGGCCCGGATCGAGGTGGCGATTCCCTGGGGGCTGATCGGCGTGGGCGATCCGTCGAGCCGCTCGGTGGTGGACGACGTTTTGGGCACCCGCCAGACCGAGGTGTCGCAGACCTCGGGCATCGGGTTTTTGGCGTGGGCCACGAGCGGTCCGGGCTTCGCGGCCGACTCGCTGGGGCCGTCACGACCCAGGGCGCTTTCGGCATCTCCCGAGGAGTGCCAGTTTCTCGGTCCCGCGGGCAGCTCGCAAACCGTTGCCCACCAACGCATTATGATCCAGACCCCACCCAATGCGGCACTGCTGTGGAACGGCTGGGATCAGCCGATAACCCGAGAGCGGGTCAAGACATCCGCGGATCTCGTGCGCGAAGCCTTCGAGGGAATGGAATCCCGTGAACCGGATGGTGGACGAAAACAGGATGCGCTCCGCTAGTCGGGGCTCTGGTCGCGCCCGATCGCTCGCCGCGCTGTTGCTGGCGGCCGCGATCGGCGCCGCCGGGGCAGCCGCCGTTTCCGCAGTGCCCGCCGCGTTCGCCGATCCCGATCCCGATGCCCTCTCCCCCGCGAAGACTCTCGACAAGAAAGCGGCCGCGGCTCAGGACGAAGAAACGCCGACCGATCCGAACGCCGTCGCGTCGGTCGCGGAAGCGCGGCGGCTGGCCGATGCCAAACGCTTCGGCGACGCCGCGCGCACACTGCGGGCGGTGCTCGCGGCGAACCCCCAGAACCTGGACGCGCGCTCCCTCCTGGCCCGCGTGCTCGCGTGGGACCGGAAGTACGCCGAGTCGATTGCCGAATACCAGCGCATCCTCCGCGAGAAGCCGGACGACGACTTCGACCGGGCCGGTTATGCGCGCGTGCTGGCCTGGTCCGGACGCGCGAACGAATCCGTGGCCCAGTTCCGGCGCGCCTCGCGCTCCGACAGCCGGGACCTCGAGGCGCGCGTCGGCTACGCGCGCGCCCTGTCCTGGGCCGGGGACCTGCCAGGCGCCACCATGGAGTACGAGCGCATCCTGACCGTGAATCCCAAGTACGGAGACGCCTGGCTGGGGCTCGCCACCGTGGCCCGCTGGCGGGGAGCGGCGACCGCTTCCGACCGATTCGTGGAGCGCGCCGCAGCAAACGGCGCGGACACCGCGGGCGTGCGCGAGGAGCGCGACGCCGTGCGCCGCGCCACCGCGCCCTCCATCGGGTTGGGCTGGACCACGGCGCACGAGCGCCAGTACGTCGATGGCGCCCCCGATTTCATCATTGAGAGCACGGGACCCTCCGCGCACGCGCGGGCCACGATCGCCCGCTCCGCGGACGTCACCGTGCGGGCGACGCGGCTCAGCCAGTTCGAGCGGACCGTGGGTCCCGTCGCGGGCACCACGCTCAGCTACGACCTGGACATGACGGTGCTCCGCGCCGACGTCGCCCTGCTGCGCCACTACCCGGTTCAGCTGGCCGCGGGCCTGGAGACGAGGACGTTGGCCGCGGGGAGCCCGAACGTTCTGTATCCGCTCGCCGGAGACGACCACTTCTTCGGCTGGAACGCCCGAGCCTGGTGGTACGCGGGCCGGATCACGCCCGGGGCGGGAGCCCGCCGGGAGTATTTTCCGCTCAAGTCGACGTCGGGACCGCCACGCATCCTGTCGGGTAGCCAGACCTCGGTGGAGGCCGACCTGGGATGGCAGTGGTGCGGGCGCGGCAGCGCGTCGGCGGGGCTTTCGCAGGGGACCTATTCCGACGACAACCAGCGCAGCACCGTCCGCGCCGGCGCGGCGTACCGCGTCCACATGAAGCACCCGTCCACCACGGTCGACTACGCGGTGTCGCACACCGGCTTCGATTTCGCGTCGGCCTCGTATTTCACGCCCCTCGAGAGCGTGCGCCACGCGGCCGGGATCGCCGTCTCGGGGGAATCGGAGCGCGCCTCGCTGGAGTACGGAGCGCGCTACCAGATCGCCCTGGTCCTCTCCTCCAACTTCGAGGACATTCTCACGAACACGTGGTCCGGGTACCTGAACCTGACCGCCCACGACTCGTTCCCCCTGGGCATCGAGGGATCGTACTCGCGGGACAACAACGCGTACGAGACCTGGTATCTCGGGTTCTCGGCGGCGGCGCGATGGTGAGGAGGAGCGCATGATCAACTTCCAGGCGCTCGTGATCACCCTGGCCCTGTTGCTCGCGATCGTGGCGCTCACGACGCTGGCGGCGGTCGTCAACAAGATCCACTCCAACCGCGAGGAAGATTCCCGGAAGCGGTTCCTCGACCGCTTGAGGAAGCACTTCCTTCTCCTCGGTGGAGCGCCCGAGGACCGGGCCGTGGCCTATCGGGAGATCGCGGCCGGGATGTCGGGCCGGTGGTCGCAGCTCACGGCCGAAGAGGTGACCCAGCTGGAGCTGTCGGTGCGCCTGGACGTGATCCGCGCCCTCGAGGAGCAGGGAGTGGTCCACCGATTCCTGCGCGAGGCGAAGAGCTCGCTCAAGTGGACCCGCGCCCATGCGCTTCGCGTGCTGGGCGAGCTCAAGATCCCCGTGTCGGTGCCGGTGCTCCTGGGCGCCCTGGAGGACAAGGACCCCGACGTGCGGAACGTCGCCGCCCGCGCGCTGAGCAAGATGAAGCTCCAGGCCGCGGAGGAAGCGCTGGTCGGCCTCCTGGGCAAGCACGAGCAGTCGGTGTCGGCGCGGATCGCCGCCATCTGCATCGAGATGGGGACCCGCACCGCACCGCTCCTGATCCGCACCCTCCGCGACGGCTCGCCCAAGGCGCGCTTCTGGGCCGCGCGCATCCTGGGCGAGATCCAGGAGAACCGGGCCTGCCGCTCCCTGGGGGATTCCCTGCTGGACCCCGATCCCGACGTCCGCTCCGCGGCGGCCTGGGCCCTGGGCTCGATCGCCGACCGCTCCACGGCGCCGATCGTCGAGACCGCGCTTAGCGATCCGGTCTGGTACGTGCGCGCGCACGCGGCCGAGGCGCTGGGGAAGATCGGGGATCCCGTGATGGCGGCCCCGCTGGGGAGCGCGCTTCAAGACCGCTCGTGGTGGGTTCGAAAGAACGCGCTGGACGCGCTGGTCCGGCTGGGCGAAGCGGCCAAGCCGGCGCTCTTTTCGGCGATGGAGTCGGGCGACCGCTTCGCGCGCGACTGCGCGATCGAAGCGCTGACGACACTGGGCGTGCCGGTGGCGACGCCGCCGCGCCAGACGGCGACGGGAGGCTGACATGCACGCGCCCGCCTGGCTCTTCGACGCGCTCACCGTGATGAGCCTGGTGGTGCTCGTCTACTTCACCGCCCTCCAGCTCGTGCTCTTCTCGCTCCTCATCCTTTCGTTCCTCGACATGCGCCGGCGGCTGGCCCAGAACTTCTACGCCGACTACGAGGCGGTCGCCAAGTCGCACTTCGCGTTTCCGATCAGCGTTCTCGTCCCCGCGCACAACGAGGAGGCCACCGTGGTCAACGCGGTGCGCTCGGTGCTCTCGCTGGACTATCCGCAGCACGAAGTGATCGTGATCAACGACGGCTCCACGGACGGGACGCTCCAGGCCCTGGTCGCCGAGTTCCAGCTCAAGCGGCGCGAGCTGGTCGTGCGGCGCAGCATCCCGGTCGAGGGACAGATCCACGGGCTCTACCGGTCCCCGTCGATCCCCAATCTCGTCGTCATCGACAAGGGGCACGGAGGAAAGAGCGAGGCGCTGAACGCGGGCATCAACGTCTCGCGCTACCCGCTCTTCTGCACGATCGACGCCGACTCGGTGTTCCAGGAGAACGCGCTCCTCCGCGTGGTGCGGCCGTTCCTGGAGGACCCGGAGCGGGTCATCGCGGTCGGCGGCCAGGTACGCGTGGGCAACGGCTGCAAGGTGGAGCGCGGGCGGGTGACCGATCCGCGCCTGCCGCAGAACATCCTGGCGGCGTTCCAGGTGGTGGAATACCTGCGCGCCTTCGTGGCCAGCCGTCTCGGGCTGTCGGCCATGAATAACCTGCTCATCCTCTCCGGGGTGTTCAGCCTGTTCCGGAAAGACGTTGTGGTCGAGGCGGGCGGGTACCGGTCGGACGTGGTCACCGAGGACATGGAGCTGGTGCTGCGGCTGCACCACACCATGCGCGAACAGAGGCGTCCGTACTCGATCGTGTTCCTCCCCGATCCGATCTGCTGGACCGAGGTGCCGCAGTCCGTGGGGGCCCTGGCGCGCCAGCGTGGGCGGTGGCACCGCGGCCTGGTCCATTCCCTCTGGCTTCACCGGTCCATTTTCTGGGAGAAGAACTCGGGGTCCTTGCGCTGGATCGGAATGCCCTACTACGTGCTCTTCGAGCTGCTCGGGCCCGTGATCGAGCTATTGGGCTACATCGTGCTTCCCATCGCCTTCTTCATGGGCTTCCTCTCGCCCCTCTACTTCTGGGCGTTTCTCTTCCTCTCCGTGACATCGGGAGCCTTCCTGTCGATCTCGGCGGTCTTCCTGGAGGAGCTGTCGTTCGGGCTCTACCGCTCCTGGGGCGATTTCGCGCTGATGATCGCGATCGGCGTGATCGAGAATTTCACCTACCGCATCCTCACCCTCCTCTTCCGCCTGGGCGCCATGGTTGATATCCTCTTGGGACGTGGCGGTTGGGGGAAGCAGGAGCGCGCCGGCTTCGGGCGCGCGCAGGCCGCTCCCGTAAAGCCCTAGACGACGCCGCGACATCCCTGCCGGAGGGAGCTCGTCGTTGCGCCCAATCTCGTGGATGGCCTTGGCCTGCTTGCTCTTGGGCGCTTCCCACGGGTCCGCCGCGCCTCTCGTTTACCCCCACGGTCCGCCGCACGCCGGCTCTTCCGCTCCGTTTCCGGGAGCATGGGCTCCTCGCATTCCCCAGCGCCCCCCGGGAGTCGACGCGCCGGGCCTGGCCCGCCAGACGGCCGGAGCGCACTACAAGGCGGTCGTGATCCTGCTTCAATTCCCCGACTGGCCGGCCGACACGCTGAACCACACGCCGGCCCAGTTCGCCGACCTCCTCTTCAGCCGCGGGACCCATCCGACCGGGAGTCTCCGCGACTACTACAACGAAGTCTCGCGGGGCGCGTTCGACGTGGACGGCATCGTGACCAAGTGGTACACCGCCCCGCACGACTACGCCTATTACGCGAACGGGCAGGGGGGCTTTGGCGCGGCGCCGTTCAACGCGCAGCAGATGGCGCTGGACGCCCTGCGGCTGGCCGACCCCGACGTCGACTTTTCCCAGTTCGACAACGACGGGCCCGACGGGGTGCCGAATTCGGGGGATGACGACGGCGATGTCGACGGCATCTTCATCGTGCACGCGGGACCCGGCGGCGAGGAGACCGCGAGCGAGGGAGACATCTGGTCCCACAAGTGGAACCTGCCCGGCGGCCGCGCGAACGTGGACGGCATTTCCGCCTTCGCCTATTCCACCGAGCCCGAGCGGTGGCAGATCACCAGCCCCTACGAGACCTCGGGCGACCTGATGTCCGTCGGCGTCTATTGCCACGAGTTCGGGCACGTGCTCGGCCTGCCCGACCTCTACGACACGAGCGGACTCCCGGGCGCGAACGAGGGAGTGGGCGAGTGGGATCTGATGGCCTCGGGCCTCTACAACCACATGCCCGGCCAGCCGACCGGCAGCAAGCCGGCGCACCTCTCGGCGTGGTCCAAGATGGCGATGGGCTGGCTGGAGCCGACCTGGGTGCTCCGCGATACCCTGGCGGTCTCGATCCCTCCCGTCGAGAACACGGGGCAGGCCTTCCGCCTGTGGACCAACGGCGTGGACGCGGGCGAGTATTTCCTCGTCGAAAACCGCCAGCCCATCGGCTTCGACGCGGGTCTGGTGCGCTCCACGCGCGAAGCGGACACGACGGGGAACGGGATCGCGCACGGGCTGATCATCTATCACATCGATCCCGGGATCATCGGGAACAACCTGGCCGCCCACAAGATGGTCGACATCGAGGAGGGCAGCGGAATCGAGCAGGCCTCGGGGTTCACCGGCGTTCAGAACCTGGATCTTCAAGAGGGCACCTTTGTGTCGCAAATGGCCTGCGAGGGCCGGGTGATCGTGCGCGGGAATCGCGGCGATCTCTACGACGCCTGGCCGGGCAAGGGCGCACGCACGTCGTTCGACGCGTTCAGCTGCCCCAACAGCGATTCCTACTGCGGGGGCATCTCGCAGGTCGCGATCCAGGGCATCACGGAGTCGGGCGCCGCGCCGGCGCGGGACGTCACGGCCGACCTGATCGTCAGCGGGACCACGGTCCGGCGCGGGACGGTCATCGTCGACGACTCCCCCTTCGACGGCAATGGCAACAACGGGGACGGACTCGTCGAGCCGGGCGAGACTGTCCGGCTCCGGTTCCCGCTCCAGAACCTGGACGACGCGCCGACCGGCGTGCTGACCGCGAAAGTGAGGGCCACCGAGCCTTACGCGGGGCTTCTGGCCGACTCGATCTACTACGGCGTGATCGGCGGCGCCGCGGTGGACACGGGCTCCGTGATCTACGCCGTCATCAACCCAACGCCGGATCCGCGCGGCCTGAACCTCGCCCTCACGGTGTCCGGGCCCGCTGGGCTGGTGCTGGCGGACAGCGTGCAGATCCTGATCGGGCAGCGCACGGGAATCTGCGAGACCTTCGAGAGCACCACGCGGCGCTGGGTGGCCGACCCGATCGGGTGCGGGGGCGTGAACGAGTGGCACCGCGAGGCGGGCATCAACCACACGCCCGGCGGAACGTGGGCGTGGCGGTTGGGCCCCTCCGGCCAGATCGGGCACTACGCCCCGGCGCAGGACACGCGGCTGGTCAGCCAGCCGATCCGCATCGTCGGGATCGCCGATACGCTCTCCTTCTGGCAGCGCTACGACAGCGAGTACGCCTTCGACGGCATGACCGTCGAGATCTCCACGAACAGCGGCTCGACGTGGACCCAGCTGACGCCGGTCGGCGACTACAACACGGGGGACCGCTTCAGCGGCAGGCAGACGACCTTTACCGAGGTGAAGGTGCCGCTGGCCGGATACTCGGGCCTGGTGCAGATCGCGTTCCGGTTCCGCTCCGAGCCCCCCAATGAGGGGCTGGGGTGGTGGATCGACGACGTGACGGTCACCGGGGACCACACGTGCGCCTCCACGGGGATCGCCGTGGCGCGTTTCGACGCGGCCGTGGAGTCCGACGGGTTCGGCCCCCTGGTGCGCCTGGGGTGGAGCGTCGACGGCGCGACCGGCGGCGTGGTGGGAATCGATCGCGCGGCTGTCGGATCGGACCAGGCCCGCCACCGCCTGATCACTCTGCCCGCGGACGGGGAGGCTTCCTATGTCGATCGCGCCGTGAGTCCCGGGAGCTACCGCTACTGGCTGACGGCGTCGCGCGAGGGCGAACCCGACGCGGAAGCGGGCCCCGTCCAGGTCACCGTGCCCGGCGGAGGAGGCGCGGCGCCCCGCGTATTCGCGCTTTCCCGGGTGCACCCCAATCCATTCGCGTCGGACGCGAGCATGTCCCTCTCGCTGGACCGGGACGCTCCCTTTGTGGTACGCGTGTTCCGCGCCGACGGCAGGCTGGTGCGCACGCTGGCGAAGGGAGCAAGCCAGCCGGCCGAGGGGCGGGTACACTGGGATGGACGGGATGACCGGGGCCGGCCGGCCGGCGCCGGAATCTACTTCTTCGAGCTGCGCTCCGGAAACCGGGCGCGCGTACAAAAGGCGGTACTCCTGCGATGAGCGGATCCACGACAACCCGGCTCGACGGCCCCCTGGTGACCCTGGAAGTCCCGGGCCCCGAGCATCTCCCCGCGATCTGGAAGGTGTACCTGGACGCACCCGACTATTTCGAGGCTGTGACGGGGTCGGCCGACTTCGATCCGGGGGACGTCGAGATGATGTACGAGGACGCGCTCTCCGACGAGAGCCGCTTCTATTTCGCGGTCCGGCGCAGCGATACCAAGTCGCTCATCGGGACGATCGAGATCGAGACCGGCAGCGACGAGCACCCGGCGGCGCTCCGGGGGCTGGTGATCTCGCAGGCCGAGCGCGGCAAGGGATACGGCCGCGCGGCGCTGGAGATGGCGGAGAAATTTCTGATGGACGATTTCGGGATCCCGGCGATCGCGGCGGAGGTTCCGGACGGCTACGACGACGGAGAGCGCTTCCTCCAGGCGATGGGGTATCGCCAGCGCCGGCTCAGATCCGGCGACGTGCGCTGGGTGAAACGCCTGGCCGCCGAATAGCGGGCTTCGCCGCAGAGGGTTTCGGAGTCGAGGGTTTCAGCGCCGCCGGGGGCTTCGCGCTCGAAGGCGCCGGCGTCTTAGCACCGTTCACTTTCACGATCAGATCCGACACGTCGAACGGCTTGCCCAGCACGAAGTCGACGGCGTGGCTCGCGACCATCTCCTCGCTGATGGTCGCGCCCCATCCCGTCACCAGCCCCAGCACGATCCCGGAAGGCCCCTCGTCCCGCACGACGCGCGCCACGTCCCAGCCGCTCACCTCGGGCATCCCCAGGTCGGTGAGAACGACGTCGAACGAACCCCCGCGGAAGAGCGCGATCGCCTCGGCACCGGAGGACGCCGTCGTCACCTCGTGTCCCGCGGCGGTCAGGGCGTCCTGGAGCACGCTCAGGATTTCGGCCTCGTCGTCCACCACCAGCACGCGAGCCGAGTTCGCGCGGCGCGCGCGCGGCTCGTCCGGCGCCTCCGGCCGGGCCCGCACCGCGACCGGAAAGCGCATCCGCACCGTGGTGCCGGTGTCGATGGACGACTGGACCTCGATCGTCCCGTGGTGGCGCGTGACGATCCCGTACACCATGGAGAGCCCCAGACCGGTGCCCGACAGCCCCTTGGTCGTGAAGAAGGGCTCGAACATGCGGCTTTGCACCTCCTCGGACATGCCGGTGCCGTTGTCGGCCACCTCGATCACCGCGGCGTCCCCTTCGGCGCGGCAGCGGACGGTGATGAGGCCCCCCAGCGGCATCGCGTCGACGGCGTTGAAGATGAGATTGGTCAGCGCCTCGCGGATCTCCGCCCTGGACCCCAGCATCGTGAGCGAGTCGCGGCAGTCGGTGACCACGTCCACCTTCACGCCGCGCCCCTCCGCCTCGTTCTTCCACTTCCCGCGGGTGATCTCGACGACTTCGTCCGCGATCTCCCTTAGGTCCAGGGGCTCGTGCTCCCGGTCCTCGCGCACGCGGCTGAACTGCTGGATGCGGCGCACCGCCTCGCCCCCGTCCATGGCCGCCTGACGGATCACGTTCAGCCCCGCCACCAGCACCGGGGTCTTGGTCCGCGTCATCAACAGCTGGCTGCGGCCCAGGATGATGCCGAGGATGTTGTTGAAGTCGTGGGCGACGCCGGCCGCCAGCTCGCCCAGCGCGCGAAGCTTCTCCCCTCGGACCAGGCGCTCTTGAAGATCGCGGAGCGCCGAGACGTCGGTGACCAGCACCATCGTCGCCGGCTCGTTCTGGAAAAGCAGCGGGGCGGCCTGGACTTCGACCGGGATCTGCATGCCGACCGCCTGGATGATCTCCGTGGTCATCTGGGACTCCACCGCCTCCGGAGCGATGGCCGCGTCGCGGATCCTATCTTGCGCATCCAGCGCGAAGATGGAGAGCGGATCGAACCCGGGATGGAGCAGCTCGGACTCCAGCCGCCCCGCCATCTGGGCGATGGCCCCGTTCGCGAAGACCGCCTTGCCCTGCTGCAAGATCAGGATCCCCTGCGGGCTGGACTCCACCAGCACGCGGTACTTGGCCTCGGACTCGACTAAGGCGTGCGTGCGCGCCTCCACGGCCGCCTCCAACGACTGGTTCAGCCGGGCCAGGTTTTCGCGGCTGGCCAGCACCTCGGCCTGCTGTCGCTGGACCTCGTCGGCCATGCGGTCGAAGTGCCACGCCAGAATCTCCAGCTCGTCTCCGGTCTGGAGGTTCAGACGCTGGGAATAGTCCCCCTTCGCGACGGCCATCGTGGCCGAGACCAGGCGGTCGATGGGGCGCGTGATCCCCCGCGCCGCCGCCCGGGCCCCGAAGAGGCAGAGGATGGCCGCGAGGATGCCCGCGATGATGAGGTGCTGGCTCAAGGACGCGGTCTCCCTGTCCATGCTAGCGAGCGAGATCCCCACGCGAACGGTTCCCCACTTCACCCGGTAGCCCTCGACGTAGACCGGGAGCAGGATCTCGAGAATGCGCGGCTGGCCGGGCGCCACCGGCGGGATGAATTTCCACTGCTCATCGGTCACCACCTGCGCGGCGTAGTCGGCCGGGTCGCGCGGCGGCTGGCCGAAGGAGTTCCGGACCTGGCTGTCCGCGGCGATCTGCCCTTCCTTGTCGTAGATCACCACGTAGGCGATCTCGCCGCCCGCCTGGGACCTCCGGGCCGCCTGGTTCAGAGCGATGTAGTTGTAGGAGAGAAGCGACGGGGTGGAGAGCCACGCGATGCTCCGCCCCACGGCGAACCCGCGCTTCTTGGTTTCGCGCAGCAAGGAATCGCTCTCGCTCCGGACCAGGAACGTGACTCCGGCCGCGACCAGGGCGACCACGATGATCCCGAAGGTGATGAAGATTCGGGTCTGGAGCCCGGTGCGCGGGCGACGCGGCGCGTCAGCGGGTGACGCGGCGTCCGTCGTCATGCTCCGGCTCCGTGAAGCGAAGCTTCTCCATCTGGAGAGTTGAGATTCCCAGCGGGTTCATTTCCAGGCCCGCGACGTCGTCGCGAATTCCGATGAAACTGGCCGTGTGGTACAGGGGCACGAACGGCGCCATCTTCAAGATCGTCTCCTCGGCGCGGCGGTAGGCCGCCATGCGTTCGTCGGGATCGGCCGAATCCCGGGCGCGGTCCAGGAGCGAGTCGACCACGTGGCTGGAAAAGCCGAAGTAGTTCGTCGAGGAGCGCGAGTAGAAGAGCGCGCGGAGGAACGTGTCGGGATCCGGGATGTCGGCAACCCAGGAGAGCGCGAACAGGGGAGCCCGGCGTCCGGTGATCATGTTGTCCAGCATCCCCCAGGTTTCGTAGCGGAGCGTGACCGTGATTCCCGCCTCGGCTAGGGAGCGCACCATCACCGTGTCGGCGGCGCGCGCGTTGGCCGAGCTGCTCGACTTCCACAGGGTGAGAGGCGGGAGCGGATGGCGGCGGTTGTAGCCGGCCTTGGCGAGGAGCGCCTGGGCCGCGCTGACGTCGCGCATGTAGGCCTTCTGCGCCGGCGCGTACCCGGGAAGGCCCGGCGGCAGGATCCCCGTCGCGATCGACTTTCCCTCGGGCCGCGCGTTCAGCATCCCCTGGCGGTCCATGGCCAGCGCGATCGCCTGCCGCACGCGCGGATCGTTCAAGGGCCGCATTCTCGTGTTCATGCCGATGAAGGCGAGGCTCAGATCATTCCACCGGAGCACGGCGATCCCGGGCCTGGCGCGGAACTCCTCGATGCGGGTGACGGGGAGCTGGCTGAGCGTGGCGTGCCCCTCCAGAAGCGCATCGGCGCCCTGCGCCGTCACGTCCCCGCGAGGGGTGTAGAAGATGAGCGTGTCGATTCCGGGAGAGCCCATGAAGTACTCGCGGTTTCCCGCGAGCACGACCTGCCGCGCGTCCCTTCGGACGAATCGGAAGGGGCCGGTCCCCACCGGGTGCCGTTCGAGAGCCTGCTGGCCCAGGTCGGCGATCTCGCGCGGGACCGCGGAGGTCTGGTCCAGCGCCAGTGCGGTCAGGAGGGAGCTGTAGGGGCGGGCCAGTGTGATCTCCAGGCGGCGCGGGTCGAGGACGCGGATGCCCCGGATCCGTTTGGCCTTGCCGCTGGTGAACTCCGGCACTCCCACGATCGCGTCGAGGTAGTTGGCGGCGAGCCCGTTCGTGCGGAAGGGCTCCCGGAAGACCCGCGTCAGCGAGTACTCGAAGTCGCGCGCCGTCACTTCCCGCCCGTTGTGGAAGCGCACGCCGGGCCGGATGTGGAACACGTAGCGGAGGCCGTCGTGCGAGATCGTCCAGCTCTCGGCGACCTGCGGCGTCGGTTCCAGGTCGGACGTGAGGCCGACGAGCGGGCTGTAGATTTGGGCGATGACGCACGAGGCATAGGAATCCGAAGCGAGCGTGGGGTCGAGGGTGTTCGGATTTTCCTGGTAGAAACGGAACACCGACGGGCCGGCCGTGTGCGAGGGGAGCGGCGATCCGCCTCCGCGGGACGCGCGGAAGTCGCCTTGCAGCTTCTGCACCGCTACGGGAAGTCCGATCGCGAGAACGACCGCGACTACGGCCGACGCAACGAGAACCTGGACGCCTTGGACGCGCATGCGGCGCGGCATGGAGAAGCTCCCCTTTCCGGCCCCGGAAATGCCTCTGCATCTGATGGAAGGCCAAGGTGCTTGCCTTGGGGACCTATCGGTCGAAAGGGTGTAGTTCTTGAGAGGAGTCGGGCGGTGGGTGGAACTTATGTTACGGCGTAACTTATTTTGTAGCTTTAGTTTACGAACGCTACCCGGAATCCTCCCGCGCGGAGCCGCGCCCGCGCTTCAAAACACTCCGCCGGCGCTTGTCGGCCAGCCTCGCCTCCTTCGCGGCCCGCGGCGCGGCGGTCGCTTTCCGGCGCCTCCGCGGCGCGAGTGCCGTGGCGACCATGCGGCGCAGGCGCTCCACCGCGGCCGCGCGATTTCCGCGCTGCGTCCGCTCCGTCTGGCTGGTCACGCGCAGCGTCCCGTCGTCGTGAACCCGGCGGTGCAGCGCGACGCGAAGACGCTCGCGCTGCTCCGTCGTGACCGCCGTCGAGGATTGCAGGTTCCACAGCGCCTCGACCTTGGTCTCGACCTTGTTGACGTTCTGGCCCCCGGGGCCCCCGGCGCGGGAGGTGCGGAAGACGATTTCGCGGAGGGGCGGGATCACAGCGCGGCGGTCACGGGTGGAGCGCCGGAAGCTCGCGCTGGATCGGATCCGAGGTGACGACGACCTCGCCCCCGTCCACCAGGAGATTCACCTCGCTCCGCACGCCGAAGTCCGCGAAATAGACCCCCGGCTCCACCGACACCAGCGTGCCGTCGAGGAGCCGCCGTTCGTCCCGCGTCTCGAAGTTGTCCAGGTGGACGCCGTTCGCGTGAACTTCGCGGCCGATCGAGTGCCCCGTCCGGTGGAGGAAGTTCGCCTGGAGGCCGCGCGAGGCGATGACCTCGCGCGCGGCGTCATCCACGTCGGCCCCGCGCACGGGCGTCCCCGCCCGAAACGCCTCGCGCACCCGGGCGATCGCGGCGTCGCGCGCGTCCCGCACCGCGGCGAACGCGGTGCGGTAGCGCTCCGGCGGGGCGGGTCCCAGCCAGGCCACCTGCGTGTAATCGGCGTAGATCGCGTCCGGCGCGTTCCGCTTGGCCCAGAGGTCGATCATGAGGAAATCACCGGGGCCGATCGGGAAATCGGTCGCGGGGGACGTGGTGAAGTGCGGGTCCCCCGAGTGCTCGTTGATCGCCACGGTGGGCGGGTCGGTGGATGTGAGCCCCTCCGAGGCGATCCGCTCGACGAGGAAGCGCTGGAGCGAAACCTCGGTGAGCGGGGCGGCGAGCCGGACAGGGGGGCCGGGGCGCGCCGCCTCGCGCGCGCGCTCGAACGCGGCGGCGAGGATGCCGCTGAGGATGCGGCCGGTGCGCACGTGGTCCCGCCGCGCCGCCGGGTCCAGCGTCCCGTCGAAGCGCTGGGCCAGGTCCGCCGAGGACACGACGTGGGCGCCGGCGGCGCGCACCTGCTCCACCGTCCCCGCGTCCACGCGCGACACGTAGGGTAGTCGCGCCGCCGGCGAATACTCCATCGCGATCGCCGGCGCGTAGCCGCTCTCCCGCGCGTGGCCCGCCACGGCGTCCTGCACCAGGGACGCCACGCCGCGGTCCAGCTGGTCACACGTGAGATAGACCGCGGCGCTCCCCGGCAGGTGATCCAGCGCGCGAGGCTCGATCCGGTGCACCAGCTTCCGCGGCTCGCCGCTCGCGGGCACGAGGTAGAACCAGCGCCGCGTGGTCTTCGCGGCGTTGGGCGCCGCGTCCATGCCGAGCACGGCGCGCGCGATCGGGTTGGTCCCGTGAAAATCGAAGAGGAGCCACGCCGCGAGCCCTTCCTCGCGGACCGCCTCCTGCATGCGGGCCACGCGCTCCTGCCCCGCGCGCGCGGCGGCGTCAGTAGCGGGGCCGGTCCCGCTCACGCTTCCGCCTCCTCGCGCAGCCGGCGGAGCGCCTCCTCGCGCAGCTCGGTGATCCCCTCGCGCTGCGCGGCGGAAACAAGGGCCGCGCCCGGGTAGCGCGCGCGAAGGCCGTAGCGCTCCTCCTCGGGGATCGCGTCGATTTTGTTGAAGACGAGGAGCCGCGGCCGGGAGAGCGCCCCCAGGGATTCCAGAACGCTCTCGACCGCCTCGATGTGGCCGTCGGGGTCGCTCTCGGTGGCATCCACCACGTGGAGCAGGAGGTCGGCCTCCACCACCTCTTCGAGAGTCGCGCGGAACGAAGCGATCAGGTCCGGCGGGAGCTTCCGGATGAACCCGACCGTATCCGTGAGAAGCGCCCGGTTCTTCCCCTCGGCGGCGAACGCGCGGGTGGTGGGATCCAGCGTGGCGAAGAGACGGTTCTCGACGTAGACGTTCGCGCGGGTCATCGTGTTGAAGAGGGTCGATTTGCCGGCGTTGGTATAACCCACCAGCGAAACCTTGAAGCAGTCGCGGCGCCCCTTCCGCTGCACGCGCCGCTCGCGCACCACGCCCTGGAGCTCGCGCTTCAGCTTTCCGATCCGGCTGCGGATGCGCCGCCGGTCCACTTCCAGCTGGGTCTCGCCGGGGCCGCGCGTCCCGATGCCGCCGCCCAGGCGGGAGAGGTGCTCCCACATGCGGGTCAGGCGCGGCAGGAGGTACCCCAGCTGCGCCAGCTCCACCTGCAGCCGCGCCTCGCGCGTCCGGGCGCGCCGGGCGAAGATGTCGAGGATCAGGCCGCTCCGGTCGACGATCTTCAGCTTCAGCTCTTCTTCGAGGTTTCGGGCCTGCGCGGGGGAGAGGTCGTCGTCCACGAGGAGAAGCGTGGCCTTGAATTCTCCGGCCAGCTCGGCCACCTCTTCGATCTTCCCCTTGCTCAGGAAGCTCGAGGAGCGCACGGAGCCGCGGCGCTGGAGCACCTCGGCCACGACGCTCGCGCCGGCGGTTTCGGCGAGCAGGCGAAGCTCGGTCAGTTCGTCGCCCGGGCGCACGCCACGGCTGGTGCGTCCCGCGAGCACGGCGCGTTCGCCGTTGGCCCTGGGAGTTCCCGGCATCGGGCGCTCGCGCTACGCGGGCGCGATCTCCAGCTCGTAGGGGATGTCGGTCAGGTTCTCGACCGCGCCGTCCGGCTTGACCCAGATCACGTCCTCGATCCGGATGCCGACGTCGCGCGAGGGATAGTAGAGGCCCGGCTCGACGGTGAAGAGGGCGCCCGCCTCGATCCGGTCCTTGTTCGCGACGTTGCCGCTCAGGTGCGGCCGCTCGTGCACCTCCAGGCCGATCCCGTGCCCCAGACCGTGCACGTAGCCCTCCTCCAGGCGTTCGTCCTGGCGGATCGTCTTGTGCCCGCGCTCCTCGAACAGGTCGCACACCCGCTCCTGGTACGAGCGGCCCGCCGCACCCACGTGGATCGTCTCCACCGTGCGGTCCACCGCCTCGCGGACCAGCGCGTGCAGCTCTTTCAGCTCGGCGGAGGCCTTGCCCACGCAGATCGTGCGCGTCACGTCGAAGTAGTAGCCCCCGCCGCTCTGCGCGGGATACAGGTCGACCACGATCGGCTTTCCTTCCACCAGGACGTCCGCGTCGTTCCCCGCGTTGTGGGGAACACCCGCGTCGCGGCCCATGGCGATGATGTTTCCGTGCGGCTCTTCCAGGCCCGCCTCGAAGAACACGCGCCGCACCTCGGCCCGCAGCCGGCCGATCGTGATCCAGCCGTCGGAGTCTTTGAGCTTCTTCCCCTCCAGGCGGCCGCGCTGGATGATCTGGCGGATCCGCTCGAAGGCACGCGCGCACACCCGCGCCACCGCGCGGACCGCGGCGACCTCGTCGGCGTCCTTGGTCAGCCGCGCCTGATGGAACAGGCCCGGGTCGGCGTCCTGGGCCAGCGTGATGCCCGGGACCAGCTCGCGCAGACGGTTCAGGATGTGATAGCCGCGCCCCACGTCCATGATCCCGCCGATCAGCACCTGCCCCGAGGCGATGTGGAGGCGTTCGAACACCTTCTGCAGCAACTTGGCGTGTGCGAGGAGACTGGATTGCTCCTGCTCGATGATCTTCGAGTAGCTGAAGTCGCCGTACTCCGCCCGCTCGAAGCCCGTTTCGCCCGCCGCGTCCCGCTCCATGCCGCCGTGGAGGAGGAACGGCTTCGTCCCGGGCCGGAGCACGATCAGCCCCGTCGAGAGGTGCGCCGCCGGCGGACCCGCGACGTAGCGGAAGGTCGGATTGGGGAATTCCCCCTTGAGGATGACCGCGGCGGCCAGGCCGCGCTCGCGCAACAGCGGGTCGATGTCATGTTTCACAGGTTGTCTCCCGCGCCGACCCCGTGGGGCGGCCGCGCTTCAAGTGCGGAACAGCACGCTCTCGTTGGAGAAGAGCCGCACCGCTATGACGAGCATGAGCGCCGCCAGGCCGCAGCTCGTCCCGATGGCCGTGAGCGCGTGCATCGTGTTCACGGTGTCGGTGAGGATCTCCCGCTGCAAGAGCGCCGTGTTGAGGACCGGAATGAAGAACCGGGATTGCGCCGGGTTCTGCTGCCCAAAGCTGCCCAGGCCCAGGAAAATCGTCGCCATGTAGAAGTAGGACGCGTACGCCTGCCCCTCGCGCATCCCGCGCGCAAAGCAGCCGATCGCGACCAGGGTCGCCGAGATGAAGACCGCGGCCGGGATCATCGTGAGGAGGAGGAGCAGCGCCTTGTCCGGGCCGATGACGAACTGCATCGACTGGCGCTCCGTGCCCGGGAAGAGCTTCGCGACCACATTGAACGTGAGCCAGAGTCCCGCGATGCCGGTCATGGCGCCGGTCAGAGACGCCGTGAGCACGGCCATCGTCTTCCCCATCACCAATTCGCCGCGCGTTGCCGCCGTGGCGAGCAAGGTCTCGAGCGTGCTCCGCTCCTTTTCGCCCGTGGTCGTGTCCACCGCCATGTGCATCGAGCCCGCGGCCACCAGGAACACGAGCAGGTACGGGATGAGGAGTGCCGCGAAGAAGCGCCCCATCTCGTGCTTCGAGGAGATGTTCCGCTCCTCCACCCGGAACTCGGGAGGGGACTCGGCGCGCGCGCCCAACGAGCGCGCCCACGCCACGGTCAACGAGCGGCGCACCTGGTCCAGCACCGGCTTCAGGCGCTCGGACGCCTGGGAGGATCGGTTGTCGGCCTCCTTGTAGAAGAGCACGACCTTCGCCTTCTCCCCGCGCCCGACCGCGTCCACGATCCCCGCGGGGACGACGAGCGCGGCGTCCAGCCCCGCGTCTTCCAGCCGGCGGGGGGGCGCGTCCAGGTGGACCGCCTCCACGCCGGAGATGGCGCGCACCGAGTCCGCCAGGCCGGGGATCTGCGCCTCGCCGACGATGCCGACCCGCAGCGTCAGGGCCCGCGCCTCCTCGGCGTTCTTGGTCTGGATCCACGACATGAAGCCGATCATCGCCGGGTACAGGATGAACGGGAAGACGAAGATGGCGAAAACCGAGCGCCCGTCGCGCAGGGCGTCGGTGATCTCCTTGCGGTAGACGGCGAAGGTCTTAGCGGTCACCATTCGATGCCCCCGTCACCACGCCCACGAACACGTCCTCCAGGGACCGGCTGGCCGCGCGGCCGCGGATCGTCTCCAGCGGCCCTTCCGCGAGGAGGCGCCCCTGCTCGATGATAGCGATCTCGTCGCAGATCCGCTCGGCCTCGGTCATGATGTGGGTCGAGAAGATGACCGTGCGCCCCTTGCCCTTCAGTTCCTGGATCAGGCGGAGCACGTGGCGGGCTCCGATCACGTCCAGCCCCGCGGTCGGCTCGTCGAAGATCAAGACCTCGGGATCGTGGAAGACGACGCGCGTGATGGAGAGGCGCTGCTTCATTCCCGTCGACATCCGGCCCACGCGCTTGTCCAGGAGGTCGGCCAGGTCGAACTGCGGGGTCAATTCAGTCATCCGCTTCGCGACGGCTGCGCGGGGCATCCCGGCGAGCGCGCCGAAGTACGCGAGCAGCTCGCGCCCCGTCAGCCGGTCGTAGAGCTTGGTGTCGCCGGAGAGGTACCCGATCCTCCGGCGGACCTCGGCCGGCTTCTCGATGATGTCAAAGCCCGCGACCTTCGCGGTGCCCCCCGTGGGGACCAGGATCGTCGCGAGCATGCGGAGGGTCGTGGTCTTGCCGGCGCCGTTTCGGCCCAGGAGCCCGAAGACCTGGCCCGGGCGGCACGTGAACGAAATGCCGCGAACCGCGGGGATATCGCCCTTCTTCCGATCGTGAAACGTCTTCGAGAGCTCGGAAACCTGGATCAAGGATTCTCCCGGCGCTATTGCGGAAAGCCGCGGGCGCGGCTCGTGGGGGGCCAGTCTAAGCGGAATCGCAGCTTGAACCAAGGAATCTAAAGAGTTACGATACAAGCCTGACGCACGGACTCATAACCATAACCCACGCATGGACTTCGAAGGAGCGACCCCTTCATGACCGAAACCGTTGTCCAAGTAACCGATAGCACCTTCGACAACGAGGTGCTCCAGTCCACCATCCCCGTGCTCGTCGATTTCTGGGCCGAGTGGTGCGGGCCGTGCCGCATGGTCGCGCCGGTCGTGGAGGAAGTCGCCAAGCAGTATCAGGGGAAGGTGAAGGTCGCGAAGGTGGACGTGGACCAGAACCAGCGCATCGCCACCCAGTTCCAGATCCGGAGCATCCCCAGCCTCTACATCTTCAAGAACGGGAAAGTCGCCGGACAGATCGTCGGAGCCGTTCCGAAGCAGCAGATTACCTCGGCGCTCGACAAGATCCTTCTCTAGCACAAGCGCCCCGGTACAGAGCCAGGGCCCCTCTAGACCGCGGATTCCTTGCAGATCGGCCGGCAGCGGCACCGCCGGCACGCGAACGGGCTCGGCTTCGCCGTGAAGTCGCCCTCGCGGATGGACGCGGCGATCGTGGCGATCTTCTCGCGCGTCTTCCGGACATCCCCCTCCGTCACCCTCACGGGCGTCGACGTTCCCGGCATCACGAAGCGGAGCTCCAGGCGATCGGGGAGCCGGCCGTTCATCTCCCTGTACGCCAGCGCGTAGACCGCCAGCTGCATCTCGTCTTTCTTCCGCTGCTCCACCTGCTCGTCCCCGTCGATCTCCGCCGTCTTGTAGTCCACCAGGGTGACCCCTTCCGGGCCCGCTGCGTCGACCCGGTCCATCCGCCCCGTCAGCGCGACGTCGCCCAAGCCGACCCGGAACACGCTCTCGACCTGGGACGGCACGGGTCCCGCCGCGATCTCCCTCGCGTGGAACGCGCGCAGCGCTTCGGCTCCCTGCGCGAACCGGGCGGCCTCGTGGTCCGGCGAGATGTAGCCCGCGCTGCGCCACCCCGATCGAAAGACCTCGACCACGTCGTCGGCGCTGGGAGGCGCCCCCGAGAGCCGGCGGCTCAGCGCGAACGCCACCGCCTGGTGGATCGCCTGGCCGAAGTTGATGCGCGGATCGGGCGGAAGGATCGAGTCCACGCCGATGACGTGGAGAAGCCGGTACCGGAGCGGGCAGGAATCGTAGTCGTCCACGCGCCGGAACGAGAGCGGCAAGGGACCGTCCGGCACAGCGACCTCGCGGTCGACGTCCAGGGCTTCGCGCTCGCGATGCTCCTCCAGCATCTCGACGGCCCGCCGCCGCGTCTTCACGGGGATCGGTTTTCCCAGGTCGAACGCCTCCGAGAGGAACTGGCTCCGCGTCCGCTCCTGCGGCGTGCCGTAATTCCGCGCGTAGGTCGTGATCAGCTCCTCCCGCGCGCGTGTCAGCGCGACGTAGCAGAGGCGGCGCTCCTCCTCGAGGTGCATGGCGCCGGGATCCAGGAACGGATTGGACGAGGCGTCCGGCGGAAGCTCGAGCGCCCGGCTCCGATACGCCATGGGAAAGCGTTTCGAGGCGGCCTGCACCAGGAACACGACCGGGAACTCCAGCCCCTTGGCCCTGTGGATCGTCAGCACCTGGACGACGTTCGACGTGACGTCCACGTCGGCCACGGCCGGATCCTCGCCGTGCTCCTGGATCGCCTCGAGATGGCGCAGGAACAGGGGCACGCGATCGGCCAGCGCCACCTTCTCGAACGAGCGGATGATGTGGAAGAACTTGACCAGGTTCCTCGCCCTCGCCTCGTCCTCGAAGGAGCGCGAGGCCGCCAGCTCGCGAAGCGTCCCGCGCTTCTCGAGATACTTGTAGAGCACCTCGCCCGTGCGGCGGCCCCGGGCATGGGCCTCGAGCTGCTCCAGGTCGCGGAGCAGCAGGTTGATCTTCTCGAGCCCGTCCGGCGACAGCTCCGCTTCCACCGCGCCCGCCGCCGCCAGCGAGAAGAGCATGCGAAGCGTGCCGGGGTAGTCGCGCAACAGGTGCATCAGCTTCGTCAGATCGTCCTCGGGCACGTCGTACCCCTCGGACGCGAGCAGATACAGGTGCTCGGGGCGCGACCCCTGGTGCAGCGACTGGAGCAGCGCGATGAGCTGCTTCACCTCGGGGCGCTGGAAGAGGCCGCGGCTCCCCGAGAACCAGTAGTCCACGCCGCGCTCGTCCAGCGCGCGCAGGAACGGCTCGGCGTGCCGGTTGTTGCGGACCAGGATCGCGTAGTCGCGGGGCTGGCGGCGCTTCTCGTCGATGCTCTGGCGAATGTGCTCCGCGACCCACGCGGCTTCCTCCTCCGCGGTTGCGAATTCACGGCACTCCGGCGCCGGCCCTTCCTTCTCGGTGATCAGCTCCTTGATGATTCCGCGCCGCTCGAGCCGCTCCCGGTTGAACGCGATCAGCCGCCGCGCCACGCCCAGGATCTGGCGCGTGCTCCGGTAGTTTCGCTTGAGCACGACCCGCTTGGCGTCCGGATAGTGCTTGCCGAACTCGAGAATGTTCTGGAGATGGGCGCCGCGGAACGCGTAGATGCTCTGGTCGTCGTCGCCGACCACCACCAGATTCCGGTGCCGCTCCACCAACCGGCGCACCACCTTGAACTGGACGGGATTCGTGTCCTGGAACTCGTCCACCAGCACGTACCGGTAGCGGTCTTGAAATCGGCGCAGCGCGGCCGGGCTGGTCTCGAACAGCCGGTGGGTCATGGCGAGCTGGTCGCCGAAGTCGATGAAACCCGCCTCCCAGAGCATCCGGTTGTAGGCTTCGTAGACGTCGGCCAGCTCGAGATCGCGCTGGGCTTGGTCCCGCCACGCATCGTCGCCGGAGTCGAGCCACGCCTGGGCCTCCCTGCGCAGATCCTCCGGCCACAGCGGCTGGTCCTTGGCACGCGCCACGAAATCGCCGATCTCCCGGATGTATCGAGTCGGATTGGAGAGCGGTGCGTAGTGCTTCAGCGGCAGCTCTCCGATCCGCTCGGCCAGGAAAAGGGACTGCGCCGTCTTGTCCAGGACCGTGAAGCCCGGCGCCAGGCCGATCTCCACCCCGTGCGCCGCGAGCACGTCGTCGCCGAAGGCGTGGAAGGTGGCGATGGTGACGTCGGCGTAGCCGTAGGGAACCAGGAGATCGACGCGCTCCTGCATCTCGGCCGCGGCCTTCTCGTTGTAGGCGAGCGCGAGGATCTCGGAAGGCCGGGCGCGCCCCGAGGTGATGAGGTGCGCGATCCGCCGCGCGATGACGGTGGTCTTTCCCGTTCCCGCCCCGGCCACGATCATCAGCGGACCGTCGCCGTGCTCGACGGCCGCGCGCTGCTCGTCATCCAGGGCGAGGGAATCGTCGGCGGGAGCGGGCGGAGCCCCGGCGGCAAGCGCGTCTTCCGCGGCGGACGGGGCCTCGGAGTCCAGCGAAAGCTGGGTCGGTATCTGGGTCGGACGCATGATGCGGACCTCGGGTGGGTAGGCGCTTCGGAGCGTTAGTTTATCGCGTCAGAGGCCAGAACGCGAGGAAGACGAAACCGGGCGACGGGGTTACAATGCGGCGCCATGGCTACGGACGAAACGGTGGTCTACGTCTCGCGCCGGCCGCTGCCGCGCATCGGGCCGTATCTGCGCGCGCTTTTCGACCTGGGCCTGAAGTCCATTCCCGCGGCACTCCCCGCGCTGCTCTTCCTGTGGTTCTATCATTTCGGGACGGCGCTCTATCTGGAGCTGGCCGGCGGCGCCACATCTCCGCTCGGATTCCGGGACAATCAGGCGTTGCTGGTCCAGATCTTCATGAAGGTCTCCGCCTATCTTCCGCTCCTGGTCCTGGTCTACACGCCGTTTCTGCCGTTCCAGGATGCGCTCTTCCGCGGCGAGCGGATCACGTTCCTCCAGGCGATCCGCCACGTGCTGGAGCGCCTGGTTCCCTTCGTTCTCTCCATGATCCTCCAGATGGCGATCGTGTTCCTGCCGATCCTCCTGGTGGTCGGCGTGCTCATCGCCGTGGTCGCCCCCTTCCCATCGCTCCCGCGCGAGGTGGTGGCCGCGCTGGCGCTGGTGACGCTGGGCCCCGTCGTGGTCTGGCTTTTCATTTCGGGGATATTCATGTCGTTCGCGGTTCCGGCGGTGGTGCTGGACGATCACGGGCCCGCGCACGCCATCACGGCCAGCGTGCGGCTGGTGGCCGGGCATTTCTGGGGCATCTTCTGGCGGCTCATCGTTTTCTTCGCGGTCCTCTTCGCCGTCGCGATGATCGCCATGATCCCGGCGCTAGTTCTGGGCGCGATCGCGGCCGCCGCGTCGCGCGCCGAATTGCTCTTCAGGATTGTGACGATCCTGTGGACCAGCCTGGCCACCGCCCTGGCGTTCCCCTTCTGGGTCGGAGCGCTGGTCGTGCTCTACCGCTCGCTCGCGCCCGCGGACGGCGTCGCCGTGGGCGAGGCCGTCGCGCAGGCCGCCGGGGTCCCGCCACTCGCGGCCGGCGAGCACCCCACTCCCTACATCTTCGAGTAGCCCGCCGTGGCGCCCGCGGTGATTTTCTCGGACGCCTACTATGCGGACATCGGCGTCCACGTGTTCCCCATGCGGAAATTCGAGATGATCCGGGACGAGGTGGTGCGGCGTGGCGTGCTGCGCGGCGACGAGGTGCTGGAGCCGGGGGCCGCTTCCGTGGAGCAGGTGGTCCGCGTGCACGACCGCGAGTACGTGGACAAGCTGGTGCACGGGCGCCTGTCGGTGCTGGAAGAGGCGGTCCTCGAGCTTCCGTACTCGAAGGCCCTAGTCGAGGCCTCGTTTCTGTGCGCGGGAGGCAGCATCCTGGCCGCGCGCGAGGCGCTGACGCGCGGGGCCGGGGCGAATCTCGGGGGCGGCTTCCACCACGCGTTCCCCGATCACGGCGAGGGTTTCTGTGTGTTCAACGACGTCGCGATCGCGATCCGCGAGCTGCAGGCCACGCGCTCCATCCGCCGCGCGGCGGTGATCGACGTGGACGTGCACCAGGGAAACGGGACGGCGGCGATCTTCCGCGACGATCCCTCGGTTTTCACGTTTTCGATCCACGAAGAGGCCAACTATCCGGCGATCAAGCCCCCGAGCGACCAGGACGTGGGCCTGGAGACGGGCGCGGACGGGAAAACGTACCAGGCTGCGCTGGAGCACTGGGTGCCGCGCATCCTGGAGCGGCATCGGCCCGATTTCGTGGCGTACGTGGGGGGCGCGGATCCGTTCGAAGAGGACCAACTGGGGCGGCTTCGCCTGACGCGCGAGGACCTGCGCGCCCGGGACCGCTTCGTTTTCAAGGAGTGCGCGTCGCGGCAGATCCCTTTCGGGGTTTTCCTGGCGGGCGGGTACGCGGCCGATTTGAACGACACGGTGGGAATCCAGGCCGACATGGTGGAGGCCGCGTTCCATACGATCGGCTCGGCACGCCCCGAGCCAGAATTGTCCAAATCAAAATCGCCCAAATCAAGGAGATCATGATGCGATTCGTCGCGTTGCTGTTGCCGCTGCTGGTCCTGATCGTCGCCCTGCCCGCGTGCGGCAAACACGGCATGGACGAGACGATCCAGTCCGCCGCCGTGCGCTCGACCCTGGATACCCTGTGGACCCAGTACGCCGACGCCGCGGACCGGCGCGACAGCCTCCTGTTCGGCACCCTTTTCCACGAGGACGCCGCTTTGGCCTACTCCAGCGCTCCCACCGTGACCGGGCGCGGCGCGATCCAGCAATTCCTGTTCACGCTGTACTCGGGGGTTGATCTGACCCGGCTGCGGGTCGCTCCCGAGGACATGGTCGTGAACGGCACGCTGGCGGCGCAGGGCGGCAGCTTCGAAGAGGACTATCTGGACAACACCACGCCCAAGACCGAGGTGGGCCGGTATGAGCTGATCGCGCAGCGTGGCGACGACGAGAGGTGGCGCATCCACCGGCTGGTAGTGGTGGTGGATTCGCTTCACGTAAGCCATTGACGGGTAATTGATTGCGAGAATTTGTGGCGGCGTGGCCCGGGGATGCCGATCTTTTAGCGAACCCGTGACATGGGCTTGGGTAACTAAGAGGTACTAGGCCTCGCTGTACACCCAACCCACATCAGAACCCGTGCCCCGAGGCGATCTTCGTGCCGCTTCGTGAGGAGGTGGCAAGGATGATCCACAGGCTCTCGCGCCGCTCCCGGCTGATTGTTCCAATAGCGATCATCGCGGCGGCCGCTTTCTCGGCCGCGGTGACGGTGGCCGCGTTCGCCCTGCCCGCCTACGCACGGGCAGAGGCGGCGGCCCCGAAATGGCATTTCCAGTGGCGACCCAATTGGCTCCCCGGCGATCCCGGTGTCGAACCCGCGGGGTTCCTGGCCGTGACCGCCCTCCGAAGCGCCTCTCCGGCCGCGCCCCCCGGACTCTTCATCGCCGTCGACCCCGTGACGCACAAGCCGGTCACGCCCTCGTTGGAGCAGCGGAAGGCATGGGCCGCGGATGCCGCGCGCGCGGCGGCGCTTCAGGCGCCTCTCGCGCCCGGCGCGTTCCTCCCTGTGGAGCGGCTCCCCGGCGGCGGCGAGATGGTGCAGCTGAACGGTCGCTTCCAGGCTTACGAGGTCGCGCGACGCGACGCGAACGGCCACTTCACGACCGACTGCGTGTCCGATCTCGACGCCGCGAAGAAGCTCGTCGCCCAACCGGCGCCGGCCAAGCCCACCCAGTCCAAGAGAGAGGAGCGCTAACCCGTGCGCCCACGCTCTCTGGTCCTTGGCGCCGCGCTCGCGGCCCTCTTCTATATGGCGCCCATGGCGGCGCATGCCGCCAACTTCGTCCTGATCAATCTCGACAGCGCCGGTGAGGGCTTCAACGACACGACGCCCGCGGCGCCGGTCGGCGGCAATCCAGGCACGACCCTCGGGGAGCAGCGCCTGAACGTCTTCCGGACGGCCTGCAACATCTGGGGCACGATCTTGCCCAGCACGGTAACGATCCGGGTCCAGGCCAGCTTCGATCCCTTGACCCCTTGCGACGCGACCGGCGGCGTTCTGGGAAGCGCCGGTGCGATCTCCATGCTCTCGGACTTCGCGGGTGCGCCCATCGCGAACACGTGGTATTCGATCGCCCTGGCGAACAAGCTGGCGGGGACGGACCTGGCTCCCTCGACCAACGACATCTCCGCCCAGTTCAACTCCAGCGTCGACAACAGCACGTGCCTCGGCAGCACCAGCTGGTACTACGGCTACGATCACGCCGAAGGGACGAACGTCGACCTACTCACCGTCGTGCTCCACGAGATGGGCCATGGGCTGGGGTTCCAGACGTTCACGAACGCGTCCAACGGCCAGTTCGCCAACAACCGCCCGGACATTTTCGCGCGCAACCTTTTCGATCGGACCTTCGGGCTCCGCTGGGACCAGATGACCAACGCCCAGCGCGCCGCCTCCTCGACCAACACCGGAAATCTAGTGTGGGACGGCACGTACGTGAAGAACGCCGCGCCCCTCTTCCTTGGACCGGCCGCTATTGTGCGGATCGACTCGCCATCGGGCATCGCCGGCGAAAAGCAATTCGGTACCGCCGACTTCGGCGGTCCCATGCCGCAGCCGTCTTTGTCGGCCGAGGTGGTGCTGGTCCAGGACACAACGTTCCCGACGACCGACGGCTGCGAGACGCTGGTGAACGCGGCCCAGCTTTCGGGAAAGATCGCGCTGATCGACCGCGGCACGTGCACGTTCGCGCAGAAGGCGGCGCGGGCGCAGGCGGCGGGCGCGGTCGCGGTGATCATCGGGAACAATGTAGCGGGCGCCGCTCCCCAGATGACCGGCAGCGACCCCTCGATCACCATCCCGGTCGTGAGCATCACGCAGAACGACGACGCGCTCATCCAGGACGAGATTTCGGCGGGCAGCACCATCCTGGCGACGATCGGCGTGGATCCCACGCACCTCGCGGGCACCGACGCCGAAGGGCGGCCGCGCATGTACGCACCCGCGCCGATCGAGGCGGGCTCGTCCCTGTCCCACTGGGACGTGCCCGAGACGCCTGATCTTTTGATGGAGCCCTTCATCAGCTCCACGCTCACCTCGAGCGTGGACCTGACGCAGTACGCCTTCGTGGATATCGGCTGGCTGACCGGCGTGGCTTCGGTGACGGCGGGCGGCGGGACCGTGGCGGCGCCGCGAGCGTACAGCGCCCCGAATCCGTTCCGCACCGCGGCCTCGATCCGGTTTGAGATGGCGCAGTCGGGGAGCGCCGCGGTGGACGTGTTCGACGCGCGGGGCGCTTTGGTGAAGCGGTTGCCGCAGACGTGGCGCCCCGCGGGAGTGCAGACCGTCGAGTGGGATGGCGTCGACTCTCGCGGAGGCCGCGCTCCGGCAGGCGTCTACTTCTGGCGCGTCGAGGCCGGCGGCGAGCTGCAAACAGGACGGATGGTCCGCGTCCAGTAGATGAGGTAAGGTCGGCGTCACCACATGACGCCGCTCGCTGAACCCACCATAGATTTCGACACCGGCCTCCGGGCCTTCGGCTTCGACACGTTCCGGCCGGGGCAGCGCGAGGCGCTCGAGGCGCTCGTCCGCCACCGCCGCCTGTTGCTCGTGGCGCCCACCGGCGGCGGGAAGAGCCTGATCTACCAGCTCCCCGCGACCATGCTCCCCGGTACGACCCTGGTCATCTCCCCGTTGATCTCCCTGATGCACGACCAGGTCGAGGCATTAGGGGCTCGCGGGATTCCCGCCACGTACCTGGCTTCCACCCTTCCGGACCATGAGGTGATGGACCGGCTGCGGCGGCTGCGCGCCGGGGAGTACCGACTGGTTTACGTCGCTCCCGAGCGGTTGCCGTTCCCCGGATTCCGCGACTTGATCCAGAAGCTGGGCTGCCCGCTGGTGGCCGTGGATGAGGCGCACTGCATCAGCCAATGGGGCCACGACTTCCGCCCCGAGTACCGCCAGATCCAGGAGTTCCTGGGCAGCGTCCGCGGAGCCATGGTTCTCGCGTGCACCGCCACCGCGACTCCCGTGGTGCGCGACGACATCGTCCGCCAGTTGGGGACGGGGCCCGACACGCCGCAGATCGTCCGCGGCTTCGCGCGGCCGAATCTGGCGCTGCGCGCGCGGCCGGTCGAGAGCGCCGCGGAGCTGGACGGCGCGGTGGACGAGGCGTTGCGGGCCGCGCTGGGCGGGCCCTCGGCGGGCGACGCGGCGGCGGGCGGTGGCGCGGCGGCGGGTGCAGGCGGCGCGATCATCTATTGCCTGACGCGCAAGGACGCGGAGGAGCAGGCGAAGCGACTCCGCCGCGACGGCTGGCGATCCGGTTGGTACCACGCCGGGCTCGCGGGCGAGCACCGCGGCGAGGTGCAAGACCGGTTCATGCGGGGCGAGCTTCAGGTGGTCGCGGCCACCAACGCGTTTGGAATGGGGATCGACCGCTCCGACGTCCGCGCCGTCATCCACACCGCGCCGCCCGATTCCATCGAGGCCTATTACCAGGAAGTCGGACGCGCGGGCCGCGACGGCCTCGATGCCTCGGGGCTGCTCCTGCTGCGGACCTCGGACATCCCTCGCCGCCGCGCCTTGTTGGAGCGAAGCGCCCGCGAGAGCGGAACGACCCCCGAGTTTTTCGAGCACAAATGGAGCATGTATCTGGATCTGATCCGCTGGGGAGAAGGCGGCTCGTGCCGCCACGACTCAATCCTGCGCTACTTCGGGGACGAGGCCGAGACGCTCCACGGATGCGGCCGCTGCGACGTGTGCCTGGCGTTGTCGGAGAGCGCCGATGGCCCCGGCTCTGAAGGGAGCGAGCGCATCGTAGGGGCCGTGCTCCGCGCGGTCGCGCTGGTGCACGAGCGCCTGGGTATGAAGGCTACCGTCAAGTTCCTGCGCGGCGAGAAGGACGACCGGCTGGACCGAGCGGGGTTGCCGGCGCGTCCCGGTTATGGCGCGCTGGCGGACGAGTCGGAGATATGGGTGGGCCGGGTGCTGCAGCGCTGCGTGACCGCCGGGTGGGTGGACTTCACAAGCGGCGAGTACAAGCTTTTGTCCCTGACCGACACGGGGCGGGCCGTCCTCGAGGGAAAGCGGCTGGCGCGGCTGGTGCTGCCGACGAGGGAGGCGGCTGGGTCGGCGGGCGCGAAATCCCGCCGTGTGCGCACGGTTTCGCGCGGAGCGAGCGGCTGGCGATCGGCGGAATCGGGTCGGAACCAGGCCGGCTCCGAGTGGGACGAGCGCTTGTTTCAGACCCTCCGCGAGTGGCGCCGCGTGCAGTGCCAGGCGGAAGCGATCCCCGCCTTCGCCGTCGCCACCGACCGGTCGCTACAGGACATCGCGACCGTGAAGCCAGGCACGCTCGCGGAGCTGCGGCTGTGCCACGGGATCGGTCCGCATAAGGCCGAGAAGTACGGCCCCGCGATCGTGGCGATCGTGAAGAAGGGTGCTGGCTAGAAGCGTCGGACCAATCCGCCTTTGAATTGCAGGTATTCGACGGTCCCCTGTGAAAAAAGGGAGACCGGGCCCACTACCAACCTGCTCCGCCGCGTAGAGATCCGCGTATAGGCCGCGAGAAACTCCGCCGTCGTTCTTGTTCCCAGCCGCGCATCCAATCCCAAGCCCAGATCTCCGCCACTCCCGAGCACGGTCTTGCTTCCTTTGGCGCCGGAGCCGCTCAGGGATGTCGTAAAGCCTTGAAGGCCCAAGGTAGTGTGGATGAAGGGAACCAGGCGATGGTCAGAATGGATTAGAAGTCGTGACCACAGGCTCGCGCCCCACACTCGATACCGGAGCTGACTGACTGATCCCCCGGTACTGGACGCCATCCTGTCCTCGAACTCGTGCTTCCCGCCGAATTGGGCAAAGTCGAGCTTCGCCCCGTAGGTGTAGTGCCGGCTGGTTCGCCAATCCAGCAGGAGATCCACGGATACGCCCGTCTCGGTGAAATCCGAGAGGTTCCCGAGCGCCGAGGCCATGCCCGCATGGCCACCCCAGAACGGGCCACGCTGTGACCGGGTGAGCTTGGGTTCCGGGCGAGGCTTCGGCTCGCCGACGCGGATCCCGTGCTCTTTCTCCAGGACTTCGTTGGTTCTATCGTCCCCGTATTCGTCCGTGATCCTCCGGACTCGCTTCGTCGCGATGATTTGTTCCCGCCCGTCGGCTCCCGTCAGGGTGAGTCCTCCGAGGGAGCGGACCCGGATGCGCTGGGTCTCGATCTCTTCTCCATTGTCGAGAAGGATGCGGATTGAAGGCGGGGATGCTGGGGCGAGGGAATCGGGAAGGTCGGCGCCAAACGCGGCGAGCGGCAATAGAAGAAAGAGAAGCGCCGTCATGGCTGCTAAGGTGAGGGTCACGGGCCTCTACTCCTCCTCGCCCTCGCCGACCGGACACCCCTTGTCGAACACAACCCGCCACTTGCCGTCTTTTTCCAACCGCCAAATGGTGGTGAAATTTCCAAAATGGCGCCCCATCTCGTCGCGTACGGGCCCGGTGCTCAAAGCAAGCTTCCCGGATGGGAGCACCTCGACCTTCTCGGGCTCCCACGTGAACGGCGCGACTTTGCCATCGAAGAAGCGCGCCCACTTCTTTACGACCGCCTCGCGGCCGCGGCTGGGCGGCTCGTCGCCCGTTCCGAAAAAGACTCCCTCTACGGCGATATAGGTGGCGAAGGACTTGAGGTCGCGATCCGCCATCGTCTTGGAGAACGCACGCTCTGATTTGCGAACCTCGGCTGCCAGGTCGCGGCCGGCCGCGGTCGCGAGCGGGGCTGATGCGAGCTGGAGGGTCGCCGCAGAGAAAAGGAGCAGTCGCTTCATTCTCACCTCACGGGTTTCTCCGGCGTGTGTCGGGGGACATTGGCCAGAATGGCACCCCGTGGGCCCCCCGGGAAGGGCAAAAGCTCGCGGTGGCGCAGAGGCCCTTTCCCGGCGATACTGCCAAGTTATGCGTATCCCTCTGGCAGCCACCGCCGCGGCAATCGCCTTGGCCGTCGCCGCCGCGCGCCCCGTGGGCGCCACACCCTCCACTACCTTCTGGGCCCCTTCCACTCCGTTCGTGCAGCCGCTCGGGGTGCTTCACGTCACGTACGACACCTATTTCGGATCGAAGGCGGGGTACCCCGTAGACACGGGACTCACGATGGGGGTGCTCCCCTGGAAGGGCCTCCAGTCGGAGATCGGCTTCGATCTGATCTACCCGAGCTTCGCCGGATCCGACGCGATCGGCGTGCCACTTGTCCTCAACTCCAAGGTAGGCGCGCCGGAGGACACTTACTTCAAGGGCCAGCCGGCGTGGTCGGCCGGGATTTATGGAGTGGGCCTGAAGAAGGGCTTCAACGACCAGAACGTGCTTCACGCCGAGATCGGGAAGACGCTTCCGCACGTCGGGGCCCTCTCCGTCGGTGGGTACTACGGTCTGAACGACGACCTGTTCCTCTCCGCCGACGGTAAGAAGGCCCGGAGCGGCTTGCTCGCGGGCTGGATGTCGCCCTCCATCGACGTGCCGCGCATCGACAAGATCCTCCTCGCCTGGGACATCCAGACCGGAAAGAACGCCGTCGGCGCTACCGGCGGCGGCGCCTACCTGTACTTCACGCCTGCGATTGATCTTCTCATCGGCCCCGTCTTCTTCTTCGAGAGCGAGCTGCAACCAGCCGCCTCGAAGTCACTCTGGACCGTGCAGCTCGACATCGATCTAGATCTTTTGTCTGGGGGCAAGAAATGAAGTCGGGCATCTAGTTCGGCCAGTTCGAGGAGGATCCGCCGTGCTGCATCTCGACACCGGCAACACCGCCTTCATGCTGCTGTGCAGCAGTCTCGTGATGCTCATGACCCCAGGGCTCGCCTTCTTCTACGGCGGACTGGTCGGCCGGAAGAACGTGCTGGCGATCATGATCCAGAGCTTCATCTCGCTCTGCTGGACCACGGTGATCTGGTTCGTCTGCGGCTACTCGCTCTGCTTCTCGGGCGACGTGGGCGGCGTGATCGGGAACCTCAACATGGCCTTCCTGCGCGGCGTGAATCTGATGTCCCCCTCGCCCAATCCCAGCATCCCGCTGATCGTGCACATCGCCTACCAGATGATGTTCGCGATCATCACGCCCGCGCTCATCACGGGTGCGTTCGCCAATCGAGTGAGATTCAAGGCCTACTTCATCTTCCTCACACTCTGGCTCCTGTTCGTGTATTTCCCGTTCGTGCACATGATCTGGGGAGGCGGCCTGCTCGCGAAGTGGGGCGTGCTGGACTTCGCCGGCGGCATCGTGGTGCACAACATCGCCGGGATCGCGGCGCTCGCGTCGGTGCTCTACGTCGGACGGCGCCGCGTGCAGGACAGCGGTCCGCACAGCATCCCGCTGGTGGCACTGGGTACCGGGCTCCTGTGGTTCGGCTGGTACGGATTCAACGCCGGCAGCGAATTCAGCGTCGACGCCGTATCGGCAACAGCGTTCATCAACACCGACCTCGCAGCTTCGTTCGCGGGGATGGCGTGGTTCCTGGTCGAATGGATGTCGGGAGCCAAGCCCAAGTTTCTGGGCCTCCTCACCGGCTCCGTCGCCGGGCTGGCCACCATCACCCCCGCCGCGGGCTTCGTCTCTCCCACGAGCGCGGTGATCATCGGCATCGTCTCGGGAGTGGTGTGCTACTACGCGGTCGCGCTCAAGAACAAGCTCCATTGGGACGACGCGCTGGACGTGTGGGGGGTGCACGGCGTGGGCGGCTTCATCGGCATCGTCATGCTCGGCGTCTTCGCGACCAAGGCCTTCAACCCGGCGGGCACCGACGGGCTCTTGGCGGGCAATCCGTCGTTCTTCGTCAAGCAGTGCGTCGCCGTGCTGCTGTCGTCGGTGTGGGCGTTCACCTTCACGCTCGGCATGCTGTGGCTGATCGACAAGGTCACCCCGGTCAAGGTGGCGGCGGGCGCCGAGGAGATTGGGCTCGACGAAGCACTGCATGGGGAGAAGGCGTACGTCGGAGGGTTGTGACCTCGGTGGGCTACTTCGGCTATCGCCGTAGCTGTTGAAGGCCCCACACGGTCAGCGCCCACAAGACGCTGTTTCGCATTTTGCCGGCCTACCTTCGATCCGCCCTTAGCTCGATGGAGCAGGCTTTAGGTACGCTTGCGTACCTCCCTGAGAGCGCGTTGCAGTTCAGATATTCGCCTTTCTTGAAGACGTACTTGCTCCTGAAGCCTTCGCTGCTTGTACCCTTTCTTTAGTTCCTTCGTCCCTCTCCTTTGTAGCTGCTCTTCGAGCGTTCGTACCGCCGTCCGTGCCTCAGCAAGCTGCACCTTCAACATGTCGTGTTCGCCGAATAGCTTCGTGGCTTCTTCATTGAATCGCGAGAGTGCAACGCGAATTGCTTCGTCTTCGTGTTCCGCGAGCTCCTTTGGACTCAGCGCACCCTGCGTAACGTCGCTGTCCTGCCGCGTTGCAAACTCCCTCAGTACCTTCACGAATAGCGCCTTGACTTCCTCCGGGCGCTTGGCCATGAGGTCCCTGTATCGCGTGTGAATACTCGCAAGAAGCTTCCTAACGTCGTCCTCACGATACGCAGTCAGTGCTACGTTCATGAACAGGCCCGAGAACCCTTTATACGCTGCAGCCGCCGCATTCACGGCCTCCAACGCCTGAAACCATCGAATTGGATGCTGAGCGCATGGGAGCAACCATTCACCCGCATGATACTCGAAGAGTCGATTCACGAAACCGTCTGTACTGATGAACCACGCGGCTGGTGTTGCATCGGGTCGTGGTGCCAGCTTTCGGTCATGGTAGACCTGTAATATTTGCAAGGCTTCGTTCTTACAAAGCACCCTGTACCTAAACTGCCACGCAGCTTTTCGCTGCGCCTCAATCTCGTCGGTCAACGGGGAGACGGCCGCTATCTCCGTGGGATCGAGCGACGGCCGCAGGATGCTAGCTCCGACCTTGCGCTCCACGAGCGCGCGAATAGCAGGCTTGAAGGCCTTGTCGCTTGGCTCAGGTATGCCAGAGCTTCCTGCGTACTCTTGCCATGTCTGGATCCTTCCAGCGTGGAGCGCACGTATAAAGCCGACCAAATAAACGTTGGCGCGCTCCCAGCCAAGCGATTCGACATACACCTCAATCGCCGCTGGGTCATGGTCAAACTCGGATGCTATTTGCCACGCCCGAGCGGAATTCCCGTACACCTCGTCTAGAACATCCGTTAGAACTAGCAGGTGTGATCCTTGCGACACGCTGCCTTCTAGTAGCCGCGAGTAGCTCACCTGCAATGGATGATAGTCTGCTAGCAGTGGGAGGATAACGTTCGAATCTAGCCAGAGCCGAACCCCAGCGAAGAGCGATTGCGACAGCACCGCGCCTTCAGGGTCGAGCGCGTACGCACCGATTAAGAAGTAGGTTTGACAGAGCCAATAGATCGCCTTTGCATCATGGGCCGACGGATCACGAAAGACTCGCAGAACCGCTCGCTGAATCGCGACCTGTGCGCGACGATTGTTGGGTGCTACATTCTCTACCGAACGGCTCACTGCATCTGCAAGGTCCTGCACAACGGGCCTGTTGGCAAGCACGCTATCGGCAACGTCGATGCCGTGACGCTTGAATAGCTCCGCAAGGAACCCCTCGATGTTACCTTCAAGGTTGCTACGCTCTACGCCTCGCGCCCCCTCTTCCACTGCGATAGCCGCGATGTGAATGACGAGTGTGCGTAGATCCGCTCGTTTCTGTGTAACGAGGCCCATATATCGCTCCCGAGTGGGAGCATCCACCGTTACAATGTCATTCGAACTGGCAACTATTCCCTCACTCTCGAGCTGCTGGGCAAGCTGGCGGACCTTGTCCACCGACACAGACGATGGTAGTGAGTATTCGTTCACGAGAGCCGTGTGAAGGTCCGTCATCGACCTTGGGACGGTTGAATCCAGAATTGCGGCCAGTAGGGCCGAGGCTGGTAGCAGCTCCCTCATCTGCCCGTGCGCGCCACCTTCGAGACAAAGGATGCCTACTATCGCCGACTTGATCGGGAGCGGCTCTCCGCCATCCCGACCCAATCGAAGGGCTCCTGAGCGCCTCGAAGGCGGCGTTGACTGCACGGACTCAAGCAGGCGGAGGAGGCCCGTGTGTTGCGAATCGATCCTGTCGTATGCCAGCGTCTGAATGTTTAGCCGCCGCAGGCGTTCTGTAAAAGTATGGGAGAGTTGCTCGGAAGGCTGAAGGGAGACCGCATAGTAGTCTGGGTGCAGCTGATCAAGAGCTCCTTGACAGAGGTGCTCAAAATCGAGATCGCCATGACCGAATCCGACATAGAGTACGTTGTAACGCAGAAGCAGCTGCCGTATGCAATCACGGGGTCCTGTCGAGCCGCCATAAAACTGACGGTAGGATTGAGCGCCTAGGACGAGAATACCTCGACCATCCACAGTTCCATGAAAGTGGCACACGAATTGGCCGGCGGCTTGGACTGAGAGGAGGCCCGAGGTGTCGTTATCAAACACCGCTGGACCGCGACCGAGCACTTGCCCGTATGCGCCCTCGGCGATCCTATCGTAGTTGGTTGTGATCACTCCCGATGGGCGCAGCCTAAACAGAGATGTATGAAGCTCCCCAAAGCCTCGCACTTCTGTGGTTTCCTGCTTAAGCCAATTTGTCCAAGCACCGGGTGGTAATTCTTGTTCGATGGCGTCGAACACCAGCGCTAGGCGTTCGCGACTCAGCAGGTTCTCGGCATACTGCAGCGTCTCAGCTGGTGCGCCAGACTGCCGACCCAACTGAATCGCCGCGTCGGCTAGCGCCTTCCAGGGCTTGACGCCGCATTGGGCCGATGCACCAGCACCCAAGAAGAGCAGCCATGGTCGCTCAACCAGCCTCTTGATTTGATCGCTGCCGCTCGATTCTAATGACTCAGACATCTTGCTCCAATGATCGGAGTTATGCTCGCGGTGGAAGACCACCACAAGTGAGTTTCGGTGTCCAATTGCCAAGCTGCCGTCCGAACCGACAGGGCCGTCCATCCCGATACGGACGCCGAGCTCAGATATGGTTTGTCACCCTCTGTTTGCCCGATTGCACCGTGAATGAGTCTCCCCTGGGCCGACAACTCCCTGAAGCAATTGGGCTTCCTCCTAAGGCGGCATCACCTCGCCTGGCGAGGCGGTCGAGGCAGTTCTGGTCTCCGCTGGCCCGGTTGATGCGCTTTAAGGAAGCTACTTCCTCGATACCGCATCCTTCGTCGCCCAAATCCGAAAAGTTATTGCAGAAGCTCCTGGCAAAAAGACCGGCAAGACACGGCCGCGATCGTCTACAAGTAGTGCAGCAGGACGCCGCAGTTGAGCAATCGCTCCTGGTTGCAGCTTTCCACTGCTCGCGTAAGTCTAGTTTGCGAGCATGTAAAGAGTCCTTTGGGCGTTTAGGGCGTGTAGAACACGCTTTGCTGCCTGCATCGAATCCTCATGCTCCCAGATACGAACCACTTGCCACCCTTCACGGCGTAGGCGACAGTTCGTGTCTGCGTCTCGTCGCCTGTTCTGATCGATCTTGTTGCGCCACCACCGGGCATTGCTCTTGGGCCAGGTCGCGTGCCAAGGACAGCCGTGCCAAAAGCAGCCGTCAACGAATACCACGACCCTCGCGCTGACAAATGTGAGATCGGCTCGACGGCTCATCCCTGGCAGCGCGCGATCGACGCGAAAGCGGAGCCCTAGGCGATGCAGAATGGAGCGGAGTGCGACCTCGCAAGATGTATCCCGCTGTCGTATGGTCTGCATCCTTCGACGCACCGAAGCGGAAGAGGCGCTAGGTCTGCTGACCGTAGGGCGGCGGGACTTCATCGGGTGCCTCGTCTGCCCACTTGAATTCCTTGTGGTTGCGCTGGTCGTAGGTCTTTTTGATCTCGTCCAGGAACTGCGGTAATGAAAGCACGTCGTACGGCTGGCCCTTGCGAGGCGGAGGTTTCTCAATGTCTACGAACTCCAGCCGGTTCTCGTCGGGGTCGGGATCGTAGAGACCGATGAAGCCACGCTCGAAAAGCGCTACGTCATCCCCGGGATCCTTCCTGCCGACAAGCTCATGAAGGTACTCGACCCAGGCGCCGAAGGAAGACTTGTCAGTCCCATCCGCACAGGAATCGAAGGGCAGAAAGAGGACGGCCACCATAACGGCGTAAGGCTGACGCGTGTGGTAGCTGATCGACTCTACGCGCAACTCCTCGTCGTTTCGCTTCATGTTGTGTGTATAACGTCTCGCCTTGCCACCCGCGCCACCCTCGCGTTTCGAGACCTTTTCCTCCGGGATGTGGACGGACTTGAGGGATATCCCGAGGCCCAAGCCCAATTCCGGGGTCGAGTAGTTGACGTCGAGCCTACCAGTGCCTCTTGACCCCCATGCTGTAGACTCAAGGCCGCCATCGTCGGTCGGCAGGACACCACGAAAGCATTCGCCGAACTGATCTCGCAGTCCGTGGGCGACCAGGCGAGCCATGCTGTTTGCAAACCGGCTTGAGTAGGTGTTCTTCTCGCCTCGAATGCGCTCTTGGCCAGGTTCTGGCCGCGGTGCCGATGCACGGAGGACGTCGCTCAGACTACGGATCAGTGCCGGCGGCCCCTCTGGCATCTATGCCACGGCGGTTCGGGGACCGCGCTTCACATAGCGAGACATGGCGGTCCGGAACTCATCCTCAAACTTGAGGCAGCTGACATCCATTCGGCTTTTGAATCCCTCCGCGGCGCGCAGTGAGAGGGGGGTGAGGGGGTACTTGATGAACGCGGAGAGATGCGGCGCCTTGATGCGGACGGGCCAGGTCGATACCGAGACCGAGTACACCTTTCCCCTGTGTCCCCAGGCGGCCTTTGGCCAAGCCAAGCCGTGCCCCAGGGATTCGCGCCAGCGCGAGCGGTCGAATACCCCAGGCTCTGCCAGCCGCTCACCGAGCCACTTCGCGACTGGAACGCTCACGGCATTGCCCACCAGCTTCCACCGATGCCCGCGGCGCACCCCATCCACCTCAAGCGCCGGCAGTGACCAGTCTGGCTCGAATCCCTGCAAGCGCTCCGCATCGCGGATTTCCGGAGTAGCAATGTCGCCGTTTTTCGGGATCCAGATCGCTGGCGGCGAGGGGATCCCGATAGTCGAGCCACCCTTGAGCGTGGGTACGGCGTCCATCGCCCATCCTAGGCCCCGCAGCCCTTCAGTCCAGTAGAAGCCGCGCCACAAAGATGTGGAAGAAGAAGACTCCTTAGGCTGGGCGTCGTCGGCGAAGAGGACTTGTCGTGGGTCTTCACTGCGTGACGCCACCATGATGACGCGGTGGCGGCGCTGCGGAAGCCCAAATGCCCTCGTGTCGACCACGCGGTACGCCCAGCGGAACCGTCGATCCTCAAGCTGGTCGATCACATGCCGCATCGCCTTGCCGCGATCAAGATGGAGCATGAACGAGACGTTCTCAAGAAGTAGCCAGCGTGGAGCGCGCCTCCGCTTGTCAATAAGTCGGAAGACGTGATCGACGAGGCCGGACTGCGCCCCACGGATTCCGGCGGTCTGCCCGGCCTGACTGAGGTCCTGGCAGGGAAATCCAGCGGTAACGAGATCGATGTCGCCTAACGTCTCGAGATCGCGCACGTCAGGCGACACGTCTGTCGAGAAGCGTCGTTTGAGAACGCGAGCTGCACCCGGATCGCTCTCGCAGAAGAGCACGGTCCGGTGGCCAGCCTGGTGAAGTCCGAGCTCGATGCCACCGATACCAGCGAACAGAGCGGCGACGCGCAAACGCTCTCCGTATGACGAGGGTAGATTGGTAGCCTTCATCGCTCCACCATACAGCGTATTACCCTACACCCCAAGACTTCGCGGGGAGGGTGGCCAAGCTAGCCGCCGGCTATCTCGACACGGCTCCGCCGCGAGTCACGCAGGGCTCCGATCGCGCGCTTCACCTCAAGCACGGTATGATACCGATCCGCCATGAAAACGGCCGTTAGCGAGACGGGGCTCAGTGCCTCGTCGTATTGCTCTGTGATCCACGTCCTGCCGTTCTCAAGCTGCCACAACCCCTCAACCGCCTCGATCATCTTCTGTTCTACCCACTCCTCGGCCACCGACTTGATCCTGGCGGCTTTGTCGGCGTCGCCCTCGGGGTTCGCCCACGCGTTCATCGCTGCCAGGATTGCTTGGTAGCCACGGAACTCGCGATTCAGGAGCAGCAGGCTCGCGGTACGACCGTCGGTGCCGACCAGCGCGGCAGCGCGGTCGCGCAGACCGTGCGTGTTTCCCTTCACGATCGGAAGCCCCTCGGCCTCCTGCTCAGTGACCCACCGCGGCGAGAGGAGCGTAGCGGTGGACACTTCGACAGCCGGCTCACCCGCCTCGTCGTCGATCTGTGACAAGACGGCACCGATCCCGCGACCGCGTCCGGTGCTCTGGGACGAGACCAAATATCCATAACTCGATCCCTTCGGGTACTCGGCTACGACTCCATCGCCGGACTGCGCTCCGGTCACCTCGACCACCGCGCGCACAACGCCCGCTTGCTGGCGGCGAAAGAACCTTGGCCGGAGCATCTGCATGACGTCGCGGAGTCGCTCCCGGATCCGCTTTGCCCGGTCGGGGTCCTCGACCTCCAGCCGCGCCTGTTCCTCAAGGATGGTGCGGCGGATGGCCTCCGGCATCTGTTCGCGGAACTCCTCGGTCCACCTCAGCCACGCGTCGCTCTGGAGCACGGGGGTACCGCCTACCAAAACGTGGGCTCGGGCGAAGTCGGCAGCCACAGAGGCCCCGAGCGGCTCGAGGACGAACGCAATCCGCGTCTTTCCGAACAATATACCGAGCCTTGCGAAGAACGGGTTCGACTGATTGCCGCTTCGCCAGTCGTGCAACTCGTTGTCGAACAAGACCGCAAGGCTACCGCCACTCGCGGTGCGGCTTGAGACATCGGTACCGGCGCCCGTCGGCGGAAGCACCCACCAGTGGACCCTGGCCGGAGGGATACCCGCCGCCTGGTCGCCGGCGACATCGATCACACCGCGCCAGTCCGTGCCCTGGCGGTCGGCGGCATCGTCCCAGATCCCAGCGGTACCGTCGATCTTGGTAAGATTGAAAGATCGGCCCTTCCCGCGCATCCGCTCCTTGGCCTCATCGAGATTATGGGGCCATTCCTCCTGGTCGCCGCTCGGGACGCGGACCACAACGTCGATACCGTTAGTCGATAGCCGGAAGAAACGCGAGTTCAGATAGCGCAGCAACCAACCTTTGGGGTTCCAGGCCGGCACGAAAGTATTGTCCCCATCCTTGTTCCCAAGAAACGTGACGACCGTGCCCGACCCCTGCTCGTTGACGATGTCCGGGAAGGCCGCCGGCGGTGTGCGCAGGACAAGCTCGTCGTTGTTCCCGATCGGGATCAGGCCGTACTGGCTACCGTCCCACCCGATTTGGACTCGAGTGCCCTCGCCAGCCTTGCTTGACCGTATGAGCACGCCGCGCTTGTGTCGGGTCGGGCCACTGATCTTGAGGCCCATTCCCTGATTGCCGCGGATCGACTGGTTCCTTCCGGCCCCCTGGACGGCCAGCGTGGTTGTGTACTTCGCAAGCTGGGTTCTGGACATGCCGTCCCCGTTGTCGGAGCAAGCGAGGTACCACGGCTTGGCTTCGTCGAGGGCGTGCAGTGTCCAGTCGACGTCAAACTCGACCCTGCCGCCGGTCTTGGATCCGTCGGCGTCCATGCGACGCTCAACGGCTTCCAGGGCGTTCTTCAGGACCTCGCGGTATTCCTGGTTTGGAAGAAGTTCGGCGGAGAGTTTGTCAGCGATGAAATCGGCGTTCTCTACGTGGAACATGCGGGTCTCCCTCGAGTGCGGCCCATCAGGGCCGATGTCGTTGGTGGCCTCGTCCGACTGACGCGAGGAGGGCGACCGAAGTCGTCGTGCTCGCTCCAGATTCAGTTAGGCCGCATGTACCTTAGCAGCCGCAGGGCAGCGAGACAACCCTTACCAACCCCAAGGATCTCGCGGACCCAAAAAACCAAGGCGGGCCCGCTTGCGAATGCGAGCCCGCCCCGTTCTACGCGCCCCGCCGTCCGCCCGAAGCCCCGGGCGACCGATGAGGGACCTGCCAACCGCTACTAGTACATGTCGTCGTAGCCGCCACCACCACCGCCACCAGGCATGCCGGCGCCAGCCTTACCCTTCTTATCGGGAATCTCGGTGACCAGGGCCTCGGTCGTGAGGAGCAGACCGGCGACCGACGACGCGTTCTGCAGCGCCGAGCGGGCCACCTTGGTCGGATCCACGACTCCGGCTTCGAACAGGTCTTCGTACTTCTCGGTCGCCGCGTTGAAGCCTACGGCGCCCTTCTCCGTCTTCACCCGCTCCACGATGACCGAGCCTTCCAGACCGGCGTTGTTGACGATCTGGCGGAGGGGCTCCTCGAGCGCACGGCGCACGATGTTGCAGCCGATCAGCTCGTCGCCGGTCATCCCGGTCTTCTCCAGCGCGGGGAGGCTGCGGATCATGGCGACACCGCCGCCGGGTACGATCCCTTCCTCGACCGCCGCGCGGGTCGCGTGCAGAGCGTCCTCGACCCGAGCCTTCTTCTCCTTCATCTCGGTCTCGGTGGCCGCGCCCACGTTGATCACCGCGACGCCGCCCGCGAGCTTCGCGAGACGCTCCTGGAGCTTCTCACGGTCGTAGTCGGACGTCGTGTCCTCGATCTGGCGCTTGATGAGAGCGATGCGGGACTGGATGTCCACCGACTTGCCAACGCCTTCGACGATGGTCGTGTTGTCCTTGTCCACCGTCACGCGCTTCGCCTTGCCCATGTCCTCCAGCTTCACCGTCTCCAGCTTGATCCCGAGATCCTCGCTGATCAGCTTGCCGCCGGTCAGGATCGCGATGTCCTCGAGCATGGACTTCCGTCGGTCGCCAAAGCCCGGCGCCTTGACGGCGCAGGCGGACAGCGTGCCGCGGAGCTTGTTCACGACCAGGGTCGCGAGCGCCTCGCCCTCGACATCCTCGGCGATCACCAGGAACGGCTTGCCCTTCTGCGCGACCTTCTCGAGGATCGGCAGGAGGTCCTTCATGTTGGAGAGCTTCTTCTCGTAGATCAGGATGTAGGGATCTTCGAGGACGCACTCCATGCCTTCCTTGTCCGTGACGAAGTACGGCGAGATGTAGCCCTTGTCGAACTGCATCCCCTCGACGACTTCGAGGGTCGTCTCCATCGACTTGGCTTCCTCGACCGTGATCGTGCCGTCCTTGCCGACCTTGTCCATGGCATCCGCGATGATCTTGCCGATCTCTTCGTCGCCGTTCGCGGAGATGGTCGCGACCTGCATGATCTCCTTCGGATCCTTCACGCTCTTGGAGAGCTTCTTCAGCTGCTCCACCACCAGCTTCACCGACTTGTCGATGCCGCGCTTGATGCCCATCGGATTCGACCCGGCCGTGACGTTGCGGAGTCCCTCGCGGAAGATAGCCTCGGCAAGGACCGTCGCGGTGGTCGTGCCGTCGCCGGCGACCTCGGAGGTCTTGGTGGCCACTTCGCGCACCATCTGAGCGCCCATGTTCTCGTACCGGTCCTCGAGCTCGATTTCCTTCGCAACGGTGACGCCGTCCTTGGTGATGGTCGGCGATCCCCACTTCTTGTCGAGCACGACGTTCCGGCCGCGCGGACCCAACGTCACCTTGACCGCCTTCGCCAGCGTCTGAACGCCGGAGAGGATGGCCTGGCGGGCCTTCTCGTCGAACAGAATTTCCTTAGCTGCCATGCTTGTTCACTCCTTTATATGTGGAGGCCGCGTCCGTTACTTCGCGTCGGCGATAATGGCGAGAACTTCTTCCTCACGCATGATGAGGTAGTCGGTACCGTCGATCTTGACCTCGGTCCCCGAGTACTTGCCCATGAGGATCTTGTCGCCCTTCTTCACGTCCAGCACGACGCGCTTCCCCTCGTCGGTCATGCGACCCGGGCCCACGGCGACGACTTCCGCCTGCTGCGGCTTCTCCTTCGCGGTATCCGGGATGATGATGCCCCCTCGCTTCATTTCGGCCTCTTCCAGGCGTCGGACGAGGATCCGATCCGCAAGCGGCTTCACGTTCATGAGTCTGCTCCTTTTTCGTGGGTTTATTCGAACGATGTGACAAATGGGCAGGCGTGGCTGCCTGACCACGACCTATCCTTTTGATGCCGCAACCGCCGTGCCGGAATTTTGCGCAGCGGAGAATTTGGCGGCGTAAGTTATTGCGGATTTGTAAGTTGCGAAAGTGGCTCAAGAGAGCCTCGGCGGATGCGCGCGGGGAGGGCCGGGGCCCCCTCTGTCCAAATGGCATTGGGACCCGCCGGAGGGGCGGGCCCCAGACCCCATGAACCTAAAGCTGGGAGAGAGGTTATGATCCGCAAACTCAAGACAGGCGAATATCGGATCTACTCGCTGACCGTCAATCCGAAGACCAAGAAGCGCCGGAATCTCGGAACGTTCAAGACCCGGGAGGCAGCAAAGCGGCATGAGCGCGCCATCCAGTACTTCAAAAGGGCCCGCTAGGGGAAGGCCGGGGGCGCCCGGCCCGGCGGCTGCCCTTTTGGCGCTCGCGGCGTAGATGGCGGCCAAGCGGCGCCCCAAATCCGGGGGAAAGGGGCCGCGCCGCGGCGGCGGGGGCTCGCGCCCGGGCGGTCCGGGCGGTGGCGGTGGCCACACCCCAGGCGGCGCCCGCCGCCCCAGGCCGCGCCTCCGCGTCGACCGGCTGCTGATCGCGCTGGTCTGCCTGGCCGCGCTTCTTCGGCTGTGGGGGATCACCGACCGCCTCCCCGATCCCAAGCTGGGCATCAACGTGCTCGAGGACACCGCGGTCGAGGAGACCGACCGGACCACGACCGGGCGCGCCTGGACTCTTTGGAGGGGCGGCAGCAAGCCGCTCGACTTGAACCCGCACACGGGCGGCTGGCCCGCCCTCTCCTTCTACGTCACGCTCGGGATCCAGTGGCTCTACCGCCTGGGCTATAGCATCCAGCATCCCGGTGTGGACGCCGACCGATTCGCGTCGCACGTCATGGACGGGACGGGCTCCCGCGGCATCTTCATCCTGGCGCGCCTGATCGGCGCGATCATCGGCGTGCTGACGGTCGTCCTCACGTACCGGCTGGGGATTTTGGTCGCGGGGCGTCTGGTGGGATTTGGCGCGGCGCTCCTCCTCGCGGTGAACCTCCAGCACATCCTGGTCTCGCAGCACGTGAGCGATCCCAACCTGCTCGCGCTCCTCTTCGTCCTGCTCGCGCTCTTCCCCATGGTCCGGATCGCGCGAGGGCGCGGATCCACCGCCGACTCCGTCGTCGGGGGCGCGATGATTGGATTGGCGGGCGCATGCAAGTACGTGCCGCTGATCGTGGGGCTCCCGTTTCTCTTCGCGCACCCGCGCACCGTGAGAAACCGCGCCTTCTGGCTGGGCACGGCGGCCGCTGTGGTCGCGCTGTTCATCGCCTCGCCCTACACCTTTCTCGACTGGGGGATCACGCTCCGCGATCTGACCGCGCAGCGGAACAGCCTCTTCTCGAGTTGGGTGGGGCAGTCGGAGTTTCCAATCTCGCTCCCGACGTATTTGCTCACCACGCTCCCACACGCGATGGGGTGGCCCGCCTACCTTCTTTCGATCGCGGGGTGCGTGGTGCTCTGGCGGCGCGGGCGGGCCGAGCGCGTGCTCGTGGGCACGGCGGCGGTGCTGATCCTGGTCAACGGGCTGTTGAAGGCGGCCCAGGAGCGCTACGTGCTGGTCGCGATGCCGATCCTGTGCCTGGCAGCGGCCGCCGGGTTCGAGCGCGCGTACCAGTGGTGGCGCGCACGCCCTGCGCCCAACGGTGCGCGCCTCGTGCCCGGCGCCCTCACGCTCCCCGCGCTGCTCGCGGCCGTCGCCGTCGCCTGGCCCCTGCCCGAGCTGGCGCAGACGCGGGCCACGCTGCGCCTGCCCGACACCCGGCACGCCGCGCGCCGGTGGATCGTGGCGCACGTGCCGCCCAACGCGCCGATGGCGGTCGAGCTGTACGGGCCCATCTTCTCCGAGGGGGAGCGGCTCGTGGTCACCATGCCGTTCTTCGCGACGCAGGTGCCGCTGGTGCGCCCCGCGTTCCATCCCGAATTCCTGGACGGCCTCCAGTACATCGCGCAGTCGGGAGGCATCTCGGATCGGTTCGAGGCCGATTCGGTCAACTACCCGGTCGAGGTCGCCTACTACAAGTGGCTCCGCGCGCACGCGCCGCTCCAGTGGAGCAGCCGCGCAGAAAGGGCCTCGGGCCCGACGATCGAGGTGCGCTCCCTTCCCGCGCGGATCAGCACCCGGGCCGAGCGCGACAGCCTGTTTGCCGCGCTGATGCCCGCGCCCAACCACACCACGCGACTCGCTCTGTGGTGCCACGACATGTCCATGTTGTTCGGGAAAATGGACGCCCCCGACCGCGCCGAGGAGTGGGCGCTGCGCGGGCTAAGGGTGGACGCGCACAACCTGAACGGGAATCTCTACGTGGCGCTGGCCCTGGCGCGGCTCCGCGAGGGAAACGCGACGGGCGCCGAAGAGGCGGCGCGCCGCGCCATCGCCATCGTGCCGCAGGGGATCACGGCGCACTACTACCTGGGTATGGCGCTTCGGGAAGAGGGACGGCTGGAGGAGGCCCTGTCCGAGCTGCGCGCCGCCTACGCGCTGTCGGTGGACAACCGCATCCGACTCAACGTCGGGGAAGTGCTGGCGGACCTGGGGCGCTACGACGAGGCGGCGCGCGAGCTGGACGCCGTTCCCCAGGGAATCCCCGAGCGCGCCACCGCGCGGCGAGATCTTGCGCTTCTCTACATCAACAAGCTCGGCCGCCGCCAGGAGGGGATCGCCGCGCTCACAGAGGCCGCCGAGCTGGAGCCCGACCCGCGGCAGGCCGCGGTGCTACGGGCAGAGGCGGAGCGCCTCAAAGCCCGTATTCCTTGACCTTCCGGTACAGCGTGCGGAGGCCGATTCCCAGGGCCTTCGCGGCCTTCTGCTTGTCGTAGCCCACGGAACGGAGGGTCGCCTCGATCGCGGCGCGCTCGATCTCCTGCATCGGCATCCCCACGGTCACGTGCAGCTCGGACGCGGCGGAGGGTCGCTGCTGGCGGAGCGCGATCGGCAGGTCGGAGACGTCCAGCGGGCGTTTTCCCTGCGTGAACAGGACCATCTCCTCGACCGTGTTCTTCAGCTCGCGCACGTTTCCCGGCCAGTCGTACTGCATCATGCGGTCCACGACCCCGCGGGTGACGCCGGTGACCTTGCGGGCGTGCTCGCGATTGAACGCCTGGATGAACTCCTCGACGAGGAGCGGAATGTCCTCACGCCGCTCGCGGAGGGGCGGCACTTCCAGGAGCACCACGCGCAGGCGGTAGTAGAGGTCCTCGCGGAACTCTCCGCGCGCGACCAACAGGTCCAGCGGCCGGTTGGCCGCGGCGACCACGCGCACGTCCACGGTCACGGTCTCCTCGCCTCCCACGCGCTCGAACTGGCGGTCTTGAAGCACGCGCAACAATTTCGTCTGGATGGTCATCGGGACCTCGGAGATCTCGTCCACGAACAGCGTCCCCTGGTCGGCCAGCTCGAAGCGTCCGCGGCGCTGCTGCTCGGCGCCCGTGAACGAGCCGCGCTCGTGGCCGAACAGCTCGCTCTCGATGATGTTCTCCGACAGCTCGGCGCAGTGGAGCTTCACGAAGCGCTCGTCCTTCCTGGGCGAGAGCTGATGGATCGCCTTCGCGATCAGCTCCTTTCCGGTGCCCGTCTCCCCCTGGATCAGCACCGTAGCGCGCGTGGCAGCGACGTGGGCGATGCGCTCGTACAGCTCCTGCATGGCGCGCGACTTTCCGGCGAGGCTGGGGATGCGGACGCGCTCGTCCAGCCGCTCGGCCAGGTCGGAGACGCGACCCACCAGCTGCTGATGGCCCAGGGCGCGGCGGATCACCGCGACCATCTTGGGCAGGTTCAGGGGGCGGGTCTGAAAATCGTAGGCCCCCTGGCGCATGGCCTCGGTCGCCAGCTCGATCGTCCCGGCGTCGGCGATCAGGATGACGCAGACCTCGGGGTTCCGCCGCCGGGCCACCTGCAACAGCCGCATCCCGTCCACGCGCTGGGCGCGCAGCTCGGCGATCACCACCTCGGGGCCGGACGCGGTGCCCGCGCCGGGCTCGTCCGGCCCCGGCGCGTCGAGGACGTTGAACGCCTGCTCCCCGTCCTTCACCCACTTCACGTCGAATCCGTCCGATTCGAGCGTGGCGATCAGCTGCTTCGTCTCGGCCGAATCCTTGTCGACGATGAGCGCGCGGGGGCGGTGAAGCGACACGGGCGGGGCTCTCCGGATTGGAAGAAGGGGGAACAACGCAATTGGAACCGAAGGAGCTTAGGGGGCGGCTACGGTCGGGTCAAGGCTCGCGGATCAGGGCCCGCGAGACGGCGGCGAGGATCGCTTCGACGGAGGGGAGGATCCCGATCATGGAGGGCGCGCCCACGCGGATCACGTTCTGCCCGTCCACGAGGACGGCGAAATCGCCCCAACGGCCGTGGACCATCTCCGCGTCGACCGAAAACCGCTCCCGGACGGCCGCCGCCACACGGGCGGCGTGGAAGCGGGAAACTCAGGAGGGGCAGTAGCGGATGGCGATCCGGTGCATGGCGCCAGCTTACGCCAGCGCGTCGGCGATGTTGACGCCGTATTCCTCGGGGTTCAACGCCGACACGATCCCCACGGCGAACGCCCCGGTCTCTTCGTTGCGCACGCTGACGTCGATCGTCGGACCTTCCTCCAGGCGCTTCCGCTCCTTGTCGGCGACCACCCGGACGCGCGGCCGGAAGATGTCGTGCGCGTTGTGGGCGACCACCACCGCGATCTCGTTCGTGTCCAGGAGCACTACCGTGCCGGCCGGGTACATGCCGACGGTGTTGATGAACGCCTTCAAGAGCAGCGGGTCGAACTTCTCCTTGTTCTTCGTCACGATCTGGTGGAGCGCCTCGTAGGGCGTGAAGGGCGTGCGCCGGTAGGCGCGGTGCGCGGTCATGGCGTCGAAGCAGTCGGCGATGGCGACGATGCGTCCGAACAGGGACTGCTTGGACTCGTGACCGATCTGCGGATAGCCCGTGTGGTCGAAATTCAGGTGGTGCTCGAAGGCGACGATCATCGCGCGCAACGCCAGGTCGTTCAGCCCTTTCATCTTCGCGATCATCTTCACTCCCTGCACCGGGTGGTCCGTCATCAGCTTCCACTCCTCCGCGGACAGCTTCCCGGGCTTGTTCAGCACCCAGGGCGGGATGGTGGCCTTGCCCAGGTCGTGCAGGATGGCGGCCACGCCCAGCTCGCCCAGGAGCTTCTTGGAAAGCCCCAGCCGCTGTCCCAGCGCGATCGAAAGGATGGAGACGTTGACGCAGTGCTGGAACGTGTACTCGTCGTGGTTCTTGATCGCGGTCAGCCCGAACAGCGAAAACTCCTCTTCCAGGATCAGGTCCACGATTCCCTGCACGGCGCGCTTGGCCTTGCGCAGGTCGATGGGCCGCTTGTCGCGCGCGCTCAGCATGACCGTGCGCGCCGACTCGATGGCGCGATAGAACGTGCGCTTGGCCGCCTTCCGGCTGTCGCGCGCTTCGGCGCTGTCGATCTTCCCGGCGGGCACCACCGTGCGCAGCGGCACCAGGCGCGCAACCGAGAGCTTGGACAGAGACTCGGTGAAGTCGTCGAACGGCTCGGGCGCCTTCACGTCCACGTCCAGGAACAGGCGAACGAACTTCTTCACCTCGGGCGGCGTCAATTTCCCCGTGAACACGAATCCCGACATCCCGCGGGTCTTGAACTCGTCGATCAGGAACTGGTAGCTGGGGTACGACGAGGCGTCCACGCGGAGCCGGAACTGGTTCACGTACAGGAAGTCCCCCACCGCCTGGAGCCGGAAGTCGCCCTCGGCCGTCCACATCTGCTCCACCGTATCGATGAAGTTGGAGAGCGGGCTCTGGAAGGCCACGTTCCCCACGTCGTGGACGCGGGCGGTCTTCAACAGCACGCACATGTGGATGGCCAGGCCGCGCCCCTGGACCGCGATCCGGGCGGCCTCGTCGTTGGCGCGCTGATTACTCGCGGCGGCGCGCGTAGCCTCGGTCATTCCTCATCCTCCCCTGCGGACTTGCCCTGGGCGCGGGATGATCCCAAGCCGGCGTTCCGGACCACCGTGAGCGCCGCCTCCACTGCCTTCCGCACCGCTTCCCGCTTGCCCGTGAGCTCGCGGTTCAGCACGGCGAGCGCGACGGGGGTCCCCAGCCAGGCCAGCGTTAGCGCCGCGTGGTAGCGCTCTTCGTCGCTTCCGGCCCCGAACATGTTCCCCTTGGTCAGCATCTTCTCCAGCTTCGGGACCAGCGCGTCCGACCCGGAGCGGCCCAGCGCCTCGTAGAAGGCCTGCCGCTCGCTCAGGTCGCGCTTCACGAAGTCGGCCGCGCCGATCACGGTGAGGATGCTCTGCGCCGCGCGCTCGTCGCGCTTACTGGCCAGCGTCATGGCGGCCTGCACGCGCACGCCCGCGTCCGCGTCGCGGAACGCCGAGATGAGGTACGCGCGGCTCGTCGGGCTCTCGATGCGGCCTAACGCCCGCACGGCTTCCTTGCGCACGCGGACGTCATCGTGGTGCAGTGCCCGATCGAGCGCGCGCTCCACACCTTGGTGGGCGATGCGCCCCAGAACGTAGACGACGTTCCGGATCACGTACCAGCGCGGATCGCCCAGGCGGGCGATCAGCACCTCCACGTCGTCCTTGCAGGAGATGGCGAGCGCCTCGCAGAGCGCCCGGCGGTGCTTCATGTGGTTCACCTGGCCCAGCAGGTCGCAGATGGCCGGCGCGGCGCTGGAGCCCAGCTGCACGAGGAAGTTGGTGAGGACGCCGGGGTCGATCTCCGAGTGCGCGTTCAGCGTGGGCGCGGACTGCGCGAGGAAGCTGGGGCGCCCGATCTCTCGGATCACCTGGTCGGCCAGTCCGGCGAACTCGGCGCGCTGCTCGGCCTTCTTCGCGGCGATCGTCTTCAGCCGGGCCAGGAGCGCGTTCGCGCGCACGATGTCGGCGTCCTCGATCGCGAGCTCGATGAACCGCTGGAACGCAACCGCGGATTCCAGGAAGCCCGCCGGCTCCTCCTCGGCTTCGAGAATGGCCGCCACGATCTCCAGCACCTCGGGCCCCAAGGGGCGCGCCGCCTCCTCGCGGATGGCCGCGTCCATCTCCGCCAGCTCCGCATCGCTCAGCCGGAACTGCGGCCCGGCCGACTCGTCCCAGGCCGAATCCACGGTGACCGAGGGCGACCAGTCGTCGGAGCGCTCCGCGGCGGCCGGCTGGCTGCCGTCCTCCGAGGCCGCTACCTGCTCTTCGTCGGTGCTCTTCGGCCACGGGATGCCCGCGTCGGGCTCGTCGGTCTTGTTGGGGGCGTCGCCTTCTCCCGGCGAAGTGCCCGCCGAATCCAGCAGGTCCTCGAGCGGTATGTAGATGTACTCGAGGTGCCGGAAGTCGCGTTCCCAGAGCATCGTCACGACGTCGTCCTGCCCGCTGGACGCCTCGGTGGTGCGCTTCAGCACGTCCAGGAATCCGCGCAGCTCCCCGGGCTCCAGCCCCTCCTTGACCGTCACCTCGCGCACGCCGTCCGCGTGGAAGCGGAACGCCAGGGACTCCTCGCGCGCGGCGTTGTGGTAGACGGAATAGTTCTCGAAGAGGAAGTCGAACTGCTGGACCGTAAGCGTGATATCCCCGATCTCCTTCAGCACCGACCAGGTCCGGCTCTCCAGATCGTTCTGGAATTTGTGGAGCGAGGGGTTGTTCGGGAGATACATCCGCATCGCCTTGACGGTACGCACCAAAGCCTGGATCCAATCGGCGACGCGCTTCACGTCAAGCGCGAGCACCTGGTCGCGGATCCGCTCCGCTTTCTGCGTGGGAGAGGCGGTTGGGGTCGGTCGTGCCATACGGGTCTAGGTTCGGCTGTTTCCAGCCAACCTTGAGCGAATTGTTAGCGGCGGGTCTGCACCTTGACGGAGGAATCCTTCATGGGGCCGACGGTTCCAAAGGCCAGCACGTGGGCGTCCCGAACCTGGTTCAGGACCCGGCGGTCGTGGGTGAGCAGGATCACCTGGACCTCCTTCGCCAGCTCTTCGAGCATGGCGACCAGGGTGCCCCGGCGCACCTCGTCGAAATGGGCGATGGGGTCGTCCAGGAGAAGCGGGACCGGCTCCCGCGCCGCCATCTCGCGGACCAGCGCGGCGCGCAGCGCGAAGTAGAACGCGTCCCGCGTGCCGCGGCTCAATGCTTCCAGCGGCACGCGATCCCGGCCGTCCGTGGAGAGGGTCGGCGTGAAATCCGGATCCAGCGACACGCTCTTGTAGCGGCTGTCGGTCAGCCGGGCCATGGTGGCGCCGGCGATCTTGGCCAGGCGGCCGACGTGCTGCTGCTGGAACGCGATGACCGAGTCGCGAAGGACGTCCAGCGCGAGGAGCAAGGCGTCGCGCTGCCGCCCCTCCAGTTTCAGGTCCGCCTCTTCCGCCGCGATCGTCTCGTCCAGCGTGGCGAGGTTCTCCGCGTCCCCCTCGCCCCCTCCCGTCCGGCGGAGCAGCGTGTCCAGCCCCTCCTGGGTGATCTCGACCTTGGAGCGGAGGCCCGCCGCCTCCCGCTTCAGCCGCTCGGCCGCCTCGGCCGCCTTGACGGGATCCTCTTTCAGCGGCGCCAGGAGCGGCGACTGGCGGAGGACTTCCTTTTCCCGCGCGCGCAGCGCGGCGACCGCCTCGTCCAGGTCCTTCGCCTCCGCCTCCAGCCGGTCCGGCGTGGGCAGCGACTGGATCACCGCGGAGTGCTCGCGGCGCTCCTGGTTCGCGGCGCGGAACCGCTTCACGTCCAGCATCACCACCTCGAGGGTGCGCCCGGCGATGAAGGGATTCACCCGGATCTCGATCTGGTCGATCTCCTGGCTCAGCGTCCGGATGTTCTCCTGGGCGACGCGGACCTGCGCCTCGGCCATCGTGCGTGACCTGAGGGCGCTCTCCCCGAACATGCGGCCCGCGGCAAAGCCGAGGGCGGAGCCGACCACCGCGGCCAGCCCGGCGATCAGCGGATTGCGGGACATCCCGAACGCGAATCCTCCGACGACGACCGCGGCACCCGCCGAGAGAAGCAGCGAGACCACGGGCGTCGCGGGAGCCGGGCTCTCCTTCTTGCCGCGCTCCGACTCAGCCGTCTTCTGGTAGCGCCCCCTCTGGGAGCGGAGCATTCCCAGGCGCAAGAGGTCGGGTTCCACTTCCTCGGGAGCGTTGGCCAGGTAGCCCAGCGATTCGGCGATCCGCCGGTCGATCTCCTCGGCCTGCGTCCGGGCGCGACGGGCCATGACCAGCTCCTGGCCCACGGCCGGCACGCGCTTCAGAACTTTCCGCAGCTCTTCCCGGACGGCCGCCCATGTTTCTAAATCCTTGAGTAGCTGCTCTTTTCCGGCCAGCTCGCCGCGCAGGTCATGCAGCCGCGACTCCAGCTCCTCGCGCTCCTTGGTCCGGGACTTGACCTCGGTAAGGACACTTTCGGAACGGGACCGGCGGACGCGGAGCTGCTCCAGGCGTTCCTCGCGGGCCTCGATGGATCGGTTGTTCCGCTTCCGCGCACGCGGATCGTAGGGGTGCTCGCGGGTCAGCTGATCCAGCCGGTCCAGGAGCGCGTCCTGGATCTGCTGGTAGTCGGCCTCGACCGCTCCGGAGACGATGTGGCGCAGCTCGGGTGAGACGTGCGTCTCCAGCCCGCTCTCGTAGACGAAGGACGACTCGCGGAAGAGCCGTGCGTCGGTGAACCCGATCCAGCCGCGGAGGAGTTCTTCGTACTGGGAAAGCTCGGGGCTCCGGCCGCGCGGATTGGTCGAGGCCTGGAAGATCGTGCTCGCGCTGTCGTCGCCGGACGAGCCCAGCTGCTCGACGTGCACCTCCTGCGTCTGGAAATTCCGGCCCAGGCGGTAGCGCCCGGTTCCCGCCGAGAAGACGATCGTGGCCGCGTGCGGCGCGCCGCCCCACGGGCGCGCCATCTCTTCGGCCTCCAGCGTGGAGACCCCGAACAGGGTGGACACGATCGCGGTGGCGAAGCTGGACTTCCCCGACTCGTTCGGACCGATGAGCAGGTTCAACCGCTTCGGCTCCAGAACCGCGTCGAAGCCGGCCAGCGGGCCGTAGCCCTGGACCGTCACCCGCTCAAGGCGCATGGCGGGGATTCTGGAACTCGGCGAGTCCCATCCGGAGGGCGAGCGAGGCGGTATCCTTCGCCTCCTGGGTCGAAGCCTGCTCGCAGCGCTCGAGCATGCGCCTGACGAAGACGCCGCGCACGGTGGCTTCCTCGCGATAGCGGTCGAGGAGCTTGGCGTTGACCAGGTACGTGCGGTCGTCCATCTCCAGGTGGAAGAAGCGGGGTTGGAGGCGGATCCGCAGGCGCTCCGGATCGAAGACGAACTCGGCCGGGCCTTCCATGCGAACCCGCACGATCTCCCGATCGCCTGAGAACGCCGCGATCCGATCTTCCAGCTGGCGCTCTTCGCGGATTTCCGAGACCTGGAAGTCGACCACGGCCTCGGTCACCGTGCGCGCGTTCCAGGGGGTCCGCTCGATGCTGGTGCCGCCGCGCCCCAGGGTCGCCACCACGAGATAGCGGGCGCCGTTCTCGCCGAACTTGCGGCCCTCGAGGGTGCCGGGATAGACGGCCAGCGTCGACCCCTCGCGCACCTCGGCGAAGTTGTGGAAGTGTCCCAGCGCCAGATAGTCCAGTCCCGAGGCGCCGATCTCGGCGCGCGTGATCGGCATGTCCTGGGCGCGGATCTTCCACGTGGGGGAGTCTTGAAGCGCCGCGTGGGCCACGGCCAGGTGAACGTCGGCGGTGTCGGTCCGGTGGAACTCGCCTAAGGGGCGCGCGCAGACTGCCCCCTCGAACGAGACCCCGTACGTCTGCACCGTTTCGCCCCGGATCGTGTGACGCGGGCCCGGCGCGAGCGTCGGAGAGAGGAAGAGGTGCGCCCCCTCGGGGAGACGGAGCCGGCGGTAGACGGAGCGGCGGTAGCCGCAGGCGTCGTGCGTCCCCGGCGCAAGGAGAACGGGGAGGCCGGCGCGGGTCACCCGCTCCAGCGCCGATTCCACCTCGAAGACGATCCCGTCAGCGGGGTCGTGCGTGTCGAAGAGATCCCCGGCGATCGCGACGATGTCCACGGGCTTCTCCGGCGAGACCGCGAAATCCACGGCGCGCTGAAACGCGCCCAGGAGGTCACGGGTCCGCTCCTCGCCCCGGTCGCCCAGCGAGGGGAACGAAGCGCCCAGGTGCAGGTCTGCCAGATGGAGGATCCGTACGCTCATGTGGCCTTTCGCCTCGGGTTTCGTTTCACGGCCGCGCCGCGCCTCTTCGCCCCCGCGCCGCGCCTCTTCGCCCCCGCGACGCGTTTCGCGGCCGCCACGGCCCGCTTCAGGTCGCGGAGCGCCTCGCGGTGCGCGCGGAACGCGAGCGGCCGCGGCAGGCGGTCGAGGGGGAAAAATTCCACCTCGCTCGCGTCATCCCCGGCCTGGAGGCGGCCCCCCACTTCCCGCCCCCGGTACAGGATCAGCACGGCCCGCGTGCGCGGATCGTCGCGCCCCGCGTAGACTCCGAAGAGCCCCGTGAGCTTGACCCGAAGGCCGGTCTCCTCGAGCACCTCGCGCACCGCGGTGGTCTCGGGGTGCTCGCCGTACTCCATGAAGCCAGCCGGGATCCCCCACGTGTCCCGGCGCGGCTCGTGCGCGCGCTTCGCCATCAGCACGCTGCCCCCCCGCAACAGGAGCACGCCGCACGCGGGCGCGGGATTCCGGTACGCGATGAATCCGCACTTGGGACACGTCGGCCGCATGACCCCGTGCTCGCGCACCGGGCGCATCCGCGTGCCGCACCGCATGCAGAAACGCGCCGGCGGGCGCGCGGGGATCACCGCCGGCCCCGCCTTCGCCCCGGCGCGCCGCGCTTGCGTCCGCGATCCGTCCTTCCTACGCTCTCCCCGTTGCCCTGATCGCGGCATAGTTCCCGTCCCTCGAGAATCGGCCGTATCCGACCACACCTAGAGTGAAAAAGGCCCGTAACTCCCGTCCCTATCGCCGTCCCGCGCTGGCCCCCCAGCAAGGCCCGCTCATCGGCGCCCACATGAGCGTCGCAGGCGGACTGGAGCTGGGAATCGAGCGCGCGCTCAAGTTACGGACTCGCGCCATTCAAATCTTCACGAAAAACGCGAGCCGATGGAGCGCGAGGGCCCTGGAGGACGAGCAAGTCCTGGCGTTTCGCAGCGCCTGGGAGGCCAGCGGGCTCGCGCCCGTCGTCGCCCACGATTCCTATCTGATCAACCTGGCCTCGCCGGACCCGTTCCTTCGGCGGCGATCGATCGACGCCTTTGCCGACGAGCTTCGCCGAGCCGAGGCGCTGGGCGTGCGCTACCTGGTCGCCCACCCCGGCGCCCACATGGGAAGCGGCGTCGCGGCGGGTTGCGACCGCGTGGCCGAATCGCTGGCCCGAGCGCGGCGGATCGCCCCCGCGCGGTCGGTCATCGTTCTGCTCGAGGCGGTGGCGGGCCAGGGTACCACGCTGGGCCGAAGGTTCGAGGAGCTGGCGCGGATCCGGGATCAGCTGGAGCGGCGCGACCTGGTCGGGATCTGCTTCGACACCTGCCACGTTCACGCCGCGGGGTACGACCTGGTCACCGAGCGGGGATGCGAGGAGACATTCGAGGAATTCGACGCGGCGCTGGGATTGGAATCGCTGCGCCTGTTCCACGTGAACGATTCCAAGAACGAGCGCGGGAGCCGGGTGGACCGCCACGAGCACCTGGGGCGGGGACGTCTGGGCCCGGAGCCGTTCGCGCGCATCATGCGCGATCCGCGTTTCCGCGCGGTGCCCAAGATCCTGGAAACCCCGAAAGGAAAAGACGGCGTGGCGATGGATCGGAAAAATCTGGCCTTCTTGCGACGTCTCGCGGAGGAAGAACCCTAGTAGCTGCGGTCCTCTTCCTCCTCGTCTTCCTCTTCCTCTTCTTCGTCGGAGCCGGTCAGGCCGCGCTCCTCCTCGTACTCCAGCATGAAGTACTCGCGGAAGGGATCGACGAGGTCGTTGAACACCTTGTGGGGCGAAGCGACACCGTACTCTCGCAGCTTGTCGCAGATTTCCCCGATGAGGGCATCCAGGCGTGCTGAGAGATTGGTCTCCGCGATGAGACGTTCGACGATGTCCTTGTCCTGGTCGTTCGCGCTCATGGGTGTCGCTCCTTGGTGAGGTTTCCGGGTGCAAGTCGTGGGTCCCGGATCGACCTCTATTATATCAAACACGGAGCCGCCGCGCCGGTTCTGTAGTGTGGTTCGGGGACGGGATTTCGGGGGTACCGGGGGGTGCCCGAATCGGGCCCAAAAACAGCCACGGAATCCGGCCCAAACCCGCCCCGCGGGGACCCCGAACGGGCCCGCTGTGCGACCCCCTCCATAACCCGAATTCCCGCGTGCGCTTCCGGGGCGGGTGGAGGGGCGCCGGAGAGCCTGCGCGCTTGACAGACAGACGGGCGCCGGGGAGCATGCGACCCCGTGACTGACACCCCCGAGCCCCTGGAGCCGCAAGAGGTGCCGACGGCTGCCGCGCGGGGCCGGGGGATGGCGCGGGCCGCCGGGGTCATCTCCGCCGCCACGCTCCTGAGCCGCGTGCTGGGGCTGGTCCGCGAGCAGGTGTTCGCGGCCCAGTTCGGCGCCGGGTTCGCCGTGGACGCGTTCCAGGTCGCGTTCCGGGTCCCCAACCTCCTTCGCGACCTGTTCGCGGAAGGGGCGATGAGCGCCGCCTTCGTGCCGACCTTGACCCGGACCGAGAAGGAGCAGGGGCCCGAGGCCGCCATGCGCCTGGCGAATCTCGTGATCAATTTCCTCCTCGTGGCCGTCTCGGCGATCTGCCTGATCGGGATCGTGGCGGCTCCGTGGATCGTCCGCGTGCTGGCGCCGGGCTTTGCCGCGATCCCGGGCAAGCTGGAATTGACCACGCTAATGACCCGGATCATGACGCCGTTCTTGCTCCTGGTTTCGGTGGCGGCCGCGGTCATGGGAATCCTGAACACCCGCCGCGTCTTCTTCCTCCCCGCCGTCGCGCCGACCATGCTGAACCTGGCCCTGATCCTGGCCGGGTTCCTGATCGCGCCGCTGATGCCCCGGTGGGGACTGAAGCCGATCGTGGGCATGGCGATCGGAGCCGTGCTGGGCGGGCTGGGCCAGCTGTGGATCCAGGTGCCCGCGCTCCGCGCCCAGGGCTACCGCTGGAGGCCCGAGGTGTCGTTCCGCGACCCGGGCGTGATCCGCATGGTCACGCTGATGGCGCCGGCGTCGATCGGGATCGCCGCGGCTCAGATCAACATCTTCACCAGCACCTTCCTCGCCTCGATGCTCGCGGAGGGAAGCGTGTCGTGGCTCAACTACGCCTACCGGCTGATGCAGCTTCCCATCGGGCTTTTCGGCGTGGCCATCGCGACCGTCACGCTGGCGGAGGTGTCGCGCCACGCGGCCGCCGGCAATCTGGCCGGCCTCAAGGAAACGCTCTCCTTTTCGCTCCGGCTGGTGCTCTTGCTCACGCTCCCCGCGACGTTCCTCTTGATGGTGCTCGCCCGCCCCGTCATCGCCGTGCTCTACCAGCACGGCCGGTTCGACGCCGCCGACACATTCCAGACCGCGCGCGCCCTCTGGGCGTACGCGCTGGGCCTCTCCGCCTTCTCCTCGGTGCGCGTCCTGGTCCCGGCGTTCTACTCGCTGGGAATGGCGCGTATCCCGGTGTTCGTCTCGATGAGCACCATCGGCGCGACCGTCCTCCTCTACTTCCCGCTGATGCACTTCTACCAACACACGGGCCTCGCGCTGGCGGTCTCGATCGGCTCGCTGATCAATTTCACGGTGCTCTTCTGGATGCTCCGCCGGAAGATCGGCGCGCTGGGGGGACGGAAGCTCCTCTCGTCGGCGGTGCGGATCCTGCTCGCTTCGGCGGTGGCGGCGGCGGCAGCAGCGGCCGTGGCGCGGGGCGTGGAATCGGCGGTGGGCCTGGCGACCCTCGGAGAGAGGCTGTTGGTCGTGAGCCTGGCGCTGGCCGCGGCCGGCGCCGTCTACGTGGCCGCGTGCCTCCTCCTTCGCGTGGAAGAGCTGAAGCCGGTCGCCGCCTGGCTCGCGCGCCTGCGCCGCGGCGGCGCGAAGGGATGAGGCCCGCGGCCGTCTGCCTGGACGTGGACGGCACGCTCACCGACGGCGTGCGCGGCCCGGCCCTACCCGGGGCGGTCGAGGCCGTGCAGGCGCTCCGCGCCAAGCTTCCCCTGCGCCTCGTCACCAACACGACCAGCGTCCCCCACGCGGAGCTGGCGCAGGCGTTGATCGGGCAAGGGCTCCTCGACACCCCCGACTCGCTCTGGACGCCGGTGCTGGTCGCGCGGCGCGAGCTGCCCGCGCGCGGGCACGACTCGGGGGTGCTGATCGCGGACTCGGGGCAGCGGGAGGAGTACGCGTGGTTTCGGGAGGACGCGCACGGCCCCGCCGTGCTCCTGGCGACGGAGGCCCACGGGTGGCGCGTCGCCGATCTGCAGCCAGCATTCCGGCGTCTTCTGGAGGGCGCCGCGTTCTACGCGTTGACGCGGAACCGCTACTTCCGGAAGGAGGGGGTGCTGGTCACCGACATCGGGGGCGTGGCGGCGCTCTTGAGCTATGCGTCCGGGCGCGAGGCCGAGACCCTGGGTAAGCCGTCGCGGCTCCTCTTCGAGGCCGTCGCGCGGCACGCGGGGGTCGCCCTCTCCGAGATGGTCATGGTCGGGGACGACGCCGAATTCGACGTGGCGGCGCCGATCGCTCTGGGAATGGCGGGGGTGCTGGTGAAGACGGGGAAATTTCGGCCGGGGGACGAGTCGCGCGCAAAGCCGGCGCCGACCGCGGTGTTGGATTCGATCGGGGATTTGCCGAGGTGGCTCTCGCTCTAGGGGGCGCCAGCGCCCGCAGGCAGCGCCTAGGGGCGCGCCGGGGAGGGCTTGGCCGTACCGGCCACCAGCTTCATGAGCTCGACAGGGTCGCCTGGCTTCACCTGGTGGCCGTCGAACCCGGCCTCGCGCGAGCGCTGCCGGTCCTCTTCTTGGCCGAATCCGGTCAGCGCCACGATCAGCGCGTCCTCCAGCCCGGCGCGGCGCATCTCGCGGCAGACTTCGTACCCGTCCATCCCGGGCATTCCGATGTCCAGCAGCACCACGCGCGGCCGCTCCTGTACCGCGATGGAGAGGGCAGTCGGTCCGTCGTGCGCCACCGAGACCTGGTGCCCGGCCCGCTGCAACAGGGTCGCCAGGCTCTCCGCCGCGTCGGCGTTGTCGTCCACGACCAGCACGCGGAACCCCGGCGACGGGGCGTGCGGCGCGACACCTTGATTGTTCGCGCCCTTGGAGCGGGGCTCACCCGCCATGCACGGCATGCGCACCATGAACTCGCTTCCGTCGGGGCTGCTCGTGACCTGGATCGTCCCGCCGTGCATCTCGACCAGGTTCCGCGCCAGCGATAGCCCGATTCCCAGCCCGTCCTGCGGCGCGCCCTGCGGGCGCTCCACCTGGGCGAACATGTCGAAGACGCCCGGCAACAGGTCGGGCTCGATCCCCACGCCCTTGTCCTTGACCCGGATCACGGCTTCGCCCGCCTCACGGGCCACCGAGACGCCGATGTACCCGCCGGCGTCCTGGTACTTGGCGGCGTTGTTCAGGAGATTCGCGATCACCTGGGTCAGCCGCACCAGGTCCCCCTGCACCCAGATCGGCTTGTCGGGAAGCCGGAGCACCAGGCGGTGCAGCCGCGCGTCGATCACGGGGCGGCTGGTTTCCACCGCGCCCGCGATGACCGAGGACAGGTCCACCGGAGCGATCTGGAGCTTGATCTTCCCGCGTGAGATGCGCGACACGTCGAGCAGGTCGTCCACCAGGCGCGTGAGCTGATCCACCTGACGGCCGATCACGTCGCGCGCCCAGAGAAGCTCCGGATCGTCGGGCATCTTCAGGCGCATGATCTGGAGGACGTTCCGGATCGGCGCGAGCGGATTCCGAAGCTCGTGCGCCAGGATCGCGAGAAAGTCGTCCTTCCGGCGGTCGGCGTCCTTGAGCGCCTCCTCCAGGCGTTTCCGATCGGTGATGTCGGCGGAGACGGCCACGATCCCATGCGGCACCCCGGCCGAGTCCCGGATCGGGGCCTTGATCGAGGCGTAGTGGCGCGGCCCGCCGGCGCCGATCACCGTCTCCTCGAACTCGATGGAACGATTCTCCGCCAGGACCTGCCGGTTGTTCACCTCGAACGCCTGGGCCAGCTCGCGCGGGAAGATGTCGAACGCGGTCTTGCCGCGCACGGCGTCCAGGTCGATCCCGAACACCTCTTCGAAGCGGCGGTTCACATGGCCGAAGCGCCCCTCGGCGTCGGTGACGTAGACCACGGCGGATGTGCTCTGGAGGATGGAGACGCGCTGCTCCAGCTCCTGGTTCACCGTCTCGAGCTGGCGGGTCTTCCGGTAGAGATCGGCGAAGACGGAGACCTTCGCGCGGAGGATCTCGGGGATCACCGGCACCGAGACGTAGTCGACGGCGCCGCACTGGTATCCCATCAGGCGGTCGCGGTCGGACATGTGGATGGCCGAGCAGAAGATGATCGACGTGCGCCGGTACCTCGGATGGTCGCGGATCATCTTGGCCAGCTCGAATCCGTCCAGGTCGGGCATGCTCACGTCGGTGAGCACCACCCCGATCTCCTCGCGGAGCAGCCACTCCAAGGCCTCGCGCGCGGACTTGGCCTGGATCAGGTTCTCGCCCAGGTCGCCGAGGATCGCCTCGTAGGTCAATAGCTTGGCCGGCTGATCGTCGACCATCAGGATGTTGACCTTGCCGTTCCAGGTCATCGGGGCCCTAGCGGTGAAGCCACATGCGAAGGACCGACAGAAGCTGCCCGGTGTCGACCGGCTTCGCCAGGTAGTCGGATGCGCCCGCCTCCAGGCACTTCTCGCGGTCCCCCTTCATCGCCTTCGCGGTTAGCGCGACGATCGGGAGCCGGCGGAGAGCCTGGTTCTGGCGGATGGCGCGCGTCGTCTGATAGCCGTCCATGTCCGGCATCATGATGTCCATGAGGACGATCGAGACGTCGGTGGTGTGCGACAAGAGCTCGATCGCCTCGGTGCCCGTCGAAGCGGTCAACACGCGCATGCCGCGCCGCTCCAGGACGCTGCTCAGGGCGAAGATGTTCCGGATGTCGTCGTCCACGATCAGGACCTGCTTCCCGACCAAGTCGTCGTCCGAGATGTGCAGCTTGTGGAGCATCTGCTGCTTCTCG
>Ga0209488_10000028_pt1 | contig 108328 bp, 98 predicted proteins | sample Rivendell_Oct201_8_FD_188349 | JGI IMG/M metagenome (GOLD analysis project Ga0209488, IMG submission 188349) | Vadose zone soil microbial communities from the Eel River Critical Zone Observatory, Northern California, USA -... | ecosystem: Environmental > Terrestrial > Soil > Vadose zone >...
GTGCCTGGCAACCACGACACCTATGTGTGGTCGAAGCGGCGCCACCCGGAGCGACATTGGGCGGACTATTTGCGTGGCGACGCCACGCCGGCTGATACAGTGCCACGGTTTCCATTCGTTCGCAGACGCGGGTCCGTCGTTTTGATTGGAATCAGTACGGCGGTTCCAACACTGGCATTCCGTGCCACTGGACGGCTCGGCGCCGCCCAGCTCGGGCGGCTTGCCGCGCTCCTCGACGAGCACGCCGGCGCGTTCCGCGTCGTACTGATCCATCACCCGCCGCAGACCAAGCCCGAATGGCGCGACCGCCGACTGATCGACGGCGACGCCTTCATCGCCGTGCTGAGACAGCACGGCGCCGAACTCGTGCTGCATGGTCACGAGCATCTCGACCTCGTGCGCTGGTTCGCGACGCCGCAGGGCAAGGTGGCAGCTATCGGCGTGCCGTCGGCCTCAGGCGCCGTTGGCTGGAAATACGACCCCGCCGCCTACAATCTCTATGTGGTCGAAGGTAGCGCAGGCGCGTGGCGCTGCAAGATGATCTCGCGCGGCCTCGATAGCGACGGCATGCGCATCGTCGAACGCAAGCGGATGACGCTGATGGGGGGGGTGATCTGTCGTGGCTAAGTCGGACTGGCCCAGGCAATCTCCGACGCAGCTCGCGTCGATCGCGTCACAGCTCGCGCCTGTTCAAGGAATGCATGCACCGACGGTGTATGGGTTCGATGCTTGAGGGTCACTGCAACAACAGGGAGTCGACGGCCAAGCTCGATGGGCAGAATCTTTAGGCACCAGCGTTCAGCACTGTACCGCACGGTCGTGTCGGTAAACACCGTGAGGTAGTGCCCGGTCGCCAACAGCTGCATTCTCAGCTGTATGGAGTAGGTTGTCACATGCGGACGCGGCGGTGTCAGCCCCTCTGCCCGGAACGCATCCTCCACAAGCCCACGAGCAATGTTCTTGCCAGGCGCAAGAATCCATGGCTCGTCCTGGAGATCCTTGAGCGCGATCTTATATCTGCCGGCCCACTTGCTGCTGGCGTTAGCGACCACAACAATCGCTTCGTCGAGCAGCTTCTCCACCATCAGATCATCGTCCGGCACCGGGGTCGAGAGCCGACCCAGCATAACGTCGACTTCGCGATCACGCAGCTCGCGAAACGCGGGTCCGCCAGCCGCCGTCGTCGTTTCGACGACAAGGACCGTCAGTCGCGGATGGCGCTCAGACAAGCGCTCGATGATCGCCGACATGAATCCACCAGCGATATAAGACATGTCGGCCCCGACGCTGACCTCACCGCTTCCCGGATCGGTCAGAAACTCGATGTCGCGCATGCCCTGCTTCAGCGCGTCCAGCGCTTCGAGACTGCGCCGCATCAGCGCTTCGCCATAGGGCGTCGGCACCACGCCACGCGGGCCGCGATCCAATAGCCTCACGCCGACAATCGCTTCGAGGTCGGCGATGGACTGGGATATCGCTGGCTGCGTCACCGACAAATGAGCGGCGGCTTTCGCCATGCTACCGTGCTGAGCGACAGCCTTAAGCACGTGGAGATCGCGAAGCCTGAGCTGCCGCCCGACCCGACGGTCCCAATCCATCTTTCGCTTTGCCATAAGCTAATCTTATACCCCAATTTCCACTTCGGCAATTCCGCAGCCAACGTTGCAATGAGAGAGTTGCAGCCATTGCAGCAGGGAGATGCTTCGATGATCAGCTTTGCCCGCGGATGGTTTGTCGTCTTTGTTCTTTCCGCTCTTACTCTCCAGGCTCCCCTGGCCCAGGCCGGCGACTATCCGGAAAAGCCTGTGCGCGTGATCGTGCCGTTCGCCCCAGGGGGCCCGGCGGACGTTCTTGCCCGTTTGCTCACCGAGAAGCTGTCACTCAGGCTCGGTCAGCAGTTCTACGTCGAGAATCAGGCTGGCGCCGGAGGCAACCTCGGCATGGCCGCGGGCGCTCGCGCCAATCCGGACGGGTACACAATTACGATTGTGGGACCGAGCTTCGTCGTCAATCCGAGCCTGTTCGGCAAGATCCCCTACGATCCGATCAAGGATTTCTCGCCAGTGACTCTCGCGGCCATCTCGGCGAACATCCTGGTCACGCATCCATCGATTGCCGCGACGAACGTGGAGGAGTTGGTCTCGCTCCTCAAGTCCAACCCGGCCAAGCACAGCTTTGCTCGTCCTGGCATCGGAACGACGGCGGAGCTCGCAGGTGAGGTGTTCAGGCGAGCAAACAGCGTTGATATCGTCCCAGTGTCGTACAACGGCTCGGCGCCTGCCATCCAATCGACGCTCGGCGGGCACACCGGCCTTGCCTTTACCGTGATCACGCCCGCAGTGAGCTATGTCAGGGAAGGCAAGCTGCGAGGCCTTGCCGTGACAACACCGAAGCGCTCTTCAGCTCTGCCCGACGTGCCGACCATGGCGGAAGCCGGATTCGCCGGCCAAGAATCCGACACCCTGCTCGGCGTTCTGGTCCCGGCTCGCACGCCGGAGCCAATCATCGTCAAGCTCCACCAAGAGATTGCAGGCGCGATGAAGCAACTCGAGAACGAGGGCAAGATGGCGCCCCTTGGCTTCGAACCGATCGTCAACTCACCCGCCGAGTTCGCAGCCCGCATCAAATCCGACATTGCCAAATGGGCCGGCGTGATCGAGGCCGCACAGATCAAAGCACCCTAGCAGAACCCGAGATCAGCAATCTTATTGTCAACTTGCGCCAGGATGGATTCCCTCATGCAACAACCCGCTTCGGATCGGCCGCGCTACACCGTCAAGCACACCAAGACCATCATGGCCGATCCGCTCATCCGTGCTAGGCTTTTCACGCTCGCTCCGCAGGAGGTCATCCCGTGGCACCGCCACAGCGAGGTGACGGACCACTATTTCGTCTTGGAGGGCAATCTGACAGTAGAGATGCGACCTACGAACCTATGCCAAGAGCTGAATATTGGGGAGCACTTTCAGATCATGCCCGGCACAGACCACAAGCTCGCAAACCACGGCGGGAGCGATTGTCAGTTCCTGCTCTTGCAGGGTGCCGGACCATACGACTGGATTGATTCCCCGGTCGCAGAGTGACTACAGCTCTTTCCGACCGACCGCGATCGTCGCGATTTCATCGCGCACCAAGCGTGACCAAGGTCAGCATCAGTTCAGCGGCAGCTTACCGCGGTGCCGACAGGATCGCTGCGATCAACAGTCCCGCGAGCCCGGCGAACACGCCGAGCAGGAACGACCCGATGGCGCGACGACGACCACGCCCACGCTCGAGCTTCAGGTCTCGTTGCGGATCGCCGATCACAGTAGCTGCGTTGGTGAGCGAGCGCTCGCGCTCGACCAAACGCTGCGCCACGTAGCGGGTGATCGCATCGGTCAACTCGCCGATGTGCATCGACTCGACGAGCACCTTGCGGCCAAAGCGCGTGTCTTGCACGAAGCGGTAGACCCGCTGGTCGCGGCTCATGACGACATGAGCAACCGCATCCAGCCACAGGCGCGGAGTTTCGCCACGGCTGATGCCTCGATCAAACAAATCGACATCGGTCGGGACATCGGCAAAGATCGGATCGAGCGCCTCGTTGAGAAGCTCGAGCCTCGCCACCTCAGCATCGTGCAACTCCACGACGACGCTGGTGCGCTCCGCCGCTTCAATACGCGCGATGCGCAACGCATCCCGCAGTCGGTGCTCGGCTTCCGCGGCTGAGCCAGGCACGTGAGTGGTTCGCTCCAACATAGGTGCTACCCTACCAATCGTGATGCGCCACGCAGCGCCACCACCAACCAATACACCCCGGCTGTGGCCCTGCGGTGCGGCAACTACCCCCCTTCTGGCAGTTTACCATAAGTTCTTCACGTGGCAGGCGAAATAATACCGTACGGGCGGGCCCATCCAAGCCCGGCGGCGGTACCCCCACGCGGCCGGTACTCGGCCGCCACAAAACCCGCATAACCGACCCGATCGAGCATCGCGAAGATCGCCGGATAGTTGAGCTCACCCTCGTCGGGCTCGTGCCGTGAGGGTACCGCGGCCACCTGGACATGGCCGACGTGCGGAAAGGCGGCCTCGAACCGGTGGCTTAAATCGCCGCCTACAATCTGGGCGTGATAGAAATCGAACTGGATGCGCACATTCGGCCGCCCGACCTCGCCAATGATGGCGGCGGCATGCTCGGCCCGGGTGAGAAAGTAGTCCGGACGATCGCGCGGATTGATCGGCTCGATCAGGAGCGCAATGGCCCTTTCGGCCGCCAGGTCGGCCGCGCGCTGCAGATTGGCAATGAAGACGCGCTCCGCCGCCGGACGCTGCTCGGGCGGCACCCGGCCCGCCAGGACATGGATCTGCCGGCCGCCGACCGCCGTGATGTACTCGAGCGCCTGGCGAAACAGCGCCCCGAAGTCCTGTTCCCGCCCCGGCACCGCCGCAAGGCCGAATTCGCCCGCGTGCACGTTGCCCGGCGGCGTATTGATGCCGAGCATGGTGAGGCGATGACGGGCCAGCTCAGCCTTCACGGCCGACGGCCCCTGGTCATAGGGAAACTGCAGCTCGACGGCCGGGAAGCCTTCCGCAGCCGCGGCGGCGAAGCGCTCGAGGGCAGGATATTCGGTGAAGAGATAAGCCAGGTTGGCGGCAAAGCGGGGCATGATCGGGGACCTATTGCACGACGACCCCGGCTTTCTTGATGATCAGCACCCAACGGTCAATCTCATTGCGCACAAGCTCACGCAGCGCTCGCGGCGTCTGCACGGCCTCATCCGGCAGCTCGAGCCCAAGCTCGAGGAAGCGCTTGCGCACGCCCTCATCCCGCAAGTCCGCGCGTGCCGCGCCATTGAGCCTGTCCACCACTTCCCCAGCCAGTGACCTGGAACTCCGCCAAGCCTTGAACTCCGCCAAGCCTTGAAGTCCGCCAAGCCTTGAACTCCGCCAAGCCTTGCCCTGCCGAGGTCGGCACGTCGACAGTCCTTGAGGCCTGCGGGCCTGGCACTCGTGCTACCCTTTCTGCCCACTCAATAGTGGGACAAATCCCAAAATTACCAGAAATAATCGGTTATTATAGTGGGCAGCATTTCTTGAAAAATCTTAATTATCTGATTTATCGCCCACATCTATAGTGGGCTCCGTCCCATCATTAATCCCACCAGCCCAGTGGGATGATTTGTGGTTGACGACCGCCATCTCCCTTGGTTCGCTTAGCCATGACGGAGGCGCGAAAGACGCCGCCGAAGGAAACCAGGGAGCGACGCGATCGCCCGCGCCGGACGCGCAGTCATGAACGCCCAGGAATTGCTGCAAGAGATTTCCGACTATTGCCGCCACAGCGGACTTGCCGAGTCGACTTTCGGACGGCGCGCCGTCAACGACGGCAAGCTCACCACGCGCCTGCGCAACGGCGGCCGCATCACCACCGACACGCTCGACCGTATCCGCGCCTTCATCACCAGCAACAGCGCGACCGGGTCGGCACGGCCTGCGATCATCACGCGGCCGCGCGAGGAGGCGCTGATGTCCTCGTCAGTGCCAGCGTCAGTTCCGGCACCGTCCGTTCCCGCGCTGCAGCCGACGCATTCGCTGGTGCCAACCGGCGAGGAAAATCCGCAGCGCAATTTCCGCTTCTTCGACAATCGGCAGAAGTATCTCCTGTTCGTCAATACGTGCAGCGAAAAGTGGGTCGTCGCCAATCGTGTCACGCTCGAGCTCGCCAACATCCATCCGCGCCCGCCGGCAGTGCGCATGTTCGATGCGGGCGTCGGTGACGGCACCGTGATGCTGCGCGTACTGCGCGCGATGCATGACCGCTTCCCGCACATGCCGTTCTACGTGGTCGGCAAGGAGATCAGCCTGGAAGATGTGCGGCTCGCGCTGCAGAAAATGTCCGACCGCTTCTGCGAGCATCCGGCGACTGTCCTGATCTTGACCAATCTCGCCTACGCGGATGCGCCCTGGCTCGCGGTCAAATCGCTCAACGCCGCCTCCAGCCTGGTGTGGCGCGAAGCGTCTCTCACCGGCACGTCGGCGCACCAGTTCGAGCAGCAGATCACAGACCTCGTGCCCTTCCTGGCGCAGAACTGGAAGGCAGGCGTGAGCCCGAAGACCGGCAATCCAGTCTATGAGCGGCCGGTCGTGCTGGTGATCTATCGTGCGGACCACCGCTTTCTACTTGACCCGATCATCCCGCGGCCCGGCGGCACGCTCGCCAACTACGATCTCATCATGGCATCACAGCCCTATCGCGCACGCGCGCCGCTGGACTTCAAGGCGTCGCGGGTGATTGCGCCGCTGTCGAAGGCGCTCGGGCCGGGCGGGCGGCTGATCGCCATCCACTCGCACGGCAACGATCCCGGGATGGAGATCATTCGCAAGGTCTGGCCGGGCGACAATCCGTTCATCCACGACCGCCATCAGCTGCTCAAGGCCGTCAAGCAGGAGCTCGGACCGGCCGGACGCGATCTCAACTTCAACGCCTACGCCGACAATCGCTCGCTGTTCCGTTACGACATGCACACGCTGCCGTCCGAGTTGTCCGGCTCGATTGGCACCTCGACGCTGTTCGCGGCCTGGAATGCCGCGATCTACGTCGCGCAAGTCGAGGATGACCGGCTGGGCGAGGTTGTCGCCGACAGCCGCTATCTCGACGCGACGCGCGAGGTGCTGCAACAGCGCGGTGGCCTCTGGTTCCACGATGAATCCTTTGTGATCTCACGCCGGCGCGACTGACGATGCGCGCGGACGCAGAGAGGTCTTGAATGAACATGATCTCCGCAGAAGCAAGACTTGGCGCCTGCGCGCAAGCGATCGCCGACTTCGTGCAAGGCTTCTCGATCGAAGCGACACGGCCGACCGCTGCGGAGATTGACGTGCTGACCGCGATCGTGCCGAAAGGCACACGCGTCTATGTGAGCGCAGTGCCAACGCGCCCAACGCAAGAGCTGCTCGACAGTGCGATCCGGCTGCGAGCGGCAGGCTTCAGCCCGGTGCCGCATGTCGCCGCGCGCATGTTCGCGACCACATCGGCGCTTGACGAATTTCTGGCGCAGCTCAGCGGCAAGGCCAATGTCGAGCGGCTCCTCATCATCGCGGGTGACCGCGATCGTCCCGCTGGCGATCTGCACAGCTCGCTCGAGGTCATCGACGGCGGCCTGCTGCAACGGCGGGGCATCAAGGAGATTGGCATCGCCGGCTATCCGGAAGGTCATCCGCGCATCTCGCAGCACGATCTCGATCGCGCGCTCATGGACAAGATCGCCGCCGCCGAGGCGACCGGCATGAAGGTCCATATTGTTACCCAGTTCTGCTTTGACGCCGCGGCCATCCTGCAGTGGATCCGACGCCTGCGGGATTTCGGCCTGGAGCACCCAGTGCGCGTGGGGCTCGCGGGCCCAACCAATCTCCCGGCGCTGCTGCGCTATGCTCGCCGTTGCGGCGTGCGCGCCTCGATCGCAGGGCTTGCGCGCCAATCCGGGCTTGCGCGACAGCTGTTCGCCATGATGGCGCCCGACACGCTCGTCCAGGCACTCGCACAGGCGCGCTCCGATCGCCGTCTGGGCATGGTCAAGCCGCACTTCTTTGCTTTCGGCGGCGTTGCGGCGACCGCCCGCTGGGCATCCGCTGTAGCCGAAGGACACATCATGCTCGAGGCCGGCCCTGGATTTCGGGTCGAACCAACAGCCAGAATGAGTTAGGGTGCGAGCCTGTTCATCCTCGACAGGCTCGCACAATGCTGTTCGTCGTCCACGCTATCGACAAGCGCGATATCTTGCCGACACGCGCAAAGTTCTATCGTGCCCACCGCATTCATCTTGACGAGTCGGCCAAGCATCACGTCGATGTGGTGACCGCCGGCACGCTCGTCGCCGATGACGGCGAGACTCCTTGCGGGTCGATCTTCGTCATCGACGCCAAGGATCGCGCCGCGGTCGACGCCTTCACCCGCAGTGATCCGTATCATGTCAACGGGGTCTGGGGCGCCGTGCAGGTCCACGGCTACAACAAGAAGCGCGGCACGCCGATCGAGTCGCGGCGGGGGTAGCTTCAATCCCGAACCAGATGAGCCGAGGCGTCAGCCGGCCATCGCAAGGCGAAATAAAAAACGGCGCTGCTTGTGGGCAGCGCCGCCTCTAATAACACCACGCCGATGGGCGGCGACTAGTTTTGGTCGTCTCAGAGCGGCGCCGGTGCGATCGCGGCGTTGTCGCTGTTGGGACCGCTCTTCGGACCGGGCTTGGCCCAGCGGATGGCGCCGCGCAGATTGTCAGCCTGAGTTCCCGCCTTCGACAGCGTAATCGACAGGCGCTCCGAATCCTTCGGCGCACTCCGCGGCAACTGCCAAACAGCGTTGGTGACGTTGTTCACCATGCGGGTGCCCTGATATCCGGTCCCGGTCGCGGCCACGACTGTCGAATCTTTCGGGACGATCAGGCTGACCGTGATGCCTTCCGCGATCAGGCCCCTGCCCTGCAGGCCGTTGTTCGAGACGGCCAGGTTGTAGGTCACGCCGGTGGGACCCTGCTCGCCCTTGCTGAGCACGCCCGCCATCGTGGGACGGAAGCCGAGCTCGTCGCGCATCCAGAAAAAGATCTGCCGCAACTGCCCTTCGGACAGCCGCGTCCGCGAGTAGTTGCCCATGTCCAGGTTGGTGGCGTTGCTTCCGAGCAGGGCGCGATGCGGCGTCATCGCGGTCGTGTGGTTGTAAACAAGGTTCGCAAAATAGGCGAAATTCTCGTTCACCGCGCCCATGTTGGTGCGCGGCCCGTTGAGCGCAGGGCCGTGACACTGGGCGCAGCCGATGTTGAGCGCGATGGCCTGCCCGTTCGGAGCGCCAGCCGGAACCTCGAACCGCCACTTGCCGGGCGCGTCCGGCTTCGGCAGGGAGGCGAAATAGGCGGTCAGATCGGCGGCGTCCTTGTCGCTCATCTGGCTTTCGACAAAGGCGGGCATGATGCCCCAAGGCTGGCGAACAGCGTGGATCACCTGGGCGACGTTCAATCCGCGGCCAGCGAGATCCGGCCCGAAGGCGCCCTCAGCGTTGTTGCCGTGGCAGTTGCGGCATGCCGTTGCTCTGGGGGCTTCCCGGTCCCAGTAGGCCTTGCCGGCCGCGGCGTCGCCCTGTTGGGCGAAGGCCACGCTCTGGCCCAAAGGAAGCATGAGAAGCGCGACGAAGTATCTAAACATGATGATATCCCTCCCTGACCGGCGCTCATCTATTGGCGCACCCTGGTCAGTTCCACTCTACACGTCTAGAACGGTTCTGAAAATGCGGCTGAAAGCGGGGCGCTTGTTCCGAGGTAAAGCCTGCGGCTACCCCGGGTTTTTGTCCTCACGCCAAATACCGAGGGCTACCTGCGCCGGCTGGTCGGAAATTGAGAACAGCACGGAATCCTTCGTGGTCTGGTGCGAGTAGCGCTTCCAGGGCGGCACCACGAAGACATCGTTGGGGCCCCATTCGAGCACCGTGTCCTCGACCTTGGTGGTGCCGCCGCCCTCGGTGCAGACGAAGATGGTGCCGTCAGTCGAGCGATATTTCTCGCCCTTGAAGCCCTTTGGGAGCAGCGCCAGGTTCGCTCCCATCGTGGGCAGCACCGGGCCGCCATTGATCGGATTGGCATAGCGCACTCGCACGCCATGACTCTTGTCGATGTCGCCGGCCCTCCGGAGACGGTCGAGAATGGGCCTGGTGCGGGCATAGGTGTAGTTGATCACCGGGCTGCGCTTGAGCTCGATCGGGGCGCCGTCTGGCAGCACACCGGAGCCGAAGAACGCCAGCGAATCCCCGTCGCCGCGGGTCGTGTTCTGCATCTTGTCGTCTTCGTCGAAGTAGTCGGCGAACGATGCCTCGTAGAAATTCACCGCCGGGAAGTCGAGCACGTCGAGCCACAGCATTGGCTTTTCTGACGGATTGCCGTGGTCGTGCGGCGCCCAGTTGGCCGTGATGACGAAGTCGCCCGGCGACATGAACGACTTCTCGCCCTCGACCGCCGTGTAGGCGCCCTCGCCGTCAAGCACGAACCGGATCGCCGACGAGACATGGCGGTGGGCCGGAGCGACCTCGCCCGGCAAAATCATCTGAATTCCGGCAAAGAGCGTGTTGGTGGCGCGCGATTCACCGCGCAGCGCGGGATTCTCCAGAACGAGCACCCGGCGGAGCGCTTCCTCGGCGGTGATCAGACCGCCCGACTCCATCACCAGCGATTTCACATCGTCGTAGTGCCACACATGCGGCACACAGCGTGTCACTGGCTCCTTGGTGACGACCGAGCTCATGACCTTCCAGAGCGGCGCCATGTCGCGCTTGGAGATGCGCTGGTAGAACTCCTCCCGCGCCGCCTCGATATTGTGCTTAGGATCCGGCCCGCCGTTGCCGTTGTCTTGCCGATTGGCTGCATTGGGCATGCCGCTCTCTCCGATCCATGATCCGTCAGATTAGAATAACCCAAGACTGCGAGATAGTACAGAATGAAACTATTTAACCAGGGGCATTTCCGGGAGGGTGTTGGTCCGCAGACCAGGTATTCGCCTCGTTCGCTGCTGGATCACGATGTACGATGTCGCTGGCCACTCGGGGCTACCGGTTGGGGGTCAGATGTGGGAGGTGGAATGGCAGACCAGACAATGTTGATGATGGCGGTCAGGGGTTGCAACGTCGGGCTGATGCGCGGCGGCGCGGGCCAGCCGCTTGTGATCCTGCATGGCGCCAGCGGGGCTGGAACCTGGCTGCCCTTCATGCGCTCGCTCGCCGACACCTATGACGTGGTCGTTCCCGAGCATCCAGGCTTCGGCGCATCCGATACACCCGATTGGCTCGATAACATTCACGACCTCGCCTACTTCTATCTCGACATTCTCGATCAGCTCGATCTTCGTGCGGTCCATCTCATCGGTGTCTCGCTCGGGGGCTGGATCGCGGCTGAGCTCGCCATCCGCAGCACGCGGCGGCTTTCCTCACTCACGCTGGTCGATGCTGCCGGCATCCATGTGCCTGGCGTCGAGCAGATCGATACCTTCCTGCGCACTGATGAGCAGCGCATTCGCGATTTCTTCCATGACCAGGCCCTCGCTGACGAAATGGTCGCGCGGCTGCTCAAGCCCGAACTCGAGGACGTCACGATGAAGAACCGGGTCGCAACTGCGCGCCTGGTCTGGCAGCCGCGCGGCTACGATCCCAATCTGCACAAATGGCTGCACCGGATCGACGTCCCGACCTTGCTGGTGTGGGGTGCCAACGACCGGCTGTTCCCCAAGGACTATGCGTTCGCCTGGCAGCGATTGATTCCGGGATCGAAAGTCGCGATCGTTCCGGAGTGCGGACACGTGCCGCATGTCGAGAAGCCGTCGGTCTTCGTCTCCGAGCTCCAAAGCTTCATCAATGGCATGAGGGCTGCAGCATGAAGGTCTTCAACTTTCACCTGATGCCCTATCGCCACGCCGACCTCGATGCCATCGAGAAGAACGGCTCCGCTTGGGTGACCTACTCCAATCGACATTACGACCCGGATAAAGGCGCCGAGCTCTACCACGAATATCTCGACCAGATGGAGCTCGCTGACCGGCTCGGCTTCGACGGCGTGTGCCTCAACGAGCACCATCAAACCGCGTACGGCATGATGCCGATCCCGGGCGTGCTCGCGGGCGCGCTCGCGCGCAGCGTCAAGCGTGCCAAGCTCGCGGTGCTCGGCCGCGCCCTGCCGCTCCTCAACAATCCCCTGATGGTTGCCGAGGAATACGCCATGCTCGACAACCTCACGCGCGGCCGCTTCATCGCCGGCTTTGTGCGCGGCATCGGCGCCGAATATCACGCCATGGGCATCAATCCGGTGCAGTCGCAGGGGCGCTTCGCCGAGGCGCACGATCTGATCGTGCGGGCCTGGACCGAGCCCGGGCCGTTCGCCTATACGGGCAAGCACTACCAGTTCAACTACGTCAATCCGTGGCCGCGGCCCTGCCAGAGGCCGCACCCGCCGATCTGGATTCCCTCGCAGGGATCGAGCAGCACCATCCGCTGGGCTGCCGCCATGCGCTACACCTACGCCCAGACGCTCAGCCCGATCGCGGTGGTGGCGCGCTTCTTCCAGATGTACCGCGACGAGGCCGAGAAGGCCGGGTATCAGGCCTCACCCGATCAGCTCGCCTGGTCGAACACGATCTATGTGGCCGAAACCGACGAGAAGGCGATGCGCGAAGCGCGGCCGCATCTCGAAGCGCTGGTCAACAGGTTCCTCAAGATGCCGATCGAGATGCTGCTACCGCCCGGCTACAGCAATATTGAATCGATGAAACGCGTCCGCGCCGCCAAGGTGACCGGCAAGACCTCGTCGATCGAGGATCTGGTCAAGACTGGAGTCGTCATCGTAGGCAGCCCCAATACGGTGCGCGAGAAGCTCGCTGAATATCAAGATCTCGCGGGCTTCAATACGTCGCTGACCAAGACGCAGTTCGGCACGCTGCCTGACGACATGGCGCGCGCGAACATGACTGCAATCGCACAGGAGATCCTGCCGCATTTCCGCAATCGGGCGCCGCAGGGGAAACAACAAGCGGCAGCGGAATAGAGGCCGATAGAGCCTCGTGCAGTGGTTTCAAGGAGGGAACCATGACGATTCCACGCCGCCGGCTTCTGCGTCTTGCAGGCGCCGCCATCGCACTCCCTGCCCTCGCGCGCGTTGCAATCGCGCAGACCTATCCAAACCGGCCGATCCGCTTTGTGGTGCCCTATCCGGCCGGCGGCTCGACCGACATCATCGCCCGCCTGGTCGCGCAGTTTCTGTCGGAGCGAATGGGCCAGCCGGTCGTCGTCGAGAACCGTCCGGGCGGCGGCACCAATATCGCGACGCAAGCTGTCGCCAACTCGCCGCCGGACGGCTACACGCTGCTGTTCACGGCCTCGACCCACACCATCAACGTGTCGCTCTATCAATCGCTGCCATTCAACTTCCTGCGCGACATCACCATGGTGGCGGGCCTCACCGAGCTGCCTCTGGTGCTCGAAGTCAATCCGTCGGTTCCAGCCAAGACGCTCGCGGAGCTGATCACCCACGCCAAGGCCAATCCGGGCAAGATCAATATCGCGTCGTTCGGCGCCGCCACGATCAGCCATCTGGCGATCGAGCTGCTCAGGAGCTCGGCCGGCATCGACATGGTGCATGTGCCCTACCGCGGCGGCGCGACGCTGATCGCCGATCTCATAGCCGGCGAGGTGCAGGTGGCGGTCGACGCGTTGCCGAACTCGCTCCCGCATATCAAGTCCGGCTCGGTGCGCGCTCTCGCACTGCTTCCCACGAAGCGGTCACCGGCCGTGCCCGACGTTCCGCTTGCCCGCGAGACCATTTCGGGCTTCGAAGTGAGCACTTTCTCGGGCGTCGGCACGCCGACCGGCACGCCGCGCGAGATCATCGAGCGGCTCAATCGCGAGATCAACGCGGCACTCGCCGACCCCACCATCCTGGCACGCTTCGCCGACGTCGGCGCCATGCCAATCGTATTCACGCCCGCCGAGGCTAATGCCTTCGTTACGGCCCAGACCGAGAAGTGGGCGAAGGTGATCAAAAGCGCCGGCATCAAGGCGGAGTGACAGAAGCTACAAATAACAGCGTGTCGCCGTCATCCTGAGGCGCCCGAGCCCTAAGCGCGTCCACGCGCGTCTTCGACGCGCTATGGCGAGGGCCTCGAAGGATGCGGCCCCAGCGCCGGGGCGTGCATCCTTCGAGGCGCGTGCAAGAGCACGCGCGCCTCAGGATGACGCTCAAGATTTGGTGCAAATCGATATCATGTATTCACCGCGCCGCCGTCGACCGCGATGGTCTGCCCAGTGATGAAATCGCTGTCGGATGATGCCAGGAAAATCAGCGCTCCGATCAGATCCGCCGGATAGGCATCGCGCTTGATAGCGCGGCGCTGGATCGCGTTGTCGCGCGAGCTTTTGACGTGCGTCGGATTGTTTTCGACGACGCTGTCGGAGAGCGTGAAACCGGGCGCCAGCGTGTTGACGCAGATGCCGTCGGGGCCGACCGCACGCGACAGCGAGCGCGCAAACGCGCTCACCGCGCCCTTCGAGGTGACATAGTGCACCATCTGCGGAATGCCGCGGAACACGGTGCCGGAGCCGATATTGATGATCTTGCCGTAGCGGCGCGCACGCATATGCGGCACCACATATTTCGCCATCAGGAACGGGCCGCGCACATTCACCGCCATGACGCGATCCCATACCGCGGTGTCGATCGCGGTGAAGTCCTGCTCCTCGAGCGTGGAGTAGACCGCGGCGTTGTTGACCAGGATGTCGATCTTGCCGAAGCGATCGAGCGTACCGGCAACGAGCGCCTTCACCTCTCCCTCGTCACTCACGTCGAAGGTCATGCTGGCGGTGGAGTTGCGGCCGTGCTTGATGGCGAGCTCTTGCGCCAGCGCGCTGCCATCGGCGACATCGGCGATCATCACCTCGGCGCCTTCGGCCGCCAGCGCTTCGCAGTAATGGCGACCGATGCCCCTCGCGCCACCGGTGACGATGGCGCTGCGGCCCGCAAGCCTCGCCATCGCTATTTGCCGGTCTGTCTGCGCACGGACTTCTCGAACGCTTCGAGCTGCAGCTTGACCATGTCCCTGGTGGCCTGGTCGGTCAGCTCCAGCGTCTTCTCGTCGAACTTCTTGGCCGCGAAGGTCACGAACACCTCCGGCCGGATCAGGATCACCGACTCGACCGAGGTCAGACACTGGCGCAGGTGATACTGCATGCGCGCGCCGCCGAGGAGCCCGCCGGCGCAGGACTGAATCGCCACCGGCTTGCCCTTGAACGGATCGTTCTTCATGCGCGAGGTCCAGTCGATGGCGTTCTTGAGCCCACCCGGAATGGTCCAGTTGTACTCGGGCGACACTATGACCACGCCGTCGGCAGCGCGGATCGCGTCGGCCCAGGCGGTGACCGGAGCCGGCCAGCCCGCGTCCTGAATGTCGTGGTTGTAGATCGGGATGTCGGCCCAGGCCGGCGCGGGCTTGATGCTGAGGCCCGCCGGTGCGAGCGCGGGCAGCGCGCGTGCCAGCGCGGCGTTGAAGGAGTTTTTCCGCAGCGAGCCGCAGATCGTAAGGATGTTCAGAGCATCGGCCATGTAGTCCCCCGTAAGCCTGGATGTCAGTGAGCTTGGATGTCAGTGTGTGTGGTGCAAAGTGGCGGGCCCGCCCTGCAGGCGGCCAGGAGTGATCTCGATCGGCCTCGCGTTGCGTTATTGCTGCTCGATGTTTGCCTTCCCGCGAACGGCCTTCCATTTGGTGATTTCGTCGGCAATATGCGCCTTGAGCTCGTCCGGTGTTGACGAGCGCACCAACGCGCCGACCTTGAGGATCTGCGTCCGCACCGCCTCGGTCGCGAGCAGCGAGCGTAGCGCGGTGTTGGTCCGTTCCACAATCCCGCTTGGCGTTCCGGCCGGGAACGACAGGCCATACCAGCTCGTCACGTCATAGCCGGGCAGGCCCGACTCCGCGAAGGTCGGGATGTCCGGAACGGCTGGGAAGCGTTGCGGCGACGTCACCGCGATCGCGCGCAGCGTGCCCGTTTGAATCTGTGCCTGCACGGTCTGCACCAGCTCGACGACGAGCTGCACCTCGCCCGCGATCAGCCCGGTGAGCGCAGCCGGTGTCGAGCGATAAGGCACGTGCTGAATGTCGAGACCGGCGAGCTGCTTCATATACTCGGCGGCGAAGTGCTGGGTCGTGCCGACGCCGGGACTGCCGAAATTGAGCTTGCCCGGATTGGCCTTGGCCTGCGCGATGACCTCTTTGAGGTCCCTGGCCGGAAAGCTCGGCGTCGTCACCAGAACGAGACCCGCGGTCCCGACCATCGACACCATCTGAAAATCGGCGATCGGATCGTAGCGCAAGGTCTTGTAGACCGCAGCCGAGACCGCGTGCGCGTTGCTCATCATCAGGGCGGTGTAGCCATCCTTGGGGGCGCGCGCGACCGCTTCCGCCGCCGTCGTGCCGCCGCCGCCCACTCGGTTTTCGACCACGACCGGCTGGCCGAGCAGCTCAGAGAGCGGCTGCGCCACGATGCGCGCCGCGATGTCGGTGCCGCCACCAGCGCCGAAGCCGACCACAATCCGGATCGGCTGCTTCGGCCAATCCTGTGCGAGGAGGAGTGAGGGTTGCGCTACAATCGAAATGACCAACGCCGCAAGCGCGGCTCTGACGAATGTCATGCAACCCTCCTTCGGCATCTGTGTCGACGCACGCGCGCGTCGACAGCCGTGGGCGCTACTTCTCGTCCACGATCGGATTCGACAGCACGCCGACATTCTCGATGTCGATCTCGCAGGTGTCGCCGCCCTTCATGAACACGGGAGGCTTGCGCGCGAAACCAACACCCGAAGGCGTGCCGGTGATGATGATGTCGCCGGGCTCGAGCGTCATGCCTTGCGTGACGTAGACCAGCGTCTCGGCCACCGGGAACATCATGTTGTCAGTGTTGTCCGACTGCATGGTCTGGCCGTTGAGCCTGGTCTGGATCTTGAGGCCCTTGCCGCCGGGCGGAAGCTCGTCCGCGGTCACCATCCAGGGGCCGAAGCCGCCGGTATTGTCGAAGTTCTTGCCCATGTCCCACTGCGTGGTCTTGCGCTGGAATTCGCGCACCGAGCCTTCGTTGAAGCACGAGAAGCCGGCGATGCAGGAATAGGCGTTATCCATGGTGAGGTGCCGGGCCTTCTTGCCGATCACCACCACCATCTCGGCCTCGTAGTCGAGCGTGTCGGAGACCTTCGGCCGCACCAGCGGCTCACCCTGCGGGACGAGCGAAGTCTGGCACCGCATGAAGATGGTCGGAAACTTCGGAACGTTGTCGCGCTGGAAGCCTTCCTTCACATGCTCCAGATAGTTCAAGCCGAGGCAGATGCTCTTCGGTGGCCGCGCCACCGGCAGACCGAACTTGAGCCCCTGGAGCGGCACGCGGGCGCTCGCTGGCGCCTTCTTGGCGAGATCGGCAAGCGGCTTGAGATCGCCCCCCGTCTCCGCCAGCACGTCGGCCAGATTGACCGGCAGCCGGGCATCGGCCGCCTGCAAGTCGATCACATTGTCGCCCTCGACCACGCCCAGGCGCAGCCCTTGGTTACTCTGAAACCCTACAATTTTCATGGTTTGACTCTCCAGATCGGCACAGGGCGTCGGAACGGCCGCGGCCCCCGGGGCAGGTTCATATTGGATGTGACGGGGCGCGTCTACACGCCGCGGAGCCCGTCTTACCGCACAAGTCAGGCTGCCAGCGCCAGGAAATGCGCGCGCAGGAGGTCGCGACCGGGCGCGGCGGCAGAAGGCTAAAAGGTAGTGACGACCGCAAGACGCAAGCCGCCGCGCCTCAACGGGATGCTGCCCCGGCGTGTTAATAAAGATTGCCGCAAGGTAGGTTAGACAGAGCCACTGCACCACCCATCTCGCCCCAGTGGCAGGTACTCGACCTCGGCAACATGGGATGACGTGGCATCCTGGCAGGCGTTTGAGCATGGCTCCGTTCATCGAGCTTGATAGGCTCTGCAAGTCATTTGACGATGGACGCACGTTTGCGGTCCATGACGTCACGCTGCAGGTGGAGCCTGGCCTCTTGGTTGCGCTGGTCGGCGCATCCGGCTCCGGCAAGACGACCACTCTGAAGTTCATCAACCGGCTGATCGAACCCGATAGCGGCACGGTGCGCATCGAAGGGGAACTGGTAGCCGCGAGCGATCCCGCAACGCTGCGCCGGCGTATCGGATATGTCTTCCAGGGCATCGGGCTTTTTCCGCACATGAGCGTTGAAGAGAACGTCGCCATCACGCCCCAGCTCCTGGGATGGCCGCAAGCTGAGGTTGCGACGCGCGTTAACGAGCTGTTGGATCTGGTCGAGTTGCCGCGGAGCTACGCGTCGCGATCGCCGTCTGGGCTTTCCGGCGGAGAACAGCAGCGCGTCGGCGTGGCGCGTGCCATCGCGGCGCGGCCGAAGATTGTGCTGATGGACGAGCCATTCGGCGCCCTTGACCCGATCACGCGCGATTCCGTGCGGTCAAGTTACCAATCTCTGCATAGCCGGCTCGGGTTGACCACCATCATGGTGACCCACGACGTTCAGGAAGCTGTGCTGCTCGCCGACCGGATCGCGGTCATGAGTGCCGGCCGCATCCTGGCCTACGATACCCCGCGCGCGCTGCTGTCTTTCGAGGCGGGCGCCGCCGAAGTGGCCAACCTGATGGCCATGCCGAAGCGCCAGGCCGAGCGCATCCGCGCCCTCACGGGCGGAGACCCGCGAGACGACGCGCATGGATGAGCGGACACTCGACGCCCTAAGGCTCCTGCCCGACTACCTTGCTCAACACGTGCTCCTCTCTCTGGTCGCGCTCGGGCTCGGCATCCTGATCGGCTTGCCGCTTGCGGTCGCCGCGACGCGCCATCGCGGCCTGCGCGTCGCCGCGCTCGCGGCCGCGAGCCTGGTGCAGACTATTCCGGGCCTCGCCCTGCTGGCGCTGTTCTATCCGCTGCTGCTCGGGCTGTCAGCGCTCAGCCAGTCGACTTTCGGCGTCGGCCTGCCAGCGCTCGGCTTCCTCCCGTCGGTCATGGCGCTCACCCTCTACGCGGTGCTGCCGGTGCTGCGCAACGCGATCGCCGGGCTTGCGGGCCTCGACCCGGCGGTGATCGAAGCCGCCGATGCCGTCGGCATGACGTCGGCGCAGCGCCTTATGCAGGTCGAGGCGCCGCTCGCTGCGCCCGTCGTGATGGCCGGAATTCGCACGGCCGCAGTCTGGACCATCGGCGCCGCGACGCTCTCCACCTCGGTCGGCCAGACCAGCCTCGGCAATTACATCTTTTCAGGGCTGCAGACCGAGAACTGGATCTTCGTGTTGTTCGGCTGCGTGGTCGCCGCGCTCCTCGCGCTCGCCGTCGATCAACTGCTGGGTCTGATCGAGACCGGCGTCACGCAGCGCGATCGCATCCGCGTCCATGTCGGCCTCGCCAGCATCGTGATCGGCGCCGGCGTTGCGTTGACACCGCTTATGCTAGCTGCACCGCACACCTATCTCGTGGGCGCCAAGAACTTCAGTGAGCAATTCATCCTGGCCGAGCTCATCGCGGAGCGACTGGCCCGTGAGGGCGCGACCGCGGAACGCAGGGAGGGCCTTGGCTCGGCCATCGCGTTTCGAGCGCTGGCAAGCGGCGACATCGATGTCTACGTCGACTATTCCGGCACGCTTTGGACCAACGTCATGGAGCGCCGCGATTCGCCGGAGCGTCAGGCCATGCTCGACGAGCTGACGCGCTGGATGGCGGACCGATACAAGGTCCGCGTCCTCGGCGCTCTCGGCTTCGAAAACGCCTATGCGCTCGCGATGAAGCGCGGGCGGGCGGCCGAGCTTGGTGTGCGCAGCATTGAGGACCTCGCGCGCCACGCACCGAGGCTCTCGTTCGGAACCGATCTCGAATTTCTAAGCCGGCCGGAGTGGTCTTCGCTCAAGGGCGCATACGCGCTCAATTTCGCAGAAGAGCGCTCGTACAACCCGACCTTTATGTATCGCGCCCTCCAGACCGGAGATGTCGACGTGATTTCCGCCTTCTCAAGCGACGGACGAATTGCCGCCGACGGCCTCGAGCTGCTCGCCGACCCGAAGCACGCCATTCCGTCCTACGATGCAGTGCTGCTGATCTCGCCGCGTCGGGCCAACGACCCGTCCATGCTTCGCGCTCTCGAGCCGTTGATCGGAAAGATCACGCAGCAACGCATGCAAGAGGCCAATTTCATGGTCGACCGCGACACCGACAAAGTCTCGCCTCGGGAAACCGCACGTTTCCTCGCGCGCTCTATCGGAGTGCCTGTTCGCTGAAGCCACCGCAATCGGTGTCAGCCATGGCTGCACCACTCACCGAGTGCGCGCCATGGCCATCGGACCAGATGCCTCAATTACTTCTTCGCCCACCGGCGGAAGTTGAGCGTGTTGGTATAGCCGCCATAGACATTGCCGGCGTCATCAGCCGCGACGGCCTCAAGCCCGTTGACCTCCACCGATTCGAGAATGAAGGCCGTAACCTTGCCATCCTTCACACTGCCGATGCGGACGCCCGACTTGTAGGGCGGATTGGTCTCGTCGGGCGAATTGTCCGCCACGTAGAGGATGTCATTCTTGTCGATGAACAAGCCGCTCGGGCGCCCGAACTGCTTCCACTCGAGCAGATACTTTCCATCCTGGTCGAAGACCTGGATGCGGTTGTTCGAACGGTCGGCGACGAACAGCCGGCCGGCCGAATCCATCGCCAGGCTGTGCGGCACATCGAACTCGCCCGGCCCCTTGCCCTTCTTGCCCCACTCCTTGATGTACTTGCCGTCCTTGTCGAACTTGACGACGCGGTTGTTGGTGTTGCCGCCGTGGCCATCGGCGACGAAGATGTCGCCGTTGGGCGCCACCAGGATGTCGGACGGCGCGTTGAACGTGTCCTGCGTAGTGCCGGCGACGCCGGGCTTGCCGAGCGTCATGAGAAGCTTGCCGTCCTGATTGAACTTCATGACGGTGTGACCCTTGCCGTTGTTCTCCGCGGCAGCATCGGACACCCAGATGTTGTTGTCCCGGTCGACATAGAGGCCATGCGAAAAATTGATCATGCCCCCGCCGAAGCTCTTTACCAGCTTGCCTTTTTCGTCGAACTTCATGATCGGATCGAGCTTCGAGTTCGCACACGACCGTGCATCTTCGCAACGGTCGAACGCCCAGACGCTCTTGCCGTCGCGATCGATATCAAGGCTGACGACCGCGCCCCATTTGCGCCGATCCGGAAGCTGGGCCCAGCCATATGTGAATTTGTACGAATTGGGCGCCTCGTTGGGACCATACACCAGGCCTCCCTGCGAATGCCCGCGGTCACCCGCCATCGCCAGCACCCCAACGAAGGCAACGCCGAACGCCAAGCTCATGCTGCGCCACATGACAGTCCTCCCATCGATTTGTTGTCGCCCTGACGTCGGGCGCCGGACTCAATCGTCCATCAAATCGACGGAGCAATCAACACGCTTGAGAGGGTGCGCGGTCTGGCGGCCGGCCCGGTCAGCCGGCCAGCATCTCCGCGATCACCAGCGTGGGCATCCGCCCTACGCCTTGGCGAGCGCGTGCACCGAGAAGAAGCCGTCGGTCCAGGCCCTGATCGGTGTCCAGCCCGCGCTCTGCGCCAGCAGGGCGAATGACTCGATCGTATATTTGTAGCTGTTCTCGGTATGGATGATCTCGCCGGCCGCGAACTCGATCACATGACCGGCAATGTTGACCGTCTGCCGCCGCCCGCTCACGAGGTGCATTTCGATGCGACGGCGCTCAGTGTTGTAGAACGCCCGATGGCTGAACTTGTCGACATCGAAGTCAGCCGCGAGCTCGCGATTGATGCGCGTGAGCAGGTTGAGGTTGAACTGCGCGGTTACGCCTGCGGCATCGTCATAGGCGGCGTTGAGAATGTTGGCGTCCTTGACGAGGTCAACGCCAACGACGAGGGTCGCGCGGGAGCCCAATATGCGCCCGGCGTGGCGCAGGAACGCTGCCGCATCCTGCGGCTCGAAGTTGCCGATGGTGGAGCCCGGGAAGAATCCGGCGCGTGCCAACCCTACGATCGCGCTCGGCAGCCGGAACGGCTGCGTGAAGTCGGCAGCCACCGGCAGCACGCGCAGGCGCGGATAGTCATGCTGCAGCTGCCGCGCCTCCTGCCACAGCATCTCGGCCGAGATATCGACCGGCACATACGCGTCGACCGTGGTCGCGGCATCCAAAATGATGCGAACCTTACGAGTCGAGCCAGTGCCAAACTCGATCAGGGCAGTCTTCGCCCCGAACACACGCGCGATATCGGCCTTGTGCTCGCGCAGGATCGCAAGCTCGCAGCGCGTCGGGTAATACTCCTTGAGCCCGGTGATCGCTTCGAACAGCTGCGAGCCGCGCTCGTCATAGAAATACTTCGGCGCCAGCCACTTTCGCGGCGCGGAGAGCCCGGACAGCACGTCGTTCGCAAAGCCATTGTCCGCCAGCGGTTGCGCCCGCGCCACGTTGGTCTTGGTGTTCATGATCAGCCCCTCTGGCGTATCAGTTGGTGTAGTCGGCGAGCCGTACACCGCTGAACTGCCAGCGCGCCGGCGGATAGAAGAAGTTGCGATAGCTCGCGCGCGCATGGCCCGCGGGGGTGGCGTGCGAGCTGCCGCGCAGCACCATCTGGTTGATCATGAACTTGCCATTGTATTCGCCGAGCGCGCCGGAGGCGGCGCGGAAGCCCGGATAGGGCGAATAGGCGCTGCGCGTCCATTGCCACACGATCCCGAACGCGTCGTCGAGGAGACGCGCCCGCGCCGCCACTTCCCATTCGGCTTCGCTCGGCAGATCCTTGCCGGCCCAGCGCGCGAATGCGTCGGCTTCATAGTAGCTCACATGGCAGACCGGAGCGTCGGGCTCGACCGGCTTGAGGCCCGCAAGGGTGAGCTGCAGCCAGACGCCATCGACCTTGCGCCAGTAGCCCGGAGCGCTCCAGCCCTCGGCTTCGGCCGTCGCCCAGCCATCGGAGAGCCAGAGGGAAGGCATTGCGTAGCCGCCGTCCGCGATGAAATCGAGCCATTGCGCATTGGTGACGAGACCGCGTGCCATTCGCACTGGGCGCAGATAGACCTGATGCGCCGGGCCTTCGTTATCGAAGCTGTAGCCGTCGCCCTCGTGGCCGATGGTGTGCAGGCCCGCGGGCACTTCAACGAAGCCGCGCGCGGATTTCTGCTGCGCTTGCGGCTGCCGCCAGCCCTCGTCGTACGCCGGCGCGGTCGGATTCTGCGCGAAGGCGTGCAGGATGTCGGTGAACAGAAGCTCCTGGTGCTGCTGCTCGTGGTGCAGGCCAATCTCGAGAATGCGCAGCACTTCCGGCAGCGCCGCCCCCTCGACGCAGGCGATCAGCTGCTCGACCGCCTCATCGACGTAGCTGCGATAGGCCGCCACGCGACCGAGCTCGGGCCTCGTGAGCATGCCGCGGCGCGGCCGCGCGTGGCGCGGCCCGGCAGCCACGTAATAGGAGTTGAACAGATAGGCGAACTCCGCATCGAACACCTGATAGCCAGGCAGATGCGGCAGCAGAAGGAACTGCTCGAAGAACCACGTCGTGTGCGCGCGATGCCACTTGGTCGGGCTCGCGTCCGGCATCGACTGCACGACCTGATCCTCAGGCCCGAGTGGCGACGCGCGCAGCTCGGTCTCGCCGCGCACAGTACGGAACATCGCGGCCCAGGCCGAGCGCGTACCGCCGCCAGGCGGCGGCTCAATAGCCCTGATCGGCGTAACACGACCATCATGCAGATGACGAAGAACGGGGGAAGATGATGCAGACGCCATGCCCAGTTCCAGGCTTGCGGGGGTGCGCTTCAGGAGGACGGAGAACGGTGCGACGACGTGTCCGGTTCCCTCATTATACGCAGCCGGACGGACCGAGGTTTCTTTGGCTGTGCACATATTTGTGCGCGCATTCATGCGCGCAAGGTCTTGCATAGCCGCGCGTGGGGCCCTACGGCCCCCGTCGACAACCTCACCGGACTTGCGGGCGAGGACTTGCGGACGAGGATTTGCGGGCAGTGACAGCAGGCCAGCGAGCCCAAGAGACCGCTACAAGAGCCCGCTACCTCACCGCATTGGCGCCGGCCGCTGAGGCAACGCCGTCCTGCTGGCCGGTGCCGCCGCTGGCGCCGATGGCGCCGATCAGTCTGCCGTTGATGATGATCGGCATGCCGCCCTCCGAGGCGATTGGGCGTGCATCATCCGGAAAGCTCATGAAGCCGGTATTGCCGGCCGCAAACTGGTCGGCGAACACCTTGCTGGGGCGGCGAAACAGCGCAGACGTACGGGCTTTTGCCTGAGCCAGCTGAACGGAGGCATTCTGGGTGCCGTCCGAGCGCTCGAAATAGACCAGATAGCCGCCCGGATCGACCACCGCGACAGCCATGCGCCAGCCGTTCCGCCTAGCCTCCGCCTGAGCCGCGGCTGCGGCCTCCTTAGCCTGCTCGACGCTGATCGGCGCTCCATAGTCGGGCGACTGCAAGGCGGGCTGGGCATGCGCGCTCACGCCCAACATAGAAGCAGCCGCAAGGGCCGCAATGATCCAAGCGCGTGTCCGCATCGTCAAGGCTCCTCATGATCGGCGCTGTGGCCGGGCGTCATCATGTTGTCGAAAATCCGCTGCCGGATGCACCGCTTACCGTAGGGATTCCCGCTCCTCAGTGCCGCCAATTTGAAGTTCCTACACCACTTGCCGCAAACTCGGTTAGGACCTTCAAATCGAAAGCAGCCCTGGAAGCATGGACTTGAAGCATCGACTTGCCGGTGCCCGCGTCCGAAGTTCGCGTGATGGGGTTGTTGGGAGGTATCACGAGCTTCGGAGGCGGGCACTAGCAAGCACGTGGCAGGATAGGCGAGATGCCACAAGACCAGCAAGGAGCGCCATCCTCTGCCTTGGGACAACCTGCCGGACGGCTTGCGGCCACACCCGTCCTCGACCGACAATGTCTCGACAACAACGGACCCTGACCATGCGACGACTAGGACTGGCGATCGTGGCGGCGCTGATTTCAAGCGCGCCGGCCTTGGCCCAACCCAACTGCCGCAATACCGCCGAATTCGGCCGCTGGCTCGCTGACTTCAAGCGCGAGGCGCTGACGCAAGGCATCTCGGCGCGCGCCCTGGAGGCCGCCGCACCCTACCTGGTGCTCGATCAGCGCATCATCAACATCGACCGGGGCCAGCGCTTCTTCGCGCAGACCTTCCTGGAGATGTCCGGCAAGATGCTGCCGGGCGGGCGGCTCACCGGCGGAGTGGCCAAGATCAAGCAGCACCGGGCCCTGTTCGATCGCGAGGAGAAGGAGTTCGGGGTGCCGGCGGCGGTGATCACCGCGTTCTGGGGTCTGGAGAGCGACTTCGGTGCAGGCCAAGGTAAAGACCACTCGATCAAGTCGATTGCCACGCTTGCCTATGACTGCCGCCGCTCGGACATGTTCAGGGCCCATCTGTTCGATTCCCTGCGGATCGTCGAGCGCGGCGACCTCAAGCCCGAGGAGATGATCGGCTCCTGGGCCGGCGAGCTCGGCCAGACACAGTTCATGCCATCCGAATACATGGCGCATGCCGTCGACTATGACGGCGACGGGCATCGCAACCTGATCAAGAGCGTGCCTGACGTCATCGGATCGACCGGCAAATATCTCGTCCATCTCGGCTGGAAGCGCGGCGAGCCCTGGCTGCACGAGGTTCGCGTTCCGCAGAACCTGAAATGGGAAGAGGCTGACCTGACGATCCAGCATCCGCGCTCGCAATGGGCACGCTGGGGCGTGACCCGCGCCAACGGCAGCCCACTGCAGTCCGACAATCTGAAAGCGTCGCTGGTGCTGCCGATGGGGCGTTTCGGCCCGGCGTTCCTCGCCTACGACAACTTCCAGGCTTATCTGAAGTGGAATGCCTCGCTGATGTACTCGCTGACTGCGGCCTACTACGCCACCCGGCTTGACGGCTCGCCGGCGATGAACCCCGGCAGTCCCAATATTCCCAAGCTCACCATCGACGAGAACCGCGAGTTGCAGCAGCTCCTGCAGCGGCGCGGCTACGACGTTGGCCGCATCGACGGCGTGCTCGGGCTCAAGAGCCGCTCCGCGGTCCGTGAGATCCAGATCAAGCTCGGAATGCCGGCTGATTCCTGGCCGACACCGGAGCTGCTGCAGCGGTTGCGCGGCGCGTGATGGTGGGAGGCGGGCTGCCGAGGCTTCGAATCCTCATGTTGCGAATCCTCATGTGGCGAATGCTCATGCTGCACAGGGCTGCTCTCGCCCTCCTTATGCTCGCCACGATGGCGTCTGCCGTCGCGCAGACGGCCAGCGATTATCCAAACCGCACGATCCGCATCGTCGTGCCGTTCCCGCCGGGCGGCCCGGCCGACCTGATCGCGCGCTTCGTCGGACAGAAGATGAGCGAGGACTTCGGCCAGCCGGTCGTGATCGAGAACCGCGCCGGCGGCAACACCGCGCCCGCCGCACAGGCGGTCGCGCGCGCAGCACCTGACGGCTACACGCTGTTCACGCCGATGGACACCACCATGGTGATGAACCCCCTGGTGATGAGCAGCCTGCCCTATGACCCGCTAAAGGACTTCTCACTGATCTCGCTGTTGACGAAAAACATGTCGCTGATCGTGGTGCGCGGGAGCGACGGGCCGAAAAGCATCAATGAGCTGATTGCCAAGGCGAAGGCCAATCCGGGCAAGCTCAACATGGGTGCCGGCACCATCACGTCACGACTCGGCGCGCTGCTGTTTGCCAAGGAAGCCGGTTTCGACGCGCAGCTTGTACCGTTCAAGGGCTCCGCTGAGATCAGCCAGGCGCTGCTTTCCGGTACGGTCGATTTCGCACTCGACTCGACTGGCACGGCGCTCCCCCTGATCCGGGGCGGCCAGTATCGCGTGCTCGCCAAATATTCGACGCGGCCGCTGCCGCAATTGCCGGACCTGCCAAGCGTCAATGATGCCGCCGGCCTTCCCGACCTCGCCGAAAGCTCGACCTGGATCGGGCTCACCGGCCCAGCCGGCATGCCAGCCGGGATCGTCGAGAAGCTCACCCGCAAGGTGGCGAGCATCTATGCCGATCCGGTCATGGCGGACCGGCTGGAGAAAGCGGGCATTAGCCCAGTCGCCAGTTCACCCGCCGAGTTCGACGCCTTCATCCGCAGCGAGAGCGAGCGCTGGGCCAAGGTGTTCAAGGACAACAGTCATCTGAAGCTTGCAGACTAAAACGCGCAGCGCTTCGCGAGCCCTGACATGCATGAGCCTGGACCGAGCGCCTGCACTCGATCCAGGCAGAAGGGATGTGAAATCGCGCCGATCAAACTCAGCGCTGGCGTCCCATGATGCAGCCTTCGATGAACATCATCACCGCCTTGGCTTCGTACTCGCCGTCGCTCAGGCGATAGCCGCGCGAGCTCGCGAGCGATTGGCAAGCCGCGAAGCTACGCGGATATTTTGCTTTCATTTCATCCATCATCTCCTTCGTGCTCCGCTGGGCGAAGGCATCGCCGGCGATGCTGACGGTGGCGAGGGCAGTGACGGCAAGAATCAAAGCGCGCATGTGGGTTCTCCCTTGCAAAGGTGCTCGCAGATTGTCTGCGATGTGTGGTGACCCATCCGCCTGGATGGGATGCGCGGAGTGTGTGGCGGAACCCGCTCGGGCGGAAATGCCAAGCCGATATCGAGTTCATAGCTGACTGCTATGGCAGCAACGTGCGCCAGCGCGAACACCCTTGGATGTCACAAGCGCGTGGATGGTCAACGGCGTCGAACGTGTGCCGCTCCCGATGCTCGTTTTGAGCGAATGTCATAATTCCGACAAACAATCACACGATGTATGCGTCAATTGTAACACGCACATATCTCAACTGTGCGCGGCACTTAAACAATCTCCATTTCGGCGGGGTGGGTAAGGAGAACGGTCTCCGGACGAGCACGCATGTAGGGTTGCGTAGAGGGGGGAACATGAGCGCATCTGCTCGAGAGGCCGGCAGCCCGCGTTCAGTCGGTGATGTGGCATTCGATGGTAGCTCAAACGAGTACGCCTCCCTAGAGGAGGCCGCCGCCTCCACGAAAGGGCCATTAGCTGATGGCCCGTCCGCGCCAAAAGCAGCGCAACGACCAGCCCCCGATCAAAATCCCATCCGTCAGGACGACGACAGTCCGCTAGCAGGCGTTCGCGCAGAAGCGCCAGAAGCATCGCAGCCACCATGGAGGCAGAAGCGGCCGCGGCGAGTGTTTGCCGGCGATGTCGCCATGGCGGAATGGCGCATGGACCTCGCTGAGACGCTTGACCCGATGCGCGAGCTGCCTGGCCGAGCTCCGGAGCCGCCCAATTCGAGGATATTCGGCGCGAAGGGCCTGGTCGTCGTCGCCACGGCGGCAGCAGCCGGCACACTTGCGTATCTGTGGAGCTCCACTCCGGGACCGAACGTTCCCGATCGGGTGGATATCGCATGGGCCGCACGCGAGCGACCCGACTCGCCCAAGCAGCCACAATTGCCGGCTACGCGAGTCGTGCCGGCGCCGGCCGCCCAGGCGTCGCCCGCGCCGGTATCCGCCCTGCGATCATTCTTCTTGCAGTCCGATGAGGCAAGCGCGCGCGAGCGCGCGCGGCAGCTGACAATCAAGGCGGCTCGCCTGTGGCAGGTCGACACGTCCGCCCGGGTGATCGTGTCAGGCGCCGATGGCGACTCGGACATCGACGTGGTGATTACCGGCCTCGCCTCCGGATCGGCGGTGTCCGTCGGGACGCCGGCAGGCCCGAACGGATGGCGATTGCCAGTCAGGGACCTCAATCGAGCAGCGATCACGCCACCGCGAGGCTTCGTCGGCATCATGGACCTGATCATGGAGCTGCGCCTTGCCAACGACACGGTGGTCGATCGCAAAGGTGTGCTGCTCGAGTGGTCGCACAACAGCATGCTTGCAATAGCCCCGTTTCCGCCGCGGCAGCTCGAAGCGGCCGAGATCAAGGTGATGGTCAGGACCGGACTGGAATACATGGCGAATGGAAAGGTCGGTGCGGCCCGCTTGATGTTCCAATCTGCTGCTGAAGCCGGCGAGGCGGCGGCTGCCTTTGCTCTTGCGGAAACATATGACCCCGTCGTGCTCGAGAAATTGGGCGCCAAGGGAGGAATTACGCCGGACGTCGCGCTGGCGCAGAGGTGGTACGAGAAAGCGAAGGAGTTGGGCTCGTCCGCGGCCCCGGAGCGCATAGCGAGGCTCACGGGGCGTCGACAGTGAGCCGGATGTCAGTCGAAACCTGGATCGTATCGTATCTCAATGGCGCTGGCCAGAAATCCTAAGGTGCAACCATGCTGACGTCCCGACATGCATCGTTTCGGCTACTCATCTCATTGCTTTCATTTTCCGTCCTGGTCGTCGGAGTGACACCGTCCGTGGCCCAGAAGGCCCCGCGGACCGCCCCGACGGCAGCCGCTGTCGGTGAGCAACCGAGATCCGCCGAAGTCAACAACTGGACTTTGGGTGTCGCCGGCGGCTTTTTCGAAGGCACCTTCATTCGCTTTGCCGTGGAATTGGCGAAGGCGCTGGATGATGGAGAGAATCTGCGCATTCTGCCGATCGTGAGTTACGGCGGCAACGAGAATGTCAACGACCTCTTGTATCTCAAGGGGGTCGATATCGCCATCACCTATACCGACACTTTCGAGCTCTACAGAAAATCAGGTCGGGTCAGAGACATTGAGCAGCGGATCAATTACGTCTCCGAACTGCTGGTGGGCGAGTTCTATATTTACGCCCGACCGGAGATAGCGACAGTCAAGGACCTGGAGGGCAAGAAGGTCAGCTTGGGCACGAAAGGCGGGAGCGCCACGACCACGGGCCCCATCGTCTTAGAACGATTGGGCGTTCGCCCTGAGCTTGTCTACGTCAACAACACGGTTGCGCTCGAGAAAATGAAAACGGGCGAGATCGCCGCGATCGTCTCCACCGGTGGCAAGCCCAACGACCTGTTCGTCAAGCTCAAACCGGAACCCGGATTTCACTTCGTTTCCATTCCCTACACTGAGAAGTTCGCGGACTATTACGTTCCCTGCCCGCTGTCCCACGACGACTACCCGCATCTAATCCCGCCAGGACAAACGATTGATAACTTGTGCATGTCGGCCGTCCTCGCGGTCTACAACTTTCCCAAGGGTAGTGATCGGGCCAGGCGGTTGGAGCGCTTCATCCAATACTATTTCGAGCGGTTCGATAAGCTCAAACAGCCTTCGTTTCATCCCAAGTGGAAAGAGATCAACCTAGCGGCAAAAGTGCCGGGCTGGAATCGATACTGGCTGGCCGCCGAGAAGCTGGCTGCGATGCAAAGCGGAGCAGCCGCACCGACCGAGGGCGCAGCAAATCGACCTCAATCCGAGCGGGACAAAACCTTTGAGGAATTCCTCGCCTGGCGAAAGCAGCGCGAAAAAAAGCAATAGGGTCGGGCCGCCAATGTGGCCAAAGACATAGAAGGGGAGACAGCGTCATGACGGTAGGCACAGTCGAAATCCGTCTGGCCGCATCCAGCACTGGGCGTTGGTGGCAGCTGATGTTCGGGATCATCTGCATGGTAATGGTGGCCAATCTCCAGCTCGGATGGTCACCTTTCGTCGACCCTATAGATCAGAAACACCACTGGGGCCGCTATGCGATCCAATGGGCGTTTACGATTTTCATTCTCGTCCAGACCTGGCTGGTACCGCTCCACGGATATCTGATCGATCGCTTTGGTCCGCGCGTGATGATCAGCATCGCAGCCATCTCCGTTGGGACGGCTTGGGTCCTCAATTCCTATGCCGATTCCCTGGTCTTGCTCTACGTAGCGGCTGTGATCGGCGGTCTCGGCGTCGGCGCCGTCTATGGCGGAGCGGTCGGTAACGCACTGAAATGGTTCCCCGATCGACGCGGCCTCGCAGCGGGCTTGACCGCTTCCGGTTACGGCGCCGGGGCGGCGCTGACCGTCCTGCCGATCCAAACCATGATCCAAACCCAGGGTTATGAAGCGGCATTCTTCTGGTTCGGGCTCGTTCAAGGCATTGCTGTCTTGCTGATAGCACAGCTGCTGCGGGCGCCTGAGCCGGGCGAAGTGTCGGTGCCAGTCGCGACCGCCATCCCGCAGAGCCGGCGAGACTATACATTGCCGCAAGTGATCAAATCACCGCCGTTCTGGGTGATGTACGCGATGTTCTCGCTGGTCGGCGTTGGCGGTCTGATGGCGCAGGCGCAGATCGGACCGATGGCCAAAGACTTCAACATCGACAAGGTGCCCGTGACGATCCTGTGGTTGACGCTGCCGGCGCTCACATTTGCGCTGGCGCTCGACCGTGTGATGAACGGCGTGACGCGCCCGATCTTTGGCTGGATCTCCGACCAGATCGGCCGCGAGAATACGATGTTCATTGCCTTCCTGCTGGAAGGGCTCGCCGTCTATGGGTTGGTCTCCTTCGCGCATGATCCGTTGCTGTTCGTGATCCTGTCGGGCTTGGTGTTCTTTGCCTGGGGCGAGATCTATGCGCTGTTTCCGGCCATGTGCGCGGACCTCTATGGCAGAAAATTCGCAACCGCCAACTACGGACTACTTTACACCGCCAAAGGCATGGCCGCGCTTATGGTCCCCCTGGCCAACTTGCTGCCGGCCGGTGCAGAGAGCTGGAAGATGGTCTTCATGATCGCGGCAGTCCTCGATGTCCTCGCGGCCCTGCTGGCGCTCGTGGCGTTGAAGCCCCTGCGCAAGCGAATGCTGGCGTCGGATCAATAGGTCCGCTCACGTGCTGACCGAGTGGCTGCGCTCCGTCATCGGCGCGTGGCCACTTGGGACACCACCATCCAATCCAGACGCGCTCATTGCGCCAGTCGGGTTGGCCCGAAACCCACTCTCCCAATCCGCGGCCGCCAATTGCGGCGCGCAAGCTGATGAGGATGACCAATGTTGGAACTCAAAGAAAAGTCCACCACCGACTTCGGAAAAATTCCACAGTATGCATCCTACATCGCGCGAGACCCGTTTCGGCACGGATTGCAATTCCCAGCGGTCATGAACGAGTTGGGCGGCCTCAAGAAGCGGATTTTGGATGTCGGCACCGGGGATGGCCTTTTTCCGAGACTGATGGCCCGCGAAGGTGCCGTCGTCGTCGGTTACGATAGGGCCGCGGAAAAGATCGCAGAAGCGAAGGCGCACAATGATGCGCAAGACTTGCCGGTGAAATATGTTGTAGCCACTCCGCAGACATTCGCGGAAGACGGCACGTTCGATGCCGCGACGTCGGTGATGGTGTTGCCGTATGCTTCTGACTTTGACGATTTGAGGTTGTTCTTTCGCAATACAAAGGGGCATCTGGCTGTCGGAAGGAAATTCGTATCAACTGTTTTCAATCCTCTTTTTTCAGCCTTTGAAAGAAATCTGATGGTGCGACGCGTCAAGAAGCTTGATGGAAATCTGGTGCGAATGGAATTCTTGAATGAAGTTACTGGTGCGGTTGAGATGAACCCTATCCTTCATCAATACTCGAAGGAAGAATATGAGAGCGCTGCCGCACAAGAAGGAATGAAGTGTGAATGGAAGAAGCTATTCGCACAGCCTGGGGCAGTCAGCCAAAAAGGAGAGGAGTTTTGGCGGCCCTGCCACGAAACCCAACCTTACGCTCTCCTGGTTGCCCAAACGCAATAGCGTGAGACGATGGTGCCGCCCACGGTAAACAGCGGGGGGCACCGGACCTACTTCGCCGCCTCGAGTGCGGCGCGCACACGGGTCGCAACCGCAGTCGGCGTGCGGGCAAGCTCTCCGACCATCGTCTGCACGGTTTCTCCGGTCATCGGCGACACTTCGAGCTGAAGCTTGGCGGCCTCCTCCAGGAAAGCCTTATCCTTCATGGTGGCGTCGAACGCGCGCCGCAATGCCTCGACCCGCTCGACCGGGACATCAGGCGGCAGGAAGAATGGCCGCGCATACTCGGTGCGCGCGAACAAGAGCCGCATCGCCTGTCGCTCGGTGTCAGTCCGGGCGAGGCTCATCACCAACGGCACTCCGGGCAGCTCCGAATACGGCTCGGCATTGTACTGCACCAGGATTCTGATCTTCTTCTCGTCGATCCAGTTTTGCGCCAGCGCTTTGACCGAGGCCCAGCCGACGCCGGCATTACCTTCGATCTCGCCGCGCTCGATTGCGAGATTGATCTGCGGCGTGCCCTGATAGCCACGCACGATCTTGAATTTGAAACCGAAGAGATCGTTGAGCAGCAGCGGGAAATCGTTCATGGTCGTGCCTACTGTCGTGGAGCCGACCAGCAGTTCGCGATTGGCAACATCCTCGATGCGCGTGACCGGCACGGTGTGCCAGATGAAGCCCACATAGGCTTCGCGGTTGGCGCTGCCGATCCAATTGAGCTTGGCGGCGTCGAACTGCGCGCCAGCCTGCAGCATCGGCGCAGTCGGAATGCCATTGAGCGGCACGCCGATCACGGTGCCATCCTTGGGACCCTGATTGTAGATTTGATTGGTCATCACCAAGCCGCCGGCCGCCGGCTGGTTCTGCACGATAATGGTGGGATTGCCCGGGATATAGTGAACGATCTGGCGGGCCAGCGCGCGCGCGTAAAGATCATACGCCCCGCCCACGGCCGATCCGACTACAAAACGCAGCTGCTTGCCGCGATAAAATGCTGCGACGTCCTGCGCCCGCGCAGCCGACGCACTAAGGACGATGGCAGCGCAGACCGCAATGAGCAGGCGCCTGGTCATGAATTTCTCCTGGGCGATCAGCACTCTCGTATCCGGGCTCGCCCCGCGCAAGACGGAACGAGACATAACGCGCGTGAATGATGGTAGCGAGTGTTGCAGCTCGTGCTCAACAGACGTGCACTGCTGCAGCGTTTCTTAGAGGCCCCACCATTCCTGCCGCTCGTCCAAGATGCTGACTTCTGAAACCAAAGCCATAAGAGATCAACGAGTTGCTACTGACCTTCGATTCCGAAGCTCGCAAAAGCGAGTGTTTGCAAAATACTGCAGGTGTCGAAATCGAGACACGCGCCGCCCGCTCCGCGGGCCGGCGACCATAATTCCGACAAACAATCACACGATGTATGCGTTAATTGTAACACGCAGTTGCTTCAACTCCATTTCAAAATCGAATATCATTGCCCCGACAAGGAGATCGGGTCGCAAGGGATTGGGTCGAAGTCGAGATGCAGGTGGCGTGAGGGGAGACATGAGCGCGTCTGCACAGGAGCCAGTCGATCCTGGTCCAACCAGCGACGGTCCGACAAAAGACGCCCGCCCTGAGGATGCTGCAGGTCACGATGCTCCCCTTGAGGATGCGCCCGTGGATGACAGCCCGCCGGCCCATTCGCCGAAAACGGGGCGACAGCTAAGGCCAAATCCTATTCTCAGCAGTCCGAATGTCGAAAGCGCGCCACCACAACTATCGTGGCCGCCTTGGCAGCAGCAGCCGCGCTCGTCTGCTGGCGACACCACGTCGGCAGGTGTGCGCTCCGGCGACCAGCCGGCTGACAATTGGGGCCGTTACGCGATGGGGTTGATCGTGGTTGCCACGGCGGCTGTAGCGGGCACCGTCTCGTACCTTTGGAGCTCGCACCAGGGAAGCAACCCTCCCGACCGAGCAAATTTGGTGTCGGCGGCGCCCAATCCGGGCGTCCCACCTGACCCAGCCCGACAGCCGGGAGCGCGCGCCGTCGCAGAGTCGCCTTCGCTACCGCCAGACTCTGCACGGCGATCGTTTGTCTCGCAATCGGATGAAGCGCTCTTGCGGGAGCGCGCGCGGCAATTGACGATCAAGGCCGCGCGCCTGTGGCAGGTCGATGCGCCCGCACGCCTGATCGTCTCGGCTACCGACGCCCCCGCGGACGTTGACGTGGTCATCAGCGGGCTAGCGACCGGTGCAGTGCTGTCGCTCGGCAAACCGGCGGGTCCGAATCGATGGCGCCTGTCAGCCAAAGATCTCAACAGCGTCATGATCCTGCCGCCGCGCGGCTTCGTCGGCGTCATGGATCTGATTCTGGAGCTGCGCCTCACGAACGACAGCACGGTCGATCGCAAGGGCCTGCTGCTCGAATGGTCGCACAACAGCGCGCTGGCTACTGCGGTTTTCCCGCCACGCCAGATCGATGCGACCGAGATTGAGCTGATGGTCAAGAGCGGGCTTGAATTCCTGGGAAATGGAAACATCGCCGGGGCCCGGATGATGTTCCAGCCGGCGGCCGAAGCCGGTGATGCGGTCGCCGCATTTGCTCTCGCCGAAACCTACGACCCGTCGGTGCTCAAGAAGCTGGGTGCCAAGGGCGGGATCACACCAGACGTCACGCTGGCCAACACTTGGTACGAGAGAGCCCGCGCTCTTGGTTCAACACTGGCGCGGGAACGGATGGAGCAGCTCGCTCGGGTGCCCGAATAAGCCGGCATAGGAGCAGGTGCGGCCGGTGCTGGCCGCTTCCACGCGATTGCCTGAACAAAGAACGAGTGAAAAGTCAAAGGGTAGGAAAGTGACAAATAGTGAAATAGTGAAAAGTGTGAGGAGTAATGCGATGGTCACGTCCCGATCCCGGTTCATTGCCTTCCTTGCCCCATTGCTGGCGGCGATGATCGCCGGACCTTCCCAGGCACAGACGAATCCTGGCGGGCGTGGTGTACAGAGCGCCGCCGCCAGCGGCGAAGGCGCCAAGGTTGCGCGGATCAACAATTGGACCATCGCGATCGCAGCCGGCCTCCTGGAAGGCAGCTTCATTCGCTTTGCCGCCGAGCTCGGCAAGGCGCTCGATGACGGCGAGAACCTGCGCATCCTGCCGATCGTCACCTACGGCGCGTCCGAGAACATCTCTGACCTGCTCTATCTTCGCGGAGTCGATATCGCGATCACGCATGCCGACGTGTTCGATTTCTACAAGAAAGCCGGCGACGTCAGAAATATCGAGCAGCGGGTCAACTACATCTCTCAGATGCACAACACCGAGGTCTACTTGCTAGCGCGCTCCGATATCGCGCGCATCGAGGATCTCGCCGGCAAGAAGGTGGGATTCCATGTCAAGGGATCAGGTCCAAGCGTGACGGGACCGATGATCTTCGAGCGCCTGGGCGTCAAGGTCGAGCCAGTTTTCATCAACCACACCTTTGCGATCGAGAAGATGCGCAGTGGCGAGATTGCCGCCATCTTCCAGCTTGGCGCCAAGCCCCAAGACTTGCTCGTCAAGCTCAAGCCCGACCCCGGGCTGCATTTCGTGCCGATCAATTGGGGTCCGAAATTCTCCGACTATTACTTGCCCACGACACTCACGCACGACGACTATCCAAACATCATCCCGCCCGGCAACACTATCGATACGCTCGCCGTACCGGTCGTGCTGGCCGTCTATAACTGGCCGAAGAGCAGCGATCGCTATCGGCGCATCGAGCGCTTCGTCCAGTATTATTTCGAGCGCTTCGACAAGCTCAAGGAGCCTTCCTTCCATCCGAAGTGGAAGGAGATCAACCTGGCGGCGCGTGTTCCGGGCTGGAACCGCTATCCGGCCGCGGTAGAGGCGCTGGCGGGCGCCAAGGATGGTGGAACCAGCCGGCAGGCGAATTCGAACGAGCCCGCGGCAGCCCCCGCGCGCGCCGATGCGTCGGCATTGGAGAAATCACCCCTGTTCGAGGAATTCCTGGAATGGCGGCAAAAGCGGCAGCAGCAACAGACGCAGAAGAACCGCAAAAACTAGCAAAACGACACGCTCACGCGGACACGAGCCGAGTGGCGTACGTCACTTGAATGTCGGGAAAAGGCGGGGAGCGCCCAATATGGGGAATGCGCCAACTGGCGCGAAAGAGCCAGCTGCGCAAACGCGGCTGGCTTCATCATATTTGTCTGGATGCTCTATATGACTGAATGCTCGCCCGGAAAGGACTGACCATGCTGAAGGAGGCCACATCGGTGTTTCACGCTAGCGACGGAGCCGCATACGAGCAATGGCTCGGCCGTTGGTCGAGCCGGCTTGCGAACGCATTCCTGGACTTCTTGAAATTCCCCGACAACGGTGAATTGCTCGACGTCGGCTGCGGCACCGGCTCGCTCGCTATGGCGATGGCCAAGCGCTGGCCTGGGCGGCCGGTGATCGGTGTCGATCGGTCCCCCGAATACATATCCTATGCGCGGTCGCGCCGGACCGGCGACAAGCCGATCTTTGAGACCGGAGACGCCTGCGCGCTCAGCTATCAGGACGGACGGTTCGTCGGCGTAGCCGCGCAACTCCTTTTTCTGTTCATTCCAAAGCCGGTGGTAGCGCTGCGCGAGATGGCGCGCGTGGCGCGGCGCGGCGGCATCGTGGCGGCGGCGGTGTGGGACTCGCGCGGCGGCCTCGTGTTTCAGCGCATGATGTGGGACACCGCGATCGCGATCGATCCGAATGCCCGCCTCGCGCGCGACAGCCTGTTTGCCAACCCGGTCGCCATTCCCGGCGGACTTGCGGGCTTCTTCCGCGAAGCCGGCATTGAGAACGTCGAGACCGAGTCCATCACCATCCGCATGGACTATGAGAGCTTCGACGACTACTGGGGGTCGTTTCAGGGCGGGCAAGGACCGGTGGGAGTCTATTTTTCGAATCTGACGCCCGACCAGAGCGCGCGGATCAGAGAAGCCGTGCGCGATGCCTATTGCTCGGGCGCGCCTGACGGACCGCGATCGCTTGCCGCGTCAGCGTGGGCCGTACGCGGCACGGCGCCCTGACGAGCTATCGCCCGGCGCCGGCACGTTCCAACTTGAGCGAGAGGCCCGGCTTGCTGACGTGAATGAGATTGCAGTCGGAGCTCCGCGTCAGCTCCGCCATCAGCTTCACCAGCGGGTGGCGCGTCGTGACGTAGGGCTTGGCCAGGCCCGCGGCGCGCATCGCAGCGATGTCATCCTTGGTGAGGAGCCAGCGCAGCAGCAACTCTTCCTCCGACACAGTCGCGGCATCGAGATCACGCCGCATATCCGCAATGGTCGGATGCTCGCGCGTCTGCGCCTTGATCTCCTTGGCGCGCGGCCGGTCGAGAATGCGCGCCCTCACCTCCTGATCCATGGCGGTGACCGCCTCCTCGCCGAAATGGCCGAGTGCGTAACGGATGACCTGGTCGGTCACCTCCTTGTAGCGCTCGCCCACGATCACGTTGATCGCGGCCTGGCTGCCGACGAACTGCGAGAGCGGCGTCACCATGATCGGGTAGCCGAACTCGACGCGCACGCGGCTCGTCTCCTCGAGCGCCTCCTCGAGCTGTGACTCCTTGCCGACCTGCCCGAGCTGGTGGCCGAGATTGGAGATCATGCCACCCGGCACCTGGTGCAGATAGGTCTCGTAGTCATATTCGGCTGGCGCGCCGATCGGAAAGCGCTCGCGCTTGGCGACAATGATGAAGTGCTCGCTGACCGGACGCAGCACCTCCTCATTGATCATCGGCTTGTAGCCGAGCGCGCGCAAATTGTGCGCGACGTTGAAGATCGAGGGCAGCGCCGAGCCATCGGCGAGCGGCGGCACGCCGGTGTTGACGATCCTGATTCCAAGCCGCACCGCTTCGAGCGCGACCAGCGGTCCCAGTCCGGTGGTGCAATGGCTGTGCAGCTCGACCGGAATGCCGCCCGCGTTCTTGAGCACGACCGGCACCAAGGTGCGCACGCGCTCGGGTGTGAGCAGACCACCCGGATCCTTGAGGCAGAGCCGGAACGGCTTAAGCGTCACCGCCTGGCGGCAGCGCTCCGCGTAGTACTCGTCGGTGTGAACGGGCGAGACCGAGTAGATCAGGTTGATGATCGGATCGACCCCGAACTGGCGCGCGACCTTCACCCGATAGGTCCAGCCCGGCAGATCATTCCAGGGCTCGGAGATGCGCGCCTGCCGGATGCCGTTCGCGGCCATGCGGCCGATGAACAATTCGTACATGCAAGGCGGATCGAACGCGAAGGTGTTGACGCGTCCGGCAATCAATCGCATCGGCGTGTCGGGACAGAGCGCGCAAATGCGATTGATGCGCTCCCACGGATCCTCGCGCAGCTCGCACACGGCCTTCTTGATGTGCGAGCCCGAGAGCAGCTCGATTGCCTCGAAGCCCGCTTCGTTCAGGTTCTTGGCGATCGGCAGCATCATGCCGGTCGACATCCGCTCGGCCCACAGACTCTGGTGGCCATCACGGATGGTCGTGTCAACGAAGTGGACGTGGTCCATGGGCGATCTCCTCGTGATCAGTTCGGCCGCAGCAAAAACAACGGCTGACCAAACTCGACGAACTCGCCGCTCGACACCAGAATGCGCTCGATCACGCCAGCGGTCTCGGTCTTGATGCTGGCGAACACCTTCATCACCTCGATCAGTCCGACGGTCGCGCCGACCGCAACCTTGCTGCCGACCTCGACATAGGGCGGATCGGACGGCGCTGACGCCGAATAGAATTTTCCCACCATCGGCGCCGTCACGGCGACGAGGCCAGCGGGGATGCTGCTCGGTGCGGGCTGTGGAGCGGGCATTGGCGAAGGCGACGGCGACGCTGCGGCGATAGAGGAAGCAGCGGACGAGATCGCGGCGCCTGCGCCGCCCATGCCCGGCGACGTGTAACCGCCCTTGCTGACCGTGATCTTGCGCTCACCCTGCTCCAGCTGAAGGAAGTCGAATTTCGATTGCTCGAACAGCTTGAGGATTTCGAGCACGTCGTCGTCGGTCAGCTCCATTCAACGGTCTCCGCGGGGCATCGGCATTGAAACTTTTTTCGGCCCATCGTTAGAGCATTTTCGCCAAAATGTGGGAACCGGTTTTCCAGCCAAACGGAACCCACGTAGCGGACGGAGTGCCACGATGTTGCCGGTGATCCGGTTGTGCGTCAGGATCAGCAAAACCCCTCTGCAGCGTCGACGCGCCGCCCTGCATCTCATCCATCACTAGCTTGATGCACGGAACCAAAGTTGGAACTTGATAGTTATGCTAGGTTAATCGGGGCACATCGCAAGTCTGAAGAACTGTTCATTGGAAGCCGTTGAGCCGGTTACCAAAGTCCGGCCGCAATGGGGCACTAGACGTGCCGCAATCGGGGCGGCAGCTGCGCATCGACGTGATGCGCCTTTTCACGATTCTCCAGGGAGGGCAACTTGCCATTCAAACCTGTCAGGAAGCTGCAAGAGCTTCGCTACATCCTGCTCGCGGGCACTCTGATGTCGGCGGTTGCGGTTCCGCAGTTAAGCGTCGCACTTGACGGCGTCCGCGGAATAGACGGCCGCCTGATCGTCGCGCAACGCGAAGACCCCAAGGACAAGGACAAGGGCAAGCAGCAGAACAAAGGTCAGCCCGGCGGGCAGCAGGGCGGTCAGGGGCAACCGAAGCAAGGCCCAGGAGGCCAACCCGGCGCACCAGGCCAGCAAGGTGGTCAAGGCCAACAGGGCGGCCAACAGAAGCAGTTTGGCAAACAGGGTCCTGGTGGCACACAGCAGCTCCAGCAGGGTGGCCAAGGCGGCGGCACCGGACCGCAAGGCGGACCAGGACAGCCTGGACCGGGCCAACAAGGTTTGCCCGGCCAGCAGAAGCAATTCGGCAAGCAGGGTCCCGGTGGCTCGCCACAGATCCAGCAAGGTCAAGGTGGCACCGGACCACAAGGCGGACCAGGACAAACCGGACCAGGACAAACCGGACCAGGACAACCTGGACAGGGCCAACCAGGGTTGCCGGGCCAACAGAAGCAATTCGGCAAACAAGGTCCTGGTGGCTCGCCACAGATCCAGCAGGGTCAAGGCGGAACCGGACCACAAGGCGGCACAGGACCGCAAGGCGGACCGGGACAACCTGGATCGGGACAACCTGGACCCGGCCAACAAGGTTTGCCCGGCCAGCAGAAGCAATTCGGCAAACAGGGGCCAGGCGGTACGCAGCCGTTCCAGCAGGGTGGCACCGGACCAGGCACGAGCCAACCTGGGCAAGGCGGCACTGGCCAGCCAGGTGGTCAAGGCCAACCAGGAGGCCAGGGCCAGCCGAAGCAGTTTGGCAGGCCAGGTCCTGGCGGTGCGCCGATCCAACAAGGTGGGCCAGGACAACAGGGCCTTCCCGGACAACAAGGCCTTCCCCAGCAAGGCGGTGCAGGGCCGCAGGGCGTGCCCGGTCAGCAGGGTTTGCCGAAGCAATTCGGCAACAGAGGCCCCGCCACTGGCCCGCAAGGCGGGGGAGTCACCGGTCCGCAAGGCGCTGGCGCCCCGGGTCCGCAAGGCGCCGCGAGCATCGACCAGCTACGCACGCAGCGGCAGAGGACCACTGACCAGAGCGGCAACACTTTCATCAAGGAAGGTGACCGCACGATCGTGCACACCGGTGGTGGGAAGGTCGTTATCCAAGCCGACGAGAACGAGCGTTTCCGCCGCTTCGCACCAAATGCCAAAGTGGAGGTGCGCGGCAACGAAAAGTTCGCGGTCTACGAGCGGCCGGGCAACGTGCAGATCATCAACATCACCGACAACAACGGCCACCTGCTTCGGCGCGTGCGTCGCGGTTCGGATGGCCGCGAAGTCGTGCTGATCGAGAACCGGCGCGGTCCTGGCTTTGGCACCGGGCTTGCGGTCGGTCTCGCGGTCGGAGCCGGCGCCGTGATAGCGCTCAACCTGGCGCCGCCGGTCATCAACATCCCGCGCGAGCGCTACATCGTCGATCTCGATGTGGCGCCGCCCGATCTGCTCTACGAGACGCTGGCAGCACCGCCACTGATGGCGATCGAGCGTGCCTATACGCTTGATGAGATCCGCTACAATGTCGAGCTGCGCGATCGCGTGCGCCGCATCGACATCAACACGATCACCTTCGATACCGGCTCATGGACGGTCACGCCAGACCAGTATGACCGGCTTGCGGGCGTCGCCGACGCGATCCGGCGGCTGCTACAACGCCGGCCCGACGAGATGATCATGATCGAGGGTCATACCGACGCGGTCGGCAACGACGAGGACAACCTGTCACTGTCTGACCGGCGCGCCGAGACCGTCGCCAGCATCCTCATCGAGCAGTTTGGCATTCCGGCGGAGAACCTGGTGACCCAGGGCTATGGCGAGCAGTACCTGAAGATCCCGACGCAGGACCCCAACCGCCTCAACCGTCGGGTCGCGGTGCGGCCGATCGGCTCGCTGCTCGCTGGCAACTATCGCAACTGAGAACGGTCACGAGACTTTAACGCCGCAGGCCCCGGCTTGCGGCGTTTGCTTTTTCCCCCTCAGGCTCGACGCATTCGACGCGGACATCGCGCTCGGCCGCGTGATCTACATCACGTCGCCCATCACCACCTCGCCTTCGGCTGGCGGGCGCTCGTAGAATTCCGGATTCATCCGGCAGTCGATGCCTTCGCGCTTGAGCGCTTCAGTAAACTCCTTGCGGATATACGGATCCTCCTGGTGGTAGGGAATCGCGCTGCCACCCTTGCTCAGATCGATCGCGCCGTAATCCATGAGTTGCTCGCCCGGGCGGCCGGGCCGCCGCGCGCGCTGATTGTTCGGGCCGTGCCACGCCGAGATGCGCAGCCCTTCCTTGCCGATCCCGAAATGCTGATGGAACCAGTCGCCTGCCATCGGTGCCGCCGAGACGAGACCGACCGGCTCGTAATCCTGCCGCAGGATCTTGTCGGCCCTGCCATCCTTCCACGGCATTGTGCCGAGCGCCTCGGGCCACGTGTAGGTGTAGCCCTTGCCTTTGACGCAGACGAGCACGGCCGCCGATTGGTGCTTGTGCGCCTTGGAATAGCGCCCCGTCTCGTGCTGGCCGATCCAGACATAGAAGCGGTTGTTGGCCATCTGCGGCTCGACGCGGCGATAGCCGGGCGAGCGGCGGTTATCGAGCGGCAGCTCGGTGTTGACGATGTCGGGCACGAAATTGGTTCGACGCATGGCGAGCCCGCGGATCGGATCAGGCTCGACATCATCGTTCGGCTTGAAGAAATCATCCGCGCCAGAGAACCGCTCGGTAAAGCTGTGCGGGCAATTGAAGATGAACTGCGGATTGTCGAGCAGGTTCATCACGTTTGGCGCCGACGTGCCACACAGTAACAGCGCAGGCGAGCTCGCCGCGTTGATGAAACGATGGAACGCGTTGAGCGGGATCGCAAACAGCGAGCCCTTCTGCCATTCAAAGGTGTGCCGCTTGGTTTGCCCCTCCTGCCAAACCTCGGTGGTTCCACGCCCTTCCACCACCAGACAGACCTTCTCGTAGAGATGGCGCTCGATATTGAGCGCGCCCGCGCCCGGGACCTCGACCACATACATGCCCCACAGACCTTCGGTGCCGAAGAGCTGGATGTAGCTGCCGCGTCCGCCCTGCCGCTTCCAGGGGGCGAGAGGCAAATCCTGCACCCGCCGCACGCCGATGCCCCGGTAGAGCGGAATGCCCTCCGCCTCCATGAAGCTGTCATAGGGCATCGGCTTGCGCAGGAACTTTCCGAAACCGGCGTTCTCGCCAGCCTTCGGCTCGTGCCAGTGGACCTGATCAGGCGTGTCGTGCATGGGAACCTCGAACTTTGACGCGCTGGCTCTTAGGCGGCCAGATTGCCGAACCGCTTCAGGTTCTCTTTCTGCTTCTCGTTGCGCGGCGGCAGCTTGAACAGCCGCGCCGCGGTGCCGCCCAGAATGTTGTGCTTGGCCTGTTCCGAGAGGAATGGCAGGTCCCACACCGTCGACGGCAAGTCGAAATCCCAGTGCGGATAGTCGGACGCGTACAGGACCTGGCTCTCCGCATTGATCATCCGGAAGGTGCATTCGAGCGCCGTCATGTCCTCGCGCTCCATCGGCTGCGATGCGTAATACATGTCGCGCATATAGTCGCTCGGCTTTCTCTTCAGCAGCGGATATTCCGAGATGCGCAACCGGTATTCATGGTCCAGCCGCTGCATCAGGAATGGCACCCAGGCAAGCCCGCCCTCGATCCAGATCACCGGCAGCTTCGGGAACCGCTCGCCGAGGCCGTTGGTCACCCAATTGGTGAGATGGATGATGTTGTAGATCGGGAAGCCAAGCGCGTGCACGGAAGCGAAGCGATTGAGGCTCTTGAACACCGGCTCGCCGACATTGACGGCGGAATGGAACGCGAGCGAAAGCCCGCGTTCCTCGATCGCGCGATAAACCTTCATGCAGGAATTGTGGTGCACCGGCATCGACCGCACCGACGACACCATGAAGCCGGTCACATGCTTGCGGTCACCGAAGGTCTCGACCTGGCGCAACGCCTCGTCCGTGTCTGAGAGCGGCAGCGACAGCATCGAGTACAAACGCCCATCGGCCTGCGGCAATACAAACTCTGTGAGCCAGCGATTGTAGGCCCAGCACAGCTCGATCTCCATCTCGACTGAGGGATGCATGCCGACCGCGAGCAGCATGGTTGGGAACAGACAGGAATAGTCGATGCTCATCGCGTCCATCCAGCGATGGCCGAGCTCGACGTCGCGCAGCTTGCCGGGGCCTGTCTTCTCCGACGAGCGCATGGGATAGCGGGTGATGCGGCCGCCCATATCCTGGAAGCTGACCTGGCTTGGCATCAGGGTCTGCCGCCCCTTGGCGCGGCCCGAGAGGATGAGCTGCCGGAGCACCTCATTCTCGATCAGCGGCAGGAAGTCGTCGTAGCACTCGTTCTCGTAGTGGTGTCCGTCCACATCGACAATCAAGAGGTCGTCGAGACTGCGCTGCACCGCCTGCTTGCGCGCATGGGCGAGCAATCGGCTGGTATTGAGCTCTTCGAGCGAGACCCGGCGGCCGCGATCGGCAAGGAGGTCCATGGGTGTTTCCCTTATCTTGATCTTGCGTGTTCAATCAGCCGCTCCATGGCTTACCGCCACCTGCCACAGGCTGCAAGCCTGTCACTGATTTGACAGTCTGATGCCCGGTTGCCAAGCTTTTCACCGCGATTTCCATCCAAGAGAAGGAGTTACGATGACCCTGCAAATCCGCCGCGTCGTCACCGGCCACGACCAGAATGGTCGCGCGATCGTCAGCGTTGACGAAATCTGCAAAAACGTGATCTCGCGGCGGCCGTCGCATTCGAGCTGTGTGGTCTGGTCGAGCGGTGAATTTCCAACCGACAACGGCGGCGACGCCGACGGTGGCACCCGCCCGGTCGCGACCGTCGATCCCAATGGCACCGTGTTCCGACTGGTCGAGTATGGGCCAGGCGTGGCGCCACGCAACCACCGCACCGAGTCAATCGATTACGCCGTCGTCATCTCAGGGGCGATCGACATGGATCTCGACGGCACTGTGGTTCATCTCAAGGCTGGCGACGTGCTGGTGCAGCGCGGCACCATCCACAACTGGGTGAACCGCGGTACCGTGCCCTGCGTCGTGGCCTTTGTGCTGGTCGCGGCGAAGCCGGTCGAGCGCGCAGGCAAGAGCCTCACGGCAACGAACTAGATGATGCTTCTCTAAAGTCAAGCCACATACTCCGTTCATTCCGCGCAAGCGGGAACGATATGCAGTCTGGGTACCCGCTTTCGCGGGGGCGAACGGCAAGGCATCGCGACTCAATATTTCATTTGTATCGTGCAAGAGAGCACCCTCGCTGTGCCCCTCACCCGTTGCCTTCCGAAATCAGCTTCTCGATCCGCTTGAGCTGATCGGCAGGCGTCTTGGCGATCTTGTCGATCAGCTGGCGAATATCGTCACCGCTGATCGGGCTCACCTCGATGCCGATCTTCTGGGCCTCCGCCAGATAGGCAGGATCCTTGTGGGTCGCCATGAAGGCATCCTGCAGCGCCTTGGCGCGATCCGGCGGAATGTCCGGCGGTGCCGCATAGGGCCGCGACAGCGCATAGGGAATTTCGAGGATCTCGATCAGGTTGCGATCCGCCGGGCTCTTGGCAAGCTCACGCGCCATCGGGATATCGGGATAGTCCGGAAGGCGCGACGAACGGCCAAACACGACCATCACACGTCCAAGCCCGTTGGGCTTGAGCCAGTCCGGCTTGTTGGCGCGCACCGACGACAAGCCGACAGTGCGGCCTTCGACCTCGCCCCGCTCGATCGCCAGGAACAGAACGCCCGAGTCGGTGTAGCCGGGAATGACCTTCATATTGAAGCCGAGCCATTCGCGTAGCAGCACGGCCATGGCGTCACTCGAGGCGCCCTCCGCGGTGCTGCCGATGATGATCGGCGGCCCGCCGGGGCGACGCGCATCCTCGATCGATTTGACTTTGGCGTCGCGGCGCACGAGCAGAACGTAGGCGTCGTTGGCGAGGCTTGAGGAGGAGCCGAGCCAGGTGAACTTGAGCGGGTCATATTGGATGTTCTGATTGGTCTTGAGCTGGCCAATGAGAGCGATGTTGCGTGCAAACGTCCCGAACACGGTGCCGTCGCGCGCCGCGACATTATAGATGTAGTTCGCCCCACGCAGCGATCCGGCGCCAGGCATGTTCTGGATGATGATGTTCGGATTGCCAGGAATGTGCTTGCTCATGTACTTGGCGAGCACGCGAGCGTAGACATCGTAGCCGCCGCCGGTTCCGTAGCTCACGATCAGATTGATCCGCTTGCCACGGTAGAAATCAGCAACGTCGTCGGCTTGCGCCTGCGATACGGCCAGTACGGCACCGGCCAGAACTGCTGCAACCTGGATCGCTGCAACGAGCATTCTGCGCATGCTCACCCCCTCAACCCTTGCTCTCGGCGAACAGCTTCCTGAGATAGTCGAGAAGCTGCGGCGGCGCTTTCTCGATTCGTTCGAGCGCCGCCACCACCTCTTCGGCGCTCATGGGACTGACGTCGACATTGAGCCGCGCCGCCTCTTCGAGATAGAGCGGATCGCGATGCGCGGCGGCGAAGGCCTCCTGCAGCGCCTTGGCGCGCTCAGGCGGCACGCCCGGCGGTGCCGCAAACGGCCGCGAGAGCCGGTACGGCAGCTCCGCCAGCTCGATCAGGTCGCGCGCCGCCTCGTTGCGCGCGAGCTCGCGCGCCGTCGGCACATCGGGAAAGTCCGGATGACGCGTCTCGCGGGCGAACTGCACCAGCACATGGAATCCGCTGCCCGGCTTGAGCCAATCGGGCTTGATGGTCTTGACTGACGACAGATCCGTAGTGCGGCCGTGCACCTCGCCGCGCTCCATCGCCAGGAACAGCGCGCCGCTATCGGGATAGCCGACGACGCGCTTGACGTTGAGGCCGATGGTGTCACGCAGGATGATCGGCACGTCATTGCCGGTCGCACCCTCCGCGGTGCCGCCGAGCACCAGGTGGCCGCCGCCGGGCCGGCGCGCCTCCTCGATGGTCTTGACCGGCGCGTCGGTGCGCACGATCAGAATGTAGGCATCGTTGGCGAAGCGCGATGAGGAGCCCAGCCAGACAAAGCGGCGCGGATCGAATTGCGCGTTGGCGTTGCTGCCGAGTAGGCCGATGAGCGGCATGTTGCGGGCGAAGTGCGCGAGCGTCGTGCCGTCGCGCGCCGCCACATTGTAGAGATAGTTCACGGCGCGCAGGCTGCCGGCGCCCGGCATGTTCTGCACCACCACGGTGGGCTGGCCGGGAATGTAGCGGCCGAGATGGCGGCCAACGAGGCGGGCATACACGTCATAGCCGCCGCCCGGCCCGTAGCCGACGATCAGGTTGATCTGCTTGCCTCGGTAGAAATCAGCGACCGTATCGGCCCGCGCCTGCGAAGCGGCCAGCGCTGCCAGCATCAGCGCCACCGCCACTCCCTTGCGCATCGTTTGCTCCAACTCCCGCGCACCACTTTGCCCGGCATTTTATGCGTTCGGCGTTCGCCGTTCAACAGCACGCACTGCACTGCAACATGACTCTTGATGACTCTTGCGAATCACCCACCGCCCTTCTGATCCGCGAGCAGCTTCTTCATATAGTCGAGGAGACCGGGCGGCGCTCCCGCGATCTCATCGATCGCGCGCACAACGTCCTCGGCGCCAATCGGGCTCACATCCACTTTGAGCCGCGCGGCGTCGTCGAGATAAAGCGGATCGCGCTGCACCGCCATGAACGCCGCCTGCAGCGCCCGCGCGCGATCCGCCGGAATACCGGGTGGCGCCGCGTACGGGCGCGAGAGCTGGTAGGGCAATTCGGCGAGGCCGATCAGCGCACGTGCGCGCTCGTCGGGAGCAAGCTCGCGCGCGGTCGGCACATCTGGCAGCAATGGATGGCGCGCGCGGCGCGCGAACTGCAGGAGCACGTGCATGCCGCTGTCCGGCCTGAGCCAATCAGCGCGTGTCGACTGCGTAGCCGAGAGCCCGACCAGGCGTCCATCGAGCTCCTTGCGATCAACCGCGATGAAAATCGCGTTGCCATCTGGATAGCCTGCGATCAGCTTGATGTTGAGCCCGAGCGCGTCGCGCAATAGGACGGGAACATCGTTTCCGGTCGAGCCTTCTCCGGTGCCGCCGAGAATGAGCGGCGCGCCCCCGGGCCGGCGCGCATCCGCGATCGAGGTGATCGCGGCATCCTTGCGCACGAACAGCATGTAGGCGTCGTTGGCATAGCTCGAGGACGAGCCAAGCCAGGTGAACTTGCGGGCGTCAAAGCGGAGGTTCGGATTGTGTCCGATGATGCCGATCAATGGCATGTCGCGACCGAAGGTTGCGATTGTGCTGCCGTCCTTGGGCGCGGTGGTATAAAGGTGATTGGCGGCGCGCAGGCTGCCGGCGCCCGGCATGTTCTGCACCACGACATTCGGTTGACCTGGGATATGCCGGCCGAGATGGCGCGCCATCAGCCGGCCATAGACATCGTAGCCGCCGCCGGTTCCATAGCCGACGATCAGGCTCACCTGCCGGCCGCGATAAAAGTCCGCAACCGGATCGGCGCTCGCGGACTGCGTCGCCAGCATCAGCGCGGCCAGCACGGCGGCCTTGTTAAGCATCCTGTCCTCCCTCGCGCCAACTATCGATTGTGTTGCAATGGCGCCCGTTTGTATACTGAGGGCATCGGCGGGGGGCGTTGCCAGCGTCCAACCACAACACCGCCGGACCCGCCATCCAAGGGAGGTTGTCATGAAACGATTGCTTGCCGGGCTTTTCGTGTTGTTGAGCCCGTCCGCCTTCGCGCAGTCGACGTCTGCGCCCGAACTCAACTTCGACTCAGTTCCGAATTTCATCAAGCTGCCGCCGGACATGCATCTGGGCGAAGCATCGGGCGTGGCAGTGAACTCCAAGGGCAATGTCTACGTCTATTCGCGTGGCGGCACCGTCGCCAACGCCTTCGGCGCGACCGCGTCGCAGATTCTCGAGTTCGACCGCGACGGCGGCTTCATCCGCGAGGTCGGCAAGAATCTCTATGCCTGGGCATTTGCGCACACCGTTCGCATCGACAGGGAGGACAACATCTGGGCGACCGACAAGGGCTCAGACATGATCGTCAAGATGAGCCCGGCCGGCCGGGTGATGATGGTGTTCGGCCGCAAGTCCGAGGCTTCCGACGGCGAGGCACATGCGCATGAACGGCCGAACCCGCCGCTGCCGGCGGTCGACGGGCGCTTCCGTCAGCCGACGGACGTCGCCTGGGATCGCACCGGCAACGCCTATATCAGCGACGGTTACATCAACTCGCGCGTCGCCAAGGTCAGCAAGGACGGCGATTGGCTCAAGTCGTGGGGCAGCAAGGGCAAGGCCGACGGCCAGTTCGACACCCTGCATTCGATCGCGTCCGACAACGAGGACAACATCTACGTCGCCGACCGCGGCAACCGGCGCGTCCAGGTGTTCGACACCGAGGGCAACCTGAAGCGCAAGTTCTCGATCGACATCCCGCCGCCCGCGGACGCCAAGCCGGCGATCGGCAACATGCCGAACCTCACCAACTACCTCACCACCGGCGGCACGCAGACGCCGGGCGCGCCCTGGGCGATCTGCATCACGCCCGGACCAAACCAGGTGATGTACATCTCCGACGCCTTCCCGGGCCGCCTCTACAAGCTCTCGCTCGACGGCAAGGTGCTTGGCATGATGGGCAAGTCGGGCAAGCAGCTCAAGCAGTTCGGCTGGATCCACCAGATCGCCTGTCCGTCCGAAAACGAAGTGTACGTCGCCGAGATCCTGAACTGGCGCGTGCAGAAGCTGCTGATCAAGGGCGACCAGCGCGCCGAGCGCTAAAAATTAGCAAACAATTCTTCGCTCTCACCGCGGGCTCATATGTGAGCCCGCGGTTTTCGTTTGTGCGGCGTGATTTGAAACCTGTTGGTGAATAAGGCAGAGGCGCGCCTAAAGCCTAGAAACCGTCATGCAGCGGCCAAAGTCCGCGGCAGGATGAGCGTGCTGTCACCGCACGGGGGAGCACGCCAATGGGAGCGCGCCAATGAGCATCGATACTTATGACACGTTGGCGATGGTCCGCCCGGGCGCGTCCGCACGGTACAATCTCGATTGGATCGAGCAGCTGGCGCGCGAGGTTGCCGAAGGCGGTGGCGCAACCGTGACTCGCAAGCCGGCCTTTCCGAGGGGACATCGCATCTGTCTGTCACAGAATGGTGTCGAGCTGAGCATCTACTACAGCGACGAACCCCATATCGCGCTCGAAAGCCAGGAGATCGCGGCCGAGTACGGCGCACCTTGCCAAGGCAGCAAGGCCCGCTTCGAGCTTCTCGGCAGCGATCTCGATCTCCTGCTGATGAATGACCATCAACGGATCTGCGAGCGGCTGCACAGGACCGGCGATTTCATCCTGTTCTCAGGCCAGGCCGGGCTGCTGTTCGAGGATGGGGTCAAAGCATAGCAGACCGGTCGCGCACGATCGCTGCTCGGATCACCGCCCCTTACTGGCGGTTGCAGCTCTCTCAACCACAGCCTTGGGCGTCGCGTAGATCTGGCGCAGCAACGTGGCGACCTGCTCGCCGCTTGACGGCTCGACCGCGAGGTTCATTCTCCCGGCGTCCGCCCGCAACTCCGGGTCGCGCATGGTGGCATCGAAGGCGCGGCGCAGCAGGTCGACGCGCTCGGCCGGCATGCCGGGAGGCGCGAAGAACGGCCGTCCCATCTGCAGAGGTGCTGCCCAGAGCGCCCAAATCTGCCGCTCCTCCTCGCTTGCAGAGAGATCGAAGACCGAGGGCACCCCGGCAAGCTGCGGCAGTTTGTCGAGCCCGATCTGCACCAGCATGCGCACCTTCTTGTCGCGCAGCCAGTCAGCGTTGAGCGCCTGCAGAGTGTCGAAGCTGATGCCGCAGCGGCCGTCGACTTCGCCGCGCTCCATCGCGATGTGGGTCTCGGTCGCCGACTTGTAGCCCTCGACCACCTTGAACTTCATTCCGAAGAGCGCATTGAGCACGTTGGGATAGATCGAGTCGGTCGAGGCCGGACCGCTCGAGCCCACCACCATGCTTCGCGTGCGCACATCCTTGATGCTGTGCACCGGCGAGGCGTGCCACGCCATGCAGACATTGGTTTCGTTGTTGGCATTGCCGATCCAGGCGATCTTGCCGACGTCAAACTGGCCCTCGCCCATCAACGGCTCGAACGGAACGCCGCGCTGGATGGTGGCGATCGCGCTGCCGTCCTTGGGCGCGACGTTGATCATGAAGTTGATCAGTCGGCGCCCGCTAGCGCCGGGCATGTTCTGCACCACGACGGCCGGATTGCCGGGCAGATGCTTGCCGAGCTGGCGACCAACGAGCCGCGCATAAGCGTCGTAAGGGCCGCCGGCGCCGGAGCCGACGTAGAGATTGATATCTTTGCCACGGAAGTCCTGGGCGGTGGCTACGGATGCGGTGCAGACCGCGAATGCAAACGAGATTGTAGGATGGGCCATAAGGGCGTTTACGCCCGTCTTCGTCGGGCTATGGGCGCTGACTCGGTGTTTCCGTCTAGTGGCGGCCTTGCGCGCCTTTGCCCACCGTTCAAACCATATGATGGATGTTCGGGTTGGTGGGCAAAGGCGTGCAATATTGTGCCCAGACCGAAGCCTCAGTACAACGCCTTTGCCCACCCTACGCTCCTCGCTTCTCTACAGCTTCAATAGCTTCTTCGCATTCTCATAATAAACCTTGTTCTTCTCTTCGGGCGTCAGCCCGAGCTTGTTGATGAGATCAACACCTTCGCGCTTGAGCACGAACAAAGGCGGCGAGTCGGTGCCGAACAGGAAATGATCAATCCCGACCGTGTCGATGGCGCAACGCGCACCCGGCGGATGGTAGCAGGTCGATTCGAGATACATCATCTTCAGGTAATGCAGCGGCTCGTGCTTGATCAGCATCGGCTCGTAGGAGCCCAGGAAGAATGCCTCCTCCTGCAGCCGATAGGCATAGTTCATGCGCCCGATCATCTCGCAGATGCCGCCGCCCAAGTGCGTGCCGACGAGCTTGAGCTTCGGGAATTTCTCGAACACGCCGCGCACGATCAGCCGTGCGATCGCAAGCGCGCCGTCCATCGGGCGCCCAATGCTGGAGGCGAGCCGATAGTCGCGCATGCGCTCCTCGCCAAAGCCGACCGACGGCGGGTGAATGACCACCGGCACGTCGAGCTCCTGGGCGAGTTGGAAGAACGGCATTGCCTCGTCGTCGTCAGGATATTTGCCCTGCAGGCTCGAGGTGATCCAGGCGCCCTTGAGGCCGTCCTCCTTGATCGCGCGCTCGAACTCGCGCAGAAACTTGTCGCCGCCATAGGGTACGGTCGAGGCCATGCCGACGATCGCGCCGTGGTACTTACTCTGGCATTCGGCGTTGAACCGGTTCTGGCGCTGGCAGCGCTCGAACTGCTGCTGCTGGTCCATGTCGCGCAGGTTGTGGATCGGGTTCGAGATCACAGTGATGTCAACGCCGCCGATCTTGGCGGCTTCGAGCGCGTTCTCGATTGTGGTCGGCGAGCTCTTGTGACGCGCCCCGATGTTCTTGTGGAACTGCGTGCCGGTGAAGGCCGCCATGTCCTGGGGCGGCAGGACGTGCACGTGGAAGTCGATGATCATAGGTGCTTCACTCTCCCTTTCCAAATGGGTCATGGCCGGCCTCGTGCAGGCCATCCACGTCTTCTCTCGTACGATACTCTAAAGACGTGGATGCCATCGGAACTCGGGCTTGCCCGAGTTCCGCATTATTTATTGAGCGCCGCAAGTCGTGTAAACCCGACTTGCGGTGACAAGGCCGGGCATGACGCTGAGAGAAGCTCACGTGCTTCAGCGCGACGGCGCGATGATCGTCTTCTGGTAGAGTTCTTGCCACTTCTGCGCCTGGTCGAGCATCACGCTCGAGTCGATGAGCTGCAGCGGGCCCTTGGTGAAGGGTGAATCGACCTTGCGGCTCGGCGACACGAAGTTTCGGCTCGCGAGCAGCGGCTGCGCCTCCCCGATCAGGAAGTCATAGAACAGCACAGCGGCATGCGGATGCGGCGCGTTGCGCGCGACGCCGGCCGCGGTCGGACGCGCGATCAGCGGCGGAATGATGAACCAGTCGAGCGGCGCGCCCTTCTGTTTGAGCTGCTCGGCCGAGAAGCCATAGGTGGTGAGCGCGAGCGGCACCTCGCCGGCCGCCACGAGGTTGGCGAGCAGCGTGTGGCCCTTGCGCACCGACAACCCATTGCTGGCTACTATGTCGCGGAACAGCTTGAGGCCCTGCGCCTCGCCGAGGCCGAGCACCACCTGCGCAAACCAGTCGTAGTCCTCCGCCTCGATGGCGAGCTTGCCTCTCCATTGCGGCTTGAGCAAATCTTGATAGGTCGTGGGCAGGCCTTCCTTTTGCACCAGGTTGGTGTTGAACGCCTGCACGAAGGTGTTGAGATAGACCGATGCCCATTCGCGATGCTTGGCGATCGATTCCGGGATCAGGTCGTCGAGATGGGGCGACTTCACGGCCTGTAGCAGCCGTTCGCGGTAGAGCGGCTCGAGCGCCGAGCTCGAGCCCGCCATGACGTCGACCTCGAACCGCCTCGCCTTGGCCTCGTTCACGATGCGCTGCAGGAGGCCTTCGGAATCGGCCCGCCAGACCTTCACCTTGACGCCGTACTTCTTGTCGAAGGCGGCGGTGAGCGCCGCGATGTCCTCGACCGGAATCGAGGAATAGAACATCAGCTCGCCTTCCTTCTTGGCGCCCTCGATCAGCCGCTTCTCGCGGTCGGGCCCTTCGTAGCTCGCGATGTCCGATAGGGTTGGTGCGGCGGCTTGCGGCGTCTGCGCGGTCGATCCGCCCGGCAACAGCACACCCAAGAGCGCCGCTGAAAACAGCGCTGCAAGCATGGTCAGACGATTGTGCAGGCGTCGATGGCTGTTCATCGCATCCTCCGGCGTGTCCAGCCGCGCTCACCGGAAAGTAGGCCGCGTGGCTCGCAAAAGCAATGCGACCGTTCGCGCATCGCCTCGCCGCCGTTCCCCAATCGGATGAATTATGCGCTAAAATGCGGCGGCGTTGAAGTCGGGGCGGGGAATGAAGATTACAAAGCTCGAGCACTTTCATGTCGATTGCGGCTGGGAAATCTATTCCTTTCTGAAGATCAGCACCGACGAGGGGCTCACCGGCTGGTCCGAGTTCAGGGAGCACCGCCGCCCCGGGATCGCGGCCGCGATTCATGGCATGGGCGAATTTGTGGTGGGTCAGGACCCGCGCGCGATCGGGCGCCTCGAGGCGGCGCTCTATTCGTTCACGCGCAGCGTCCCGGGCGGGCTCAACCAGAACGCCTCCGGCGCAATTCTTAACGCCTGCCTCGACATCAAGGGCAAGGCCTTGGGCGTGCCGGTCTACGAGCTGTTCGGCGGCGCCGTGCGCGAGCGCATCCCGGTCTACTGGTCACGCTGCGGGGTGATCCGGGCGCGCTGTGCCGAGTATTTCGACGGCAAGGTGATCAATGCCCCGGCGGTGCGCACGGTCGATGACCTCACGGCCGCCGCCCGCGAGGCCCGCGAGCGTGGTTACAAGGCGATCAAGGTGAATCTCCTGGTGTTCGACAAGAATGGCGGTCGCCAGTATACGCCAGGCTCCTCACGCGGCCCCGGCCACCCCGAGCTCAACCTGCCCGAAGAGATGCTCGATGCGCTGATCGCGCAGCTTTCCGCGCTGCGCGAGGGAGCAGGCCCCAAGGTCCGCATCGCCGTCGACGTCAATTTCAATTACAAAGCCGAGGGCTTCCGCCGCATCGCCAGGAAGGTCGAGCCGTTCGACCTGATGTGGCTCGAGATGGATATGTATGAGCCGGAGGCGCTTGCCCGCATCCGGCAATCGACCACGACCCCGATTGCGTCACTCGAGACGATCCTCGGCCGGCGCGCGCTCAAGCCCTATCTCGAAGCGCATTGCGCCGACGTCGCGATCATCGACCCGCAATATAACGGCGTGCCGGAATCGATCCGCATGGCCGCGATGTGCGACGCCTACGAGGTGAATGTTGCGTCGCATTACTTCAGCGGGCCCTTGTCGGCGATCATCTGCGCGCATTTCGCCGCCGTCGTCCCCAATCTGCGCATCTCGGAATATGACGTCGATGAGGTGCCGTGGAAGCCCAAGCTCCTCACCCATCCGCCGGTGATCGAGAACGGCGAATTCGTGCTGCCGACCGGCGCCGGCTGGGGCACCGACGTGAACGAGGACGAGCTGCGCGCGCACGCCGCGACGGTGTGAAGCCCTATGATCATCGACTGGCATACTCACGTCCATTCACAGCGCGAGCAGGCAGCGCCGTTCTGGCGCGGGCAATGCCCGGCGACGATCGACAATGTGCTGCGCCTGCATGACGAGATCGGGCTCGATGTCAGCGTGATCTCGAACTCGGGCCACTATTTGAAGGAATACAGCCGCGAGGAAGCGCTACCGGCGATCCGCGAGGCGAACCAGTATCTCGCTGCGCTGCGCGACCAGCACAAAGGCCGCCTCGTGGCGCTCGCGGTCGCGATTCCGGGCGCTGGCGACGCGCACCTTAGAGAGCTCGAGCGCGCGGTGAAAGAGGATGACCTGCGCGGCGTGCTGATCAGCTCGAGCCACCGGCGCGCCTATCCGGACGACGATGACGCGCGGCCGTTCTTCCGGCTCGCCTGCGATCTCGACATTCCGGTGTTCATGCATCCGCCGTCGGTCGGCTTCGGCGAGGAGCGCATGAAGGAGTTCCGGCTGGCGTCCAGCGTCGGCCGCCCGTTCGATTCCTGCCTCGCGCTGGCGCGCTTGATCGTGCGCGGCGTGTTCGAGGAATTGCCCCGGCTCAAGTTCGTGGCGAGCCATCTCGGCGGCGGCATCTGCGAGATCATCGGACGCATGGACTATGCCTACGAGCTGCGCGACAACCCGCTGATCCTCGGCCCCTACGGGCCGCCGATCTACATCACGCGCAAGCCCAGCGACTATCTGCGCATGCTCTACTTCGACACCGTGAGCTATCACGCGCCCGCAGTCGAATGCGCGATCAAGACCGTCGGCGCCGACCGTTTGATCTTCGGCACCGATTCCCCGATGATGCTCGCGCTCAAGAAACGCGGGCGCGACCTGATCGATCAGGTCGATCTCAATCACGCCGACAAGGCCAAGGTGCTCGGCGCTACCGCCAAGATGCTGCTGAAGCTTTAGGAGGACACCATCATGAAAGCCGCCGTCGTCGGCGAACAAGGCGCCGAAGTTCGCGATCTGCCGAAGCCCGAGCCCGCGCCCAACGAGGTGCTGATCCGCGTGCGCGCCTCAAGCCTCAACCGCGCGGACGTCGGCGTGGCGGCCGGACATCAGCACGGTCGCGTCGGCGGCGTCGGATCGCGCATTGGGCTCGAATGCGCTGGCGAGGTCGAGGCGGTCGGGCGCGACGTGAAGGACTTCAAGCCCGGCGATCGCGTGATGGGCTCGGCGCCCGGCAGCTATGCGGAATATGTCGTGGCCGATCCGGGCCGCCTCACCCGCATCCCGGCGAACAACATGACCTACGAGCAGGCCGCCTGTTTCCCGGTCGCGTTGCAGACTCTGCACAACGCGATCGTCACCGCCGGGCGCTTCAAGCCTGGCGAGACCTTGCTGATCCAGGGCGCCAGCTCCGGCGTCGGCCTGATGGGCATGCAGATTGGCAAGCTCATGGGTGCGTCGCTGGTGATGGGCACCTCAACCAACCCGGGGCGGCGGGCGCGGCTCAAGGAGTTCGGCTGCGACCTCGCCATCGACACCACCGATCCAAAATGGCCGGAGGCGGTGAAGAAGGCGACTTCCGACAAGGGCGTCGACCTGATCATCGACATGGTGTCGGGCGGCGTCGCCAATGGGAACCTGGAGGCGGCGGCGATCCTCGGCCGCATCGTCAATGTGGGCCGGCTCGGCGGCCAGAAGGGCGAGTTCAACTACGACCTGCATGCACTCAAGCGCATCGACTATATCGGCGTCACCAACCGCACCCGCACGCCGGAGGAGCTCAACGAGGTAACGCGCCGCATGCGTGCCGACCTGTGGCCGGCAGTGGAAGCCGGCAAGCTGTCGCTGCCAATCGACAAGACCTTCCCGCTCGACAAGGTCGCCGAAGCGCTGGCGATGATGAAAGCGAACCAGCACTTCGGGAAGATCGTGCTCACGATGTGAGCTCAGTCGGCCGCAAGCGTCAGATCACCGAGGAGCCCGGCGCATCGCCGGTCATCACCAGGCCGGGTCTAAGACCCACCCGCTCGCAGGTGCTTGCCGACCGGCAGCGACTGCGGCGGCACATCCCACGGGCGCGGCGGGCGCTTGCGTTTCGGGCGACGCTCATCGGCATCGCTGACCGCCACGGCGCCCTCGGCAGGCTTGACCTCCAGGTCGAGGTCGCCGAACCAGCCGGCCGCAACGCCCGTCACGACCAGGCTGATCTGAATTTGCTCGGCATTGCGCGGGACATCGGCGGCAATCGAATGCCGCATCCAGTGCGAGGAGCGCACCGGCGCGCCTGACTGCACCACTTGCACAGCGTCGCCACTTTTTGGCAAAAACCGAACGACGAGCTGGGCGCCGGTTCCGATCCGCGCCTCGTCCGCGCGCATGGCCGCGCTGAAGACTAGTCGCTTGCCATGGAGCTGCCCGACCGGGAAGGTTTGGATAATCCCGCCGTCGCCCCAGGCGAGCGTGCTGTCGCTACGCGCGATGCGCACCGCGCGGCCTGCTTCGAGTGTTTCATCCTCGGCGACCGACAGCGCGTATGGATGGCGGCTGTAGCTGATTGCACGCCAGCCGTCCGGGAGAGCCAGGCTGCCCGCAAGCTGCAGATTGGTCGGCTCGCTGTTCGAGCCACCCTCTGATGCAAACCGCGCCCGCGGATTGCCGCGCGCTGCGGTCGTCCGCTCGACGAACAGCAGGATGTCGTACTTGTCGCGCGGATTGGCGACTTCCGAGTAGTTGGTGTGATCGCCGTGGAACACGGAGCCGATCGAGCGTTGCGACGGCCTCGCGGCCAGCCACTTCGCCAGTGGGCCGTCGGGTGGGATATTGGCGAGATCGAGTGCCAAGAGCGGCAGTCCGGTCGCGGCGAGCGCGGCGTCGATAAATCCCTCGGGCGCCGGCGGTACCGTGTGTTCGCGCAGCTTGCCGGTCTCATCGGTGGCCCGAAAGCTGCCCTGATTGAACGCAAAGCCGAAGACCACCATCTCGTTGCCGAACATGGTGTGCAGGTGGCTGCCCATGTTGGTGAGCTCGATCACCTTGAAGAAGACCGATGGTGAGCGCTGCACATGCCCGTTATGGGCCCAGAGGACAGCCTTTGCGCCATGACCTTCTGCGTCGAGCAGCGAGCGCACGTTCGCCGCCATGCAGCGGTCGCGGAAGCGCCAACTCTTGGCCCAGCTCAGGCTTTCGTTCTCCATCGCGTTGATGCGCGCAAACTGATCGAGCACGATCGCGCTCTGGCGCGCCAGGTGCCATTCGGACTCGCTTGTCCGGCTGATCCAGTCCGCTCGTTGGGTCACAAAGGCATCAAGAACGGTCGCAAGCTGTGACGCGGCCTGGTCGCGCACGATCGTTGGCATGAGGCGCAAGTCGTCGGCCGCATAGGCGGAGGCGAGCGGCGCGATATTCTGCTCGCACACCGCCGCGAGGTGCGGCGCAACCCGATCCAGATAGGCGAGAAGATGCATCCCCGAGGCCGGGCTGCTCTGCATGTCGAAACCGTAGAACTTCACCTTGCGGGTGTTCGCAATATTCCAGGCACGCACCCACTCGACCAGCTCGACCACCTCCTCGGTGTCCCAGGTCCAGAAGCCCATGCCAGCGACAACGTCGAGCGCATTGCCCTTGCCGGTGAGCACATAGTCGTTGACCGCAAGCGTCGCGCCATACTCAGCCTCGAAGGCGATCATGGTGAAGCCGAGCTGCGACACGCAGTACTCGATCATCCGATGCTTGAGCTTGAAGAACTCGCGGGTGCCGTGGGTCGCCTCGCCGAGCGAGACAATGCGCGCGTCGCCGATCAGAGGACGCAGCTGCTCGAGATCCTTAAAGTCGGTACCCGGCTCCGCGCTGGCGATCGGCAACGCGTTGGCCTTGAGCCAGCCGATGACGGCATTGTTGGGATGGGTGTGCCACTTGGCCCGAATGGCCAGCGCGGCCCCCGCGATTCCGGCTGCGCCGACCAGCGCGCTGGCGCCCAGCAACAAGGCCCGACGATTGAGCATGAGACCCTCCGACATTGGGTGAGGGGCCGCCGGCAAGCCGCGCCCCGTTCGTGCTCTGCGTGTAAGGTCAATAGGCCCGGCCCGATGTGATCGCCGTCACACGATGCCGCTTTCGGCCGTGGCCGGGATGCCGGAAAGCCGCATTTCGGCGGAAGCGCGGCCATAGTATAAGGACACCAAGAGAGGGCGGAGACGACGCCGATGCCAAGCCGATGGGCGCCGATGATGGCCATCGCCACAACCTTCGCGGCGCTGGTCGCGCAGACCGCGGCCAAGGCGGAGCCCGTGGCCGATTTCTATCGCAGCAAGCCCATCAGCCTCTATGTCGGCTTCCCGCCCGGCGGCGGCTACGATCTCTATGCGCGCGTGTTCGCGCCGCACTTTTCCCGCCACATTCCCGGCAATCCCCCGATTGTGATCAAAACCATGCTGGGTGGCTCGGGCATTCAGGCGGCCGGCTACATGACCAACGTCACGCCACAGGACGGGACCTCGCTCGGCCTGTTCCTGGATTCGCTGACGCTAGGTAAGGTCCTGGGTGGTCATGGCGACTTCGACCCGCTCAAGCTCACCTGGATCGGCCGCATCGTGTCGACCGCCACCGTCTCGCTGGTGTGGCACACCTCGCCCGTGCAGACCATCGAGGAGGCCAAGAGGCGCGAGCTCCTGATGGCCGGTACCGTGCCCTCCAACACCTCGAACTTCATTCCGGCCGCGCTTAACGACCTGATCGGCACCAAGATCAAGGTGATCATGGGATTCCGCGGTTCGCCCGACCAGGCGCTTGCAATGATGCGCGGCGAGACCCATTCCATCGGCGGCATGAGCTGGGAGGCGATTCAGACCAATCACAAGGAATGGATCACCGAGAAGAAGATCAGGATTCTCTATACGCAGGGCGCGCAACGCATCAAGGATCTGCCGAACGACCCGGCGCTGCTCGACTTCGCGACCGACGAGCGCTCGCGCCGGATTCTTGGGCTCCTCGGCAGCGGCCCCGACATCGGCCGCTCGCTGGTGGCCGAGCCCGGAATTCCGCCCGAGCGCGCGGCGGCGCTGCGCCAGGCGTTCATGGCGACGATGCAGGATCCGGAGCTCATCGCCGAGATCAAGAAGCGCAACCTCACCATCGAGCCCTTGAGCGGCGAGGAGGTTCAGAGAATCGTCGCAGCCTCGGCCGCAACGCCCAAGGAGCTGATCGACCAGGCCAAGCGCTACATCGGCCAGTGAAGTAAGAGCGAGCCCTGCGGCGTTCGTTCGCTGCTGCGGGCATGTTGCTCGTCATGCCAAGTGCCGCCGATTTGAAGTTCCTACACCACCCGCAGCAAACCCTGTCAGGAACTTCAAATCGCAAAGCGGCACTAGAAACGCCCGCACTCACGGGCCAAAGGCGGGATCGCGGCCTGCAGGCGCACGCCCGGACGGCAGGTTAATCACCTGTGTTCCCTTCCTTGACACCTTCGGCGCATCGGCCGCTTCGATCAACTGATCAAGCGCGCGGGCCACGGCATTGGCCTTAGCGTCGACCGTGACTGGAAACGGCAGGTCATAGACGCCCTGCACTGGGGGCCTGATGATCTTAAGTCCCGCTTGGTACCAATCCTGTACCAGGGTTTTCGCATTTCTAATCGACATATTGGATTGTTTTTGCGGCAATCCCTCAAGAGCGTCCAGCTCCAAAGACAGGCTGGTCGTTGCTGCTTCAAGTGTCGAAAAATTTGTCTTTGGAGCGCCATCGAGGAGCAATATCCCTAGCTCCATGGCAGCCCGCGCTTTGGCAAATGTCGCCCGGGCCGAGTGAGCATAGCTAATAGCTGCGGTCGCAGGTGTGAGGCTAGCCCGCGCGCCCGCTGGCCAGCTGATTGAGCTGGTCGTCTCAGCCGCAGGGCTGTCAGGCTTTCTTGTCGGCTTGATCGACGGCCTTGTCGCCGACAATGTTGCGTTGTCGTGACCCTGGGTATGGGATCGCATATAGGGCTGCACGGGCAAGTCGGCGGCCGTTGCGGTAACGGCGATGACGAGAGTGCCAGCAGCAAGTGTTAGCGCTACTCCGGCCAGCAGAAAAGTCTTGTGGCGGATTGTCATGGCTCGCATCCGTTTCTCACTCAGTTGGCGCCGACTAGCGCGGCAGCAGCGGGGCGGACGTTGGAGCCAAGTCGCTATTCAACGTCTTCATGAATGCGACGAGATCGGCAGACTCTTGCTTCGACAAGCCGAGCGGCTTGATCTGCGCAGAACGGCTAGGCCGATCGATCCCACCGCGATTGTAGTGATCCATGACCGCCTCCAGCGTCGGAACGGATCCGTCATGCATGTAGGGGCCCCGGAGCGAGATCTCACGCAATCCCGGCGTCTTAAATGCGTAAATCATCTTCTCTATGCCCGGTAGGATCTTGGCGCGCCCGATGTCGGCACTCGCAAGGCCGATATCGTGGAAACTGTCGTCGGTAAAATTCCATCCAGTGTGACAGTCCACACAGCGGGCCTTGGCGTTGAACAGGACAAACCCGCGAACCGCCTGTTGCGAAATCGCGGCCTCGTCCCCTTCGATCCAGGCATCGAAAGGAGCGCGACTGGACACGACTGTGCGCTCGTAGGTCGCAATCGCCCTTGCGATGGTTTCAGGAGCAATGCCCTCTCTCGGGAAAACAGCTTGGAAAAGCGGACGGTATCCTTCGATGCCTTTCAGTTTTTCGAGCAACTGATCGACCGGCATATTCATTTCGACGTCCGCCCGGATCGGGCCGAGCGCCTGCTCCTCAAGCGAGCCGGCACGGCCATCCCACATGAAGATTTGGCCGAAGGCCGCATTGATAATGGTCGGAGAGCGGCGGCCGAGTTTTTTCATCCCGTGGCCAACGCCGGTCGGTTGGCCATCACCCCATCCATAGGCCGGGCTATGACAGGACCCGCAAGACAAAATATTCGCCGCCGAGAGCCGCGTATCGAAAAAGAGCTTCTTGCCGAGAGACACTTTTTCGACCGAATAGGGATTGTCCTTCGGAAACGGGATCGTCGCAGGACGGCGATATTCCGCCTTCATTTGCGCTAGCGCAGTAGCCTGATCTTTCTTGAAATCCGCCCGGCTTGCCGACTCGCCGGCTGATGCCGGGTCGCTCTTTGTTGCAACGAGCGCGATGATTGCAACTGCAGTTGCGGCCGCTGCTAGGCAGGCGACCCGTAGGGCAATAGGCTGCATGCTTGTGTCGCTCTCTTACGATGCTGGAACGCGAATCCCGACTCGCGCCCCTACTATCATACCTGATTAATTTACAAAGAGTTTATGTGTTACTTGTGTCGCGCGTTTTTTGCGGCTCATTGAAATCACTTTTCGTGCGCGCGTTTCGAAGGAAGGGCGGCCGCATGCTTCGAGACGCGCCGCAGCCAAGATTACGCAGACTGCGCCTGCTATGGGAGCGCGACCGAGTTCCGGGTAAGTCGAATGCTTGCAGCGCGCCGCGATGCTCCTCGGAATGAGGCCGATCGAGGCCGCGTAGACGCGTCTACTCCATCGCCTTGTTGGCGCGGTCGATGATGTCCTTGGGCGCAGCAATAATCGTATTCACGAATTTCTGCAGTTCTGCGCCCGGCGTGGGATCGACCTCGGCCTTGGCTCGCTCTGCCTCGCGCAGGAAGTCGGCATCGACCACGAGCTTGTCAAAGGCAGCGCGCAGCGCCGCCAGCCGATCGGCCGGGATGTTCGGCGGCGTGATCAGCGCGCGTCCGATGGCGGAGGCGGCCGAATAGAACTCGATGATGGTCTTCGCGGTCGGGTCGTCCACCAGATCCTGCATGAGCGGAACGTCCGGAATCTCGCGGTTGCGGCGCAGACCTGACTGGATCACCGGCACGAACACGCCGTCCCTGATCTCGCCCGCGTGGGTGCTTCGCCACTGATTCCACGCGCTCGACACCATGTCGATCTCGCCGCGATTCAGCGCAATCACATATTCGGCCGAGCCGGGATAGCCGCACACAATCTTGAACTGGAAGCCACTGAGGTTCCGCAGGATCGCCGGGATCTGATAGCTCTGCGAGGTGCGTCCGCTGCAGCCGACGTTCGACGAGACCCGCTTCATGTCCTCGATGGTCTTGGCGGGCGCATCCTTGCGGCGCACCAGCGCCGGGTTGACGCTTGCAATCGAACCCACATAGGCCATCTCGGCGAGATTCCAGTTGCTCAGCTCGGGCTGCATCACCTGCGAATGTGCAATGCTCTCCGGGAACAGGCCCATCACGGTGCCGTCGCGCGGCGACTGCGCGTAGAACTGGGTGACGGCGCGGATGCCGCCGCCGCCCGGCCGGTGCTCGATAATGATGTTGGGATTGCCGGGGATGTAGCGCTTGATGTGGTTGGCGGCGAGCCGCGCATAGAGATCGTAGGAGCCGCCCGGGGGATGGCCGAGCATGATGGTGATCATCTTGCCGCGGTAGAACTGCTCGACCGTCTGGGCTGAGGCAGGCGCGAGAGCAAGCCAAAACGCGGCTGCGAGCAGACCAAGCCTCGGAAGCCAGCCATTCATGTGCACCCTCCCCGGAGATTCTGAGTTCCGGCTGCAATAGCCGACCTTCGCTTCGGTTTGATAGCCAATTCTGTATTCATCTTGATAACCAAAGCGTGATCTCGATGCCACCGGACGGGGGTGCGACCAAAGAACTGCGTTTACCGGATAGCCCTACGCTTGCCGCAGGGGAACCTGCATGGCCGTATCGGTCGTCAATGGATACATCTGCGCAAATTCCTGCGACGCCGCCAAGGCGAAGAAGGGAGAAGATCCGCATCCATCAAACGACCCTGGCAGCGTGGACGGAAGCAACAATTCCCCTCGCGTGGACAATCCGGCCGTCGTGTTCGGCGGCTCGCTGAGCGACACGCTCCAGACTTATGCCGTGGGGGCAACTAGCGGCGCGCAAGCAGATGATCCAGCGGCTACGCGGCGCACCGGACTTGCGGTCGATTTGAGGATGCGGGCTCGCTTGACGGGAGACTTGACCCGGCAGTCCATCGTCCTCGCAGGACGATGGATGCGTGGGTCAAGCATGGAGCTTAGTCGCGGCTATGCCACTATTGCGACATTCCTGTATTGACGACAGGTTGGGTATCGCGCTCGCTGCACAACACAACCATCAGGTTGGAGACCAGCATGGCGCGGCGATCGACGTTGAGCTCGGCGATCTTCTTTCCTGACAGCATGTCGAGAGCCATCTCCACCATTCCGACCGCACCCTCGACCAGCGTCTTGCGCGCCGCCACAACGGCCTGAGCCTGCTGGCGCCGGAGCATCGCGCCGGCAATCTCGGATGCGTAAGCCAGGTGCGTGAAGCCGCATTCGTCGACGGTGATGCCGGCAACAGCGAGCCGGTTGATCAGCTCCTTGCGCAGCTCGGCCTTGACCTGGTCGTTGTTGCCACGCAGCGTGACCTCCTGATGCTCGAAATCGTCATAGGGGTAGCGTGAGCCGATGGTGCGTACCGCCGCCTCGATCTGAACCTTGACGAAGGCCTTGTAGTCATCGACGTCGAACAGCGCCTGCGGGGTGTCGGTCACGCGCCAGACCACCTGCGCCGCCATTTCAATAGGGTTGCCGCGCAGATCGTTGACCTTGATCTTTTCCGAGATGATGTTGTTGGCGCGGGTCGAAAGCTTGCTCTTGCTCATCCAGGGCCAGACCCAACGCAGGCCGGTTGCGCGGTCGGTGCCCTTGTAGCTCCCGAACAGCAGGATCGCCGCCGCCTGATTGGGCTGCAGCACATAGAATCCCTTCAGGATCAGAATGAACGCCACCGAGCAGAGAGTCACGATGGTCGTGACAAGCGACGGCCGGAGCGCCGAGGATGCTGTAAAGCCGATGGCAACCGCCAGAATCAGCAGAAGCAGCAGCATGGTGTAGCCGCTCGATGTCGAAGCCACATACTCGCGGCTCGATTTGAGCGACTGCGGTGAAGTGTTGGTGTCAGTCATGGATACGTTAGTCATGGGGTCCTCTCGTTGTGTCTTATTGCTTGTATCATCTTGCTTAGATCATCCGTGCCGTGCAGACATGCGGTCCGTCACAGTATTTGAACGTGATTCAAGCACGGAACCAGACCGAGAACTGTGACGGCGGACACAGTTTGTCAGCTTACCGGGTGATCCTCATGAGGCGTGTTGTGCGCAGACGATAGAAAAGCCGGGGCAGGTCCCCCGGCCTTCTCTCGCTCACACTGGTTATGCCGTCACAGCGTCGGTGGCGTGCCCATGAAGTCGCGCTTGGTGAGATCGATGCCGGCATGGCGCAGCAGGTCGTAGGCGGTGGTGCAGTGGAAATAGAAGTTCGGCAGGATGAAATTGAGCAACAGCGTCTGGCCGGCGAACTTGCGCTCGTTGTCGCCAAGCTTGAGGACGATCTCCTTGTCCTCGGTGCCGTCGATCTGCTCGGGCTTGATGCTCTTGCAGAAGTCGATCGTCTTGGTGAGACGCGCCTTGAGCTCCGCCAAGGTCTTCTCGGTATTGGGCAAGTCCGGCATCGGTACGCCGGCGAGCGCGCTGCAGCAGCGCGCCGCGTGCGTCGAGGCCTGCTGCACCTGACGTGCATAAGGGTACATGTCGGCGAAGAACCGCAGGTTGAAATAGTAGTTGGCGTCGTACTTCTTGGCGTCGATATGCGCCGCCAGCTTGTCGATGACGCCAGACTGGGCCGACAGAAACTGAACGAAAATCGGCACTGACACCTTGTACATCGAGATGGTCATTGGTCCTTCCTCGGGCTTGCCTCTCGGCGTTTTTCTGGCCGGACTTTAGGCAGACTGCGTGAGGGACTGCAACAGAGCCAGGGGAATAGAGCGAAGGGAATTGAGCGGCCGCAACCCTCCCTTTCGCGGGCCGCGACACCGGGGTAGATATCGCGTATCGACGACATCCCTCCCCCACATCTCAGGCAAGAACTAGGAGCCGCATGAAGGCGATCGTGATCCACGAGTTTGGTCCGCCGGATGTCCTCAAATACGAGGACGTGCCGGACCCGCAGCCCCGAGCGGGCGAGATCCGGATCAGGGTCCACGCCGCGACTGTCAACCGCGTGCTTGATGTGAGCCTGCGTGCCGGCAAGGAGACCCGCCGCGCCCCGGCGCTGCCGCTCATTCCAGGCGTCGACTGCGCCGGCACGGTCGACGCGATCGGACCCGGTGTCACGCGCTGGAAGATCGGCCAGCACGTCGCCGCGGCCGGCGGCATGCCGCTGCAACCCGTGCCGGAGGACTGCAGCAATTATGACGGGCCGCAGGGCATGATGGGCATCAAACGGCCGGGCGGTTTCGCTGAACTCGTCTGCGTGCCGGCGTGCGTGGTCGTGCCGCTGCCCGAGGGCATCGATTTCCATGACGCCGCCGTGGTGATGCGTCACTGCCCCACCGCCTGGAACCTTCTGGTCAACACCGCCAAGCTACAGTGGGGCGAGAGCGTGCTGATCATGGGCGCCGGCGGCAATCTCGGCATGACCGGCATCCAGATCGCCAAGAACGTAATCGGCGCTAAGGTGATTGCGGCCGCGGGCGGTGACGAGCGCGTCAAGCAGGGCCTGGCGCTCGGCGCCGACCACGGCATCAACTATAACACGCAGGATATTTACGCCGAGGTGATGCGGCTCACCGACGGCAAGGGCGTCAACGTGCTCTACGACAACATCGCCAACCCGAAAGTGCTGCCGCAGGCCTTCATGGCACTCGGCTTCCGCGGACGGCTGGTGACCGCCGGCGCCCATGGCGGGCCGAACGTGACCATCAATTTCGCGCACCTCTATCACAATCAGATTACCATCATCGGCCGGCCTGGTAATCAATCGGTCGATCTGCCGAAGTGCTTCGCAGCGGCGATCGAGGGCAAGATCAAGCCACAGATCGAGCGCATCATGCCGCTCACGCAGGCCGCCGAGGCGCACCGGCTGATGGAATCGGGCGAGGTCACCGGCAAGATCGTGCTCGACCCGACGATGCCATAAGGAACCGCCATTTTCCGCCTGCGATTGATGCGAGAGCGGGCGTAACATTCGCCGGTCCCGCTGCGAATAGCGGATGGTGGGAGTCCCGGCCACCGAAACACCGGGATATTTGGCCTTCAGCCGGCACCCGAGAGGCCGAGAACGGGAGAGTGAGGTCATGCTGAACAAACGTCATCTGCTGTCAGGGTTTGCGCTGACATTTGCCATTGCACCTTTCATGGCAGCCGTTGCGCCCGTCGCGGCGCTTGACAAGGCGGCGTTCGACGCCAAGGCATTCGAGGATGCGCAAGCGGCCGGCAAGCCGATCCTGGTCGAGATCACGGCACCCTGGTGTCCAACGTGCAAGGCGCAGGCGCCGATCCTGGCGAAACTTTCAAGCACGCCCAAGTTCAAGGACTTGGTGCGCTTCAACATCGACTTCGATACCCAGAAAGATCTGCTGCGCAAGTTCAATGTGCGAACGCAGAGCACCATGATCGCCTTCAAGGGCAAGCAGGAGGTTGGCCGCTCCACCGGAGATACCAACCCTGGCTCGATCGAGCGGCTGCTCGAGCAATCGATCTAACGCAAAACATGGGCAGCATCGCGCTTGCCTTCCTGGCGGGCGTCCTCTCGACGCTGTCGCCCTGTGTGCTGCCGCTGTTGCCGATCGTGCTCGGCACCGCGGTGAGCGCCCATCGGGCCGGCCCCGTGGCGCTCGCCGCGGGGCTCGCGCTCTCGTTCGTCATCGTTGGTCTGTTCGTCGCCACCATCGGATTTTCGATCGGGCTTGATGCCGGCGTCTTCCGCACGGTCGCAGCGACGCTTATGGTCGCAATCGGGCTCGTGCTGCTGGTGCCGCGCTTTCAGGCGCAGTTTGCGTTGGCGGCCGGACCGGTCAGCCAATGGACCGAGCAGCGCTTCGGCGGATTCTCGGGCAATAGTCTTGGGGGCCAGTTCGGCGTCGGCCTTCTTCTCGGCGCGGTCTGGAGTCCCTGCGTCGGTCCGACGCTCGGCGCCGCCTCGCTCCTCGCCGCGCAGGGCAGCAATCTCGGCTACGTCGCCATCACCATGCTGATGTTCGGGCTCGGCGCGGCGCTGCCATTGCTGTTGCTCGGCCTGCTTTCGCGCGAGACCCTGCTGCGCTGGCGCGCGCGGCTCTACGCCACCGGCAAGACCGGCAAGATCGCCATGGGCGTTATTCTTGCTGCTGTAGGCGCCCTGATCATTAGCGGGCTCGACAAGAAGATCGAAACCGTGCTGGTCGATCTGTCGCCGGCCTGGCTGACCGAGCTGACCACGCGCTTCTGATTTCACCGCAGCCACCACGGGGACGACATGCTCGAGCTCTATCACGGCGGCCACACCACCTGTTCGCGCAAGGCACGGCTCTGCCTGCACGAGAAGTCCCTCCCGTACAAGAGCCACTTCCTCAACCTGCGCGCATTCGATCAGCATGCGCCCGAATACGTCGCGCTCAATCCCAACGGCGTAGTGCCCACCCTCGTCGACGACGGCGTGCCGGTGATCGACTCGATGCTGATCAACGAATATCTCGACGAGACATACGAGGACATCCGATTGCGGCCGCGAACGCCGATCGAAAAGGCGCACATGCGGGTCTGGACCAAGCTTGCAGCCGATCATGGACTTGCCGCGGTGGTGCCGCGCATCTGGCCGACCTTCAAGGCGCATACCGACAAGCTTGCGCCTGACGAGCTCGAGCAGAAGATTGCCCGCGTGCCTCTGAAAGAGCGCCGCGATCGATGGACCAAGGTGGTGCGCTCAGGCTTCGGCGCGCGGGACAACGACGCGGGCCATGATGCCGCCAAGCTGATTGTCGGCTCAATGGAGACGCGCTTCGGTAACGGGCCGTGGCTGATGGGCGAGCAATACACACTCGCGGATATCGATCTCATTCCGTTCGTCGATCGGATCGAGGAGTTCTACAAGGACATCCTCAATCCGACCGCAACTCCGAAGGTCGCTTCCTGGCTAGCGCGCATGCGCGCGCGACCGGCAGTGCAGGCCGTGTGGGCGACCGACGAAGCGCCGGGCTCGAAGGCGGCGTAGCGAGCCTATCCCCGGATCGCCTCGTACTTCGGCAGCTCGTTGGTCTGGTAGCCCTGGATAACGCGCTCGGAGCCGAAGCCCCAGTAGTTCCGCAGGGTCTCGGGCCCGTGCATTTTGGGATAGAGCGGAAATTCCTGGTGCCATGGGCGCGGATCGAAGTAGCCGAGATCCTCGTCCTTCATCTGGTCCATCTCGGTGAAGATCTCGACCCGCACCAGGTCCGCGTTGCGGTGATAGGTCGCGACGTTGTGGCCGATGACATGGCGGCCCGGGCCCCAGACCAGGTGCACCTTGTTGTGCGCGAGATAGTCGACCGCCTTGTGAATCTCGGACCAGTCGAGCACCTCGAACGCGAGGTGATGCAGCTGCGGCTTCTCGTCGATGATAAAGTTGAGCGTGTGGTGATCGGTGTTGCAGCGCATGAACACGAAGAAATCTCCGCGCCAGTCCGACACCCTGAAGCCGAGCACCTCGCTGTAGAACTTGACGATCTGCTGCACGTCGAGCACCCGATAGGCGACGTGGCCGAGCTTGAGAATGTTGAAGATGCTCGGTGTCTCGTCGCGCTTGGCGAACTTGTACTCGGCATAGAGGTCGATCGGCGTGCCTTTGGGATCTTCAAGCGTCACTGCGTCAGCGACGCCGGGCGACACGTCCTTCCGGCGCTCGGCCTTGATGCCCATCTTGCCGAGCTCCTTGACGACGTCGCCGAGATCGGTGCCGGGCGCGATCTGGAACGACACGCGTTTTAGATCGTTGGGCTTGCCCTTCACCAGCTCGATCGCCTCGAGCCCCTGCTTGCTGGCGAGGAATACGCGGTCCTTGCTGCGCTCGATGACGGTGAGGCCGAGCAGGCGGCCGTAATAGTCGACCATCGCGTCGATGTCCGGCGTTGCAATGGTGGCGTGCCCGAGCCGTTTGACTTTGATCATGATGTGCCTCCTGACACCCCCATTACGCCTGGTGCGCCCGGACCGTGATCTCGAACTCGCCGACCTGGTCGCACTTGCCGCGCAACACATCGCCCGGCTTGACCGGGCTCACGCCCTGCGGCGTGCCGGTGTAGTACACGTCGCCCGGATAGAGCGTGTAGAATGACGAAGCGAACTCAATCAGCCGGCCGATGTCGTAGATCAGGTCCTTGGTGTCGGCGGTCTGCTTGAGCACGCCGTTGACGGTGAGCGTTACCGTGACGTCATCCGGATTGGCGATCTCGTCGGCGGTCACGAACCACGGGCCGAGCACCGAATAGCCGTCGATTGACTTGCGGAAGCTTCTGTCCTCGCCGCCACGGCAGGTCATGTCGAGGCCGAGCGTGTAGCCGGCGATGTATTCCTTCGCCTTCTCCTTCGGAATGTTGGTGCCCGGTTTGCCGATGATCGCGACCAGCTCGATCTCGTGCTCGTTGGTGCGGTCAGGAAAGCGCAGCGGAATGCCCTCGGAGGGACCGACAATCGAGGAATTGGACTTGAGGAATATCCCGGCCTTGCCAATGTCAGGTGGCTGGCGCTGCGTCGCCTCACGCGGCAGGTCGGTGCGCGAGCGCATCTCCTCGATGTGCTTTTTATAGTTCGTCGGCGCTGCCATCGTCTTCGACGGGCGCGCGATCGGTGACAGCAGCTTCACGGACGAGAGCGGCTTGCCGCCGACCTGCTTCGCCATCTCCTCGATGCGCGGGCGCCAGGTCGGCAGCGCGGCGATCACGGCGTCGCCCTTCATGTCGTAGCGGGCGCTCTTCCTGATCTCGTCCTGGGCGGCGGTCACGTCGTGGACCATGTTGCCGACCACAACGCCAAGCCGGTCCTCATCAAAACGACAAAGCTTCATCCTGTTCTCCTTGGGGCAACGGCACCCGACTGATTGCGCGCCCTAGCTGGTAAGCCGGGCCGCCAGGCTTGGCAAGCCGCGCCCAGCGTGTCCCGGGCGACTGAGCCAAAAGCGCGTTTGCGCGCGTCCATAGCCCGTCGAAGACGGGCGTGAACGCCCTTTAGGCCGCGCTATGGCGAGGAAGACCCGGGATCCAGTGACGCTATCCCTGCAACGATGGCTCCCGGCTCTCGCTTCGCTCGGCCGGGACACGACAGGCTCAAGCTCGCTCCAGGATGTGGAAGCCGCGCACGCGGTCGAGCAGGAAGATCAGCCCGCGCTCGTCCACGAACACGTCGTTGCTTGCCGGCCGGTCGGCGCCGGGTGCCGGATCGGGTACGAAATGCGCGACTTCGCGCGGCGCGTGCGGGCGGCCGATGTCAATAATGCGCAGGCCATGGGCGAACCAGGCGGCTGGAACCTCGCTGCCGGTGATCTTCTCGACCGGCTGATGGCAGGCGGTGGCCTTCGGCTGCGGCGTGCCGTCGAGCGCCTCGATCTGGAAGGTCGCGATCGGCACCGGCCGGTCTTCCATGGTGACGTCGACGATCCAGAGAAACGCCGGTGGACCGGGGAACAGGTGAAACACGTCCTCGTCCGCCACCACCAGGAGCTTGCGGCCATTGATCTCGAACGGCACCGGCACCGCGCTGTGGGTCGGGCACGGGAATGGCGGGCTCCAGTCGAGGCCGGAGACGAGCTTGGGCTTGGCCATGTCATCGATGTCGAGGATGACGAAACCGCCCTGCCAGTAGCTGGTGTAGAGGCGATTGCCGAACCGCAGCGGGTGATGGCAGCGGTGCATGGTGCCCTTCCAGCCCGGCGTCTCGCCGCCCGCGACCCACTGCCCAGGCATCCACCAGCGCCCGACCTCCTGCGGATGCGCCGGATCCTTCAGATCGAAGATGCCCATGACGTTGCCGACGTAACCTTCGAAGGTCGGCGAGCCGTAGAGATAGCGGCCGTCGAAGTCGAAGCGGTGCATGCCGGTGCCGCTCGTCTGCCAGCGCGTGATCTCGCGCGGCTTTGACGGATCGCTGACGTCGTAGACCCCGAAGCCGCCGCGCCAGCCGGCCGGTGGCTCGCCCATGACCTCGTGGTTCACCACCATGATGCCGTTTCCGACCCGCGCCTTATGCGAATGGGTGCCCGCAGGCATCGCGAGGTCGGCGAGGCGCTTCGGGTTCTTCGGATCGCGCACGTCAAAGATCGAGGTGCCGTGCGGGCTTTCCATGTGCCCCACATAGGCGATGCCCCGCTCGACCACGATCTGGCCGCCGCCCGCGCAGTCGACGTGGCCAATCGCGCGGATACCTTTTGCCGAACCCATTCCCTGTCCCCCTTGCTGACGATCGTTGCTACCGTGTAGCGCGGCAGAAGCCTCATTAACAATGGAGGAAACCGATGGCATCACGACGCGACATGTTTGGCAGGCTCGCCGCGCTGGGCGGCTTGTCGACACTGATGGTGACGACGAGCGCCAAGGCGCAGACGCTGCGCAAGCGCTTCATCAAGCGCGAGCGGCCCGAGCAGTCCGGCTATTCGCTTGCGGTGATCACCGAGGGCGCGGGCAAAACCATCTGGCTCGCCGGACAGACGGGAGTGACGGACTCCTCCGGCAAATCGCTCGCTGGCGATTTCGACGCCCAGGTGCGGCAGGTGTTCGCCAATCTGGCTGCGACCCTCGAAGAGTCCGGCGGCAAGCTCTCCGACATGGTGACCATGACGGTGTTCATCACCGATCCGCGCAACCACCCACGTATGACGGCGATCCGCCGTGAGATCTTTGGCAAGGACTTTCCGGCCAGCGCCTCAATCGCCATTTCGCATCTGGCGAGCCCGAACGCGCTGCTCGAGATCCAGGGTGTCGCGGTCATAACAGCGTAATCGGGCTGCGTCAGCTTGCCCGTGCAACCCGCCTGCCCCTCCCTTGCGGCAGGGGTGGCCGGGAGCGCATCATTGCCTGGTTCACACTCACACGGGTTTTACCGGTTCGACCGGCCATCGCTGCCAAAAGAAGCCATTCAGGAGGATGCCGTGGCCAAACGCATCGAACTCAACGTCAATGGCACGAGGCACACCATCGAGGCGGAGCCAGAGATGCCACTGCTCTATGCCTTACGTGACGACCTGGGCATGCAGAACCCGCGCTTTGGCTGTGGGCTTGCGCAGTGTGGCGCCTGCACAGTGCTGATCAACGGCGAGCCGACCCGATCCTGTATTACCCCGGTCGACGGCATTGCTGGCAAGACGGTCACGACGCTCGCCGGCATCGGCAGCCCCGCCAAGCCGCACAAAGTGCAGGCAGCGTTCATCGAAGAGCAAGTGCCGCAGTGCGGCTACTGCCTCAATGGCTGGATCATGACCACGGTGGCGCTGCTCGAGAAGAATTCTCGCCCGAACGATGCGCAGATCCGTGAAGCGCTCGCGGGCCTCAAATGCCGTTGCGGCACCCATGCCAGCATCCTGCGCGCAGTCAAGCGCGCGGCTCAGGCCTGAGGAGGCGGCCATGACCATTCATCTCGACCGTCGTCAAGCACTCGCGAGCGCCGGCGCCCTTGTGGTGTCGGTCGCGCTGCCTGGTGTTGCGCCTGCCGCCACCCGCGCCTCGCGCCTGCCGCTCAAGCCCGATCAGCTCGCGACCTATATCAGCGTGAATGCCGACGGCAGCGCGACCGCGTGGATCGGCAAGGTCGACATGGGCCAGGGCACCGATGTCGGCTGGACCATCATGGTCGCCGAGGAGCTCGACCTCGCACCCGACCGCGTCAGCATCGTGCAGGGCCACACCGATGTGACCATCAACCAGGGTGGCGCCTCGGGCTCGACCGGCATCTGGAAGGGCGGCACGGCGCTGCGCAATGCGGCGGCGGAAGCGCGCCGCGTGCTCATCGAGATGGCATCCGAGCGGCTTCGTGTGCCGGCCGATCGAATGACCGTTGCAAACGGCGTCATCAGTGACAAGAGCAATGCCGCCAAGAAGGTCTCCTATGGCGAGCTGATCGGCGGGCAGCATTTCGACGTGACGCTCGAATGGAACAAGCAATTCGGCAACGATCTCGCCATCACGGGCAAGGGCAAGCCGAAGTCGCCCGTCGATTACAAGCTCCTCGGCAAAGGCGGCGTGCGCCGCCGCGATGTGCCGCCCAAAGTGCTCGGCACACTTGACTATATGGTCGACGTGAAGGTGCCGGGCATGCTGCACGGGCGCATGATCCGCCCACCGATCGCGGGCGCGGTGCCGACCGCGATCGACGAGGATTCGGTAAGAGACATTCCGGGCGTCAAGGTGGTCTGGAAGCAGGGCTTCATCGGCGTGGTCGCACCCAGGGAATGGGACGCGATCCGGGCCTCTGAAAGGCTCAAGATCACCTGGTCGGATGCCAAGCCGCCATTCCCGAACCAGGCCGCGATCTACGAGCACATCCGCAAGGCCGACGTCGTGCATCGCGACGTCGAGCAGACCGTCGGCGATGTCGATGCCGTGTTCGCCAAGGCGACGCGCGTCGTCGAGCAGACCTACGAATGGCCGTTCCAATCGCATGCCGGCATGGCGCCCGCCTGCGGCGTCGCCGATGTACGTAACGGTGAGGCAACGATCTGGTCGGGCACCCAGAAGCCGCACTATGCGGCACAGGGCGTCGCCAGGATGCTCAACTTGCCGCTCGACAAGGTGAAATGCGTCGCAATGACCGGGCCTGGGTCATACGGCCGCAACGACGCCGGTGATGCCACCATGGATGCCGCCGTTCTTTCGCAGGCGGTCGGCAAGCCGGTGCGCGTCCAGGGCATGCGCTTTGAGGGCCATGGCTGGGACCCGAAGGCGCCGGCTTCCGTCCACGTCGCGCGTGCGGCCCTCGACCAGGACGGCAAGGTTATCGCCTGGCAGTTCGAAACCAAGGGCTTTTCCAAGCGTGATCTGTTCACCAACGAAGGCGATCCGGCGCACACGCTGGCCGGCCAGCTTCTGGGCGTGCCGCTCAAGCACACCGCGATCTTCGGAGCGCCCGGCGAATCCTATGTGTTCGATACCAAGCGCAAGGCCTCGGAAACGATCGCGCCGCTGCTCGATCGCGGCTCACCGCTGCGCACCTCGCACATGCGCGACCCGGGCGGGCCGCAGACGACGTTCGCGGTCGAGTCGTTCATGGACGAACTGGCGCTTGCGACCAACACCGATCCGGTCGAGTTCCGCCTGCGCTACCTGAAAGACGCGCGCGACATTGGGGTGATCAAGGCAGCGGCCGAAAAGGCCAATTGGAAGCCGCATGTCGGCGCGCGCAAGCAGCTCGTCGGCGACGTGCTTGTCGGCCAGGGCATCGGCTACGCCACCCGTGCGGGTACCCGCGTCGCCATCGTGGCCGACGTCGAGGTTAACCGCACGACTGGCAAGGTGTGGGCGCGCCGCTTCGTGGTGGCGCACGACTGCGGGCAGATCATCGCACCCGACCTCCTGCGCCAATGCATCGAGGCCAACGTCGTGCAGAGCGCAAGCCGCGCGCTCTGGGAAGAGGTGAAATTCGACAGCCACCGCGTCACCAGCGTCGACTGGCAGACCTACCCGATCCTCGACATGACCGAGGCGCCGGAAACGATTGAAATCGTACTGATCAATCATCCCGAGCGCACCCCCACCGGTGCGGGCGAAGGCGCAACGCGACCGACCGCTGGCGCGATCGCCAACGCGATCTTCGACGCGACTGGAGTGAGGCTGCGGCAGGCGCCGTTCACGCCGGATCGGCTGAAGGGCGGTCTGGCGTAGAATCTGACAGCGTCTCTCCGCCTCGTGCTTCGAGACGCCGCGGACACAAGTCAATTGACTTGTGACCGTGGCTCCTCAGCATGAGGCCAATCGAGGCGTCGTTGTAATTTCAAAACTTCACGCGGTCGGCGCCCTTCAGCCCCAGCATCTGCCGCGCCTCCGCCGGCGTCGCCACCTGATAGCCGAGCTCCTCGATGATGCGGCGAATCTTCGCCACCTGCTCGGCGTTGCTCGACGCGAGCTTGCCGGGACCAATGTAGAGCGAGTCCTCGAGCCCCACGCGCACATTGCCGCCCAGCATCGAGGCCGTGCTGCAGAAATTGAACTGGTGGCGGCCGCCGGCCAGCACCGACCATAGATAGTCGCTGCCGAACAGCCGGTCGGCGGTGCGCTTCATGAACATGAGATTGTCCATATCGGGACCGATGCCGCCGAGAATGCCGTAGATGAGCTGCAGGAACACCGGCGGCTTGAACAGGCCGCGGTCGACGCAATGAGCGAGATTATAAAGGTGTCCGGTGTCGTAGCACTCGTGCTCGAATTTCACGCCGTGTCCTTCGCCCAACAACTTGGCGATGCGCTCGATGTCCCGGAAGGTATTGCGAAAAATGTTCTGGTCGGAGTTGAGAAGGTAGCTTTCCTCCCAGTCGTATTTCCAATTCTTGTAGCGCTTCGCCATCGGGTAGAGCGCGAAGTTCATCGAGCCCATGTTGAGCGAGCACATCTCGGGCGAGAAGGTCTCGGCCGCCGCAAGCCGATCTTCTAACGTCATCGTCACGCTGCCACCGGTCGTGATGTTGATGACGGCATCGCAGCTCTGCTTGATACGTGGCAGGAACTGCCGGAACACGTTCGGGTCGGGCGAAGGACGCCCGTCCTTGGGATCGCGGGCGTGCAGATGCAGGATCGTGGCGCCAGCCTTGGCGGCGTCGATCGACTGGGTGGCGATCTGGTCGGGCGTGATCGGCAGCGCATCCGACATGGTCGGCGTATGGATCGAGCCCGTAATGGCGCAGGTGATGACGACCTTGTTGGCGAGCTGAGGCATCGACGTCTCCTTGTTCAAGCCATTCTACTGCGCCGGCGGCGGGGCGCCACGATCTGCGAGGACGACGCGGCGTTCAAGAGAGAAAAGCTGAAAGCCGAAGCGTTCGACCACCAGCCCCCAGAGCCCCTTCGGCGCCTTCAGCATGACCACGATCGCGACCGCGCCCAGCATGATCAGGTAGATGGTACCCAGGTCAGCCAGGAATTGGCGCAGCAGGAAGAAAACGAGCGTGCCGACGATCGGCCCTTCGACGCGCCCGATGCCGCCGATCACGGTGATGAAGATCACGAAGGCGGTCCAGTCGTTGACGCTGAAGGCCGCGTCCGGCGAGATGCGCAGCTTCTGCAGGAAGATGAGCGCGCCCACCATGGCGGTGCCGAGCGCGGTGATGACGTAGACGATGAGCTTGACGCGCGTGACATTGACGCCGTTGCTTTGGGCGGCGAGCTCGTTGTCGCGGATCGCCCGCAGCGCCAGCCCATAGCGGGAGCGCAGAAGAAGAATGATCGCGATGAGGATCACGACCATCAGCGCGAGCGCAATCCAGTAGATCAGGAACTCGCGCATCTGGCGGCTCGATGCAATCGAGGTGACGATGCCGACCGGCAGGCTCGTGCCCGAGCCGCCGCCCAGCACCGACACCTGCGACGCGAGCAGGCGGAACACCTCGGCGACGATCCAGGTGCCGATCGCGAAATAGTGCCCGCGCAGCCGGAAGATCAGTGCAGCGACTGGGAGCGAGAGGATTGCCGCGATCACGCCCGCGAGCGGAATCGCGATGAGCGGCGGCAGGCCGACAAGGATCGTGAGCGCGAACAAAAGATAGGCGCCGAGCCCGACGTAAGCCTGCTGGCCCACACTCACAAGGCCGGCGTAGCCGGCGAGCAGATTCCACAGGCTCGCGAGCGCCACATAGGCGTAGATCTCGGCCAGGAGCCGCAGGTCGTCGCGCCCACCCCACCAGGGCGCCGCCGCGAGCGCGATCAGCGCAACCGCCACGATCGCGAGCGTGACCCGAGCCGGGCGATCGGAAAAACGCACATTCATCCCTGCACCTTCGGGAACAGGCCCTGCGGGCGGATCGCGAGCACCACGAGAAACGCGAGGTGGCCGGCGAGAAGCTGCCAGCCGGGATCGAGCTTGGCGCCGATCGCCTGCGCGACGCCGAGCATGATTCCGCCGGCGAGCGTGCCCCACAGGCTGCCGAGCCCGCCAATGATTACAGCTTCGAAGCCGAAAATCAGCCGCGCTGGCCCGATGGTCGGATCAAAATTGGCGCGAACCGCAAGCAGCACGCCTGCGATCGCGACCACCGCCAACGAAAGCGCCATCGCGAGCGCGAAGACGTGGCGGTTGTCGAGGCCCATAAGCTGCGCCACCGCGGAATCATCCGCGGTCGCACGGAAAGCGCGGCCGAGCGCGGTGCGGTAGAAGACAAGCTGAAGGGCCGCGATCACGATGACGGCGAGCGCGAACTGCAGGAGCGGCAGCACGCCAATATTGATTCCTTCGACCACGGAAAGGCTTGCGACCTCGATCGCACCTGCTTGCAGCTTCTGAGGATCAGCGGTGAACAGCTCCTGCAGTGTGTTCTGGATGATCACCGACAGCCCAAACGTCACCAGCAGCGGCGGCAGCAGGTCGTCGCCGAGCGTGCGGTTAAGCACGAACCATTGCAGCGCGTAGCCGATCGCCGCCATCAGCGGCACCACGATGAGCATCGCGATGAGCGGGTCGAGCCCAAGCGGCTGCGTGGTCACCAACGCGAGATAAGCCGCGAGCACGATGAGATCGCCATGCGCGATGTTGACCAGCCGCATCACGCCAAAGATGAGCGACAGCCCGGCCGCAAACATGGCGTAGAGCCCGCCGACCAGCACACCCTGGACGATGACGTTGATCCAGTCGGTCATGCGATGCCACCACATCCTTGCACGGGCAAGGATACGAACGCGCGAGCCGCGGGCTCCACCTCTCCCCACTGGGAAGAGGGCGACCGCCGGGTCCGCCGCACCGCTAATGGGTCCCTCATCCCCTTACACCCCGAAATACGCCGCCGAGATCGCCTCGCGCGTAAGGCCCGACGCCGCGCCTTCGAGCGCGACGCGGCCCTCCTGCAGGCAATAGACGTGCGAGGCCGCCTTGAGCGCCTGCACGATGTCCTGCTCCACAATGATCAGCGACAGCCCCTCGGCCAAGAGCGACGGCAGCCGCGCATAGATCTCGCGCACCACGATCGGCGCGAGCCCGAGGCTGACCTCGTCGCACAGGAGGAGCGTCGGGTTCGACATCAGCGCCCGGCCGATCGCGGCCATCTGCTGCTGGCCGCCCGAGAGTGCGGTGCTCGGCGCGTGCCGGCGCTCGGCCAGCACCGGAAAGAGCTCATAAATGCGCGCGAGCGTCCACGGGCCTGGCCGCCCGCCCTGCCCGCCGATCAGAAGATTCTCCTCGACCGTGAGCGACGGAAAGAGCCGCCTGCCCTCCGGCACCAGTGCGATGCCGCGCCGCGCCACCGCATGCGCCTGGAGGTGGCCGATCGGCGCGCCGTCGAATACAATTGCATCAGGGCGCGAGTGCATCAATCCGGCGATCGACTTGAGCAGCGTGCTCTTGCCGGCACCGTTCGCCCCGATGACGGCAACCGCCTGCCCACGCGCAACCGCGATCGAGACGCCGAACAACGCCTTGAAGTCGCCGTAGTGCGCATCAAGCGCTCGCACAGTGAGCAGCAGATCAGGCATCGGCCGGAATTCCCATGTAGATGTCAGTCACCGCCACACTCTTGATCACGGCGTGCGGCTCGCCCTGCGCGATGAAGCCGCCATTGTGCAGCACCACGAGGCGATCGACGACGGCGAGCAGCGCATGCACGACGTGCTCGATCCAGATGATCGATACGCCTTGCTTCCGCACCGCCTTGATCAGGTCGACGAGCGCGACGCATTCATGTTCGGTCAGCCCGCCCGCGACTTCGTCCAGCAGCAGCACACGCGGCGAGGTCGCGAGCGCGCGCGCAAGTTCGAGCCGCTTGCGATCGATCAGCGTGAGCGAGCCGGCGTAACGGTTGGCCTTGTCGGCAAGCCCGCAGCGGTCGAGCAGTATCGTGCAACGGTCATAGGCGTCGCCTTCACGGCATCCGCTGCCGAAGGCCGCGGCCACCACCAGGTTCTCGAACACGGTCATGCCGCCGAAGGGCTGCGGGATCTGGAACGAGCGCGCGATGCCCATGGTGCAGCGCCGTGGCGGCGGCGCCCGTGTGATATCGACGCCATCGAGCAACACGCGGCCGGCATCGGCTGGAACCGTGCCGGTCATGATGCCGAACAGCGTGGTCTTGCCGGCGCCGTTTGGCCCGATAATGCCGAGCGCCTCACCTTCCGTGAGCGCGAGATCGAGCCCATCGGCGATGACGATGGCACCGAAGCGCTTGGAGATCTTTTCAAGAGCGAGGATGGGAGACATGATAATTGACTTGCGATCGATCCAAGCCCCGCTCTCACTCCGCCTCATCCTGAGGAGGGCGCACGCATTTGCGGGCGCCCGTCTCGAAGGATGAGCGGCCGGCACTCATGGTTCGAGACGCATCACCCAAGTCGCAGCCGACTTGGGTGATGCTCCTCACCATGAGGCCGGAATTTGCGCCGCGCCTCCGGCTACGACAACAGCTCCAACTTCCCGCCGACCGGAATATTCTTCGCGGTCTCGTTCTGCGTGATAACGAGATCGAAGGTGTTGCCCTTGCGTTGCCACTGGCCGGAAACAAGCGGCGTCTTCGACACGTTCTTCACCGGACCGCCGCTCCAGCGCACTGGCCCGACGATCGAGTTGTAGTTCGTCGCTGTGATGGCATCTAAAATCGACTTCGGATCGCCGAGATTGCGCGCGCGCTTGAGCACGTCGACGGCCACCTCGAACAGCGCGTGCTTGAAGCCGATCGGCTGCGTCCACGGCCGCTGTGTCGCGCGCGTATAAGCGTCGGTCAATTCGCGCGCACTCTGGCCGGTCAGCCCCGACTTGAACGGATGGTTCGGCGTCCACCAGATCTCGGTGGTGAGCCCGTTGCCGCGTGCGCCAAGCGAATTGATGACCGAGGGGAACAACAGCGCCTTGCCGATGGTGACGATCTTCGGCCGGAAGCCCTGCTGCGCCGCCTGCGACCAGAAGGTCGCGAAGTCGGGCGGGATCATGTTGCCGGTGACGATCTCGGCGCCCACGGTCTTGAACGCGGAAATCTGCGAGGTGAAGTCGTTGTTGACCGGCTGATAGCGACCCGGATCGATCAGCCGATAGCCCGCCGCGGCGAGCGGCTTCGGCAGGCCGCGCTCAGCGTCACCCCAGGCGTTGCCATCGGCATCGTTCGGGAACAGGCCGCCGACGACCTTGTTGGTAGGCGCGCTGTTCCACAACGCGAGGAACGCCCCGATCACGTCCTCGAGTCCCCAGAAGAAATGATAGGTCCAGTTGAAGCCCTTGGCGGGATCGCCCTTGCGGCCGAAGAAATAAGGCTGCCACGGGCAGTCGGTGGTGACGCACGGGATCTCGTTCACTTCGGCCTGATCGGCAACCGGATTGGTGGTGTCGGGCGTGCTCGCTGCGACGATCAGATCGACCTTGTCGCGCAGGATCAGCTCGGCCGCGACCTCGGAGGCGCGCGAGGTGCTCGACTGGCTGTCCTTGGAGATGATCTGCACCGGATAGGTGCGCCCGCCATTGCTGATGCCCTTTTCGACCAGCCTCTGGATCTGATCGAGGATGTAAGGATCAGCTTCGCCGAAGGGCGCGATCGGGCCGGTGCGCGGGCTCACATGGCCGATCTTGATCACGCGCGACTGCGCATTGACCGGAATGACATTGAGGATCGCAGGCGCCGCGAGCGCACCAAGGCCGGTCTTGATGAGGGTGCGGCGGTCAACGCGGCGATCGCCCATTCGATACCTGCTCATGGCGGCTCCTGTGGCGGCTCCTGGAGATAGGGTCAGCGGTTCCCCTGAAAGTTCGAGAGGAAGTGTATCACATCCCCGCCCCCGCGCGATGCGGAGAAGCAGGGCGCGACCCTGCCTCATCCGAATTCCTTCAAGAGGTCCATCAGCAGCAGGCGCCGCTTCGATCCCAGGACCTCGGCAAGCCAGGCTTCATGCCGTGCCGTCAAGGCCTTGATCCGCATCAGAGCCTTCTCGCCCGCGCGCGTCAGATGGAGCGAGTGCGAGCGGCCATCGCCATCCGCGGCGCGCCGCTCGATCCAGCCGCGCCCCTCGAGCCCATGCAAGAGGCGGGCAAGCCGCGCGCGCTCGATATCGAGCGCCTGCCCGATCACGGCCTGCGATCGGCCAGGATTGGCCTCGATCAGCAGCAGCACGGAATATTGCGCCGGGCGCACATCCATGGGCGCCAGTGTGCGGATGAAATCCTTGAAGACCGAGACCTGCAGACGCCGGAGAAAATAGCCGAGATGTCCATCCAGCGCACCGAGCTTCAGCCTCTCGGTCTGGTCCGGCGCAAGGGCCGACTCTCGTTCAGCAACACGCCGGTCGGCGACACGGTGGTCCGCGGCGCGTTGTCGCTTCGGGCGAGTGTCCATTGCAAGTGTCCGTTGAATGCTCCGATGCGTCTGGTTCCTGGCCCAGAACACGCCATCAGTCAAAGTCAGCCTTGACAGAGATTGTTGTCAATGACAACATTCTGCCTGCCTGCTGCAATATTGGCAGCTCATTGGCCGCGAAGAACGAAATAGCAACAATCAGCGGGCAACCCAGGGAGGACATCATGTCTCGTATCATCGTGTCTCGTCTCGCAAGATTGACCTGCGTCCTGACAGCGCTCGCATGCGCTCCGGCTCTGGCAGAGAAGGATGGCGTGCTGCGCGTCGGTGTGATGAATGACATGTCGGGCGTCTATTCGGATTTTCAGGGTGCCGGATCAGTGCTGGCCGCCCAGCTCGCCGCGGAAGACTTCGCCAGGCAATCGCGGCGCAAGGTCGAGGTTCTGGCCGGCGACCACCTCAACAAGCCCGATGTCGGATCGACCATCGCGCGCCGATGGCTCGACATCGAAGGCGTCGACATGATCATCGACCTCCCGAACTCAGCGGTCGCGCTCGGCGTCGCCGACATCGTACGCGGGCAGAACAAGGTCGTGATCGGCTCGGGCGCCGGAACTGCTATGCTGACTGGAGAGAAGTGCTCGCCCAACACGGTTCACTGGGTGTACGACACCTGGGCCATGGGCCACGGCCTTGCCCGCACGGTCATGCGGCAGGGCGGGCGCACGTGGTTCTTCATCACCGCGGACTATGCGTTTGGACACGACCTCGAAAAGCAGGCAACGGATGAAGTGGTAGCAAGTGGCGGGCGGGTGCTGGGCAGCGCCCGGCATCCGATCGGCGCCAACGATTTTTCTTCGCTGCTGTTGCGGGCGCAGGCGTCCGGCGCTGAAGTCATTGCGCTCGCCAATGCCGGCGGCGACACCGTCAATTCGATCAAGCAGGCCTCCGAGTTCAACCTTGGCCAGAAGCAGAAGGTGGTCGCCCTCATCTTCGATTTGCAGAGCGTGCCCGCTCTCGGCTTGAAGACCGCACAAGGGCTCGAAGCGATCAACGCGTGGTACTGGGACATGAATGAGGGGACTCGCGCCTGGTCGCGCCGCTTCCAGGAGCGGCACGCCAAAAAGATGATGCCCAACCACATGCATGCCGGCGTCTATTCGGGCACGCTGCATTATCTCAAAGCGGTCGAGAAAGTCGGCTCGCCGGCCGATGGACGCGCGATCGTGGCGGCCATGAAGGCGACGCCGACCGACGATCCCCTGTACGGCCGCGGCACGATCCGCGAGGATGGCCGCAAGGTTCATCCGATGTACCTGCTGCAGGTGAAGTCGCCTGCGGAATCAAAGAGCGAATGGGACGTGTTCAAGGTTATAGCGACCATCGAGTCGGGGCAGGCGTTCCGGCCGCTCAAGGATGGCGGCTGTCCGCTGGTCGCAAAGGCAAACTGAGGATCAGCATGGTGGCCGAAGCCGCGTCCAGGATGTCGTCCGACTTATCAGTTGCGGGCTTGCCCGCCTCGCTCAAGGCCACGCGGGAGGGCGCCGTGGGCGTGCTGTGGCTCGCGCGCAGCGAAAAACGCAATGCACTCGACGATCGCACGATCCTCGGCATCGAGAGCTATTTCACGTCCATCGCAGACGATATCAAGGTCGTGGTGCTCGCCGCCGAGGGCGGGGATTTTTCCGCCGGGCTCGATCTCGGCGAGATCAAGGAGCGCGGGATTGGCGAGGGCATCGAGCATTCCCGGCTGTGGCACCGCGCCTTCGAGCGCATCCAGTTTGGCAAGGTGCCGGTGGTCGCGGTCATGCAAGGCGCCGTCATCGGCGGCGGGCTCGAGCTTGCGGCGGCCGCCCATGTGCGCGTTGCCGAGCGCTCGGCCTACTACGCCCTGCCGGAGGCAAGCCGCGGCATCTTCGTGGGCGGCGGCGGCTCGGTACGGCTGCCGCGCCTGATCGGCGTCGCCAGAGTCATGGACATGATTCTGACAGGCCGCACCTACACGGCTGAGGAGGGCCAAACGATCGGCCTTTCGACCTATCTGCTCGACGACGGCAAAGGCTTTGCTACGGGGCTTGAGCTTGCCGAGCGCATCGCGAGCAACGCGCCGCTCACCAACTTCGCCGCCGTGCACATGCTGCCGCGCATCGCCGAAGGCGATCCTGCCTCAGGCTTTGCAACCGAGGCGCTGATCGCCGCGATCGCGCAGGCTGACGATGAGGCGAAGGCACGGCTGAATGATTTTCTCGAGAAGCGCGGCCCCAAGGTGAAGAAGCTCTAGGTGGGTGACGCCATGTCGGTGTCGAGTCTTGCTCCGCTGCAGGCTGCCGCGCAGGCTCCCTTGCGTGCGGTGCGGCTGGGCACGTTCGACATCGCGGTCGAGCGCCGACCTGACGGTGCCCTTTTGGTCCATCCGACCAACGCGCTCGGCCCCTATCCCAAGACAATTACCGCGTGGCTTGATCACTGGGCGGGCAAGGCCCCCGATCGCACATTCCTAGCCGAGCGCGATGCGGCTTTCGCCTGGCGCGCGATGACCTATGCGGAGGTCATGCGCGAGGTCCGCCGGATCGGCGCCGCGCTCCTGCGGCGCGATCTGTCGCCGGAGCGGCCGGTCGTGATCCTGTCGGGCAACGATATCGACCACGCGCTGCTTGCGCTTGCAGCTATGTATGTCGGCATTCCCTACGCGCCGATCTCTCCGGCCTACTCGCTGCTGTCGAGTGACTTCGGCAAGCTGCGCGCCATCATGAGCCTCGTCACACCGGGACTCGTCTTTGCCAATGACGGCTCGCCGTTCGGTCGTGCGATCGAGGCCGTGGTCCCGCGCGACGTCGAGGTGATGGTCTCGCGCAACGAGCCGGCCAGCCGCCCCGCAACATCGTTTGCGGATGCGCACGCGCAAGCGGACGCGAGCGTGGACACCGCGCATGCGGCGACCGGCTTGGATACGATCGCGAAATTCCTGTTCACGTCGGGATCGACCGGCATTCCGAAAGCAGTCATCAACACTCACCGCATGCTCTGCTCCAACCAGGCCATGCTGACGGCAGCCTACCGTTTTCTCGAGGACGAGCCGCCGGTGATCGTCGACTGGTTGCCCTGGAACCACACCTACGGAGGCAATCACAACTTCAATATGGTGCTCATGCACGGCGGCACCATCCATATCGACGACGGCAATCCGACGCCGCCTGGCGTGCCGAAGACCGTGCGCAATCTGCGCGAGATCGCACCGACCATCTATTACAACGTCCCGAAGGGCTATGAGGCGCTGGTGCCTTATCTGCGCGCCGACAAGGTATTGCGCGACACCTTCTTCAGCCGCGTGAAAGTGCTGTGCTACGCGGGCGCGAGCCTGAACCAGCCGACCTGGGACGCGCTGCGCGCGCTTTCGGTCGAAGCCTGCAGCGAGCGTGTCGTGTTTCTCTCGAGCCTGGGCTCGACCGAGACCTCGCCGCTGGCGCTGTGCTGCACCCACGACTTTCCGCGGCCGGGCAACATCGGCGTGCCCGCCCCCGGCGTGACGCTCAAGCTGGTCACGACCGAAGGCAAGCTCGAGGCGCGGCTGCGCGGGCCGAACATCACGCCTGGCTATTGGCGGCAGGATCACCTCACCCGCGAGGCGTTCGACGAGGAGGGATATTACAAGCTCGGCGATGCGGTGAAGCCGGTCGATCCCGAGGATCCTTCACAGGGCTATCTGTTCGACGGCCGGCTCGCCGAAGACTTCAAGCTCGCAACCGGAACCTGGGTCAGCGTCGGCCCGCTGCGCGCGCGCTTCATCGATCATTTCTCGCCCTATGTTCGCGACGTAGTGCTCGCCGGTGCCGACCGCGATGACGTCACCGCGCTGGTGTTTCCCGAGATCGCCAGCTGCCGATTGCTCTGCAGCGATCTGCCCTCGGATGCCAAGCCCGACGCGATCATCGCCGATGCGCGGATCGAGCAGCACTTCGCAACATTGCTGACCAGGCTCGCGGCAACAAGTGCTGCCAGCTCCATGCGCGTCTGCCGCATCGTATTGCTGGCAGGGCCGCCTTCGATCGACGCCGGCGAGATGACCGACAAGGGCTCGATCAACCAGCGCGCCGTGCTCAAGCGCCGCGCCGCGCTCGTTGCCGAGCTTTATTGCCCGTCTCCATCAGCGCGCGTCATTGCGATCGAGGGGCGTCCTTGACCGAGAGAGCGAAAGCCCGGATCGGCATCACCTTCAACGACGCCTGGCTCATCGCCGGCGTGCACACGCCGTTCGTCGACTATAACGGCGCGCTCGCTCATGTCTCTCCGATCGACCTCGGCATCAAGGTCGCGCGCGACGTGCTGGCGCAGACCGCCATCTCCCCGCAGGATGTCGGCACCGTGATCGCTGGATCGATGGCGCAGGCGAGCTTCGACGCCTACATGCTGCCGCGCCATATCGGCCTTTACGCGGGCGTGCCGATGGAGGTCCCGGCCTATCAGGTTCAGCGTGTCTGCGGCACCGGCATCGAGGTGATCATGCAGGCCGCCGATGCCGTCTCGCTCGGCCGCAGCGAGCTTGCGCTCTGCGTCGGCACCGAATCCATGAGCCGCAATCCGGTTGCCGCCTATACGCATCGCGGCGGCTTTCGCATGGGGCAGGTCGAGTTCAAGGATTTCCTGTGGGAGGCTCTGGTCGATCCCGCGCCCGCAATGAGCATGGGCGACACGGCGGAGAAGCTCGCGAAGCAATACCAGATCACGCGAGCGGAGGTGGATGCCTATGCGTCAAAGAGCTTCGAGCGCGCGCTCGCCGCGCAGACGAGCGGCTTTCTGACTCGCGAGATCACGCCAATGAAGTCGGAATCGTTTGCGGCGGATGGCCTCAACCGGCGCGGCATCAAGCTGAAGGATGCCGAGCTCGCGGCCGACACCCATGTGCGTGCTTCGCCAGTCGAGGTGCTGGGCACACTCAAGCCCGCCTTCGGCGGCGTGCAGACCGGTGGCAATTCCTCCGCCATCGTCGACGGCGCCGCAGCCGTGCTGGTCGGCTCGGCGGACTATGCCAAACGCAATCAAAAGCCTGCTCTGGCGCGCATCCTGGCCGGCGCCGTCATTGGGGTCGCGCCCGACGTCATGGGCATCGGTCCGGTGCCGGCGATCCGCGCGGTGCTTGACGTTGCGGGCCTCAAGCTGTCCGATATCGATCGCTTCGAGATCAACGAGGCATTCGGCGCGCAGGTGATGGCATGCGTCCGCGAGCTTGGGCTTGATGAGGGCAAGCTCAACGTCAATGGCGGCGCCATCGCGATCGGGCATCCACTTGGCGCCACCGGCGTCCGCCTGGCGTTGACGCTGGCGCGCGAGCTCAGGCGCTCCGGCGGCCGCTATGGCATCGCATCGGCCTGCATCGGCGGCGGCCAGGGCATCGCGCTTTTGATCGAGAACCCGGATATGACGGACAAGAGTTGAACGATGGATATCAGCGGACAGGCAGCGATCGTCTCCGGAGCCGCATCTGGCCTTGGCGCTGCTACGGCGCGCGCTCTCGCGGCGGCCGGCGCCAAGGTGGCCGTGCTCGATGTGAATGAGCAAGCCGCCCTGAAGGTTGCCAACGCAATCGGGGGGGTTGTAGCGCCTTGTGATGTTGCTTCGCCTGAGGACGTGACGGCAGCGCTGAAGTCCGCAGCAAGTGCCCATGGTCCGGCGCGGATTTTGGTCAATTGTGCCGGCATCGGGCCGGCAAAACGCATCGTCGGCCGCGACGGCCCTGCTCCGCTCAGCGAGTTCGAGCGCGTCATTCGGGTCAATCTCATCGGAACCTACAATTGCCTGCGGCTCGCCGCCGCCTCGATGTTAGGGCTCGAGCAGCTCGCCGACGGCGAGCGCGGCGTCATCATCTCGACTGCGTCGGTCGCCGCGTTTGAAGGACAAATCGGCCAGGCCGCCTATTCAGCGTCAAAAGGCGGCGTTGCCGCGCTCACAATGCCGGCGGCGCGGGAGTTTGCGCAGTTCGGCATCCGCGTGCTCGCGATTGCGCCCGGCATCTTCCGCACGCCGATGATGCACACGCTGCCGCAAGAGGCGCAGGACAGCCTGGGCGCGTCGGTGCCGTTTCCCAAGCGGCTCGGCGAACCTGAGGAGTTCGCCGAGCTGGTGCTGCACATGGTGCGCAACCGCTATCTCAATGGCGAGGTCATTCGATTGGATGGCGCGCTGCGCATGGCGCCGCGATAGCGCCATCAGATCTGAAATGTGGCGCGCACCTCGTGAGCCCCAGTGCGGTTCGCCGAAGGCCTTGTGCTGCAAAGACATTTCCGTAATCTCCGCAGCCGACCGCAGCGCCCTGTAGTCCGATCGGATGATGTCGCGTGCCTGTGTGTTGGACCGGCGCAACCAGAACATTCACAATTCGCGCGTGGCGAAAATCATCATCTGTTGCCCTTGCGATACAGCGATCGTGCTCCAGCGATGATAAGCATGCCTCCGTTTGTTGCGTGCTGGGGGCGGCCATGCGTCGAATTGTATTGATCCTTTGCGCGTCGTTCGTGACATCGGGCTGCGCCACAACGCCTCGTTTCGAAAGGATCACCGGCGTAACGCCCAAGACCATCGTTGACGTCATTGAGTGCGAGATCATTGCCGCCAAGAGGAAGAACACGATCAAGGTGGCCAGAGACCTAAGTCTCATCAGGGCGGGCAAATTGCCCAGAAGCTATCCGATCCGGGACCTGAAGAAATTTGTGGCGGTCGCGGAGCTCACGCTTCAGGTCGATGAGCAAGCAACACTGGCTCCGTCCTTCACGCATACGGATATCGTTTCAAAGACCTTCACGCGCGCCTTTGATTGGGGCGTGAAGCTCGATTCCCAGTCTCACCGGGTGTACAGCGAAACAGTCGCGTTCAGCATCGCGGCAATGTCGGACGACAAAAATAGCTGCGAACAGCGTCGGATCGGAATTTCGCTGAATGGAAAGCTGGGGATCGAAGAGGTTGTCGATATGGCCTTTGGCTCGATCGATCCTGACGATCAAGGGATTGATCTCCCTGAGGGTTCGACCGAAGTCGGGGATGGCAGCTCACGCAAAGGCGGCGGGTCCAAGGCCGCGTTTGGCACCTCGCTCGAGTTCAACCTGTTGGGCGCAATCACGGCGAGCGGGCCGACCTTTACCTTGGTCAACTTCAAAGGGCCCGGGAAGCTCTTTGGCACTCAGCGCTCCGACACTCACAAGGTCACGATATCCTTTGGCCGCACGAAGCAGGACGCAATGATTCAGAACCTGCTCATCAACAACGAAACCCTACCCTCCTCGCTTTCGAGGAAACTTCAACTGAATTTGCAGTAGTTGGCGAGCGCGCCGCTAATCGCTTTCGCGCGCCCTCTTCAGGTGCGCAAGAACCTGGGCGCGCAACGCAACCTGATCCTCATGAGTCCACCGGCGGAACCCCTCGCCGGTCTTGAAGCCGAGCTTGCCGTCCGCCACGAGCTTCTCAAGATAAGGCGACGGCCCCGGGCGGCTCTCGATATCGGCCAGCACGGTCTTGTGGATCGCGAGCGTGAGATCGGTGCCGACAAGATCGGCGTTCTCGAGCGGCCCCAGCACCGCGAGGCGACGCCCGAACGCGGCCTTGATCACGGTGTCGACCGTCTCGGCGTCGCAGATGCCGCGCTCGACCAGTGAGACAGCCTCGCGCCAGAGCGCGTGCTGCAGCCGATTGCCGATGAAGCCCGGCACATCCTTCTTCACATGCGCCGGCTGCTTGCCCGCCGTCCGATGCAGCGTCATGGTCCACTCGACGGTGTGCTCCGAGGTCCACTGCGTGCCGATCACCTCGACGAGTGGCACGAGGTAGGGCGGATTCCACCAATGCGTCCCGACCGCGCGCTCGCGATGCGTCAGGCCGCTCATGATCGCGGTGATCGGGATCACCGAGGTATTGCTGGCCAGGATCGTGTAGGGCTGCACATGCCGCTCGATCTCGGCAAACAGCTTCTGCTTGAGGCTCAGGTCCTCGGACACGGCCTCGACCACGAAGTCCGAGCCCGTCACGGCTTCCGCGAGATCGGCAATGGGCCGCACCCGCTCCACCGCCGTTGGGTCATCGCCGAGGTCGCGCAGATTGGTGCTGATCCGGCTTTTCACCGTATCGAGGCTCACCGCCACCGCGTCGGTGATGGTCACGTCATGGCCCGCACGCGCGAACACCTGCGCGATGCCGTGGCCCATCAGGCCAGCACCGATGACCGCGATCTTGGCTTTGCTCATGTCGCTATCTCACGTCAGTCTTCGCCACTGCCTTCCCTCCTCCACGAGCGGAGGAGGGACAAACAAGCGAGGTCAGCCCGCCGTGTAGCCGCCGTCGGCGTAGAGGATGTGGCCGGTATAGAAGTCCGACGCTTTTGACGCGAGGAACAGGAGCGGTCCCGCGAGGTCGGAGGGCTCGCCGAGCCGGCCTTTCGGCACGCGTGCGATGAAGCCCTTGCGCACCGTCGTCGAGCGCTCGTTGTCCTCGTACATCCAGGCGGTGAGCGGCGAGCGGAAAACGGTGGGCGCGATAGCGTTGACGGTGATGCCAGTGTCGCCCCATTCGCAGCCGAGCGCCTTGGTGATCCCGTCGATCGCCGACTTCGAGGCGCAATAGGCGGTGTAGCCGGCCGGATGGCCGAGCAAGCCGCGCGCCGACGACATGAACACCACCTTGCCGCCCCGCCCCTGCGCCAGCATCTGCTTGCCGGCCGCACGCGCCATGAGCCACGACTGGGTGACGTTGACGTCGATGACCTCCATGAAGGTCTCAGGCGCCTGGTCGACGATCTTCGACACCTTGTTGATGCCTGAGGCCAGCACCAGGATGTCTACGCCGCCGAACCGCTTGACCGTGGCCTCGACGATCTTGTCGCAATTCGCTGCCGAATTCGGCCGCAGGTTTACGGCCTCGGTCTTGGCGCCAAGCCCTTCACATTCGGCGGCAACCGTCTTGAGAGCATCCGCGCCACCGGCCGCGAGCACCAGATTGCAGCCGGCGCCGGCGAGCACCTTGGCGGCGAGCGCCCCGAACGCGCCGGAAGCACCAGTCACGATTGCGGTCTTGCCGCGCACGTCGAACAGCGACAGCGGATTCTTCAGGAAGTCTTCGGACATGGCAGACTCACAAGATAGGAATGAACCTCTCCACCCGTCATGGCCGGCCATAGCGCGTCGAAGACGCGCGTGAACGCGCTAATGTCCCGGCCATCCACGTGGCCTCACTTCGCCACCGGCGCGACCGCGACCGCGATCGTGCAGACATCGTTGCCGCGGTTGATGATCTCGCGTGACTCGTTGGGGCCGATGACACAGGAGTCGTGCTTCTTCAGCACGGTCTCCTTGCCGCCGACGATCACCGTCAATTCTCCCTCGAGCACGATATAGACCTTCTCTGGTGGCGAAGCGTCGGGACCCGCACCGCCACCCGGCAGAAAATGCGAGAGGCCGACGATCAGCGTCTGCGTGCCGCCCGCCTCGGCGCCGAACAGCCGCAGCGATGAATAGCCACGATGATTGGGCGCTTCATAGGGCTTGGCCTCGGAAAAGCGCTTGACCTGCATCAGAATGTCTCCCCCTTTTCGATCCGGAAGTCACCCTTCGGGTCCACAATCGCAACGAGCCGCACGATGCAGCCGTCGCCGCGATCCCAGTTCCATGGGAAGAAAGCGAAGGTGCAGCGCTTCCCTGTGACCTTGTCGAGCTCGCCGCCGACATTCTCGATGCCGAGAATGCCGTTCTTGAACAGGATGCGGTGCACCGGCTCCCATTCCGGAAAATCGTCCTTCCAGTCGCGGCCGCCCGACCACTTCTTGTATTCCTCGGCAAGGTGCGGGTGCAGCGGGCCGTTGCGCTGCGGCCCGATCGCGGTCGCCAGCGGATGATCATTGGCCTGGGTGTCGTGGCCGATCACCTTGACCTTCTTCTCCACGAACCATTCGCCCGCCGACTTCACGAAGCCGGGTGCGTAGCAGAAATAGTCCTCGCTGTCCTCGTACTTGTGGTGCCAGCCAGTGTTGACCAGCACGACGTCGCGCGGGCGCACCACCTTGCCAGCGGCCTTCTCAAGATCGTCGTAGGTGATCGGCTCCCACTTCTGTTTCGGGATCGAGATCACGATGCCCGAGCCAAAGAAATGCGGCAGCGGCACCTCGTCGATGAACGGTGTGCCCTGGATCACATGCGCGGGCGCGTCGATATGGGTGGTGTTGTGCATCGAGGTCGTAATGCGCTGCGACAGCACGCCCGACTTGGCGTGGTAATGGATGCGCTCGATCTTGACGTCATCGAAATAGGGCCAGTTCGGGGACTGGTAACCGAACCTATGTGACAGGTTGTAGAACTGAAGCCCCATGCTGTTGTTGTGGTTTTCTTCGAATGTCACCCCGCGAATCGTCGTCACCACGGAAGGCTCTCCTTTCAACCCGTCGTCTGCAAAGGCATGCCCGGACCTGCCGGGCGTTGCTGATATCCCTTTGTATCCAATATCGGATATAGGGTACAGAGCGCGCTGAGCCGCAACGCCCAAGTGATCCACGAGTAGTCCATGGTCAGAAAAATCGCCCTGGAAGAGCACTTCCTGTGTCCCGGTTTCGAGGACTACTGGAAGACCACCGTCGGCAATGTCGACCCGGCCATCTACCGGCAGGTCATGTCGAGCCTGCGGGACTTCGGCGAGCACCGCCTTGGCGAGATGGATGAGGCCGGGATCGAGCGTGCGCTCCTCTCGCTTGCTGGCCCCGGCGTGCAGGTCGAGACCGGCACCGCCACGGCTTGCCGCAAGGCCAAGGAGTGCAACGACTTCCTGGCCAAGGAAATGCAGCGGCGACCGGATCGCTATTCCGGCTTCGGGCATCTGCCGCTGCAGGATCCGGCGGTTGCCGCCGACGAGCTCGAGCGCTGCGTACGCGAGCTCGGATTCTGCGGCATCATGATTAACGGCCACAGCAACGGGGTCTATCTCGATCACCCGTCGCTCTATCCTGTCTGGGAACGGGCCGAAGCACTGAATGCGCCGATCTATCTGCATCCAGCCGATCCGGTCTCGCCGGCGCCCGTGCTGGAGGGCCATCCGGGGCTGCGCCGTGCCACCTGGGAATGGACCTTCGAAACCGGGTCGCACGCGCTGCGGCTGGTCTTCGGCGGCATCTTCGATCGCTTCCCGCGCGCGACCCTGGTGATGGGGCACATGGGCGAGACGCTGCCCTTCCTGCTCTGGCGCTTCGACAGCCGCGCCAAGCTTTATGGCCTCAAATTCCCGAAATCGCCCTCGCAATACATCAAGGACAACATCGTGGTGACGACGTCGGGCATGTGCTCGGCGGAGCCGCTCGCCTGCACCATCAGCGCACTCGGGCATGAGCATGTGATGTTTGCGAGCGACTTCCCGTTCGAGTCGGCGCCGGAGGCAGCCGAGTTCATCGACGGGGCGCCGATCGACGCCGATATTCGCGACGACATCTGCTACAACAACGCCGCCCGTTTGTTTGGATTGCGCACCACAAGGAAGGTTTCATGAGCACCGCGTCGGAACGCATCACCACCGCGATATCGGATCAGGAGCTGGAGCGGCGCTGGCAAGCCGCGCGCAAGGAGATGCGCGAGCGCAAGATCGACGCACTGGTGATGCAGAACGCCAACGACTGGCTGGGCGGCTATGTCAAATGGTTCACCGACCTCCCGGCGACCAACGGTTATCCCAAGACGGTGATCTTCCATGCTGCCGAGCCGATGACGCTGATCGAGATGGGCGGCTTCGGGGCGGTACGGAGCCTGAAGGGCAAGGACCACATCCACCGCGGCATCGACGAGGTGATCGGCTCGCCGTCGTTCCTCGCGGTCAACTACACCGACAACTATCACGCCGACTGCGCACTGCCGGTGCTCAAGAAGCGCGGCTATCGCACCATCGGTCTCGTTGGTCCGGGCAGCATGCCGCATGCATTTGTCACGCGGCTCAAGGAGGGCCTGCCGGGCACGGCCTTCGTGGACGCGACCGACTTTGTCGACCGCCTCAAGGCGCTCAAGAGCCCGGAGGAAATCGGTCTGATCAAGCGCTGCTGCGAGATGCAGGACGCGATCTTCGCCAAGGTGGTGAGCTCGATCAAGCCGGGCATGCGCGACATCGACGTGACCGCGCTCGCCCAATACGAGGGTCAGGTGCTCGGCAGCGAGCAGGGCATCTTCCTCGGCTCCTCCGCGCCGGTCGGGCAGCCGGCACGGTTCGCGCCACGCCACATGCAGGGCCGCACGCTGAAGGCGGCCGACCATCTGGTGCTGCTAATCGAGAATAACGGCCCCGGCGGCTTCTTCGCCGAGATCGCCCGCACCATCGTGCTCGGCAAGGCCTCGAACGAGCTGATCGACGGCTTCGAGGCGATGCGGGAGGCGCAAGACTACACGCTCGCCATGATGAAGCCGGGCGCATCCTGCCGCGACATCGCCAATGCGCACGATGCCTACATGAAGCAGCGCGGCTTCCCGCCGGAAATCCGCCTCTATGCCCACAGCCAGGGCTACGACATGGTCGAGCGTCCGATGATCCGCGCCGACGAGACCATGCCGATCGAGGCCAGCATGAATTTCGCGGTCCATCCGGGCTACGATACCGCCACGATGTGGACGACAATCTGCGACAATTACATGGTGGAAGCGAGCGGCGTCGGCCCCTGCATGCATAAGACGGAGAAGAAGGTATTTGAGGTTTAGTTCCGAAGCCTCTATCGGCCTCACGGTGAGGAGCGCCCGCAGGGCGCGTCTCGAACCAGAGGCTGCCCCATCCTTCGAGGTGGCGCTACGCGCCTCCTCAGCATAAGGGCGGGGATAGGAAAGGCACAACAAACAATATCTCTAAATTCATCACAATCAAACACACACAACATGCGCCGCCTGCTCATCCTGCTGACACTCCCGCAAGAGGTTCGCGACTTCTACGCCGCGCGGCTGCGCCAGCGCTTTCCTCAGCTGCAGGTCGACATCGTCGACCATTTCTCCAAGGCCGCGCCGTTCATGCCCGAAACCGAGATCCTGGTGACATTCGGGCCGATGCTGCGCGATGAAGTGTTCGCGTCCGCCGGCAGGCTGAAATGGATCCAGGCGCTCGGCACCGGCGTTGACGGCGTCATCGACCAGCCTTCGCTGCGCAAGGACGTGATCATCACCAATATCCGCGGCATCCATGGCGAGCCGGTGTCGGAAGCCGCCATCCTGGGGATGCTGGCGCTCAGCCGCCGGCTGCCCGACAGCGTGCGCTATCAGGACAAGCGCAGCTGGACGCGCTGGCCGCCGCGGCTGGTCGACAGCAAGACCGTCGGCATCTATGGTGTCGGCCTCATCGCCGAAGCGCTGGCGCCGCGCTGCGCCGCGCTCGACATGACTGTCATCGGCTTCACCTCGACCAAACGCGAGCTGCCGGGCTTCGACCGCATGTATCTGCGCAACGAGCTCATCAAATACGCGGGCGAGCTCGACTATCTGGTGCTGCTCGTGCCCTATTCGGAAGACACTCATCACTGCATCGACGCCCGCGTCTTCGCCGCCATGAAGCCGTCGAGCTATCTCATCAATCTCGCCCGCGGCGGGATCGTAGACGAAGCCGCGATGATCGAGGCGCTCGAGTCGGGCAAGATCGCTGGCGCTGCGCTCGACGTGTTCCAGGAGGAGCCGCTGCCGCCGGAGCACCCGCTGTGGACCACCAAGAACGTGATCATCACGCCCCACCTCGGCGGCTTCTGCGACGTCTATGCCGAGCGCGCACTGCCGACGATCGAGCACAACATGGCCTGCTTCCTGCGCGGTGAGGTCGACGATATGGTGAACCTTGTGCGCAGGTAGTAAGCTTGCAGTCATGGCCCGCGCCAAACACCCAAGCAACAAGCGTCCGAACAAAAGTTCCAAGTCATTCGCGCCGCCGCCACCGCCCGAGGCGTTTGGCAGCTCGTCTGTGCTGTCGTCAGACGATCAGGCCAAAGCGAGCGGCTTCTCGCTGCACGACCTGTTTGCCCAGCAGGCGCGGGCGATGCTCGATCGCACGGATCTCGATGAGGAGCAGAAGCAGAACGTCCTCGTCGCCATGAGCTGCCCTTGCTGCGGCGCCGGCGGGATGTCGTTCACGGCGAAGCTGAAGCGGCGCAAATAGCGCTCAACGCTTCGGCAGAAACTCTTCCGTGGTATGTCGCCGGATGTCCTTCGGCGCGCTTGGCAACAGCTCAAGGTCGACAAAGGAACGGCCGAGCGTGGCCAGCGCCTTATCGTCGAACTTGCCGTCGGTCGAGAACACCGGCATCAGCTTGTCATAGGTCGGGCTCGCGATCTCCTCCGGCAGCTCCAGCACCGCCATGGCGACCTTCACGGTCTCGGCCTTGTTCGCGCGCATGTACGCGATGGTGTCGAACCAGCCGGCATTGAAACGGCGCACCGTATCGGGCTTGGCCGCGATCAGCGTGTTCGCCGCATAGATGATGTGCGTGTGGAAGTCCCGCACCAGGTCGCCGAAGCCGAGGAGAATCCTGCCTTCGCCTGCCTGCTGGGCCCGCAGCGCAAAGGTGATGTCGGTCACCATGCCGTCGATCTGCCCGGTCTTGATCGAGGCGAGCGACGTGCGCGGCGGCGAGCCCACGAGCTCGATGCCGCGCGCGCCGAAGCCCTGCTGGCGCGACAGCTCGACCGCGAGCCAGCCGGTGAGCGAGCGGGCCGAGGAGACGCCGATCTTGCGGCCCTTAAGATCGGCCGCCGTCCTGACCGGCCCGTCGGGACGCACCAGCAGCATGAGATAAACCGGCGGGCCGAACGGCATGGCGACGCCTTTCACCGGCGCGCCGCGTTCCAGCAACGCAAGCTCAGGGCCCGCGCTCACGCCGATGTCGATGCCGTCGGCGGCGAGCGCCTGCTGCAGCCGTGCCCCGCCACCGAAGGAGGTGATCTCGATGTCGAGCCCGTGCCGCTTGAAGATGCCCTGCCGCACGCCGACATCGAGCGGCAGGAACGCGAACGCTTCGGCCACGGCCTTGCCGACTCGCAGCTTCTCCTGCGCAGAGGCGCTGAACGACATAAATGCTGCGACACAAGCCGCAGCAACGACCAACCACTGTTTCGGTCCGCGCATAATCCTGGCTCCGCTCCACCTGCGGATTGTTCCCTGAGCGTCACACGTTGACAAGCAACTAGCGCGCGCCGCCAACCGCGATCACGAGATTGCTATAGGCATCGACCTCGCAGGCATCGCCCGGCACCAGCACCGTGGTGGAGGCGTGCTCCTCGATCAGCGCCGGCCCGTTGATCCGGTTGCCGGCCAAGAGGGCTGCGCGCCGTAACGTCGGCGTTGACACGAAACCAGCGCCGAAAAAGACTGGCCGCTTGCCGTTCAACGCCGCAGCCGGCGGTTTGCGCTGGCCTTCACGGATCGTCGCCTGCGGGGGCTTGCGCATGACGCCCGTGACCGTGCTGCGCAGGCTGACGATCTCGGCATACTCCTGCGGCGCCGAGGTGCCGTAGCGCAACTCATGCATGGCATCGAACAGCCGCTTTATCTCGTCGCGGTCACACTTCTTGAACACGGCCAGCGGCAGATCGACCGTCACGGCGTGCTCCTGCCCGACATAGCGCATGTCGGCGGCGCGCCTGATCGTGACCTTCTGCGGCTTCACGGACGCGTTGGCAATCGCGCGGCGGCCTTCCTCCTCGAGCGTAGTATAGAGCGCTTCGACCTTATCGAACGGCGCCTCCTCGAGCCGCGTCGGGAATGTGCGGACATAGTCGTAGCGCAGGTCCGAGAACAGCATGCCGAAGGCCGAGAAAACGCCGGGCGCGCCCGGGATGATGACCTTGCGGATGCCGATCTCGCGCGCGACCTCGACCGCATGCAGCGGCCCCGCTCCGCCATAGGCAACGAGCGCGAAATCGCCGGCATCGAAGCCACGCTCGGTGGTCACGCCCTTGACCGCGTAAGACATCGCGGTCGCCGCAATGCGGAGTATGCCGTCGGCCACCGCCGTCGCGTCCATGCCGAGCGGCTCCGCGACGCGCGCCAGCGCGGCCTCCGCGGCCTTGACGTTGAGCGGCATCTCGCCGCCGAGAAAGCGATCGGCACCGAGCCGGCCGAGCATGAGATTGGCGTCGGTGACAGTCGCCTGCGCGCCACCAAGGCCGTAGCAGGCGGGCCCGGGCGAGGCGCCCGCGCTCTGCGGTCCCACTCGCAGCCCGCCCTCCACCACGCGCGCAATCGAGCCGCCGCCGGTGCCGACCTCGAAGATGTCCATCATGGCGATCTGCACCGGCAGCGCCTGATCGTAGCCGCCGATCAGCGCCGCGCCAGTGGTGAGCGGCTCGCCCTTGTAGATGACGCCGGCCTTGGCGGTGGTGCCGCCCATGTCGAACGCAATGGCATTGTCGATGCCGAGCGTGCGGCAGAGCGCCTGCGTGCCGATCACGCCGGCGGCCGGGCCCGACTCCAGCATGCGCACGCACTGAGTCTGCGCCTGCGCGACCTCGTAGAGCCCGCCAGTCGACTGCACGACCAGGAAAGAGCCGGTGAAGCCCGCCTGCCGGATGTGCTCGTCGATCTCTCCAACATAGCGGCGCACCTTGGGGCCGACATAGGCGTTGGCGGCCACAGTGGAACAGCGCTCAAACTCGCGATATTCCTGTGACAGCTCATGCGAGGCGGAGACAAACATCGCGGGATGGCGTTTCTCCAGGATCGCCTTGGCGCGCGCCTCGTGCTCGGCGCGGGCATAGCAGTTGAGAAACAAAATGGCGCAGGCCTCGATTCCGAGCTGCTCCAACCGCTCGCCGAGCGCCGCGATCTCGTCCTCGTCGAGCGGCCGCTCGATCTCGCCGTCTGAGAGCACGCGCTCTTTAACCTCGAAGCGCAGCGCTCGCTCGATCAGCGGAACATGCTTGCGAAAGAACAGATTGTAGGCGTCGGGGCGGTTGATGCGGCCGATCTCGTAGATGTCGCGGAAGCCTTCGGTGATAAGGAGCGCGGTCCTGGCGCCGGTGCGCTCCAGGATAGTGTTGATCGCCACCGTCGAGCCATGCAGGAACAGCCCGGCCGAGCGGAAGTCGCTGCGAGCCTTCTCAACGCCCTTGTCGATGCCGTTGACCAGCCGTTGCGGCGTCGACAACGTCTTGCCGAACGAGAGCGCACCGGTGCGCTCGTCGAACACCGCGACGTCGGTGAAAGTGCCGCCGATGTCGGCGGCGAGGCGGATGTGGGGACGGGACTTCGCGGACTGCGGCATTCGTGGTTGCACCAAAGCATGACGTGGATGCCCGGCCTAAAGCCGGGCATGACGGAGTAGCAATTGGCGCTGCTGATGTGAACCGTTGTTTGCTACTTCGCCGCCTCGATCACCTCGATGGCGACAATGGTGGACTTGCCGGCGTCGATGATGAAGCCGATCTTGTCGCCCGGATTGAGGCTATTGAGGAGGTCGGGCGGCGTCACCGGGTAGCTCATTTCCATCGCTGCCATGAAGCCCTTGATCTCCTCGTGGTTCACGATCAGCCGGTTCATGCGCGGGACGGTCGCGATCACGACGCCGACGCCCTTGTAGGTCTTGCTCTCGGCGGCCGGCGCCTGCGCCAGTACCTTGGGCTCGCCGCCCTTACCGATGATGAGCTTGCCAATCATGCCGACCTTGTCATGGATCGGGACGTGGCAGTGCAGGAACAGCGTGACGTCCTCGTCGGGCGTGACGAAGCGCGCCGATTCAGTGTCCGGCCCGACCACGTTGAGCGCGAAGATCGGATTGAGCCCGGGGATCATCAGATCGTGGCGGATCTCGTCGTTGTTCTCTAGAACAATTTCGACCTCCTCGCAGCGCTCGGCGTAGATCTCGCGCGGCTCGAATGCGAACACCTCACCCTCGCGCGCATATTGGCGGCCGGCTTTCACCATGATACGGCGAGTCGAGCGCGGGCGCTCTTCGCACGAAGATGCAACCGGGCGATGGCGCTCGGCGTCGATCAGGTCCTGCCGCGGCAGCGCCGCCAGCGCTTCGCGCCTGGGATAGTCGAACGTGCCACCGGTTGGCGGCGCATCCGGCCAGCCTTTCTCATAGGTCGCGATAGTACTGTTGAAGATATTAGGATCGAAGACCGGAAGCTTGCCCTGATAGTATTCGGGATTGAAATAGGCCGAATGCGCCGAGTGGCCGCCGAGCTGGTCGATCGGCAGGCCATCGGCGCCGAGGAAATCCTTGTACACGATGACGGTGTGGTCGCCGCCCGGATTGATACCCTTGTTGGAGGCGGCCGGCTGGGTGTGGTCGTGCATCAGCCACACGCCCGGGCCAGCGGCGTAATAGCCGTCGCTGCCGGTGCGCAGCGCAAGATCGACCCGCTGGCCGGGACCCACCGTGAAAGTATCCCGCGTGATCTGCGCTTCCTTGGGCACGGCGCGGCCATCCACATCGGTGAGGATGGGATGATGGCCGTGGGTGTGCAGGTGGCGGATGCCGGCGCCGACATTGAGCACACGCAGCTTCACGCTCTCGTCGGGGTTCACCACCAGCGGCGTGTCGCGCATCGTGAACGGGAACGAGCGGCCGTTGAGCATGAAGATATTGGGCTTGCGCTGCGTCGAGTCGTAGTCGCGATGCATGCGCTTCTCGATCTCGCGCGGATCGCTGTAGGCCCCGGGAATCCGGTTGAGGCGGTCGTCGATGTCCATGTACACGAGCGAATATTCGCCCTGATACTGCTCGCGCGTTGCCTTCGCCATCGGCTCGATACGGCCCGCCCCCGGAACGAGATGGGCGAAATGATTGTGCGGACGGTTCGGCTCGATGATGAGCATGCCGGAGAGGCCCATCAGCGGATGCACGTGGTCCTGCACGTGGCAGTGATACCAATAGGTGCCGGGCGCGCCGGCCGTGAAGCGATAGGTGAACGACTTGCCGGGCAGCACCTCGTGCTGGGTGATGTGCGGCACGCCATCCATGGCGTTGGACTGGTTGGTGCCGTGCAGATGAATCGTATGCGGCAGATAGTGCGTGTTGTAGAGCGTGATCGCAACGTGGTCGCCCTCCTCGACCCGCAAGGTCGGCGACGGCAGCCGCGCCGCCTGCCCCATCGCGCTGCCGAGCGGCGCGAACACCCAGAAGGAAACAAACTCGCCGGGATAGACCTCCTCCTGGATCTCAAGAACCTCGAGATGGAAATGGATCTCATCCGGATCGCCATCGCCATCGAGGTCGCGCCCGAGCACGACCGCATTCTCGTTGGCGCCCGCGATCGGCGTCAGCTCGGCCTCGAGTGCCGCCCGCTCCACCTCGCCGCCGCGCCGGAAGGCTTCAGCCAGCGCAAAGCGGTCGAGCTGCGGCAGATACTGCAGATCGCCCGGCTCATGCGCGGAGAGGTGGCTGCCCAGCATGGCGGCCGCGGCAAGCAGAACTCCAGCTGCAACAGCACGCACTTTCATCGTCCGCCCGGGATCGGAGCCTTGTCGGGGATCGACCCAGTATAGCGCAACACCATCAGGCCGGCGCCGTTGCCATCGGTAAGGTAAAGAAGGCCCGTGTCGGGGTCCTGGAAGATCTCGCGAGTGTGGCGATCCTTGCGCGCAGTCGAAGTCGGACCCGCCGGCGCGCCGGTGCGCGGCGACAGGAAGTGACCCACGAAGACCGGTGCGAACGGATTGGAGATATCCATCACGCGCACGCCCTCGTCATACCAGGTGATGTAGACAAGGCTCGGCGAGCGCTGGTCGAACCACGGCAGATGCGTGGTGGTGCCGGAACGGCCGCCGGGCCCGTCGCCATCGCAGATGAACGACTTCCTCTGATGATCGAAGTTATCGGAGACGTAGTCGAACCGGAAGGTCGACAGCAGCACCACATTGGCAGGCCGCTCGCCCTTCATCACTTCCGGGTTCTTGAGATCGGAGACGTCGAGGATGCGCCCGAAGCCCGGCGGGCAATCAAAGATCTCATCCGTGTGCACAACCAAATCAGGATGCTCGCCCCTGCGCACCACCACCGGCGCCGAGGTGTGCGCCGCACCGAGATTGCCGCCGTGGAATGGCGGATTGTAGTCGTAGGTGGCGATGAGCTTCGGATTGCTGCGATCCTTGACGTCGATGATCACCATGCCGGCGTCGCGCCAGGCGGCATAGACCCGGTCGTTGTAGTAGACAATCTCGTGACACTGGACGATCTGCGGCTTGCCGTCGGGGCCGTTGCGATTGAGCGGGCCGAACTGCTCGCCCTTCTTCTGGCCGGTGACGTGCCAGGTGCCGACCTCCTTCGGGGCCGACGGATCGCTGTAGTCGATGATCTGCAGACCTTCGCGATTGAGCTCGTTGGAATATTGGCTGCAGGAGTAGACGTAGCGGTCGTCGATATCGAGGCCATGGGTCTTGCCGTCAGGCGCGATTGGCAGGAACGCGAGTTCCTTCGGCTTGGCCGGATCGGACACGTCGTAGAACGACACGCCCGATCGCGTCTTCTCACCCGCCGGCTGCTTGTTAGGATTGCCACGCGCGTCGTAATCATGGCCGAAGATAAGGATCTTCTTCTGCCGGTTGACGCGCAGATAGTTGCAGCGCGTGCCCGGATTGCAGGGAATAAAGGAGAGCTGCTTGATGTTCTGCGGATCGCGCACGTCGGCGATCACGATGCCGAACAGCGTTGGCGGCGAGTTGAAACCGCCGAGATACGCAATGCCGTCATAGACACGGACGCCGTTAAACCCCGAGCCGACCTCGCCACCCGGCCGCCCCTGGCCTTTGGCCCACGGCGTGCGCTCAGGAATCTTGAAGTAGCTCTGCCCGAGCAACTCGAAATTCCTCGCGGAAGAGTATTTCTTGAAGTCCTCGAACGAGAGGTTGAAGGGGTCGACGTTGGTCGGAATCTGGACGTTCTCGACGCGCGGAGCGAGGACCTGGCCCACTCCCGGCAGCGCCAGCGCAAGGAAGACTGCAACAGCCGCACCCAATGTGCTCCCGATACGCCCTCGATGCATCATCTCCTCCGCGATCTGTCGGCGGATTATCGAGGGAATTGCGCAAGTGGTCCAGGGCCGGACTGCCTCAAGCCGTGAAGGGGTGGTTAACCCGGCATGATCAGGCTCACTGGGGCATCATCGATTTCCCCGAACCGCCTGCATGAACTGCCGTCCTGCTGCCGACAGCCGCGCGCGGTAGCCGCAGCGGATCTGCAGATCCGGCAGCGCTACCGAGAGCTTGAGCTCGATGAGCGCGCCCGCCGTAAGCTCCGCCTCGATCGCACCGCGCGGCAGGCAGGCGATGCCGGCGCCGTGGCGCACCATCTCTTTCACGGCGACCGATTCCTGCATCTCCATCGCCACCTCGAAGCGCTCGATGCCCAGCAACTTGAGCGCCGCCTGCACCAGCTCGAAATAGCGCGATCCACGCAAGCCGGTGACAAATGGATGACGGCTGACGTCCGACGGCGACACCGTCTTGCTCCCGGCCAGCGGATGTTTCGGTGACACCACGAGCGTCAGCGGCTCGTGCGCCAGCACCTCGGAACGGATGCCGCTGACCGATCCCGACGCCAGAAACAGGCCGAGGGGGACAGCATCCGTGCGTACGAGCTCGATCACCTCGTCGATCGTGCCGATGCGCGTTACCACGCGCACGCCCGGATGTTTGCGGGTGAACGCGGCGAGACGCTCCGGCAGGAAATGGTTGGCGACATCCCGCTGCACCGCGATCGACATCTCCTGCGCCTCAGCCTTGCGCATGGTGGCAAGCGCCTGGGTCGTCTCCTGCGACTTCTGCAGGACATCGACCGCAAACGCGTAGACCGTCTCCCCGGCCTTGGTGAGTTTGGGTTTGCTGCCGCGATGACGATGAAACAGCGGCTGGCCGATCTGCTGCTCGAGCGCCTTGATGTGCGCGCCAACCGAGGGCTGCGCGATGCCGAGGCGCGCCGCCGCCAGGTTGAATCCGCCGAGGTCGACCACGCTCTTGAACACGCTCAGGCGCCTTGGGCTCGCCGAAATCATCGATCCGTCCTGACGACGCCGCCGCCAACTTATAGTCAGATGACTTTATGTTTATAGCTGCAAATCCGGTTGCTTGGCTAGGCCCGGCGACCCCAATCTGCCGTCCGAACAAATTGGAGGGCGCCCTACGTGCTTGTCGTCGCCATCGACATCGGCGGAACGTTCACCGACCTCATCGGCTTCGATGAGGAGACGAACGCGTTCACCCAGGCCAAGAGCCTCACCACCCCGGCCCAGCTCGTGCAGGGCATCATCGACTGCCTCAACAAGAGCGGCATCAATGCCGATGGGATCGACGAGCTGATCCACGGCTCGACCATTGCGATCAACACGCTGATCGAGCGCAAGGGCGCCAAGACCGGCCTGGTGGTGACGCGCGGCACGCGCGACGTCTACATCATCGGTCGCGGCAACCGGCCGGAGGCCTACAATCTTCTCTTCCACAAGCATCGCCCGCTGGTCTCGCGGCAGCTCACGCGCGAGGTCGAGGAACGCATTTTGCCCTCAGGCGAGGTGCATGCGCGGCTTGATCGCACGAGCCTGAAAGAGGCCTGCCGGATGCTCAAGGAGGAAGGCGTCGACGCAGTCGCGGTCTGCTTCCTGCACTCCTACGTCAATCCCGAGCACGAGCGCGCCGCCGGCGAGGCGCTGCGCGAGGCGCTGCCCGGCGCCTATCTCTCGCTCTCGCATGACATTCTGCGCGAGTACCGCGAATTCGAGCGGATGTCGACGACGGTGGTGAATGCCTATATCGGCCCCAAGGTCGGCGGCTACGTCTCAAGTCTCAAGTCGAGCCTCGGCAAGATTGGCTTCCGCGGCAATCTCTCGATCATGCGCTCGAACGGCGGCGTGATGACGCCCGAGGTCGCGACCGAGCGGCCGGTTGCCATGATGGAATCCGGCCCCGTCGGCGGCATCATCGCATCCGCCCAGGTCGGCCTCGCGCTCGGCAACCAGAACGTCATCTCGTTCGACATGGGCGGCACCACTGCCAAGGCGAGCCTCATCCGCGACGGCGAGCCGACGCTCGCGCCTGGCTACTATGTCGGCGGCTATGCGGGCGGCCATCCGGTGATGCTGCCGATGATCGACGTCGTCGAGGTCGGCGCCGGCGGCGGCTCGATCGCCTGGATCGACGACATCGGCGCGCTCAAGGTCGGACCGCAGAGCGCGGGCGCCGATCCCGGACCGATCTGCTACAAGGGCGGCGGCACCGAGCCAACCATCACGGATGCCAACGTGGTGCTCGGCCGGCTCGACCCCGACAATTTCCTCGGCGGAACGATGAAGCTCGATGCCGAAGGCGCCGCGCGCGGCATCGCTGAAAAAATCGCCAAGCCATTGAAGATGGATACGGTCGCAGCTGCGCAGGCGATCGTCGACATCGCCATCGCGAAGATGTCGCTGGCGGTGCGCGAGGTGTCGGTCGAGAAGGGCTACGATCCGCGCGATTTTGCGCTGGTCGCCTCCGGTGGCGCCGGACCTCTACATGTGATCGCGATCGCGCGCGAGCTGCACATCCCGAGCGTGATCGTGCCGCTGTTTCCCTCGCACTTTTCCGCGCTCGGCATGTTGCTCGCCGACGAGCGCCACGATTTCATCCGCACCGCTTATTCCGATCTCACCAGCGTCGACTTTGCAGGGCTGGTGAAGATTTACGAGGAGATGCGCGGCCAGGCGCGTGCGAGCCTACGGCACGCGCGTGGTGCCGAGGAGCAGATCGCGCTCGATTTGCGTTATGTCGGGCAGGAGTTCACCTTGTCGGTGCCGGTCACGCTTGGGCAGCTCAAAGCCGGCAACCGCAAAGCGATCCGGCAGGCGTTCGATGCGCTCTATGAGCACCGTTACGCGCATCATTCGCCGGATGAGCCGGTCGAGATGGTGAACATGCGGCTCGGCGCGATCGGCAAGCGCACGAAGCTCGCCTTCCCGCGGCTCGGCAAGGGGCGCTCGGCGAAGCCCGCGCGCCACCGAGACGTCTACTTTCTCGACGCCAAGAAGCCGGTGCGCTGCCCGGTCTATGAGCGCGACGAACTCGCAGCCGGCACGCGCATCGCTGGACCGGCCATCGTGCAGGAGCTTGGCACCACGACTGTCCTCTTCAAGGGCGACGACTGCCGGGTCGCTCCGTCCGGCGAGCTGATCATCAAGGTGGGAGGCGCGTGATGGCAAAGGCAAGCAGGACCACCGCGCGCAACGGCAAGCGTCCATCGCTCGATCCCGTCACGCTTGAAGTGATCCGAAACGCGCTGCCTGCCGTCGCCAACGAGATGGCGGCCGACCTGCAGCGCACCTCCTACAACATGATGATCTACGAGGTGCGCGACTTCTGCACCGCGCTGATCGATCCGGATGGCCAGCTCATCTCGCAAAACGTTGGCGGCGTGTCGCACTTCGTCGCGGATCTCGGCGTCATCATCGTCGACGGCATGAAGCGCTACGGCAGGAAGGGTTTTGCGCCGGGCGACGTCGTCATCACCAATCACCAGGCGGTCGCCGGCCAGCACCTCAACAACGTCGTCATCTACATGCCCTATTTCTACAAGGGCGAGCTTCTGATGTTTTCGATGGTGCGGGCGCATTGGATCGACGTCGGCGGCATGTCGACCGGATTCGGCGCCGGGCCGCAGGTGGCCGATCCCTGGCTCGAGGGCCTGCAGCTCGACCAGCTCAAGATCTACGAGAAGGGCAAGCTCAACGAGACGCTCTACCGCGTGCTCAAGGACAACATCCGCTTCCCGGAATCCTCGCTCGGCGACATGAAATCGCAGATGGCGGCCTGTCGCCTGGCGGCGCGCCGCATGGACGAGCTGTTCGACAAGTACGGCAAGGCGACCATTCTCGCCGCCATCGATCGCATCTTCGACGAGACCGAAACCAAATGCCGCAACGTGGTGGCGCAGCTTCCCGACGGCCTCTACGAGGCCGAGGCTGCGATGGACGACGATGGCGTGCTCAAGGGCGAGCCGGTGCCGATCCGCGTCAAGGTCACAGTCGCCAAGGGCGAGATGACGATCGACCTGTCGGGCTGCTCGGCCGAGCGCCGCGCCGGCATCAACTCGCGCACCCTGGCGGGTGCGCGCGTCGCCTACAAGGCGCTGACCGGGCCACTCGAGCCGGTCAACGAAGGCTCGTTCCGCGCGCTCAAGGTGATCATCCCGGAAGGCAGCATCATGATGGCGCGCTTTCCGGCGCCAATGGCGGGCTGGAGCATCATCGTGCCCACAGTCGTCGATGCCATCGTCAAAGCGCTGGCGCCCGCGATGCGCGACCGCGTGCCGGCGGGCCATCATGGCCTGCTCGGCGGCGCGGTCGTGTTCTTCGGCGTGCATCCCAAGACCAGGCGCCGCTTCGTGGTGCAGAGCATCGAAGGTGGCGGCTGGGGCGGACGGCCGTTCGAGGATGGGGAGCCTGCCACTGTTTCTGTGTGCCAGGGCGATGTGCGCAACGGCTCGATCGAAGGCATCGAGCTCAAATGCCCGGTGCTGGTCGAAGGCCGCTCGCTGCGGCCCGACTCCTGCGGCGCCGGCAAGTTCCGCGGCGGGCTCGGCATCGACATGCACGTGCGCAATCTGGTCGAGGGCCGCTGGAATTTCGAGCAGGCGCGCCGGCGCGACTGCCCTCCCTGGGGGCTGTGGGGCGGCAAGCCCGGCGAAGCTGGCGGCTATCTGCTGCGGCTGCCCGGCGAGAACGACTTCAAGCCGATGGTGGGTGCGCACATTCCGGTCCCGCTCAACGCAGAAGCGATCGTGCGCACCGGCGGCGGCGGCGGCTGGGGCGATCCGATCGAGCGCGATCCGGCTGTGGTTCGCAGTGATGTGCTGGAAGAGCTGGTCTCGCGCGAGGCCGCGCTTGAGCATTACGGGGTTGTGCTCAGGGACGATTTGACGCTTGACGAGACCGCGACACAACAGCGGCGAGACCGGCTAAGATCGGGGCGGAAGATGGACACGAAGCCATAAGGCTGCCGTCCGCGGGGAACGCCAATGTTGCAACTCCTCAGTTTCCGTTCGTCCCCGCGCAAGCGGGGACCCAGGGGTCAAACACACCAGCCTTGCAAAAGACTGGATCCCCGCTTGCGCGGGGATGAGCGACTGAGAGGCGTTGCAGCCGTTTTCGGCTGCGCAGTTGCT